>Ga0208951_1000690_pt1 | contig 15505 bp, 17 predicted proteins | sample GreLakmeMI27MSRF_FD_187702 | JGI IMG/M metagenome (GOLD analysis project Ga0208951, IMG submission 187702) | Freshwater lentic microbial communities from great Laurentian Lakes, MI, USA - Great Lakes metaG MI27MSRF (SPAdes) | ecosystem: Environmental > Aquatic > Freshwater > Lake | place: Great... | reverse complement strand
TTGTTTAGCTTTAGAAATACGTGAAGCTTTTCAAAAACAAGGACAAGCTCGACAGAAAAGAAATGATCTCCATAAACTGGCAGAAGCTAATCGTGCTTTTTCACATTTTCGATGGTGGTAAAAAAAAAGGACGAAATATTATTTCATGAGGAAGAGTAGTTTTATCTCGAGAAAGAGTGCATATTTTCGAGATTACCCTGTGTACTAATATCGCCAATTCGAGAACTTCACCTCTTGCTTTCCCTTGTTCTTCGTTTGAGCTCTTGCTTATGCTCTTTATAGGGCAGAGCTTATTGACTAGGGCTTTGCCCCTGTCAAAATGTCCCTTCCTTCGTTCACGCTTTTCAGTCTCTACCGAAGGGGCCGCTCCTTCGGTTATGTGTTTGGATGAGGACGAGAGTGTATTATAAAGAAGACAACAAGCGAAGAGCAAGGCCTTATCAAAGAGCTAAAAAGAAGGTAAGGCAATGGGTAATGTACCGCTTCGCTGAGGCAAAGGACATGCGAAGACCCTTTTTTGCCTTTGACCCAAGGTCAAAATGCCTCCGTTGATTAAGTATCTTCTTTATAGAAAGAGAAGATTAAATCTTTCATTTACATATCTACTTTTAAGTAACATTCTCGAATCGGCTGGTCATAATAGGTACTTTGCTAGCGGGTCAATAGCATTGACCTTTGGTCAAACATGAGGCCGATTATGGAAGCAAATCAAAAGAAATGAGAGTTCCCGAAACAAAAACAACCCAAGCAAGTGATAAAGGTAAAAAAACTTTCCACCCTAAACGCATGAGTTGGTCATAACGGTATCTTGGAAAAGCAGCTCGTACCCATATATATATAAATAAAAAAAGAACGATTTTCAGGCCAAACCAAAATCCCCCGGGAATCCAATGAAAAATTGCAATTTGAAAAGGAGGTAACCATCCACCTAAAAATAGAATTGAGCACATTCCACTCATCATGATCATATTTGCATATTCACCCAGAAAAAATAAAGCAAAACCCATTGAAGAGTATTCAACATTATATCCGGCAACAAGTTCGGCTTCGGCTTCTGGTAAATCAAAGGGTGCTCGATTTGTTTCTGCTAAACAAGAAATAAAAAAAAGAATAAGTAAAGGAAAGAGTGGAATACAAAACCAGATTTCTTCTTGAGCCAGAACAATTTCGGAGAGATTTAATGAACCTACACAAAGTAAAACAGTTATGATAATTAATCCTATGGATACTTCATATGAAACCATTTGTGCTGCAGATCTTAAGCATCCTAAAAAAGCATATTTGGAGTTACTAGACCAACCTGCTGTAATAATTCCATAAACACCCAATGAAGAAATTGCAAAAAGATATAGAACACCTACATTCAGGTCAGAAAGAACGATTCCGTATCCAAAAGGTACCACAGCCCATGAAATTAAACTGAGCATAAATGTTAATACGGGTGCAAGTAAGAATATAATAATATTGGCATTGCTCGGTAATACAGGTTCTTTTAAAAGAAGTTTTAATCCATCAGCAAGTGGCTGTAAAATCCCAAAAAATCCAACAACATTAGGACCCTTTCTGCGTTGCATGGATGCCATAACTTTTCGTTCAGCTAAAGTCAAAAAAGCAACTCCAAGAAGTAAAGGGATTATAATTCCTAAAATTTTTACAAGAGTACTTAGGACAAAAAAATTCATATATATAACTTCCTTTTTCGTTTTGACCTATGGTCAAACTTTTCATAAACAGAAAAGTTTGACAGTATTGTGTTTGACCGAAGGCCAATACCAAACATGATAAAGCATCAAATTATCCCTTACGGGAATCGAACCCGTGTCGTCGCCATGAAAAGGCGATGTCCTGACCTCTAGACGAAAGGGACGTCTTAATTTTTTCAAAGGAGAATAGTTCCAATGGTAGAACAGTGGTTTCCAAAACCAAAGGTTAAGGGTTCAAATCCCTTTTCTCCTGAAATAGAAGAGTGCAGTTTGGCCGAAGGCCCATACCTCGAATCGACGTACAGCTTCGCTGAGGCTGTACACCATAGAATCGGGTATTGACGTGTTTGGTAGATTCAGTTTGGTATTGACCTTTGGTCAAACTCAATACGATAAACTGCCGATTACGTACAGCTTGGGCCTAAGTAGATTTGAACTACTGACATTACGCTTATCAAGCGTACGCTCTAACCAACTGAGCTACAAGCCCTTTGAATGAATAGTTTGAACCGAAAAACGGACACCGGTACAGCTTCGCGTATTGTATATTAGGGTAGCGGCAAAGCCGAATCCCTATACTGATAAATACAATACTGACAAACCCGTCAATACAAAACTGAATCTACGCAGTTTGACAGTATTGACGAGGGCTTCGGCGTACAGTATTGACCTAGGGTCCAACCTGAGGTCAAACACGTCAATACATTTTTTCTTCATTTTAATGTTTTTTTTCAATAAGTTCCCAAGGACTTGAAAAATCGAAATATCGAAATTCTTGAGTCATTTCAATAGATTCAGTGATAACTCTTTTTTCGGAATCATCATATCTTACTTCAACAAAACCACTTAATGGAAAATCTTTTCGAAGAGGGTGCCCTTCAAACCCATAATCAGTAAGAATTCGTCGAAGATCGGGGTGATTTGCAAAAAAAACACCAAACATATCCCATGTTTCACGTTCCCACCAATTTGCAGAATTATAAATTTCAACAAGTGAATCGACAGGAGTAATTTCATCTACTGATGTTTTTATACGAATACGTGCATTATGTTGAATACTTAATAAATTATAAACAATTTCAAACCTTTTTACACGCGAAGGATAATCTACTGCGGTAATATCCATAAGAAGCTTAAATTGTGTTTGTGTGTGATCTCTAAGAAAATAGAAAAATGGTAAAATATATTTTGCAGTTATTTCAAAGTTTATTTCATTTTTTTGAAAACTGGTTCTTTGGATCCATTTAGGTAATGTAAGCAGAATTGATTTGGCAAAATTTTCATTCATAAAAGATAGAACTTTTTTAAGAGAAAAAGGAACTTCGTTCGATTAGAATCGCGTATTTACGCATTGACCTCTTGTTTGACAGGGGCCAGTTTAGTTTTGTATTGATTCAGTTTAGTAGATTCGGCTTTGCCTATACCTAATAGGATACCACTCGACTGTACAGATCGACAAAGTCGATACATTCATTCGCGCCTTCAATTTTTTTCTTTTATCCATAATACCAAGTCAGAGTATTTTGTGTACGCTTAATTTTCTTTTGCAATTGAAGTAAACCATACAATAAAGCTTCGGCTGTAGGTGGGCAACCTGGAACATAAATATCTACAGGAACAATACGATCACAACCTCTCACGACAGAATAAGAATAATGATAATATCCTCCGCCATTTGCACAACTTCCCATGGAAATTACCCATCTTGGTTCTGGCATTTGGTCATAAACTTTTCTTAAAGCAGGGGCCATTTTATTTGTGAGGGTTCCTGCTACAATCATTACATCAGATTGTCGAGGACTTGGTCGAAAAATAATACCAAAACGATCTAAATCATATCTTGAAGCTCCTGTATGCATCATTTCTACTGCACAGCATGCAAGACCAAAAGTCATTGGCCACATCGAGCCTTTGCGTGCCCAGTTTACTAATGTATCTACTTTAGAAATTACATAATCAGCTTTGGAATTCATAAAATTTTCTTTTTTTACATTTCATTGACTCAACTTGAATGGAGTGTATTGATTTCAAGTTTGACAGTATTGAGTTGATTCAATTTAGGGGTTACGCCCCTAATAGGATACATACAATATGATACATTCTAAACTGATAAACACTCTACTGTCAAACCCCATTTTTACCCTTGCCTTATAGAATCGGCGTACAGCTTCGCGTATTGACGTGTTTTGTAGATTCAGTTTAGTTGATTCGGCTTTGCCGATACCTAATAGGATACATACAATACGATACCACAATACTGTCAAACTGCCGATTCTAGTATAAAGATAAACGAATTATGTCTATTTTAAAAAATCAGATTCTAGAAGAAGAACTTCTTCACCTCGTGACCACTAATCAATTTACTTTACTATTTCATTATAACACTATAAAATCAAAAGAATGGTTACATTTACAAAAATTACTTTTTCAAAAACAGTTAAACACTCCGCATAAAGTAATTCCTGTCCGATATTTTTCTAAATTACTGCAGAACAGGGGCATAAGTAGGGCTTCGCCCCCAACAAGGCCTCCGCAAGGAAAAACAGCAACTACGTCCGATCTAGCTGTTTTATCAGTTTGGCCGAAGGCTAATATGAATCTTCCTGACACCGCTTGTTTTGTAAAAAAATTTGAATCTTTAGGAGGTTCTTTTTGCTTCTTTTTTTGTTCAGATAAATCCAAAGTAATAGACCTTTCTCTGTTATTCTCTTCAAAAAGGGGGGCTGTTGGTATTGAGTCAGGCTTTGCCCCTTCAAACTACCTCCCTCAATTTTTAATTTTAGGAATGATACAGACAACACCCAGTATGGATAAAGAAATATTATTTGAAAATACTTTTTTTTCATCTTATGCTATCGAGAAATTTTTAAAATTAGACACATCAATTTATTCCGAATTATACCATTCTTTGATACAAAATGGGCAACTCATTTCAAATTTAAATTTTTCTATGGAATTAAGTTGTGGGAACCTTTCTCCTTTAAAACAAAATCAGTTGAATTTACTTTTCTTATTAAAAAAATTGCAAAGAACAAAACCTCAGCTCGTATGAATTGACGTACAGCTTCCCTGAGGCTGTAGGGCGAAGCCCTCGTCAATATATGGTTTTGTGCGTATCGGCAAAGCCGAATCTACCAAACACAGCTAGGCGAATAATGGGAATTGAACCCATCTTTTCAGAGTCACAGTCTGACACTTTAACCAAATAAGTTATATCCGCCGTATGCAATTTTTTACAAAAAAGGATGAGGCCGATTGGTCTATCCGTTTGAAGTATTGACGTATTGGCCTTCGGCCAAACTGAATCTACTAAACACAATACGTTCCATAAAAAATGGTTAGATAGCATAAAGGGAATGTACTGGATTGCAAATCCATGGATGGCGGTTCAATTCCGCCTCTAACCTAAATCAGCTTCATGTTTGGTAGATTCAATTGAGTTGAATCGTAGTGGTATTGACCTTTGGTCAAACTCAAACTTGATACATACAATACCACAATACTGTATGCCGATTTGTGCTGAAGTTCTACATGATTTATAGACGTCTTTTTTTTCTTAAACGGCACCCGTTATGAGCTGTGGGTGTAGAATCTTCGATTTTACGAATCATAAGACCACTTGATTGTAAACCTCGAAGTGAAGATTCTTTTCCAAAACCTATTCCTTTCAGTTTCACTTCAACATCATAAATTCCCAATGAAATACTTTGTTTCCCTATATGCTCCGCAGTTGTTTGTGATGCATATGTTGTAGATTTTCTTGAGTTTTTAAACCCCATAAGACCAGCTGATGCAGAAATTTTTGTATTTCCTTTTGAATCTGTTAATGTTATTATTGTATTATTCAAAGTTGTTTGAATATGGATTTGATGTGTCATTTGTATTTTCATTTTCAATTCATCGAAAAAATATTATTTTATTTTTTGAAAGAAGATTTTCGCGCAGAACGTGCATTTGTTTTTGTTCTTTGACCTCTGACTGGCAAAGAAAGTGCATGTCGGAAGCCTTTATAACACCCGATATCTGTTAACCTTTTTATATCTTGTAAAATAATTCGTCGAAGTTCTGAACCAGTAAAATAATATTGGTGTACAACTCGAATAAGTTGATCTATTTGAAAAGATGTAAGATGGTGCACACAAGTTTGTTGGCTAAATCCTAATTGATCGCAGATTTGGTGTGATAAGGACGACCCAATTCCGTAAATATTTTGAAGAGCCATTCGTATTTTTTGCGCATCCTTGAGATTTTTATTTAGAATATATACCATATAAAAAGAGTTTCTTTTCTTCAATGAATCTAATTCACAGGACATAATCGGTGAAGAGATTAAGAGTATTGTATGTATCGTATTAGGTATCGGCAAAGCCGAATCAACTAAACTGAATCTACCAAACACGTCAATACCTTCACCCTGTCCAATGACGAAGGCTTCGTAATGGCCTTCGGCCAAAAATAATACGCGTATGCTTTATTTTTTTTTACCTACTTTTATTCTCACTATTTCATCTTTATATCGAATACCTTTTCCTTTATAAGGTTCTGGTGATCGCATATTTCTTATTTCAGCAGCAATTTGTGTGATTTGTTGTTTGTCAAGACCGTATAAACAAAAAAGTGTAGGTTTTACAGAGAAAGCACGAATATTTTTTGGAATTTGATAAAAAATATCATGGCTTTGACCTATTTTAAATTCTATTTGTTGGTAAGAAGTTGGTGAAAGCGTTGAAAGTACATTTTGGGTATGGGTGGGTTTAATCTCTAACGAGGGGCGAAGCCCCAGTTCGTATTGAGTAAGATTCGTATTGTGTTGATTCAGTTTGGTAGATTCGGCTTTGCCGATACCACCATACGATACATTCCAAACTCCCGTTCGAGTATCTAAATTCATTTTATTTTCATGTAAAATTGCACGAAATCCGACACCAACTAATTCTAAATAAATTAAAAATCCTTGACATATTCCATAAATATTATTATGAAAAAAAGATAAAAGAGATCCAAAAAAAGCTTTTGATCCTTTTGATACCTTTTTCACATAAATTTCTAATTCATTTGATTTTTTGTTCATATTTAAAAAACCAAGACCTAAAGAATCAATTTTTTCTACATTTATTTCGAGAAAACCTAAAGGTCCTTTAAAAAAAAGAGAATTTTCTTGAATTATAATTTCCACGAGTGGGGGGAGCTTTATTTTATGAATGTAAAATAATTTTTCAATATTTTTCATAAATTATATTATTTTTTTTATTATCAGGAAGAATCGCGTAGATTCATTTTTGTATTGACGAGGGCATAGATTCGTATTGACAGATTGACGTATTGGGTTTGGCCGAAGGCCAATACCAAACTGAATCTACAAAACTGTCAGTACGTCAAACGGATGAACTTGCGCCTGTTTATTTCTTAAAAGATTTCACATAAAAGTTCCCCACCAATTCCAAAAAATCGAGCATCTCGATCAGAAAGAATTCCTTTTGATGTTGACAAAATTTTCACACAAAAGCTTTTTTTGCGAGTTTCTCGAAAAGATAACTGAGAATGAGTAGGCCAAGTTTCGTATTGTGTTGATTCAGTTTGGTATTGACCTTTAGGCAAACCCAATACGATAGATTCCAAAGACATTGGTCCGTCGAAGCCACTGCTCATGAGCGAAGTTCTCGGAAACTCTTTCAGAGCAACTAGTTCACTGTTGGCTTTTTCAGTTGGCCTTTCGATGAATTTTCGGCCCATCGCTTTAGTATAAATTTTACGTCCTTGAAGAGAAATTTTTGAAATTTTTCTTAAAACTGGTTTATTTTGAGAATACTTTAAAAAAATGTAAAGATGATTCTCTTGGGCAAAAAATCCTTGAAGAAATCCTTCAAGAAATAAAATATTACACAAGTGCCAACTTTTTTTGGAAAAAGGTACTCGGATGAATTTTTTTTGTCTTTGTTGCCCGTTTTGTATTGCTGAAAATAAATTTGCTAAATTATCCATTTTCTTTCTTTTTTTTTCATCAAATAAGCGTTCGAGGGCCAGTTTGGTATAGAGTTCTCGTATTAGGGGCTTCGCCCCTATACAGAATCTACCAAACACAATACGTAAAACCTACAGCTTCGCGTATTGAGTTTGGCCGAAGGTCAATACCAAACTGTCAATGTAAAACTGCCGATCCAGAATGGTTACCAACTCGATTTGGTTACTCCAGGAAGAAGACCTTTTAAGGCTAATTCTCGAAAAGTTATTCTGGACATTTTAAAAATTCTATAATTACTTTTTGCACGACCTGTCTGAACACATCGATTTCGGATTCTACTTGCAGAACTATTTCTTGGAAATTTATTGAGTTCTTGGATTGATTGAAATCGAATATTTTTAGAAAGATGAAAATCTCGAATCATTGATTTTAATAGAAGACGTTTTATCTCATATTTGGCATAAAGAATTCTTCTTTTTTGATCCCTTTGAATACTATTTGTCATTGTGTTTTTTTTATTTGCAATAAAATATGTGGTTTGACCTATTGTGGTATCATATTGAGTAGATTCGTAGTGGTATTGACCTTTGGTCAATGCCAATACGAATCTACCAAACACATTACGAATCTACGCTGTACAGTATTGACCTTTGGTCAAACATGAGGTCAATACTGTCAATCTGCGAATAGGCGAAGTTCTACGCTGATTCGACAGAGGAGAATCATAGAATCGCGCTCATATTCAGTTTAAGGGCGTAGCTCACAATACGACACCACAATACTGTACGGACGAGCGCGTAGATTCTAGATATTATTTTTGAAAAAAAGGAAATTGGTAGCTGGTAAAAAGAAAAGGAACATTTTTCATATTTTTATTGCTTGTGACAAATTGAATCTGTAAGCCATTTAATGATTCAAAAATTTCATAATGATTCTCTAATTCGGGAAAAAGTAAAAAATTTTGAAAACCAAATGTTAAATTTCCATTTTTGTCCAAAGCATGGAAAGAAAATCCTGGAAAATCACGAACTTTTGGGAGAATGACTGTTAAAAATTTTTCAAAAAAAGAAAACATTTGGTCTCTTCGAAGAGTAATTTTACATCCTAAAAGTTGATCTTTTCTAATTTTAAAGCCTGCAACAAATTTTTTTGAACGAGTTTTTTTTGCTTTTTGACCGCAAATCATTTCTAACGCAAGAAAAGAAGGTAAAATTAATTTTTTTTCTTGTAAAATACCTTTTAAAGTAGTATGAAGTATAATCTTTGAAAAAACAGGAACACTCATAATATTTTTTGTATTTATTTTATAAACAGATTCACGCAGATACAATTTTTGAGTATAAGATTTTAGTCGATTCATAAAATTTTTTCTTTTTTTTTAGTGGAAAATGAATATTGTGAGTGAGGGCAATGATAGTCGTGTTTGACCAAAGGTCAATACCACTACAAATCAACTCCATACGATACCACACTACGGATCTACACCGGTGACGAGGGCGTATTGCATGTATCATAATAGGTATCGGCAAAGCTGAATCCACTAAACTTGCCCCTATCAAACGAGTTCTTCTATTCTACAATAAGTCTTATAAAACAAGTGAAGCTAATGATAATATTTTTGAATGATTTTTTCTACGTAATTCATATGTCACAAGTCCTAAAATTCTTGTTCCAATAGGAATTCCTTGTGGAGAAAGAATGACCACAGAATTTCGACCAAATTTTAAAGAACTTCCATCTTTTCGTCGAACGCCTTTCACAGTTTCTACAATTAAAGCCTTATAAACACCACCTTTTTCCACTTTGCTTTTTTGTTTCGCAATAGTATCTTTTACTGATATTATAATAGTATCCCCAATTGATGCTGATTGAAGCTTATTTAAAATCTTAATACACTCTACAATTTTTGCTCCTGAATTATCAGAAACTTGAAGCCGAGTTCCTACATGAATCATAATTTATTTCTTTTTTTGGGCCTTTATCCGTTTATCGGCCTCATGTTTAGTAGATTCAGTTTAGTATGTATGGAGTTTGAGTTTGACCAAAGGTCAATACCACTACGAATCAACTCAATATGATACCACTCTACTGTAAGTCGAATCTAGGAATCTACTGCCCGTTCATAATTTTTAATCAATAAGTACAAATTGTGTTCGTAAAGGAATTTTTTGCGCTGCTAAAAAAGCAGCTTGTTTAGCAAGTTCTAGACTAATACCTTCGAATTCAAAAAGAATTTGACCTATTTTAACACGACATACCCAAAAGGAAGGATTTCCCTTCCCCTTTCCCATACGAACCTCTGCAGGTTTTTCGCTTACCCCTATATCGGGAAATACTCGAATCCATATTTGACCATTTCTTTTGAATTTTCGAGTCATACTGCGTCGAGCTGCCTCAATCATTTGAGAAGAAAGGCGACCTGCTACTAAACTTTTCATTCCAAATTTCCCGAAAGAAAGAGATAATGTATTTGATACTTTTCCACCGATGCTTCCTTTTTGAAATTTTCGATGTTTTGTACGTTTTGGTTGAAGCATACTAATTTCTTTTTTATGAAAAGCTCAAGAATCAACAGAATCGGCGTACAGCTTCGCGTATTGACTTCATGTTTGGCAGGGGCCAGTTTAGTGATTCAGTTTAGTAGATTCGGCTTTGCCGATACCTATTATGATACACTCAATACGTCAATACATCTAGTTTCGAAAACAGAGCCATACTTTTACTCCAAGAAGTCCAAAAAGAGTGTATGCTTGTTCTGCGGCATAATCAATTTTTGATGAAAATACATGAAGAGAAGTTTGTCCATATTTTTTTGATTCTACACGAGCCATTTCCACCCCACCTAAACGTCCTGAACAAACAATCCTCATTCCTTGAATTTCAGGATGATTTTTTATGTCTTGAAGAAGTTGTTTAAATATTTGTCTAAATGATACATTCTCTTGAAGACGTTGACACACATGTTCACATATAAATTGTGCACTTTTATAACGAGAATCTATTTTCATAGGAATCATCAATGCATGGCATTGTAAATTTTTTGTAAAAATAGATTCAATATGTTTTAAATTTTTATCAATAGTGAAGGCTGTTCTTTGCTGCTTAAAATCTTCTAATAAAAAAGAAGAAGCTGCATCGGTTTTCTCGATTATGTTGTGGGCTTCGCCCATAGATCTCAGCGAAGCTCTAGCTGCTCTGGAAGAGCTCAATAACAAATCATATGAAAAATCCAAAAATGTATTTCTGGAAAGAAACGAGGTACTTAGATTTGGCAAAGCCGAATCCAATCTGGGCTCTGCAGTTTGGCAGGGGCGAAGATCTCGTAATGCGCCCCCTTTGAAGAGAGCATTTTTATTTTGTGATAAAAATACACGAGTTAAAAAGAATCTTAAAAAAAAATGTTTTCGAAAATTCCTAAAATCAGTATGATTTTTTATTATAAAATAAAGATATTCTTCAAATTTCTTTTTTTGAGAAGAATCGGTTTTTTTAATAAAATCTTCTAGCAATAAAAGTTGTTTAAATTTTTCAGATGAAAATGTTATTTTTTTTTGGAATTTTTTTTGATTATTATGTAAAAAATAATGAATAATGAGCTTTTTTGGAAAGACTTGAAGATTTATTCTACCAGTATGTACACCAATAAAAGTAAACAAAGATTTTAAATACTCTCTTATTTGTAAATCTTGATGTAATAATTGGCTATATTTCATTGAATCATCTTGAAACCAAGATGAATCAAAATTTCTATTTATATTTATTCTTAAAGAAATCGGATTGGTTTTTTGACCCATAAAAATATCATTTTTTATACAGAAAATATTTGACAGTATTGTATTTGGCCGTAGGCCAAAACATCATATTGAGTTGATTCGTAGTGGTATTGACCTTTGGTCAAACTCAAACTCCATACATACTAAACTGAATCTACCAAACACGTCAATACACGAAGTCACGAATCGGCAGTGCAGCTTCGCGTATTGAAGTGTTTGACGTATTGGCCCTCGTCAATACTGTCAAACTATTCCTGCATGCAGAACTTTTGAAGCGAAAGTGGCGAAATTGGCAGACGCGTTATCTTGAGGTGGTAATGATTTTTTTCATGTGGGTTCAAATCCCACCTTTCGCAGAAATGACAGGGCATACTTCCGATAAGGTAAGGGCGAAGCTCCCCCCCCGCAAGCTCAGTCTGGTTCATCTTCTTCCAGAAAATTTTTTTCAAAAAAAGTATCAAATTATGTCAAGATCTCTTTGGAAAGGTCCATTTGTTGATTCTTATTTTTTTCATCCGAAAACAATTCAAAATATTTCCCAATCAATCCGTAAAACGAGAGTCTGGTCTCGTCGATCAATGATACTTCCTGAATTTCTTCATCAATTTTTTGAAGTTCATAATGGAAAACAATTTATTTCATTTCAAGTAACAGAAGAAATGGTTGGTCATAAATTTGGTGAATTTGCTTCGACACGAAAAAAAACTCTACATAAAAAAAAATTAAAAAAATAGAATAATTTTATATTTATGAGGGCGTAGTGAAGTATCGTATTAGGTATCGGCAAAGCCGAATCTACTAAACTGAATCACTTGCCTTGGCGTACACTATTGACCTAGGGTCAAACATGAGGTCAAACTCGCGAATACGCCCATCTGTGAATACTCGATTCTAGTCAAGTGTAAGCTGTTCCATTTGACCTCTATAAAGAAAAGAAAATTTTTTATGGTCCAATTTATAGAAATTTCATACAAATCTTTTGAATATTCTTTCATTCATTCCGCATCTCAACAAATAATAGAATTGCTTCCTCTCAATTGGAAATTCTCACATTATTCTTTACCAATAAAAATGAAAAAATTTACTGTTTTAAGTTCTCCTCATATTGACAAAAAATCTCGAGAACAATTCCAAATGAAATATTACAAAAATAAAATTATATTATTTCCAATATCATCTCAAAAGAGTCATCAACAAGTCTCTCTTTTTATAGAAAATATGAAACATATTCCATTTTCTGGTGTTCAAATACAAGTACAAATTTCATACGAATCCTTCTTATAATAAGTAGTTTAAGGTATTGACAATTTTTTTGGAGGTATGGCTGAGTGGCTTAAGGCATTGGTTTGCTAAATCAACATACAATTTTTTTTGTATCATGGGTTCGAATCCCATTTCCTCCGAAACAAATTGTATGTCAAAGCTCTCGAGAAATTTTACACTGTATTCGGGCTTCGCCCCTGTCAATCTGTCAATACAAAACTGCCGTGCAGCTTCATGTTTGGTATTGTGTAGATTCGGCTTTGCCGATACGACTCTACTGTACAGATCGACAAAGTCGATACATTCATTCGAGGCCTGTACATTCTCTTGAGAGCTATTGTTTTGCCTTTCTTTTTTTCTTTGGGGGTATTGTTTAAAGGTAGAACGCATGCTTTGCAAGCATGAGATTAACGGTTCGAGTCCGTTTACCTCCAAAAAATAGAATATATCATGGCAATGTATTGACGTTTTGTGTTTTGTATATTCAGTTTAGTAGATTAGGCTTTGCCGATACCTAATACGATACAAGGATAAACGCAACGAGGGCTTCGCCGTACAGTATTGACGAAGGGTCAAACATGAGGTCAATCTGTCAATACGCGAATCTACCCGATTCTATGATTCGAGGACTCAATACGTTCGTTTCTCTTTCATAAAAAAAGAAAATACAAATGGTTCTTCAACACACAGTTTCTTCAAAAAAAGTAAAGAATTTTACTTTGAATTTCGGTCCACAACATCCAGCTGCTCACGGTGTTTTAAGACTTGTTTTAGAAATGAACGGTGAAGTAGTACAAAGAGCTGATCCACATATTGGACTTCTTCATCGAGGTACAGAAAAACTTATCGAATATAAAACTTACTTACAAGCATTACCCTACTTTGATCGATTAGATTATGTTTCAATGATGGCACAAGAACACGGATATTCATTAGCCGTTGAAAAATTAATTCAATGCGAAGTGCCTTTAAGAGCTCAATATATTCGAGTTCTTTTTTCTGAAATTACACGTATTTTAAATCATCTTTTAGCTTTGACGACTCATGCTATGGATGTAGGTGCGCTCACTCCGTTTCTTTGGGCTTTCGAAGAAAGAGAAAAATTAATGGAATTTTATGAACGTGTTTCAGGAGCTCGTATGCATGCAGCCTATATTCGACCAGGCGGTGTCTCGCAAGATTTACCTTTTGGATTAAGCGAGGATATTTATCGATTTGTAGAGCAATTTGCGTCTCGAATTGATGAGCTTGAAGAGATGCTCACAAATAACCGTATATGGAAACAACGACTTGTTGATATCGGGACAGTCACAGCTTCTGAAGCTATGGATTGGGGTTTTAGTGGAGTTATGTTACGAGGCTCGGGAGTTTCTTGGGATCTTCGTCAAACTCAACCATATGATGTTTATGATAAAATGGACTTTGAGATACCCGTTGGAACTCGAGGTGATTGCTATGACCGTTATCTTATTCGTGTCGAAGAAATGAGACAAAGTATTCGCATCATTATGCAAACTTTAAATCAACTTCCTGAAGGAATGATTAAATCTGATGATCGCAAAATTACCCCACCCTCAAGAACACAAATGAAACAATCTATGGAATCACTTATTCATCATTTTAAACTCTATACAGAAGGGTTTTCAGTACCTTCTTCTGAAACATATACTGCTATTGAAGCCCCCAAAGGTGAATTTGGTGTTTATCTTGTAAGTAATGGAAGTAATAGACCTTATCGTTGCAAAATTCGAGCTCCTGGGTTTGCCCATTTGCAAGGACTGGATTTTATGTCAAAAAATCATATGTTAGCTGATGTGGTAACTATCATTGGAACACAAGATATTGTTTTTGGTGAAGTTGACCGTTAATACAAGACGAAGAATCGCGTATTGACAGTTTGGTATGTATCGAGTTTGAGTTTGACCAAAGGTCAATACAACTACGAATCAACACAATACTGTCAATACGAATCTACGCGATTCTACGAGGCCGATAAACTGCCAATTTTATGATTCTATTCTTGCGGAGGCTTTTTCCTACCGATGAGGGTACTTAGCTCAGTTGGTAGAGCATCTCGTTTACACCGAGAAAGTCAGCGGTTCGAGCCCGTTAGTACCCATCTTAAAAATGGGACGAAGTCCTGAAGCTTTGCCTAATCTACGAATCCACGCCGTACAGTATTGTGTTTATCCGTTTGACGTATTGACAGTTTAGTAGATTCGGCTTTGCCGATACCTAATACGATACATACAATACGTCAATACGAATCTACCAAACATGACCGAGTTCTTTACTTGAGGGAAAATAGCTTAGTTGGTTAGAGTACTGGCCTGTCACGCCAGAGGTCGCGGGTTCAAGTCCCGTTTTTCCCGATGAATTTTTCTCTTAGAAGGCATGGACTTCTTCGCCTTTCTTCGTCTTGGCTACTCCTCGGTTTGACGTATTGACAGTTTTGTAGATTCAGTTTAGTAGATTCGGCTTTGCCGATACCTAATAAGATACATACAATACCATAAACCCAATATGTCAATCTGTCAATGAATAAAGCCCAGGCTAGGGCTTTGACAGTTTGACAGAGGTAGTTTATCGGCAGTTTATCGTATTGACAATTTTGTAGATTCAGTTTGGTATAGGCCTTCGGCCAAACCCAATACGTCAATCTGTCAATACGAATCTCCCCGAATCTACGCCCTAGTCAATACATCTAGAATACAAAAAAAGTATGCTTTATGATTGAATATGCACCTATACTTATTTATATTGGAACTAGTTTAGTATTATCATTACTGATTTTAGGTTTATCT
>Ga0208951_1000689_pt1 | contig 15507 bp, 18 predicted proteins | sample GreLakmeMI27MSRF_FD_187702 | JGI IMG/M metagenome (GOLD analysis project Ga0208951, IMG submission 187702) | Freshwater lentic microbial communities from great Laurentian Lakes, MI, USA - Great Lakes metaG MI27MSRF (SPAdes) | ecosystem: Environmental > Aquatic > Freshwater > Lake | place: Great... | reverse complement strand
AAGACAATTTGGTAACCGTTGTCTTTCCTAGATTTATCTGTTAAATCATCGCAAACAAAAAATTCGCAGCCAACAATAGGTTTCATTATTTTTTCAAGCGGAATTTCTTTATTTTCTTTAGCTTTTTCATTTCTTGCCACCACTAATTTGTTGTGATACAATATATCACGAACGAAATGAAAGGCACCCATCAAATTGGCATGATCAGTAATGGCAATAGCAGGCATATTATTTTTAATCGCTGTATTAACTAAATCGGACACACTAATAGTGGACTGTAATACTGAAAACTGGGTGTGATTGTGCAAGTGAACAAAATCAGAATCTTTAAGCGTTTGGACACTATTATCATGATCAAAAACAGCTGAGTCAACAACATCATCAGGTTTGTTTTGAATTTTAAATTGCTCAGAGGCTTGCTTTAAGTTGATATGTTTTAATCCTATTAACTTAATTCCCTCAGGATTATTTTCCTTAAACCTTATAAAATAATCTGCCGATACATCTAAATCTTCTTTGGTGAAAACTTGTCTGTTAATTAATTCTAGAAAGCAACGTGTCGTTGCTTCAACATCGGCCGTGGCATTATGAGCATCAGAAAAAGGAACTCCAACAAGGAATGTGTATAATTCTGTTAGGGTAGGTAATTTAAACCGACCACCCCTTCCGCCAGGCAACTTTAAAAGTGATGCTGTAGTTTCAGTACATGTATCTAATACAGCCATACTATTCATAGTTGTTTCAATTCCCATTCGGTGAAATTCACAACCCATAATATTTACATCAAATCCAACGTTGTGCCCAACAATAAATTTAGATTTAAGCATAGAGGCATTAAAACGATCTAAAACTTCCGTTAATGGCTTGCCGTTAGCAATGGCCAATTCTGTTGAAATTCCGTGAATTTTTTCGGCATCAAAAGGGATGTTAAAGTCCTTTGGGCTAATCAAATAATCGTGATGCTCAATAAGATTCCCCATTTCATCATGAAGCTGCCATGCTATTTGAACACAACGAGGCCAATTAGAAATGTCTGTAATTGGAGCGGCAAAATTTTTAGGCAATCCTGTTGTTTCAGTATCAAAAATCAAATACATAGTTGGAATGAAATTTTATGAAAAGTAATGTTTCAAAAATACATTTTAGCACATAAGAAATCAATTTTAGTTATCAACAAAAAAAAACCATCTCCTTCGAGATGGTTTTTTTTATTTATTTAAAGAGTAAAACTAGTATCTTCCTCTATCGCCCCCGCCGCGAGAATTTCCGCCGCCATTGTAACCACCACCACCAGAGCGGTTGTTGTTAAAAGGTCTTCTTTCTCCTTCGGGTTTTGGCTCCGATTTGTTAACTACAATCGTACGCCCTTCAACTGTTGCGCCATTTAATTCATCGATAGCTTTCTGAGCTTCTTCATCATTAGACATTTCAACAAAACCAAATCCTTTACTTCTTCCAGTAAATTTATCAGTTATAATTTTAACAGAGTCAACTGTTCCATAAGCCTCAAAAGACTCTCTTAAATCTGCTTCGTCAATAGTGAACGGAAGACTTCCAACAAAAATATTCATATTATTTATTTAAAAAATTATTGGCAAATGTAGTTTAAATAAATGTAAGTAGTTATTAATTTGGGTTTTATTATTGTTTTGGGCTGATTAATAATAAAATTTTTGAAAGTGATAAATCTAGCTTTGAAAAATAAAAGACTATGTGAAAAATAGGTTTTGTCTATTTACAATTTTGAGTTTTTAAGGAAAAATTGGTGTTTTATAAAATTCACCGTATTGAAAATTTAAAATAGGGTTTCCAAAAACTCCTGTTCTAGCAGCATTAAATTTAAACTTTCCGGAAACTGTTTTGTTGACATTATCGTATTCGGTAATCACAATTTCTCCATTACTGTTTTGAACATTATTTATTTTAACTCTACAATTAACATTTCCACCTGTTATGGTCACTATATCTCCAGCTAAGTAACCACTTCCCCGTGAAGCTACAGTAACACTACTAACAACCCCAGATGCATTTCCAATAATATTTATTGTCAATCCACTTCCTGAACCTCCAGTTGTGGCAATAGAAGTACCACTGCTGTAACCGCTTCCTCCATTAACTATAGAAACCGTTCCTGTTGGCCCCGGTACTGCTATTGTAGCATATTCAGATAAAACATCATTAAAATTTGACGTGTATTCTGCTGAATTATTTTGATTTGTTGTCCCTAAAACATAGGTTCCAACAAGGGGGCTATTTGTATTAAGAGTTAGTGTTTCATACTCAGTGTAAGCTTGGATTTTTAACTTACCGTTAGCGTCAATTGTCCCGATTGCATCATTGGCTCTCCAAAAAACATCATCTTTCAACCCTTGAAACCCTGGATTGTTAAATTTGACATTTTCTTGACAAGAGGAAAATACAATTGCAATTGCAATAAAAGATAATATCCTTTTCATTTTTATTTATTTTAAGAATCACAAAAATAACTTTTTAATGTAAAAAGTAGTATCTATTTCAAAAAAAAATGTGTGCAAATAAGAAAAACAGCAAAAAAGCTTCAATTGGATTAGTTTATTTTAAAAATAAAATTATCTTTGCACCCTTAAAATAATCGAGGTCGTGTACCTCAAATTAATCAAACAGATTATGTCAGTAAAAATTAGATTACAAAGACACGGTAAAAAACAAAAGCCTTTTTACTGGATCGTAGCAGCAGATGCAAGATCAAAAAGAGATGGTAGATACCTTGAAAAAATAGGAACTTACAATCCAAACACAAATCCAGCAACTATTGAATTAAATCTTGACCAAGCGGTTCAATGGTTACACAATGGGGCACAACCAACAGATACAGCAAGGGCAATTCTGTCTTACAAAGGTGCTTTGTTGAAACACCACCTTGACGGTGGCGTGAGAAAAGGAGCCTTATCACAAGAACAAGCTGATGCTAAACTAGCAAAATGGATTGAAGAAAAATCTGGTAAGGTTGATTCTAAAAAAGAAGTTTTGTCTAAGGCACAAGCCGCTGCTAAAGCTAAAGCCTTAAAAGCTGAAAAAGAAGCAAATGATAAACGTGCTGCTGCTGCTTTAGAAGCTACTAAAGTTGAAGAAGAAATTGTAGCGGAACAATCAGTTGCAGAAGAAGAAACAGCAGATGTAGAAGAAGTTATTGCAAATGAAACAGTTGTAGAAGAAGCAGTTGTAGCTGAAGAAACAGTTGCAGATGAAGAAGTACAAGCTGTAGAAGAAGTTGTAGCGAGTGAAACAGTTGTAGAAGAAATAGTTGAAGAAGAAACAGTTGTAGCTGAAGAATCAGTTGCAGTTGAAGATGCACCAGCTGTAGAAGAAGTGGTGGCAGAAGAAACAATTGCAGAAGCAGCTTCTAATGAGGAAGCCCCAGCAATTGAAGAAACTAACGAGGACTCGAGCGATAGCGAACAGGCAACGCAAACCGAAGCGTAAAACTTCTAGCAATTATGCGTAAAGAAGATTGTTTCTATTTAGGTAAAATTGCAAAAAAATTTAGTTTCAAAGGTGAGGTATTAATATACTTAGATACAGACGAACCTGAATTATATCAAGATATGGAATCTGTTTTTGTTGAATATAACAAAAATTTGATTCCATATTTTATTTCCAATAGTTCCCTACACAAAAATGACTTTCTGCGCGTTAATTTTGAAGATATTAATAATGAGGCCGAAGCAGATAGTATTCTTAATTGCGAAGTGTATCTTCCCCTTTCAATGCTGCCAAAATTATCGGGAAATAAATTTTACTTTCACGAAGTTATTGGTTTTGAAATAGAAGATATACGCCTTGGCGTTTTTGGTAAAATTATTTCTATTAACGATTCTTCCGCACAACCTTTATTTGAAGTTTTAAATGGAAATACTGAAATACTGGTGCCAATGATTGATGCCTTTTTAGTTAAAATTGATCGTGTAAACAATAAAGTTGTAATGGATTTACCCGTGGGCTTGGTAGAAATGTACTTATAATTGACAGTTAACAATTGATAATTATTAGAAGCTATTACCTGCTATTCATTACAATCTTTTTGGTTTTGTCACGCCGAGCGCAGTCGAGGTGCTTTTCATAAAAACAAAAAAGGATTTTCATTTCTATCAGGGCTAGATTACTATCTTTCTTAAATCTTTTCATTATCCATTGTCAATTATCAATTAAGAATGTTTCAATTCAAACAATTTAACATTAACCAAGAACGTTGTGCTATGAAAATTGGTACTGACGCTGTTTTGCTTGGTGCTTGGTGCCCCATTAACAATAACCCTTTTTCTATTTTAGATATTGGTGCCGGAACAGGTATTCTCTCCTTAATGTTGGCACAAAGAAGTAATACTCAACAAATTGATGCAATTGAAATTGAAGAGAATGCTTATGAGCAATGTGTTGAAAACTTTGAAGCATCACATTGGGGCGATAGGCTATTTTGCTATCATGCAAGTCTAAACGATTTTATAAACGAACCTGAAGATCAATACGATATTATTATATCTAATCCCCCGTTTTATTCAGAAGATTATAAAACGGATAATTCACAGAGAGATTTGGCCCGGTTTCAAGACGCCCTCCCTTTTGAAGAATTGGTTAAAGCAACTACTTTGTTGTTGTCAGAAAATGGAATTTTTGCTGTCATAATACCATTCAAAGAAGAGAATCGATTACTTAATTTATGTGCACAAGCAGAACTATTTCCAATAAAAATGACTCGGGTGAAAGGGACTCCTACTGGCCCAATTATTAGAAGTTTACTGGCTTTTAAACGTTATGAATTACCTGTATTAAGCGCAAATGAATTGGTAATAGAATCTTCACGCCATATGTATACAGAAGCGTATACAAAATTGACTAGGGATTTTTATTTAAAGATGTAATTTTGTTAAATTTATAACAATTGTTAATCGAAATTTAAATTAAGTTTATTTAGCTTTGCAAACGTTTTCGTGATTAAAGTATTTTAAACAGCTTTTCAACGCACAATAAAAACACTATGAAACCAGATTTATTTCAATCCCCCGATTATTATTTATTAGATGATTTACTCACCGAAGAACATAAACTTATTCGTGATTCGGCTAGAGCCTGGGTGAAGCGAGAAGTATCCCCAATAATTGAAGATTATGCTCAACGAGCAGAATTTCCAAAACAAATCATCAAAGGTCTAGGGGAAATTGGTGGATTTGGACCCTATATCCCTGAAGAATATGGTGGAGCAGGTTTAGACCAAATTGCTTATGGACTTATCATGCAGGAAATTGAAAGAGGTGACTCAGGTGTTCGATCAACTTCATCAGTTCAATCCTCATTAGTAATGTACCCTATTTGGAAATTTGGCGACGAAGCACAACGACGCAAGTATTTACCAAAACTAGCCACTGGAGAATTTATGGGTTGCTTTGGGTTAACAGAACCCGATTTTGGTTCAAATCCAAGTGGTATGGTAACAAACTTCAAAGACATGGGTGATCATTACCTATTGAATGGGGCTAAAATGTGGATATCTAACGCTCCTTTTGCCGATATTGCGGTTGTTTGGGCAAAAGATGAAAACGACAGAATTCATGGGCTTATTGTTGAGCGTGGAATGGAAGGATTTTCTACACCAGAAACACACAACAAATGGTCTCTTAGAGCATCCTCTACAGGAGAATTGGTTTTTAATAATGTAAAAGTGCCTAAAGAAAACTTAATGCCGGGGAAATCGGGCCTTGGCGCTCCAATGATGTGTTTAGATTCAGCACGATATGGAATTGCTTGGGGAGCAATTGGCGCTGCCATGGATTGTTACGATACAGCTTTACGCTACGCAAAAGAGAGAATCCAATTTGACAAACCTATTGCGTCATTTCAATTGCAACAAAAAAAACTAGCAGAAATGATTACCGAAATAACAAAAGCCCAATTATTAACATGGAGGCTGGGTGTTCTAAAAAATGAAGGCAGAGCCACAACTGCTCAAATATCTATGGCTAAGAGAAATAATGTGGATATGGCAATAAATATTGCCCGCGAAGCTAGACAGATTTTAGGGGGGATGGGTATAACTGGAGAATACTCAATTATGAGACACAGTATGAATTTAGAAAGTGTTATCACTTATGAAGGAACCCATGACATACACTTGTTAATTACTGGAGCAGATATAACAGGTATTCCTGCATTTAAATAAAAAGATTAAACAATAAATAAAATTGATATAAAATGCTTCTCTGTAATGGAAAGCATTTTTACTTTTGTCATGATTTTATTTTTATTACAAAGAAACAATAATATGACTATTTCATTAATCAACTCAAAAATCCAAAGCCACAAAGATCTTTTATTACACCATTCGCTTTATGAAAAAGTAAAAACGATAGATGACCTTCATCTGTTTTTAGAAAATCATATTTATGCTGTATGGGATTTTATGTCATTATTAAAAGCTTTGCAACAAAAATTAACATGTACAACCACGCCCTGGTTTGCTTCATCAAATCCAGAAACTCGTTATTTAATTAACGAAATTGTTCTTGCTGAAGAAAGTGATTTGAGTTTAAATGGAAAACGTTTGAGTCATTTTGAAATGTATGTAGAAGCGATGGAAAGTTGCGGAGCAAACACGAAAGAAGTACAAGCCTTTTTGCAGAAAGTTGTAGAAAATAAAAATATATTTATAACCATTAAGCAAAGTAATTTACATTCAAATATAAAATCCTTTTTAGACTTCACTTTTAAAATCATTGAAGAAGGGAAAACACATAAAATTGCTGCCGCTTTCACTTTTGGAAGAGAAGATTTAATTCCAAATATGTTTACAGCTATTCTCAAAAATTTTCAAAAAAACTTTCCTGAAACGAACTTATCAGAGCTGATTTATTACTTTGAAAGACATATCGAATTAGATACTGACGAACATGGTCCAATGGCAATGCAAATGATAACAGAACTTTGTAAAGAGGATCCAATAAAGTGGGCTGAAGTAGAAGAAATAGCCATCCAATCACTAGAAAAAAGAGTGGGTCTTTGGGATGCTATTGAAGAAAAAATAGTGACAAGTTTACAGCTTGCCTAATTTAAATGAAAATTTATAAAACGGTTGTTTTTAAATTATTATCGAAAAATTTTATTGTTCAGGAGCAATTTCTATTGCTAAACCATCTAAAGAAACGGTAATTGGAATTTGACAGCCCAGCCTAGACTTTTCATTGACGTGATAGGCGTCTAAGAGCATTGCATCTTCATCAGAATTTCTATCAAGCGAAATAACATCATTCAAAACATAACATTGACAGGAAGCGCACATGGCCATCCCTCCGCAAACCCCTATAGTGCCTTCTTCAGCAAGTTCAAAGGCACGAATTACTTCCATGACGTTCATATTCATATCCACCGGAGCTTGAACTTCGTGAGTTACGCCTTTACGATCTGTAATGAAAATTGTTACATCTTGGGCCATTAATCTATTGATTTTACGACTGCTTTTTCAGCTTCTTTTCTAGTGCCGTCAAAACCATCAACGCCAGAAACTGTGGTATATTTTAAAACATATTTTTTACCTGGATTGATACGTTGGTAAACGCTTTGACACATTAATGTTGCTTCGTGAAAACCACACAAAATTAATTTGAGTTTTCCTGGATAAGTATTAACATCACCAATAGCGTAAATGCCTTCAATGTTGGTCTGATAATCAAGAGCATTATTTACTTTAATAGCATTTTTCTCAATTTCTAGGCCCCAAGTAGAAATAGCTCCTAACTTAGGTGTTAATCCAAAAAGTGGTATAAAATAATCTGTTTTAAATACTTCCTGAGCGCCGTCTCTATCTAAAATAATACCCTCTACTTTATCTTTCCCCGTTATACCAATAACCTCTGCTGGTGTAATTAAATTTAACTTCCCTGATTTTTTTAACGCTTGTGCTTTTTCGACAGAATCTAATGCCCCTCGGAATTCGTTTCTTCTGTGAATTAAAGTAACATTGGAAGCAATATCGGTCAAAAAAATACTCCAATCTAAGGCGGAATCGCCACCACCAGCGATAACAATTTTTTTATTTCTGAATAGTTCGGGGTCTTTCACAAAATACTCTACTCCCTTTTCTTCATAAAAAGAGATGTTTTCTATTAATGGCTTTCTTGGTTCAAAAGTTCCCAAACCACCTGCTATAGCAATTGCTTTTGAATGATGTTTAGTTCCTTTATTTGTAGTTACAATAAAAGTTCCATCGTCTAATTTGTTGATTTTATCTGCAGTTTCAGAGAGGGTAAACCCTGGTTGAAACTGTTTAATTTGCTCCATCAGGTTATTGACTAAATCCCCAGCCATAACTTCTGGATATCCCGGAATATCATAAATTGGCTTCTTAGGATACAGTTCTGATAATTGACCTCCATTTGTGGAAGGGCATCAATAATATGGCATCTTAGTTTTAGTAAGCCTGCTTCAAAAACTGCAAATAGCCCAGTAGGACCAGCTCCAATTATTAAAATATCTGTTTCAATCATTCAAAAAAAAATTTACCTGTTTTATTTAGAACTACAGGGGAACTATACAATATTTTCAACCGTTTCAATTTGTGGGGCATACTTTTTTATTGTGGTTTCTACACCTGCTTTCATTGTACTTATACTCAAACTACAAGAGGTACATGCGCCTTGTAAACGAACTTTCACATGCTTTTTGTCTTCAATGGCAACTAAACTAATGTCACCTCCATCCAAGTTGAGAAAAGGTCTTATTTCGCTTAATGCCTTTTCAACATTAAAAGTTAATTCTTCATGTGTCATTTTATTTTCCTTTAACAGCTGAACATCCAGCCATAGTTGTAATTTTTATTGCTTCAGTTGGCGGTAAACTATGATTCCTATTTACTGTTTCTTGCACAATATTTCTAGTTATTTCTTCAAAAACTTTTTCAATAACCGAAGACGTTTGTAAAGCCGCAGGCCGCCCATAATCTCCAGCTTCACGTATACTTTGAACCAATGGCACTTCTCCTAAAAATGGGACATTTAAATCTTCTGCAAGGTTTTTTGCCCCTCCAGCGCCAAATATATAATATTTATTATTTGGTAATTCTTCCGGTGTGAAAAAAGCCATATTCTCTATAATACCTATAACTGGAACCTTAATACTATCTGATAAAAACATAGAAACTCCTTTTTTTGCATCGGCTAAAGCAACGGCCTGTGGCGTACTTACAACTACGGCACCTGTTATTGGCAGTGATTGCATGATAGACAAATGGATATCTCCAGTGCCGGGTGGTAAATCTATAAGCATAAAATCTAATTCGCCCCAGTCGGCATCAAATATCATTTGATTTAAGGCCTTTGAAGCCATTGGGCCCCTCCAAATAACTGCTTGACTTGGAGCAGTGAAAAATCCGATAGAAAGTATTTTGACTTCATAACTTTCAACAGGTTTCATTTTTGACTTACCATTAACCTCAACGGAAATTGGTTTTTCACTCTCAACATCAAACATAATTGGCATACTTGGCCCATAAATATCAGCATCTAAAACGCCAACTTTAAAGCCCATTTTTGCTAATGTAACAGCAAGATTTGCGGTTATTGTTGATTTTCCAACACCCCCTTTTCCTGATGCGACAGCTATAATATTACTTATTCCTTGAATTTGTTTCCCTTTAATTGGATTTGATAATTCTCCCCCAACAGATTCCTTAGTATTTGACTCTACCTTAATATTTACCTTTACAATTATATCTGCTGAAAAATTTTGATGGATCAACTTTTTAATATCTTCCTCCGCACGTTTCTTAATATGCATAGCTGGCGTGGAAATAACTAAATCAACTACCACTTCATTACCAAAGGTAATTACGTTTTTTACCGCTCCACTTTCAATCATATTCATCCCTTCACCTGCTACAGTAATTGTTTCTAATGCAGTGAGAATTTCTTTTCTATCTAATTTCATTCTTATTTTTAAAATTCAAAATTATACTATATGAATTGATTTACTTTTCTATACAAAAAATACACTGCAAAGGTAGTATGAAAATTAATGAAACAATAGTTAATAAATTTAAAATATTAGAGAAATCAGATTGATTAAACATACTCATTTTATATTAAAGGAGGTCACTTATGCTTTGGTTCCCAAAAGTGTTTGTCAAAATCTTGAATTTGATTATTCATTACAACAATACCTTCATTTTCCAATAATTGTTGCATCAGATTGATGCCTTTAAAATGATGTTTCCCTGAAAGTAAACCATTTCTATTAACAACGCGATGAGCTGGTATATCTAATTTATTGTGAGAGGCATTCATCGCCCAACCCACCATTCGTGCTGAACCGCTAGATCCAAGTACTTTTGCGATTGCTCCATAAGTAGTGACTTTCCCTATGGGTATTTGCCTAGCAATGGCATGCACACGCTCAAAAAAATTAGCCTCCATTATTTATATATCAATTTAATTAGCGTAAAAAGCGCCATTAAAGCAGTAACCGAACCTATAATATTGTTTATATTTCCTAGTATAAAGTCGGCTCTCCGTTCTATTTTTTTAAACGCAACTATATACAAATAAAAAACTGCGAATGAACCACAAACAACACCCAAAACAAATGTAAAAATAGAAATTTTATCAAAATCTAAATAGCCTGAAGCCGCTAAACTCATACTCAAAAAAACATAAAACGGAATTGGCAAAATATTTAAGGCAGACAAAAATACCCCTAAAAAAAACCGATTAGATTTTCCTTTTACTTTGGGACTTGCTTTAATTTTTTTTGGCTTTTTGGCAAAATAAAAAAAATAACAACTAAGGACTAAAAATACAAAAATTCCAATTTCTTGAAGAATTGAGACAAATTGCACATTATTACTAATTAATCGAGAGAATAAAATGGCGATAAATGTTTGAATAAAAATTATTGCTGAAGCCCCAATTGCAAAACTAAGTGCCATGCCCTTCCCTTCTTGGGTACTTATTTTTGCGGCAGTCATATTAATTAATCCAGGTGGAACAACTGAAATAAAAGCAATGCTAAATCCTAATAATGGAGAGAGAAAAAGATTCATCTATCTGATTTTAAAACAAACGTATGTGATTGCTTTATTGATCTCTAAATACTGATTTTCATAAAAAGTTTGAATTGCGGTTACCACTTCTGGTGCGCCTTCATTTTTATAAATATTATGATTTGCATATACAACTTCATGACCTTCTCCATGTAAAACCCCCAAAGTATATCCATGCATAAATTCGCTATCTGTCTTAAGATTAACCAACCCATCTTGCTTTAGAATCTTTTTATACAAGCTTAAAAAATCAGAATTAGTCATTCGATGTTTGGTGCGTTTGTATTTAATTTGTGGATCGGGGAAAGTAATCCATATTTCATCTACTTCGTTTTCTGCAAAAACATGATGAATTAACTCGATTTGAGTGCGAACAAAAGCAACATTTGTCAAACCAATTTCAGTAGCTGTTTTGGCCCCACGCCAAAACCTTGCGCCTTTAATATCTATTCCAACAAAATTTTTTTCTGGAAAACGTGCTGCAAGGCCAATACAATACTCGCCCTTTCCGCAACCCAATTCTATAATTATTGGATTATTATTATTAAAGAAATCCGAATTCCATTTGCCTTTTAAACTAAAAAAACTACCAATTACTTCGTCTCTAGAAGGCTGAAAAACATTCTCGAAGTTATCGTTATCTTTGAAACGTTTTAATTTATTCTTACTCCCCACAAAAATAACTTTTTGGTAAAATTAAGAAAATATAAACTATTTAAAATCATTTTCGTTTGCAAAAGTATTAGTGTAATTTTACAACTTGAAAAAAACAACAAAAACCATTCTTGTCGCCCCGTTAAACTGGGGTTTGGGACACGCTACAAGGTGTATTCCTATTATTAATCAATTGATTAAAAATGGATTTAATCCAATAATAGCTTCCGATGGAAAGGCACTAGAATTATTAAAAAAAGAATTTCCTGATTTAAAAATATTAGAATTACCGTCCTATAATATTGAGTACGCAAAAAAAGGAGCTAATTTCAAATGGAAAATAATAAAAAATAGTCCGAAACTACTTGAGGCCATATTTGCGGAAAAAAAAATTATTCAAGGATGGATAGCAGAATATAAAATTGAAGGAATTATTTCTGATAACAGATTGGGGGTTTACAGTAAAAAAGTTCCTAGTGTATTTATAACACATCAATTAAATGTTCTATCAGGCAAAACTACGTGGATATCCAGTAAACTACATCAATATTTTATAAGAAAATTCACTGAGTGTTGGGTTCCTGATGTTTTTAATTCTCCAAATTTAACAGGTAAACTAGGTCATTTAAAAAATTCTTCTTTAAATCTAAAATATATTGGCCCATTAAGCCGCTTAGAAAAAAAAGAAGTTCCAATTAAATATGATCTGACCATTTTATTATCGGGACCAGAACCGCAGCGTACGATTTTAGAAGACAAATTAAAGAAACAAATTTGCGGTTATTCTGGAAAGATTCTTTTCATTTCTGGCCTAATTGAATCAGAACAAAAAATTGTAGAACAAGAACAAGTTACCTTTTATAATTTTATGACCACATTGGAAATTGAAAGTGCAATCAATGAAAGTAAAATGCTGCTATGCCGCTCGGGTTATACGACTATTATGGATTTAGCAAAGTTAGATACTAAGGCGTTTTTTATACCAACACCTGGCCAATTTGAACAAGAGTATCTTGCAAAAAGATTAAAAAAAAATAAAGTTTTGCCTTATGCTAGTCAAGATGACTTTAAAATTGAAAATTTGTTAGAAGTGGAATCTTATTCTGGGTTACCACATAGTAAAGAAGAAAATAATTGGAAACAATTATTGATACTTTTCGAGAGTGAATGAAAATTCAGAACTTTCTCCATATACACTTTCAACATAAATTTTTTCACCATGAGCTTCAATAATATGTTTTACTATTGAAAGCCCAAGACCCGATCCGCCTTGGGTTCTTGACCCACTTTTATTAACTCTAAAAAAACGTTCAAATAATCTTGAAATATATTGTTTTTCTATGCCCTCACCATTATCTCGAATTCGAACAATAATTTTTTCGTCTACTAAATCCTCTATCGTTACTTCAGTTGTGCCATTTTTTTTCCCATATTTAATAGAGTTCATGACAAGATTGGATATAACTTGTTGAATTTTTTTTTGGTCTGCAAAAACATGAATTGCTTTACTGTATTTACGATCAAACATAAGAATGATATTTTTTTTATCGGCTGTCATCTCCAACAAATCAAAAACACTTTGAACCAAGTCTACAATATTAAATTTTTTCAACTCTAGGTTAACATCCCCTAATTCTAATTTTGAAATCAAATCCAAATCTTCAACAATATAAACAAGTCTTTCGACGCCTTTTTCGGCACGTTCCAAATACTTTTTTCGAACTTTTTTGTCTCCAATGGCTCCATCTATTAAAGTAGATAAGTAGCCTTGAACGGTAAACAAAGGTGTTTTAAGTTCGTGAGAAACATTACCAAGAAATTCACGTCTATATTCTTCACGTATTTTTAAAGTTTCGATTTCTAATTTTTTGTCCGTAGCAAACTTTTTTACCTGGTTGGTTAAAGTTTCCATGTCGGTTGTAACCGCTTGGCTTCTGAAACTAGTAGATTCTAAAAGCGAAACGTCATCATATATTTTTTTTACTCTTCTATATATGAATCGCTCCACACGATATTGAATAACAAAAAAAGAAAAAACAGCAATTGATAATGAAAATACAACTGTAATTAAAGTTGAAAAAGCATCAAAAAACCATAATAAAAGCCCAAGAAAGATAGTTGAAAAAGCAGTTATGTATGCAGAGGATATTAATGCGAAAGTGTAGGTTTTCTTAAAATTAATTTTCATTTATACTTCTAGTTTGTAACCCACTCCTTTAATGGTTTTAAAAATATCTTCGTCGATTTTTTCACGTAATTTTCTAATGTGAACATCAATAGTCCTTCCACCTACAACCACCTCAGTTCCCCAAACCTTATCTAAAATTTCTTCCCTTTTAAAAACTTTCCCGGGTTTAGATGCAAGGAGATAAAATAATTCGAATTCTTTTCTTGGAAGAACGATTTCTTTGTTATCTTTAATAATTTTATATTCTTCTCTATTTATTTCTATCCCCCCTACATTTAGTGTTTCAGCATTAATATCATTGCTCTTGAGACGTCTCAATAACGCTTTTACTTTACTAACAAGTAATTTTGGTTTTATAGGTTTTGTAATATAATCATCCGCTCCCGCCTCAAAACCAACTACTTGAGAATAATCTTCACTTCTTGCCGTTAAAAAAGTAATTATAACATTACTCAATTCAGGCATGTCCCTAATTTTTTCACATGCTTCCATGCCATCCATCTCTGGCATCATCACATCCATTATAATTAACTGAGGAATCTCTTTTTTTGCTTTTGCAACCGCTTCTTTACCATTAGTTGCAGTGATAATTTGATACCCTTCTTGAGAGAGATTATAACCAACAATCTCTAGAATGTCTAATTCATCGTCAACTAATAATATCTTAATTTCTTTTTTTTTCATGATTGGCTCAATTATTTTGGCGATTGTAAATGTAAAGATAAAACAAAATGATTTTATAAATGAATTGGGAGTTAACTATAATTTAACCTGTTAACAATTTGGTAATATTTAACTAGCAAAATGTTTTTATTGGAATAAAAAATTACTCATATAGTGTTGGTTTTTTTGTGTCAAAATTAGAAACAATGAATTTCAGACTGGTTATAAAAATCTTTTTTTCTATAATTGGCATTTCTCAAACCAAAGGCACTATTTCAGCTACATTAACAGATAAAGATATAAGCAATTAAGCCTTACTATTTACGAATATTCTTATAAAAAATACAAACTAATGCAAATTCAACAGCTGTTCGTATTCAAGATAACAATACGAATAATAACCAAGTGACTAGTAGAGATATAAAATTGTTCAATGTAAAAAAAACGATTGCACTACTCAAGCCGCAGGAACTGGAAGTATTATAATCAACTTTATTTCAGAAAATTGTACTACAAGTCGCGCTTGGGCAACGGTAGACTTCGTAAATCTTATACAATAATTGAATAGAATACTCAAAAAACTCCTTCTCAAAACTCGGGATATTTTTTTTTGGTACACTATTTGAAAAGTTTTTTATATATATTTGTAACAACCAAATTGAAGTCATGGCTAAAAATTACTTTATATTAATCCTATTCCTTATGTTTTCTCTTGTTGGCTTTGCCCAAGAAGTAAAGCAACCTAGTGAAGTTCTTGGCTTTTATCCGAATCCTGTTAGTAGTGGAAAAATTTACATTACTTCAAAAACTTCTTTAGATAAAGAAATCACAATATTTGATGTACTAGGGAAAAAAGTGTTACAAACTACTATTTCATCTCGCGAATTGAATATTGCAACTATCCCGCCTGGTGTTTATATCATAAAAATTACAGAAGGAG
>Ga0208951_1000688_pt1 | contig 15523 bp, 6 predicted proteins | sample GreLakmeMI27MSRF_FD_187702 | JGI IMG/M metagenome (GOLD analysis project Ga0208951, IMG submission 187702) | Freshwater lentic microbial communities from great Laurentian Lakes, MI, USA - Great Lakes metaG MI27MSRF (SPAdes) | ecosystem: Environmental > Aquatic > Freshwater > Lake | place: Great... | reverse complement strand
CGCAAGGCTGCCGAAGAGAAGCGCCGCAAGTTCCTCAAGGACGACGAGGAGCGCCGCCGCGCCGCCGCAGACGAGGCGGACAAGGCTGCCCAGGCGGACGAGCGCAAGCGCTTCGCCAACGGTGCCGCCGATGCCGCCGATGCCGCAGCCTTGGCCGTGGAGGAAGCGGCGCGCCGCGACGCGCAGGAGGCTGAGCTGGCGCGCAAGCGCAAGAGCTCGGCGGAGGAGGAGGCGCGACGGGCTCGCATGGACGCCGCCGACGCCGCCGAGGCTGAGAACCGCATTGACGCGGCTGCGCGCGAGGCTGAGCGCGCGCGCCAGGCCGCCATGTACGATGCCAAGGCTGATGCCGAGCGCCGCGCGGCTCGCGCAGAGGCTGATGCCGCCGCTGCCGCCGCCGCAGCAGCAGCAGCCGCAGCAGCCGCGCAGGCGAGCGCCGCCGCCACCCTGGCAGCTGCGCGCAAGCCGTACGACCCGTTCGCGGCGCCTGTGCGCCGCAGCGCGGAGAGCGAGGAGGAGATGCGCAAGGCTGCGGAAGACCTAGACCTGGTGCTGCGCTCCTGTCGCCTGGACCAGGCGGCCGAGGCGGTGTCCAGCATCCTGTCCGTGGAGGCGGGACGCACCTGCGTGCTGGCGCTCAAGAGCGAGTGGGAGACGGCGCTGGTTGAGGCGTTGGGACCCTCGCGCGGCCGCGCGGACATCCGGGTCATGCAGCTGGCCGCCCTGCGGGCGCTGGTGGCCTCCTTCACTCCCGTGCTGGGCGGCCAGCGCGCCGAGCCCGTCAAGGCTGGCCTGCGCACGCTGGCCTCGCTGCTGGATGGCGCGGAGGAGGAGGAGGCTCGCCTGGTGAGCATGGCTGCTGAGCGCGAGCGCACCGCACAGGAGGAGGCTGCCCGCGCCCGCCTGGCGGCCGCAGACGAGGAGCGCCGCCGCGCGGCGCTGGCCGCCGCCGAGGCGCGGCGCAAGGAGGCTGACGAGGAGGAGCGTCGCGCGCGTCAGGCTGAGGAGAGCACCCGCAGCGGCGCGCTCGTCTCTGCGGCGGAGGCTCACGACTCACGGGCGGCGGCGCTGGAGGCGCTGGCGCCAGCCGCGGACGCGGTGCGGCAGCGCCTGGGCCTCTACTCCGCCGGGCGCGCGGTGGCGGCGCAGCTGCAGCTGCTGCGCACGCTGCCGGCGGTCAAGACGGCGGGCGAGGAGATCGCCTGGTTCGCAGAGGGCGTGCAGGCCACCAACGCAGCCTGCGACGCCTCCGGCCGCACGCTCGCCCAGCTGCGCGACACCGCGCGCCGCGCGGTGGAGGCCTGCGCGCCGGAATACGAGGTGGCGCTCGCTGCAGCGGAGCGTGACCGTGCAGAAGAGGCCCACCGCGCCAGTCTCGCTGAGGCTGCGCGCCTGCTGCGCGAGCTGGCTGGTCGCCAGCGCGCCCGCGCGTCTGCCATCCACGAGGTGCTGGCACACGTCAGCAGCGTCAATGCGGCCGTGGGCGGGCCCGACGTTGTGCCCATCGCCACTGGGGACACCTTCAAGGACCTCCCGTCCGCTACGGTGGGGGTTGCGCAGGTCTCCAAGGACATGGCGGCGCGCCTGCTGCCCGCAGAGAAGCGCACGCAGGCTGTGGCCGCGCAGCTGCTGGAGTGCCTGGCCGAGGAGGCTGCCATCCTGGAGGCGCTGGAGGTGCCTGTGGACGATGCCATCACGGGCGCGGCGCGCGCGGCTGCGGCCGTGGGCGGCGGCTTGGCCGCAGAGACGCCCGAGGGGGATGCCGGCGTGGCTGAGGCTCTGGCGGTTGTGCGCGACGCGGACCTGGACCGCCTGCGCGCGCTGGAGGAGGAGCGCGCGCTGGCTGGCGCTGCGCGTGACGCGCTGGCGCGTGCCAAGCAGAGCCGCGACGAGGCGTGGGTGGAGCTGGAGGACCTCAAGCACGAGCGCAAAAAGGCCGTACAGCTGCAGCGCCCCTACAGCGCAATGCAGGAGGACGAGTACGTGGGCGCGGTTGCGTCCATCCGCGCCCGAGTGGCCGCCATCGAGGCGGACATCGGCCGTCAGGAGGCGTTCCTGCGCTCTGCAGCCGTGCGCGAGTGCTTCCCGGAGCTTGCCCGCGAGGCTGGCGCCACCCGCCTGGCCGTGCCCCTCACCGGCGGCGCCGATGCCATCATCGGCGCGCCGGTGGCGTTCATCAGCCGCCACCAGTTTGAGGAGGTGAAGACCCTGCGGCTCACTCCCGGCGCCATCGTGACCCGCGTCAAGGAGGTTGGCAAGCCCGAGGCGCCCGACCGCGTGCTCAAGGAGTTCTCCGACTCGGACGCCAGCTTCGTGGCTGAGCTGCGCCGGCTGGTGGGCCTTCGCCACCCGCTGGTGTCGCCGCTGGAGGGTGCCTGGGGGGAGGATGGCGCCGCCTACTGCGTGCAGCCCTTCTACCGGGGCGGCGCGCTGCGCGGCTGGGTGGACGAGCTGAAGGAGCGCCGGGGTGCCCTGCGCGGAGGCGACTGGGCAACCGTGCGCCGCGTGTTCAGGCAGCTGCTGCAGGCGCTGGCCTACGCGCACGCGCGGGGCATCAGCCACCGTGACGTCAAGCCCGAGAACGTCTTCTGGCAGGATGACGGCCGCCTGGCGCTCAGCGACTTTGGCGTCACAGCCGTGCTGGCGCGCAAGCTGGACGCCGTGAAGATCTCCGCCGCCGCCGGGGGCAGCAGCACGCCCGTGGCTGGCTACAGCGCGCCCGAGGCGTGCGGCCTGCACTGGAACGAGGCGCTGTGGACGGGCGCCGGCGACGTGTGGTCGGTGGGCGTCATGGCGCTTGAGCTCCTCTCTGGCGAGCTGCACGCCTGGGAGCCTGCGCGGCGGCGCCTGGAGGCGAGCTGCGACAAGCCGCTGGTGCTGCCCAAGGGCGGCGAGCGTGCGCTGCAGGACTTTGTGTCGCTGGCGCTGTCGCTCACTGCGGAGGGGGCCAGCGAGCGGCCCACCTGCGGCGAGGCGCTGTGCCACCCCTTCTTCAGCGCCGCGGAGGGCGCCCCCAGCGCCGCCCCTGCCGCCACCAAGCTGCAGGCGGCCGTCGCGCTGCTGGGCGAGGCCTCCGCAGCCGCGCGCCGCCGCGCAGCCGCCAGCCTGCCCGGCTCGGAGCCGTACACGCTGCGCTGCGGGCTGGACACGCTGGTGGAGGACGTGCTGCGGGGCTGCCTGGAGGCCCCAGAGGCTGCGCTGGGCACGCCCTGGGGGTGCGTGCTGGGCGGCGCCCGCGCCCCGCTGGCGGAGGTGATGGCCCGCTTCTTCGACGCCATCAGCGCCCCGGACAGCCGCCTGCTGGAGCGCAGCGCCGCGGCCCAGCAGGCCGGACAGCACCCGCTGTACCTGCCCTGCGAGGCGCCCGCCAAGGCCCCCCGCAGCTTCGAGGCGCTCGCCCTGGGCCGCGTGCTGGGCAAGTGCCTGCTGGAGGGCATCCGCGTGGCCACCGAGTTTGCCCCCGTGCTCTACGCAGCCCTGCTGGGCCCCGGAGCCGAGGCGAAAGCCTTTGCCACCACCGAGTCGGCCCTCACCCACCTGGCCTGCTGGGACCGCGCCGACGCGCAGCGCCTGCGGGTGCTGCTGCTGCGCCGCCTGGGCACGGGCAACGACTCCGCCCTCACCGTGGGCAGCCTGCTGGGCAACGGCGATGGCGCCCTCCTCTCCGACTACTCCAAGCGGGAGGTGCTCGTGCGCTACGCCTCCAAGAAGCTGGTGGAGCGCCGCCGCGACGCGCTGGACGCCATGGCCCGCGGCTTCGGCGCGGTGCTGGACGCAGCACAGCTGGGCCCAGCCCTGCGCGGCCTCGCCCCCCACCAGCTGGGCGCCCTCCTCTTCGGCGGCTCCTACGTGGACGTGGAGGCGCTCAAGCGCGTCCTCGTCTGGGATGCAGCCTGGCCCGTCAACGAGGCGCAGGTGGCCTGGCTCTCAGACGCCCTCGGACGCCTCACCGAGCCCGCGTTGCGCCTCCTCCTGGCGCGCGCAACCGGACGCCTGCAGCTGCGCCCCGACGGATGCGACTCGCCCATCCTGGTGCTGCGCGCGCCGATGGGCGAGGGCGAGGAGGAGGCGGAGGTGCCTCGCTACCCGGGGGGCAACATCTTGCAGCTCCCCGCCGACTGCCCCTCCTACGCAACCTTCGAGCAGCGCCTGCGCGCCTCCCTGGGACTGCACGGGGAGTACACCACGGTGTCCCGCCTGGGGTTGGGCCTGGGCGACGGCGCGCGGCGGCTGGTGCGTCTGCTCGCCCCGCCGGCGGCTGTTACCAAGGTGTTCGAGTGCCCCAACGCGCACCTCTTTGCGCTGGGCCCGCCGCCGGGGGGCGTGCCCGCGCCGCCGGAGGCGCAGGGACGCTGCCCGGAGTGCAATGCGCTGGCCTCGGCAGCAGGGGGGCCAAAGGCAAAGGCGGGCACGGTGCTTTCCATGGCCGTCAGCCCAAAATACGCTCAGCCGGGCAGTCCCGCCCGCGGGCCGGCGTACGGCAGCGGCGCATCCTCCGGCTATGCCAGCCCGCTGGGCGCGCTGGCGCGCCGCACCAGCGAGGAGCATTGAGGGGGCTATTTGAGCGACAAGCAAAACACAATACCAGAGTGGGAAGGAGGGGACAGGGCGTTGACAGTGTATGTTAGTGAAATGGTGATAACCGCCAACATGTGCGGTGACGCGTCGCCACACGGAGGCTGCGCTCGTCGCAGCTCAAAGGCTTCGTCGATCGAGCGATCCCGCCCGTTCTACGAAAGGTACTTGCTCACGCCCCCGCCTCCGAAGTCCTGTCGTTGCGTGACCTGCGGCCCTCTGTGTCTCGCGACTCTCCTTTCTTCGTTGGCGTTGGCTGGACAACCACCATGGACGCCTCGCCCCTGTGCGCAGTCCGCTTCGACTCTGCGTCGCTCTCGCCCTCTGCGTGCACGCCCGCAGCGGCGCGCGTTCCACAGCGCGCTGTGCGTCACTTTGCCGCGGGTCTGGAAGAGCTGCGATCTGCGGGGGTCTCACCCGACGATGCTCTCCTCTCCCTCCTGCCGCCCGCCCTCGCCACAAGGTGCGCCTCCCACGCTCCACCAAGGGGCGATACACGCGGCTGACGCCTGGCTGGCGACCCGAACGCGCCTGGCGGTCTGTCGATTTGAGTTGCGCACCTAGCTCTCAGCTGACGCCGCGCCCCGCTGTGGCCTGTGCAGCGCTGTGGCAGCAGAGACCCTGCGTGCCCTGGTAAGCGCGCTGGAGGCCTTCGCTGTGTCCACGCCGGTGAGCGAGAGCGCGTGGGCGAGCGCCGAGGGGAGCACAGAGAAGACCCCCACAGACGCGACGCTGTGGAGCAGCGCGCCCGCTGAACGCTTCACGCTGCAGCAGGGCGGCAGTCCGCGCGCGGAGCTCTCTCTGCGTGGCTCCTTCGTGCAGCTGGAGGCGCTGGAGCCGATTCCCGCGTCGGCTCCTGCAGCTCCGCTTGCGCTGGAGCTCGTCGCAACTCCCGCGGTGTCGCCGCTGCTGCTGCCGCTGGCCTTCTTTTCGCCGGTGACCTCCCCAGAGAATGGCCAGCCTCCCGCGGCGCCTCAGGTACAGGATGTGGGGGTGAGCGCCGGCCCCGCAGCCACCCCGCGCCCCTCGTCTCCTTTGGGCTCCCTGGACGCGACAGCGCTGGCGGCGGCGCTGGGCGCGCTCGCGCCGCGCGCGCCGCTGGCGGCGCTGGCGCTGCCTGAGGAGGAGGAGGAGGAGGAAGAAGAATTGGAGGACGAGTGCTCAGAGTCCGAGTTTGACGCAGCGCAGGAGACGCCGGCGGCGGGCCCTTCCCGCGCTGTCTTTCCGCACTCCTCCACCCCTTTCGCCTCTCCCGGCCCCGAGGTGATCGACCTCAGCGCCGTGACGGCGCAGCAGGCGCGTGACGTGCTGGCCCTGCTGGACTCGGACTCGGAGGAGCACCAGCTGGTGGTGCCCCGAGCAGCAGGACCACGCCCACAGCGCCACGTCATCTGCAGCAGCAGCAGCAGCGACGACGAAGCTGCCGCGCCGCCCGTGCCGTCCGCCGCGGAGGGCGCTTCGCCAGAGGCGCTCCCGGCGCTGCGGCGGCGGCGTGGGCGACGCATGCCGTGCATCGACAGCAGCTCCGACGATGAAGATGACGTGGCATACGCGGAGAACAGCCCACCCAGCGACTACACGTCGGCGCCCGCCTCCCCCGAAGATGATGATGCGGGAGCGCGGCCACCGGGTGTGGGCGATGCGCCCCGCTGCGTCGCGGTTGACGTGTTCAGCTTGGGCACCCCTTCGCCGGGGGGCTCACTGCGCGGCCTGCCCGCCCCGCCGCAGTCGCCCGTCTGGGTGCTGCGCACGCCTGGCGCGCAGCCCCGCGCCACGCCACGCAAGCCGCATCGCACCCCCGGCGGCGCGGCGCCGCCGCTCTGCGGCGTCGCCTTCCAGCGCGCAAAGACAGCGCTGGTTGCGCAGCTCTTCGCTGAACTCAACGCCGCCGTGTTCCGAGGCAACCTGCCTGCGAGCCTGGCGGAGGGCATTGTGTGGAACGCAAAGCTGAAGACCACGGCGGGGCTGACCTACACCAGCCGCAGCATGGGACCCGGGGGCGTTCTCGCCTACTCGGCCCGCATCGAGCTCAGCACAAAGGTTTTGGATGACGCGCACAAGCTGCGTCAGACGCTGTGTCACGAGATGTGCCATGCGGCCGCCTGGCTGGTGGATTTGCAGAACAAGCCGCCCCACGGGCAAGCCTTCAAGGCCTGGGCTGTGCGCGCCATGGCTGCGCTGCCCGGGCTGGACGTGACCACCTGCCACTCGTACGACATCGCGTTCGCGTTTCGCTACCGCTGCACCACCGACTGGTGCGGCCAGGAGTACGGCCGCCACAGCGCCAGCATCGACACCGCCGGCAAGGCGTGCGGCGTGTGCGGCGGCAAGCTGCAGCTGCAGCCTCGTCTCAAGGCTGACGGCACGCCGGTGGCCAAGCGCGCCCCAGCGGGCTTCAGTTTGTACGTGAAGGAGCACTTTGCAGACCTTAAGGCCGGCCTCCCGCTGGGCACCAGCCACGGGGAGGTGATGCGGGCGCTGGCGGCGCGCTACAAGACGGAGCACGGCCGGAGCGCGGAGGAGGCTGTGGAGGCTGGGACGGTGGGCATGCGCGCGCTGGACTTGGGCGTGTAACGAAGGAAGGATCGAAGGAAGGAAAAGAAGAGTCGATGTTGATTCGCTGTTATGTCACACGCTGCTGCTAGACGGGCGAATCGGGGGCGTCAGCCTTGTCGCGGCTCCAGAGGTGGCGCGCCCCACTCGGCGAGCTCTGCGGCAGCGGCACCTCCTGCAGCGGCGGCACTGGCGCCGCCGCCACCTCGCTCGCAGCTTCGCGCCGCGACTCCTCCACGGCTCTCAAAAATTCGCTGCCCTGTCGAGTGACCCGCCCCAGCCGCATCGTCTGTCGCACGACAATCTTTTTCGTCTGGTGCCGGCCAACCACCCTCCGCAAGACCGACTTGGCCTGGGACGCCATCACCTTGACGTCGCCGTCTGGGAGGATGCGTGGAGCGGGGCGGCGTCAGGAGGCAGCAGCAAAAGGAGAGTGCGGGCGGCTCGCACCCTCAGCCCTGGCCATCTTGGCGTACTCCTCCTGCACGTCGCTCCAGCTGTAGGAGTCTTTGTGGGACTTGTACTGCTCCGACTGTAAGAAGTTTTGATCCAGCACGTTGAAGGAGACGCGCACCACCTGCGTGCGCGGCGAGAGGCGTGAGAAACGGAGCGAGCAGAGGCACGCGCCCCCCGCACACACCTTGTAGAGGCTGGTGCCGTTCTTGTTGCTCGAGCTGCGCAGACACACCACCGCCGAGAACAGCAGCTTGCTGCCCAGCAGCATCGTGTTTGTCACAAGGCTCACGATGCTGCTGCTTCCGTTGTTGTGGTACCCCAGGATGAGCACGCTGGAGACCAGCAGGTTCACAAGCACCATGGCGCACGTTGTGCGCGCCAGGTTGCCAGCCGTGAGGTTCTGCCAGAGCAGCAGGTGGGCCACATAGGGGTGCTGCTCCAGCACGGACGGAGAGCCATCCGGGGGCTCCGCGCTGAGGTTGTTGGCGGGCTTGCGGGGGTTGTACGACAGCACCTTGTCCAGGAACTGCTCCCGGCGGAACACCAGCGTCTCGGTGAGCAACACCAGGAACAGCGTGAAGAGGTTGAGGGCCAGCGCGGCTGCGTCATAGTGTGACAGGTGGTGCGTGTTCTCGTACAGCGTGCAGGTATGCTCCGTGGCGTAGGATGCGCTGGGCGGGCACGTCTGTGGCACAAAGACGACCAACAGGGAGGCCATGAGGCCCACATAGCACCCGTGGATGCAGCCAATGAGGGCCATAGCCCCGTTCAACCGGTTTTCCCTCGCCTCAATGGCGGCCTGCGTCACCGCCAGGTCTTCCAGCGCCTCGGCTTGGTCCTGTGCGCTGTAGAGCTTGAAGTCGGGCGACGCAACCTCCTTCTCTAGGGCCTCGTAGCGCTGTATGAGCTCCCGGGGCGCGTAGATGCGGTATAGGAAATCCAAACCGGGGATGTCGCCGTCACCCTCCAGGCCGCCCTTGCCTCCTCCAACCTCCTTGCCCGTCTGTGGGTCCAGAGTCGACGAACCCCGACGACGAAGCGGCGACGGCGTGCGTGTGGGCGCAACTGCGGCTGCGTCGGCGGGGCTGGCCGAGGGGGTGAGGCTGCGCGCGCTGGTGCGGCGCCGAACAGCGCTAGGCTGGGGCCCTCCTGGAAGACTGGCCATCCGCGCCTCTGCATCTTCCTGACTCAGGGTCCCTTGCGCCACGCCCAGCACGCCAGCGGCCGTGTCCCACACGCCGCTCACCGCGTCGTCCCACCAGCCGAGGAGTCCCGAGTTGGTGAGTCCGCCGCAGTGCGCCTGCTCCTGGCATCCAGCCTTCTTGCGGCGCACTCGGCGGCGTTTCACCACCGCCGGCCCACCTCCGTCGCTGGAGGACGCAGCAGCAGGCGCCGCAAAGGAGGACTGCGAGGTAGAGGGCGACTGAGTCAATCAGCCCTGAGTATGCCAGAACATTGTGCGAGAGCGCAGGCACCGCACGACCGCAACGCAAGGCACGCCACGCACCGGGTGTTTCTCTGGAGGCTGCATCCGTGGTCTGCGCGGCTAGATGCTCCCGTGGCTATCGCGAGAGACGGCGGGGCGCGAGGGGGGTGAAGCCCAGAAGTGAGCGTGCGCCCTCGCTCTGCGGCACACTTGGCACGCTCAGGCACAGGCTACGCAGGTGCCGTGAGATAGGTTTGCGAAGGGAGCGAGGCGCGAGTGACGCGGCAGCCGGGACGCAGCGATCCACTACTGAGTAAGGGAGCTTGCCAGAAGCGTACGACACACGAACCTTGCGAACGCCACAACGTACGACGACCGACGACCAGATCGCGGAATGCGACCAAGCCTCGCCGCCGCCGCCTTCTCTGTGAGCCTGCGCGTGACTGTCTAGGGCCCCGCAGTAAGCCGCCATGCAGGAGCCGCCATCCCCCGCCACGCGCCTTCCCGTGGACGCCGTCGCCGACCGCATAGCGACGTGCGTGGAGGAGAACCGCGTGACGCTCATCTGCGGTGCGTAGCACTCTCCAGCTCTCTGTGTGGAGGAGGCCACCCATGGCCACTCACTTTCCTTCTCTCAGGCCCAACGGGGTGCGGCAAGAGCACTCGCGTGCCTCAGTTGGTGGCCAAAGCTCTGGGAGGGAGCGTGCTATGCACCATGCCACGCAGACTGGCCGCCACGGCTGCTGCTCAGAGGCTGGCGGACACGCACCAGCCGCCTGTGGAGGTTGGCGGTGCCGAGGTTGGCTTTCACGTGGGCGCAGACAAGCGCTGCACGGAGCAAACGCGGCTGGTTTTCGCCACAGCGGGTGTGCTAGTCGAGATGTTGCGCGCAGGCGGCGAGGGCGGCCTGGACAGATTCGCAGCTCTCATCGTGGACGAGGTCCACGAACGCTCGGTGGAGAACGATCTCAGTCTCGCTTTGGTGCGCCAGTTGATGCTGAAGCGCAGCCGTCTGCGCCTGATTATGATGTCGGCCACGTTCAACCTGCCGCGGTATGAAGCATTCCTGGGCGCCAAACTGGGCGGCGTGGCTCGAGTGAACATCCCGGATGCACAGCCTGGGTCGATGGAGATCTTCCACCGGTGCAGTACAGAGTACCTGGAAGGTGTCCTCCGCCTCCCCTCTCTGGATGGCCACTCAGATGTGACGCGCCTTTCCGAGACATCAAACGGGCAACCAGGCAACATTCACCTGGAGCCAACGCTGCACTTGCTGATCCGGGATTTGGTGCTCCATTGCCATAACCAAGTGTGTCGCAGCGCGGCTGAGATAATTTTGGTGTTCCTGCCAACGTTCAGATCGCTGGAGCATCAGTTTGACCTGCTGCAAATGAGCGGCGCGGCGTTGAACGTGCGCGCGCTGCATTCGGCCATCGACCTGGAGACGAGTGCGCTGACCATGCTGACGGGCGGCGAGGGGCGGCGCAAGGTGATTCTGGCCACCAACGTCGCCGAGTCGTCCGTCACAATCCCCGGCGTGACCTGCGTCATCGACAGCTGCCGCACGCTCCAGGTGGTCTGGAGCCGGCTGGCGCAGAAGGACGTGCCCACCATCGCCTGGATCAGCAAATCGCAGGCAGATCAGCGCAAAGGGCGCACCGGGCGCACCTGCGCCGGCACCGTGTACCGACTGGTGCCCCGCTCGCGCTACGACTCGTTCGCAACCTACGAGCCGCCGGCGGTGCGCATGCAGTCCCTTCGGGAGCCCACGCTGGTGCTGTCCTGCTCCGCCAGCTCGTCCATGTCGGACCCCATGTCCTTGTTCGCAACCTGCCTGGACCCGCCTGACCGCACGGTGGTCTCCGACGCGCTCACCTACCTGGCGCACATCGACGCCATCGAGGTTGCCAGCAATGGACGCGCCCGCCCAACTTTTCTGGGCCGCCTGCTGACCTCCATGCCTTTGGCGCTCACCGCAGCTCGCCTGGCCGTGCTTGGCGGTCGCGAGGGCTTCATGCGGGACGCCGCTGCGCTCGCCTCGGTGCTGGACAAGTCTCCACTGCCCATCATCCAACCGTTCGGCGACCAGCTGAGCTGCGTTGCAAACCTGCAGATGTACTTCACGCAAGCCAAGCAGAGCGACCGCGTCAGCGTGCTGCTGGCCAACCTGGCCGCCTTCGAGTTCTGGCAGCACGCGCGGCGAGACCCGGCTCGCCTGGCGGCGCTGTGTGCGCACGCGCGCCTGGCGCCGGACGCTGCGCCCGTCGCCTCGGCGCTGGACGTGGCTGCTGAGGAGGTGTTCTGCATGGCACACCGCTTGTCGCTCACAGCCCTGCTGCAGGTGGAGCAAACGCTGAACGCCATCGTCAACGCATTCCATCGATGGCGACCAGCCTTCCTAGATGACGTGGCGCTGCCGGCGTGCGCCGTCACGCAGATGGATCATGCCTGCTCCCCAGGCGGCCTCTGCGCGCTGTCTGTGCCGCAGTTCACGGATGCGTTCCCTGGCTCCATGGGCAGCGAGCTGGAGGCGATCCTGTGCGCCATCGTGGAGGAGGATGTCGAGCCGGTGCTGGCTGAGCCCGTCAACTATTCGCCCTACCGCCCCACCGTGTGCCTCTTCTACAACAAGCCGGGCGGATGCACGCGCACGGGCTGCACCTTCCTCCACGCAGCTGGCCCGCTGCCGCCTTGCCGCTTCTACGGCACCAAGCAGGGGTGCACGTTTGGGGCTCGTTGCACTTTTTTCACGACCCTACTAAGGCACCCATGGGCGTGCAGATGCAGGCCAGAGCCATGCGCGTGTGCTCCGCGGACCTGGTTGCTCCATCCGTCTCGGCCACTCCGCCGCCGCTGAATGCGCTCCTCTCGCTCGCACGGGAGCACGTCGTGCTCATCCTGGGCGACGCGGATTTCGCGTTTGCGGAGAGCCTGCGGCCCCTCACCAGCGCGAGCATCATCACCTGCACGCAACGCAGCCGCCAGGACGTGGACCCTTTGCGCCTTATGGCGTTGGAGGCGCCCTCTTCCGTGCTTTCTCCGCTCACGCTTCTGTTTGGCGTTGACTCGACGCGTCTTGACCGCGTCAAGGCTCATATCCCTTGGAAGTCTGTTCACACGGTGCTCTGCAACCACCCGACGGTTGAGGGTGGGGCTTCGGAGGAGGATCATCGGCACCAGAGGCGCATGTTGGGCGCGCTATTCACCTCCCTCGCCGTCCCGTTGCTTCTCCTGGCCCCCGGCGCGCAGCTGCTGCTCACGCTCCACAGCAGCGAGGCGTCCAACTGGGCTCTGGAGGCTGTGGCCCGAGACTCGTTCCTCTTCTGCACAGCCTCGTGGGCCTTCGACGAGAAGGTCTTCCCCGGTTACGCGCCGGCCACGCAGACATCCACCACCTTCTGTTTAGAGGCTAGCAGCGAAGGCCTCAGCGACGCGCAGCTTAAAGAGCTCGAGGATGCATACTACGCGCCCAGATAGAGCTCGAGAGGTGTCGCCATCGATCTACATAATACACGGTGAGCTGCCTCTTTTGCACGCATGTCGTCTCGACGTCCAGTCGTCGTTCGTTGACCCCTCCAGACCGTTGCTTGGTTGACTCATCCTCTCGTCGCTCTATTGGCACATCTGCTGTCCGGCTCGCATCTCCCATCTCTCAGATGACGGCAATAGTGTTGAGGCACTGAGTGATGCGGCGCCGCGCGCTGGTCGCCTGGCTGCTGGTTGGCTGGCTGGCGCACTGCGGGAATGCCGTTCAGCGCACAGCCTTCCCTGTGCCGCCCAGCGAGGACTGGCAGAGCCAGATGGGCGCGCCCGTGAGCCCCGAGGAGGCTGCGCAGCTGCGCGAGGAAGTGCGGGAGATGGTGCGCAGAACAGAGCGCTGTGCTGACAAGGTGACTGACTGCCGGACTACGCTGCCAGTTCACCTTCACCTACGACAGCTACATGCGCCACGCCTTTCCGCGCGACGAGCTGCGGCCGCTGAGCTGCACGGGGGCGGTGCGTCGAGCGTGCAGGCCCAGCCACGCTCAACCTTGACAAATGCTCACGCGCTCACTCCTCCCAGAACACGCTGGGCAGCTACGCGCTGACGCTGGTAGACGCGCTGGACACGGTGGCGCTGATGGGTGCGGCCGCGTGTGGCGTTGGTTGTTGAACGCTGGCGCTGATGAGCGACGGCAGGCAACCAGAGTGAGTTTGCCCGAGCCGTCACCTGGGTGAGCGCCACCCTGGACTTTGACCGCGACGTGTCCGTGTCTGTGTTTGAAACCAACATCCGAGTGCTGGGCGGCCTGCTGTCCGCGCACCTGGTGGCGAGCGACGCCACCACCGGCCACGCGGTGGTGGGCTACACCGGCGGCCTGCTTCGCCTCGCGGTGTCGCTGGGCGAGCGCCTGCTTCCAGCCTTCAGCACGCCGACGGGCATACCTTACGGCGCAGTGAACCTGCGTCGCGGCGTAGCCTCCAACGAGTCCCGGATCAGCAGCACCGCTGGAGGAGGCACGCTGGCGCTGGAGCTGGGCGTGCTGACACGCCTCACCGGCGACTTGCGCTTCGAGCAGGCTGCGCGTCGCGCCACGCGCGGGCTGTGGGCGCGGCGAAGCAAGCTGGGCCTGGTTGGGGCGCACGTGGACGTGATGAGCGGCTCGTGGACGCACCGCGACGCGGGCGTGGGCACCAGCGTGGACTCCTTCTTCGAGTACCTGCTCAAGTGCGCGCTGCTCTTCGGCGACCCGGAATGTCGTCACATGTTCGCGCAGGCGCACGCGGCGGTAGAACGCCACTGCGCGCGCGCCCCCTGGTACGTGGAAGTCAACATGGACACGGGCACCGTGGTGTGGCCCATCCTCAACTCGCTGCAGGCGTTCTGGCCGGGTCTGCAAGCGCTGGCGGGGCGGCCTGAGGCTGGGGCAGCCACGCACGCGGCATTCATGTCCGTCTGGCGTCGCCTGGGCTTTCTGCCTGAGGGCTTCAACCTAGCCGCACAGGTTGTGCAGCCGGGTCAGGCGAGCTATCCGCTGCGTCCGGAGCTGGCTGAGAGCGCATACCACCTGTTCCAAAGCACTGGCGAGAGGGCCTACCTGACGGCTGGGCGTGACATGGTGCTCTCCCTGCGCCGCGCCAGGGCACCCTGCGGCTACGCCACCGTACAGGATGTGCGCACGGGCGAGCTCACGGATGGCATGGAGAGCTTCTTCCTCGCAGAAACCGTGAAATACCTCTTCCTGCTGTTCGACGCCGGCGCCGCATCGCCGGGAGGCACCCCCAGAGGCGTCAACTTCGTGGATTCCTCCCCGGTGGGCTATGTGTTCAACACGGAGGGTCACCTGTTCCCTCGACGCCCTGACTGGCGCCAGCCGGGCGGCGCACAGGAGCACGCGCGGCGACGCGCAATGGCGGCGGGCAACGCCAGCAAGGCTGGTGGTGGCGCGGAGGAGTCGAGCGTGAGCGGCGTGCTGCGCATGGGGGAGGGGGCGGGGCGGGGTTTGGGGGTGACAGCCGCCGCGCTGTCTGGGGCATCTCAGCGGGTTGCAGCTGCTGCGGCACGCGTGTCGCGCCCGCTGCGCCGTCGGCGAAAAGGAGGGGCATCAGGGTCTCAGGCTGAGCTGCCTATGCAGTCTCACGCGCCGCCCTTTGACCCCGTGCTCCCGCCCTTGCTGCCGCCCTCGCTGCTGGGAAGCTGCCCCGCGCCGCCGCCGCTGCCCCTGGCTGCGATGGTTGAGGAGAAGGGTGACTGGCCGGCCGCCCTCGCCCTGGCAATCTCCCAGTTTGGACCGGCCAGCCCTGCCGTGCGCGCCCTGGCGGCAGAGGTAGCGCTCGCGCAGCAGGGGCTGGTGGCGGCGCAGCTGATTGCGCACGCGGCTGCTTCGGGCCTTCCGGTGGCACACATGCACCTCCGGGTGGCCGACAGCGGCCGCGGCGAAGCCACGGTGATGCTGCTGTTGAACGGCGCCACACAAGCACCCTTGTGGGCTCAGGCGCCCGCTCTGGGGCCCACCGGCCTGCTGCATCTGCCCACCGGCGTTCTGCCGCAGCCAGAGCTGCCCGCGCCGACCTGCGCGGTGCCTGAAACCGTGGAGGAGGAGGACGAGTACGAGGACCCAGGAGACGCGTGACACGCGTGTGATTGACACCCCTCACGGTTCTCACGTGGTCTTGTGCCGCCCTTGAGTGCATGCGCCCGGCCTTTCTGCTTCAGGATGCGAAGAGCGACTCGAAGCACATGGGAGCGCCAGGCTCCCCGGCCACACCGCCTCGGTTGGAGAGGCCCGCGCTCGCCAGCAGCTCGCAGCCCAGGCTGCCCTCCCACGCAAGCCCCCCCAACGAGAAGGGAGGCGAGGTGTAGGGCGTCATGGATGAATTGGGGGGAGGATACGCCGAAGGGTGGGGGAGGTAGAACGGCGTCAGAGCAGGTGCCTGGTTTGCGGCAGCCGCCGCGCCACGCCGGCTGCGATTGCGCGCCGTGAAGGCTGGCTCGGCGCGCTCCGTGCGGCAGCGGAAGACGTCGCAGCGGTA
>Ga0208951_1000686_pt1 | contig 15583 bp, 29 predicted proteins | sample GreLakmeMI27MSRF_FD_187702 | JGI IMG/M metagenome (GOLD analysis project Ga0208951, IMG submission 187702) | Freshwater lentic microbial communities from great Laurentian Lakes, MI, USA - Great Lakes metaG MI27MSRF (SPAdes) | ecosystem: Environmental > Aquatic > Freshwater > Lake | place: Great... | reverse complement strand
TTGTTGGAATCGAGCGAGCATAGCGTCTGCTTTCAGAGCAGGACGACCTTGGATAACGTGAAAGTCACGCATAGCGATAGCAGGGTGTAAGCCTTCTGCTTGGCATAGCAACATGATTGCCATAGCCTCTTGTGGGTTCTTAAACCCAAACATCTTGGAACTGGCAGCTACTTCTGCCATGTGCTGAATGTCTTGTAGCGGAACAATATTACTCATGGGGAACTTCCTTTCGTTGTTTCATCATTAAATCTGCTAATACATAAGACCTGATGGCAAAAGAATCCATCGTGTCTCTAACATCAGAGGCGAGCAAGCCTTGCAAAGCCTGACCTGCAAACCAGTCTCGTAAATCCATCCCCTCTGCTATTTCTGTTTGACCGCTTGTGGGGTGTTTGTGCATGTAGGGATAGGCTTTCATGCTTCCTCCACAGCAGTAACATTGTGTTGTCTTTCAAGAGAATTGGCGTGGGTTCCACAAAACCAAAAGTGGTTTTCCTGCCCATCCTCTTCTATTCCGATGAAATGATATTTTGCAATAGTTGTGCATCTGTATTCATCCCTGTACGTTGGGTTGATTAAGGCGTGACACCTTTTTTCTTTAGACATACCGCTACCCTTACATGTCGGGCACTGAGCTGTTTCTAATTCAGACGTATATTTCATACTTGCACCATCGGCTTTCTGCCTGGCTTCTTGCGAGGTGTACCATCAGCTTTAACACCATACTTAGAGTGTTTAAAGGAATCTACCAAAGAGCGGATTAACTTGCCATGTGCATCTAGGATTTGAGATAAGTTATTTATCTTGCCTTCCAACTCTGCTATACGTTTGCTTTCTGATTTAAAAAACATTGTGAACCTCACTTTAAAAGGAATCTACGAGAACCCGCCATCTCACGCATAAACTGCTTGTGAATGTCAGGCATGGCTTCTTGGAACAACTTTGCATCGAACTTGATACTTGGCTTTGCATTCTTCCAAGTGGCAAGGACTTGGCCTTCTATGTTGGATAACACAGAGGCATCCCCCATATAGCCAGCTACCATAGTTTGATACTGCTCTTCTTGAGCCTCTAAAAGCTTAATTTGAGCCTTGATTTGACTCAGGGCTAGACAGGCTTGTTCAACGCTTGCAGAGGCTGTTTTAAGGCTTCCTGTGGCTTCCTGTGGGTACAGCAGTTTGACCTGTTCTAGGTCTTCGGGGGGAAGAGTTGTCCCTGCTTGTGCATGACCCCACACGACTGCCATTTGTTTGATAAGGTCTTCCTTTTGTTCATCTGTGATAGCAAATGGAATGAGGAGAAACTCTTGACCTCCGAATAGAACGGCGAGATAAACCATATCGACACCATATACAGCAGCTTCGTGTACCAGTTGCGCCATATCCGCAGCGGGTGCGATGCCACTAACATCAAACTTACCACGCACACTAGCGTTGTAATTCTTAGCTTCAACGAGGAAACTCTTACCGCCTTGTTTACCAGCAAAGTCAAAATGAGACTTGAACCAAGGGTGTTTGGCATGGGTAAGACTCTCCTCTATCTTGACTAACTCTGTACCTAGCTTGGCTTGGGCTAGTCTGCCAATAACTGGCTCCATCACATGCCCCATCTGTACTGCTTCTATGTCAGACAGGTCAGGTATAGGCATCTTGCCTTGCTTTGTCAGGATGACTTCGTTAGCTTTGCCGTTGGCTACCTTGCGAGAGTCACCCGACCAAATGGCAGAGTTGCGGGTTGTTGCAGAAAAGTCACTCATGGCGAATATTTCCTTCCATAAGTTCTTTTTCTTCTTCTTCTGTCATCACATGGTCAGCAGCTTCCCAGTAGTTGGCAAGAGGGCTACAACGTCCGTTAAGGGCACGTTCACCGCTACAGAAGGGAAGGTCACCTACAGGCTTTAAATTGCCTGTAACGTAGGATAGAGGGTGTTCAAACCCGCATCTAGAGTATTCAGGGTCTAGGGGTCTAGCCTCTGAGGGCAAACAGTGTTTGCAATTCACGCAGAACTTTGTCATGGTCACGAACCTTTCAAGTTAATTGGGATTAGATTATAAGCACAGTTGGTTAGATGATGTCAAGTGTTTATTTTGTTGTGGGGTTCTCCTTATGAAATTTGTAAAGCACTAGGAAGAGGAAAGGGGCTATCCCTATCAACAGTCCTAGTAGAAGAATCAGACTCCAAATTAGTACATCTAGCATGTATGTCTCCAGTTATGGTTAGGGCTTTAATGATGACTGACTGAGGGTGCAGCAGTCCCTCTCTGACTTGATTGAGGATGATGTTGGCTTCTTGTTTGTTCATAGTTACTTTCTTTTAGACAATAGGTTACCCAAGGGTGAGAAGCATCTCCCCCAAGCCCATGCACAGAGTGCACCAGCTTCCCTTTGAGGATGCGTTTCATTCGATAGGGGTCTTGTCTCACCATGTCCCCCTGTCTTATGCAGTACCACGCACACAGTCTGCGAGGGTTACCAACGGGGTGATGCGTTGCCCTATGTTCTCTCCCACGCCATCCATATAAATGCTTGCTCTCGTGTGGGGTACGGATGAAGAGAAAAGGGCAAAAAAAATCTGCTTACAACTGCCCTCGGTAGAAACCCATAGGTGAAGACCAAGGGCGAGAGCATGTGTAAGCAGACTAGTTCTGTTGCTTTCTACGACAACGGAGCGAATCATAACACCAACTCCCAATCCTTTGTCAAGAGTCGCCAGGCGGTTGCAGCACAAAGGGGGACTTGTCCATTTCCAATGGCTTTAAGTCTGTCCACCCTATGGGCCACCCCATTAGCCACTCTACCCACGGAGGGTTCAACTGACCACCATTCCCCGCTCCCATCTGTCGGGCTTCCTCCACTGTTGTATTTTTGTTGAGTAAATCCCAACTCCCACTCCCGCCACACATCCCTGCTGTGCGTGGGGTTGGCCAGGTTAGCACTGCTGTGCTGAGACTTGTCTGTGTCCCTTTCTTGCCCTCCCTGCGTATCTGCAAGCCCTGCCTTGCCTCCGAATGAACTGGTGTAGGCCATTTGACCATGTTGCTTACTTGGTCTCTGAGATTTGCTGGCTTGCTCCTGCCTAATCTTGTTACTGTTGCTTCCCTGAGTAAGGCTTGTTCTGACTTTGGCGGCAATTTGTCCATTGTTGTAGGTGTTGCCCATTTTTCCAACAATCCACATTCTGTCCCGCTGGTGTGGTGCGCCAATGTCGGCAGCTCCCATAACAGTCCATTTCGTGTCATACCCCATTTGGGTAAGGTCTGCAATAACTCGTGTTCCTCCCCTAGTAGTGAGCATTGGGCTGTTCTCCACGAACACGAAAGGGGGTCGAACCTCGCTAACCACCCTCGCCATGTGTGTCCAGAGTCCTGACCGCTCACCATCAAGTCCATCTCCTTTTCCTGCAGCAGAGATGTCCTGACAAGGGAAACCTCCTGAGATGACATCGACTTTGCCTCGCCAGGGGTGTCCGTCAAAGGTGCAGATGTCATCCCAAATAGGGAATCTAGGTAAGAGTCCATCAGCTTGCCTTTGCAGTAGAACCCTGCGTGGGTAGTCTTCGATTTCAACGGCGGCAACGGTTCGCCACCCAAGCAGATGTCCTCCAAGGATTCCCCCGCCACTTCCCGCAAATAGTGCCAGCTCATTCATCACCATCCCATCGTAAAAATAAGGGCAAGAAACATGGCAGCAACACCACACACACGCAAAACAAGGGTGTCCGTCTTGTCAAATGTGGGGCTAGGGGCATCGGGAAAGGCTTCCCGCAGGGTGCGGGGGTACGTGCGTGTAGTGTCATTGTGGGGGCTTGGGGCTTTTATCATGGGGCTAATCCTCTCAAAAAAGATGGGGCAAAGACAATTTCACCTGTGAATTCAGAGGGGATAACGTAGCTGTCATAACCCCTAGAATCCATATAACTCTCTATGTCATCCTCGTCTATGGTGATGCGCTCGTCAATTCTGTGAATGATTACGAGGGGGCTTTCATCCTCCCCCACTCTAAATGTTCCATGCGTCATATGGCCAAACCAAGTTTCTACATTGTTCATGGGGCTACCTTTTGGTTATCTTCGTGGGATGCTATCTCTGCTTGAAGCTTGGCTATACGGGCTTTCACCCGTTCACGCTGTACAGGGTCTAGGGTCTGCTTATAGACGTAGGTCATCCAGTACAGACTAGTTTCTAGGGCTTTTAATGTAGTCATGGGGGCTATCCTTTAAGCAGTGCAGCAACCACAGCATGGGGCATCTATGCACAATCCCTGCTTATTTCGGTAGTATTCACGACCACCGACATTAAACACGTTAGACACGTACCTATCACTTGATTGATAGGTTAAACGTCCGTCATCTTCATCAGTTACCCATGCTTTACGGGTTACTGTGTCATAGATTATTTCGTCACCCTTACGAATAGGTGCACCCGTCCTAGAATCTATGCCTGAATACTTAGCTGTCATTCTTTTTTGCATACTATGCTCCAATTGAGTTAATGAATCGATACCCTTAACAGGTATCCCATAGCCCACAGAATAGGCTATAGGCTAACTGTTACACGTTAAAAGTGTTAACCCTGTTATACAGGTCAATTAATCTATCTCTAGCTAGCCAGTCCTGTGCTTGCTGTTTAGTGTCAAACCTTCCACCTATAGGGGTTTGATGTTCACCCCTTACGATAAACCAACCACCTAATAAACGATTAAATACAATTTTTACCATGATGTACCCCTTAATGAATTTTGTAACTTACAGGTTTAGTACCCCAGCATGCCCGACAATCTAAACACTTACCCCCCTGTTTAGGTGAATTACATTCATGCCCTATGGGTGTAGATGTATGCACGTTACTGACAGCTACGTTAGCTATACCCTGTAAGCTTGCAGGTATGGTTACCTGTTTATCTACATACATAGCCGACAATCTCACGATTAGATTCTTAGGTAATGCGCCATGTTTAGTTATGTATTGCTTAACCATAGAATACTCACGTGTCGGCAGCCAATGCATGCAGCCAGGTGTTAGCTCTGCCACCTGTGCTATTTTCTCTAAATGCCATAAACCCTGTAAATCACCTGAATCATGCCATCTAAAATAGCTGTCTCTGCCTATGTGAGCTGCCATAGCAGATACCCATAATTCATCATGTAATGAGTCTAAACGTGCATGCTGTGCAGGTTCTATGTTATTAGCATACTGTACATAATTACCTTTATTAGCGTAACAGGTAGAGCAGATACTACCTGCTATTTTAGACATCTTATAGCCTGTAATGCATGCCACTGTAGGCAAAGAATAGCTATTACATGGCATTTTAGAAGTACTGGTAACGCTACCTGCTACCTGTTTAGCCTGTGTTTTATTTAATACGTGAATCGGTATTGTCTTCATGGTTACTAACCCCTGTTTAGATAGATTAAAAGTGAATAAAGGTTAAAGCTTCCGTCATGGTGTTAAATGTTGCCATAGGTAAGTATTCATCTTCTTTTTCGAGATACTTACATACAGCAAAACGTAAACCCCCTACCTCACTCATAGTAGAGTCTTTGTAGTCACACCATAGACGATAGACTGTGCCCTTCACTTCTTTTTCAAAACTAGGGCATGCGTCATTGTGCCATGAGGTATCTGTCCAACCTGTAGGCAAAGACAATTCATCATCATAGTGAGGAAATTCTATTTTGTAATTCATGGTTACTAACCTCGTTAACGTGCAAAATAGCACTGAATAGCCCGTAGGCTATTCGGTATTATCTCAACAAATGTATTCAGGATGTACGTTAGCCCCTAGTTGAATAGCCGCTTGATGTAACTGTGCTTTGCTTTTAGATGTACGTGCCGCACGTATCATGGCAGATAATGTACGTGCTACATAGTCAATACCTAAACCCGCTGTGTGGTATTGAACTATCTTATTTAACTCGAATATCTCTGATTTATTCATGGTAACTTACCTCCGTTTGTTGCTACCTGTGATTAGGTAGTGATTAAATTATAAGACTATAACGTCTATTGTCAATAGCCCGTTGACGCATTTATTTCTATCTGCAGCGTCCTGGCCATAGTATTTGTCTATGAGTAATTAAGTTAGGACATCGGTAGTTAGTCTAGGGTTAGTCTATGTAGTATACTAATTCTATTCTAGGTGTGTTATGTAATAGGTAATCTAAGGGGTAGACTGTCAGTCTATCAGGGTAGCAAAGGGGTTATCACATCCCGTGCTTGTACGTATAGACATTTTCCCTACACGCTACACGCTAGACTTCTAGATTTGGGTAAGGGTACTAGACGCTACATCACACGCTAGACGCTAGACTTTTGGCACTCGCATTTGGGTTTGAGGGTCTGAAAAGACGTGCACCCCACTTCTCGCCCCCCATAAAAAAATTCTAGTTTTTGGTATAGTGCAATTGCAGTTGCTAGCTACGCTAGTTTGGTTAGTCACGGGTTACTCCTTGACTAACCTTTTTTTTACCTATACTATGGAGTTATTGGTAGAGAGGTTAATATGATTACAGAGCTAGTGCTGGAGAGTGGAGTAAGGATGCCTAAACAGCGTACTGTTTACGCTTACCCGTATGAGGGTATGGAGGTGGGGGATAGTTTTGTAGTGCCTCTGGGGGCTAGGGCGAAGGTGCTTAACGCTAACTACAGGGCAGGTAAGAGGTTGGGTAGGTACTTTGCTGCTAGGACTGAGGGTGACCAGGTAAGGGTGTGGAGGATGTCATGAGCAGGGAGTATTGGTTGTGGCAAGCAAAGGCTGCTTACGAGATGATAGAGAAGTATCCTCATCAAAGGTGGGAGAGGCATATGTATTTCTACTTGTTTAGATGGGCGGGGTGTGATGAGTGAACTTCTTTGGTTGGATGAGGATGAGTTGCGGGAGGCCTGTCGCCTCTTGGCTAACCGTCTTTATCAGTCAGAGCATAGGATGTTGATGATGGCTATGGATATACAGGAAGCTGTGGAGTATGGATACAAGGTTGGCTACGAGGATGGCATTACGGGACAGTCGTATTCGGCTACAGCAAGAGATGAGGCGAGCCTTGTCTTGCATTAAGAAGATGGACAAGATTAGGCTGGCAAAGGAGTGGGAGGAGAAGTACAACCCCACCCACTACCGAGAGTTAATAGCATGTGCCAAGAACAAGCAAGTAGCAATAGCTATTGCCAACTGGAAAACAGAGGAGTTATAAATGGAAGAGATTGACAAAGATATTATGGGTCAGATGTTGTTTGAAAAGGCAAAGACAGATTACCCTTACTTATCCGACAAAGACATTTCTTTCAAGTACTCGCCTAATCAGGGTCGTGGGTATTTGGAGTTTTATCCCCCAGACGAGCCTGGCTCCCCTGAGTACCCACGCCCTAAAGAACTGCCAATGGGTAAGGTTGGTATAGAGGTGTTTGACCCATCTACCAAACCTTTGGACATTCTTGCTGACTATGTGAGTCATTATGGTGTTGAGTCTGACCCATACCTGTCTGAGCGTTATCAGAACTTTGTAAAGTCTATGACACCAGACCAAAACAAGCGGCTACAAGAACAATATAAATACTACCAAGAGCATCCAGAATATAAAGAACAACGTGCTTTTGAAGATTGGGCAAAGGCAAGTGGGTTGCCTGGTTATTTTCGTGGATACACATTTAACCAGTGGCCTGACTCCACACAGATGTACACCCCTGAACAACTGAATGTCCTTAACCAAGTCCGTAGCTACTTGGGAATTAAATGAACTTTGACCTGAAGAAGTTTTACAAGTTCTGTTCCGAACTCAAGATTGAGACAAAGGAAGAGGGCTTGAAAAAGATGGGTAACCTGTTAGGTACTCAGACATATGTGATGGACGAGATACAGAAAGGCTTAGATGAAGACATCCACTTCTTTGTCATCCTCAAAGGTCGGCAGCTTGGTATCACAACTATTTCCTTGGCACTTGACCTTTACTGGCAGTTCACCCATCCTGGATGGCAAGGTACATTGGTTGCGGATACGGAAGAGAACAGGGACATGTTCCGTTCAACACTGGCTATGTATATCGAAGGATTACCAAAAGAGTACAAGATACCCTTGGTTGCCCATAACCGCAACCAGATGGTTCTCAAGAACAGGTCAAGACTCTTTTACCAAATCGCTGGTAACAAATCTAGACTGGGGCAAGGTAAAGCTATCACTTACCTACACGGGACAGAGACTGCCTCTTGGGGAAACGAAGAAGGTCTAGCCTCGCTGATAGCTTCTCTTGCTGAGAAAAACCCTGAAAGGCTGTACTTGTTTGAGAGTACGGCTCAAGGCTTCAACATGTTCCACGACATGTACAAGACTGCCAAGCGAGCTAAGACTCAACGTGCAATCTTCTGCGGCTGGTGGAGGAATGAGTATTACACCGTCCCTGCTGACTCCAACATCTACAAGGTCTATTGGGATGGCAAGCTGACAGGGGAAGAGAAAGAGTGGCACAAAGATATTAAGAAGCTCTACGGCTTTGAGATTAACTCTCGCCAGATGGCTTGGTGGCGTTGGAAGATGTACGAAGGTATCAAAGACGATGCCCTGATGTACCAAGAGTTTCCACCCACTGAAGACTATGCCTTTGTGATGACAGGAACTTCCTTCTTCTCACATACCCGCTGTACGGAAGCTGCCAAGCTGAGTAAGAAGACAGAGTGTGATTACTACAGGTATTCTTTTGGTCAACTGTTCCAAGACACAGAAGTCCTCAAGTCCACTGAAAGACTGGGTTCTCTCAAAGTATGGGAAGAGCCTATAGACAGTGCCTACTACGTTATTGGTGCTGACCCTGCCTACGGCAGCTCTGACTGGGCAGACAGATTCTGTATTCAGGTCTACCGCTGTTATGCAGATGGTTTAGACCAAGTAGCAGAGTTTGCAACCTCTGAACTCAACACCTATCAGTTTGCGTGGGTGATAGCTCACTTAGCAGGAGCCTACAAGAACTCTACCCTTAACTTGGAAGTTAACGGACCAGGGCAAGCTGTGATTAACGAGTTGAGGAACTTGAAACGCTTGGCAACCTCTATGGGCGGGGCTACAGGGCGGGACTTGATGGATGTATTGGGTAGCATGACAAACTACATTTGGCGCAGGAATGACACGCTAGGGGGCTTGTCAAACAGCATTGGATACCTAACTACAAGCAACAGCAAGGAACGTATGTTGCAGTACATGAAAGACTATTTTGAGCGGGGCATGATGGGCATCTTCAGCATGGATACCCTAGAAGAAATGAAAGGTATCGTGAGAGAAGGTGGCTTTTTGGGTGCACCTGGTCGGGGTAAAGATGACCGTGTGATTGCCTCTGCCCTCGCCGCTGTTGCTTACGCAGAGCAGATTCAACCTAGATTGATAGCTCACAAGCTCTCTCGCAATGTGAGTGCAGCACAAGAGTCTTTCTCCCCTGAACAAATTGCTGTTGGTAGAAACGTAAGTGATTACTTAAAGAGGATTGGAATGTATGGTTCATGACCAACTTACCATCGTGTCTGTGTATGGGCACAACAACGGGGCTTCTGCCATACCTTCCATAGTGAAGTCTATGCAAGAGTTGCCAGGCTCACAGGGCTTGCTCATCTCCATAGAAGAACCACCCAACTTGCCAAGCAATGTAGTCTGGAAGCGTTGCCACAACATAGACTACCTTGGGTATTCCCTCTTCATGATGCACGGCTTGTACGCCTACATAGAGACTGACTACTGCCTTATCGTCCAAGACGATGGGTGGGTGCTTAATGGTAAGAACTTCAAGCCTGAATACTATGACTACGATTACATAGGTGCACCCTCACACTGCGCCTTTGGTGACGGTAACTTGTATCTACACTTCTCTTGGACTCAAGCTACAGAGCCAGTTAAGGTAGTGCAGAACGGTGGATTCTCTTTGCGAAGCAAGCGATTCTTAGAAGCCTGTAACAAGCACGGCATCATGCACTTGAACAGCAATGAGATACACGGCTGGAATGAGGATGCCCAACTTTCAGCTATATTGAAACCACTTCTTAAATCTTATGGTTATAAGTATTGTCCTGATGAGATAGCCAAATACTTCAGCATAGAGTATGTAGGGCTTGGTTTTCATGAGGAAGATTTTGATTACACCAAATTGGTGGGGCATCATGCCCAGACAAGGAAGTTAGTAAGCACTAATCACATAGTTGTCCCTGCTGACCCTACCGCAAGTTATGGAGAAATAGGCTTTTTAGACTTCTTGCAAGGCCAAGGATACACATTGGAGTACAGATATGCACCCGTTAAGCAAGCGTGACCTGACAAAACATATGCAAAGGTTCAATGCCGACAAGGATAGAGGCATCTCTATAGCCCTGTTTGCTGAACTTGCAGGTATAAGTCATGGGCATTTCTATGATGTTTTCATCTATAACACCGAACCACTGACCGAAACGGTGCAGCGTAGGGTCAGTAAAGCCTACCAACAGTGGAAAGCAGGCAATGTAAAGGTTATGAAACGCATAGATAACACCCGATATGTGGACTACAGGAAGGAATCTCAGCCCGTATTTATGCCAAAAATGGGGTTGCAAGTAACCTCGCAAGGCATAAAAGTGAAGGTTGGGATGGTAAACAGGCACGATTACAGCGAAATTTCACTTGACGAAGCACTAAGGGGGTAACTATGGCAATTCTGAGAGACTATTACTGCACAAACCATGGTATTTTTGAGGCATGGGAGCCTGACTGTCCCATGAAACTGTGTAAAGGGGAAATATCTGTTGTTCACTTGAAGCCTGTAGGCACAAGGTCACCAAAAACATCCGCAACCGACAATAACTTGAAGCAACTTGCTATTGAGTACGATATGACGGACATCAAGTCCACCAAAGCAGGTGAACACCAGACTGGCTACATGAAACGCAAGAATAAGCTCACAGACAAGCAGTTTGCCGAGGCTACAGACGCTATGCAAGCCCAAAACCAACAACAACAGAAACAATCTCGCCCTGGCGACTCTGTAATCTGGGGCGGTGGAGGTAACATCAGCATGAAATCTGTGATGGGTGGACAATTTAAGTCTGTTAACGGAGAATCCGTAGGCATCAATCCCAAAGCAGCGGGTGACCTGCAAGGGCCGAGAACTGCCAGTTATATGGCAGACCCAGATAACTTACAGGTGAAGCAATGAGAATTCCCAAAGAACCAGTAGCCAGAGAACAGTTCTATCTTGAGTTGATAGAGAAGTGTCTTGTCAGTCGTGAACAACGCAAAGTAGATTATTCATCTCTGCGAAGTTATTATTTGTTTGGTAACGCACCTGATGATGTACCCGCTATCTACAACAAGATTTACCCGCACATAGACCAACTTACCTCGTTCCTGTATTCAGCAGAAACCACCAAGTTCTCTATCCACACGGGTGCGGCTGTATCTGTAGATGAACAGGTCAAAGTACCAACACTTTCCAAAGCTCTGAATGATGAATGGCTTAACAGCAATGCTGACCAAGTTTTCTCAACAGCAGTTACGTGGTCACTTTGCTACAACTCAACCTTTGTCAAACTTGTGATTAACAACGGTATCCACCCCTACATGGTAGAACCCGCCTGTATTGGCGTACTACGTGAAGACAGTGCATATACAGACAGACAAGAAGCTCTAGTCCACTCCTACTACATCACCAAGTCCGAATTGTTCGACAGACTTTACAGTCATCCCGACAGAGATGCTATCGTCAAGCGAGTCATGTCTACACAGCATGAGCGTACTGAGATTGCAAGCGGCTTACAACGCATCATCATGTCTCAGACAAACCCTTCTATGTACGGTAACGTCAACTTAGACCTGTCTGGTAACCCTACTTACAAAGCCCAAGTCTCAGAAGATACGATTGAGATGATTGAACTTTGGGTGTGGAATGACGAGACAAAAGATTACCAAGTTGTAACCAAAGCAGACCCCAACGTCATTATTTATGACCGCTCTGGCGAAAGCATGTTCCTCAAAGGTGAACTGCCTTTCGTCCAAATCTGTCCTAATCCCTTGTACGACTACTACTGGGGTGCGTCCGAAGTCCAACGCTTGATTTACCTTCAGCAATTACGCAACAAGCGCATGACGGAAATCTTAGACTTGCTCTCCAAACAAGTCAGCCCACCTACCGCCCTGATTGGCTTTACAGGTATTTTGGACGAGAAGAACTTTGCGCTCAACCGTGCTGGTGGCTTGCTTGCAACCGATATGCCTAATGCAAAAGTAGAGAAGTTAGCACCTACTATCCCGCCTGATTTGTTCCGTGAGATTGGTGAGGTTGACCTGATGTTTGAAGAAGCATCTGGCATTGTTTCTGTTTTGCAAGGTAGAGGTGAAGCAGGTGTTCGCTCTTCTGGTCACGCATCCACACTTGCACGACTAGGTTCAAGTCGAGCCAAGAAACGGGCACTCGTTATTGAGGACAGCCTAGAAAAGATGGCTACCCTGTACCTTAAATGTATGCAGGTCTATGACAGCACCCATTACACAGACGGGCGTGGCTTAAAATTTATTGCAGACCAGTTCACCCGTGATTTTGTGGTGAAAGTGGATGCTCACTCAAATTCACCTATCTTTATGGAAGACAGCCGTAAGATGGCGTTTGAGTTGTTCCAGGCTGGTGTAATTGACAAAGAATCTTTGCTTGACATGATTGAACCTCCAATGAAACAATTATTGCTAGAACGCTTGAAAAAGGCAGAGGAAAAGCAACAAGCTCAACCTCCAACGGCAGAAGGTAAACCAAACTTACAAAAGGTGGCATGATGGTTTCAAACAACGCTGGAATGACACAGCCTACGGCTGACCAACCACGGGTGGATACCGCTTCTCTCAAAAGAAATGAAGCCGCACCTAACTTGACAATGCGTCAAACAGGGTATAAAACCTCATACGGGAGGAGTCAACGTGACTCTAACCGCAAACAATATGGGAGTACAAGATGAACATGAAGTCAAAAAGTGGACGTAAGTGCCGCCGTTAATCCAAGATTCCGCAAGGAAGGGTGTGGCTGCCTCCCCTTTGAGGTGGCCTTGTAAAAGGAAATTATCATGATGTACGGAAAAGCAAAAATGGCTCCTAAAATGGCTCGTATGGGACGCAAAGCCCGTAAAGGTCGTAAGTAATGTCTACAGAGGGCTGACAAAAAATGCCCTCTACCTATTGACAAAATGTTTGTAAGTGGTTACAAACACGGCAAGGAGTGATTATGAGTGTTCCACCAGATAAGTTGATGGAGTTAATGAAAGGTAGCCAAGCGGCTGCGGGTGCACCCACCCCTAACGAAATGCCAGAAGAAATGGATACGGAACTTCCTGAAGCTCCTCCAATGGCATCTCCCATGTCTACTCCAGAACCCAAGATGGGAAATAAAGAGGCTGCACTTATTAACATAAGTATGGCTATTGACTTGCTTGAACAATCCCTTCCTGCTCTTGGCTCTGTTTCAGAAGAGGGCAAAAAAGCCCTCAACGCTATTCGGATGCTTTCAGGTCTGATTGGTCAGAAAAAAGGCAAGACTGACGAATTACAGCAATCTGAAATTCTTCAGTTACTGCAAACCTTGCCACAGGCGGGTGGTGCTACCCCTGAAGGCAGAGCAATGGCTCAAGCACCTATCCCTGGTATGCCGCCACAAGGCAGTATGCCTCCTCCCCCCCCAATGTAAGGAATCAAAATGGAACTCTTTAAGCCCAGAGGCGCAGCAGCACCTCGCAAACCAACTGACAACAACCAACAAAATGGCGTTGTCACCAACACACCACGTTTCTCTCAGTTTGGCGGCTTGAGCGCACCAAACAAAGTGAACAAATCAAGCATGGCTGTTCAAAAGCCAGGCGATGGTAAGCGTGTAATTTAATCGTATAAAGAGGGTAACTTTATGTCACTAGAAAATCTTTCCTTAGAAGCCCGTGATGAGTTGGCAGCACTTGCTCAAACTCTTGCGGAAAATCCTGAAACTCGCAAAGACTTCTTGCGTATGACTAAGAAGGTCAAACCAGACCTTCCTATTCCAGAACTTGACATTGAAGACTACACACAACGTGCGGTTAACCGCTCTGAAGACCGTGTGCAAGCCTTGGAAGCCAAGTTGCGTGAGAAAGAAGCAATTGAAGAACTTCAAAAGCGCAGACAATCTTTGATGAAAAAAGGTTTGATTTCTAATGAGTCAGAAGTCGGTGATGTAGAAAAAATTATGTTGGAGCGTGGTATCACTAACCACGAAACAGCAGCCGAATACCATCAGTGGATGAAGCAAGCAGCAGTGCCTACTTCAACTGGATACAACCCAAGTGCTGTCAAGCAATTTGACTTGAACAAGTATTGGAAGAATCCAGTAGCCGCTGCTCGTAATGAGGCAATGAATGCACTCAATGACCTGCGGAAACCGCAACGTCCTATTGGGTTGTAAGAGGGTAATTTTTTAAACCACGTAAGGAGGCCTTATGGCTATTGGCGGCGGCATCCTACCAGCTACAGGGTCAGCACAGTTCAACGAACTGACTTATGTAACTCGTAGAGCTTTTATCCCCAAGCTGGTTGTCCAGCTTTATAACTCCACGCCCTTGATGGCGGCACTGATTGCAAACAGTCAGTCTGCCTCTGGCGGTGTGTCATCTGTAACTGTACCCGTTCAAGGTGCACAGTTTGTAAACGCTCAGTGGTCTGACTACAGTGGCTCTTTTGCCCAACCGTCAGTTCAACAAGGTGCTTACAACGCTGAATTTGACCTGAAACTGATGATTTCTCCCGTGCCGTTCCTCGGTATGGAAGGCGCAGTTCAGCAAGATGCCGCTATTATTCCGTTGATTGAAGCTCGTATGAACGATGCAACCAACGTGATGATGGATGCAATGGCTACAGCCTTGTACACCAACACCACGAATACTCAACAGTTCATCGGTTTACCCGCCGCTGTTGCTAACTCTGGTACATACGGCAACATTGACCGTAGCGCATACACATGGTGGAAATCATCACAGTATGCCGCTGGCTCTGTAAACCCAACTCGTCAAAACATCCTGCAATACATTTCTGGTACTGTTAAAAACGGTGCTGAAATGCCTTCATTTGGTGTTTGCGGATTTGGTACTTGGACACTGTTGGCTCAAGACTTTGTTGGTCAAGAGCAATACGTTATCACCCCAGGTGCAGGTTTTGACGGTGAAACCAATGGCCCTCAAGCAGCTTTCCGTGCTTTGATGGTTGCTGGCGTACCTATTTATCCAGACCCCTACTGTCCTGAAGGTATTGTGTACTTCCTGAACACTAACTACTTGTCTCTGTACATCCATGAGCAAGGTTCGTTTGTGTTTACAGGCTTTGAGTCCACTCTTCCTAACTGGCAAATTGGTTATGTTGGCGCAGTTTTGATGATTGCCGAATTGGTGAACGTCAAGCCTAAGTCAATGACCAAGGTGACGGGTTACAACTACCTTTCACTGTAAGGAGAAAAAGACATGGCTTTAGCACTAAACAAAATCATTCTTGCGAATGCAACCACCAACACCGCTGGTGCTTACTTCTCCAACGTATCACTGACTGCTGCTAACGCTGGCACAGTGATTCCTGCTGGTACTTA
>Ga0208951_1000685_pt1 | contig 15602 bp, 10 predicted proteins | sample GreLakmeMI27MSRF_FD_187702 | JGI IMG/M metagenome (GOLD analysis project Ga0208951, IMG submission 187702) | Freshwater lentic microbial communities from great Laurentian Lakes, MI, USA - Great Lakes metaG MI27MSRF (SPAdes) | ecosystem: Environmental > Aquatic > Freshwater > Lake | place: Great... | reverse complement strand
GGCGCTCAGCGGCGGCGCGCCGTCTCCGAATGCGAAGGGGGCCGGGGGGATGGGCGCAGACTCCCAGGGCTGCTCGCCCACCGGCGACAGGCGCCGCCTGGGCGCGCCGGGCTCCACATGCGCGTCGTACAGGCTGAATCGCGGCTGGCTGTGCGTGGCGAAGAGGTGCACGAGGCCGTGTGCGTCGCCAAAGGCGAGCGCCTCGCCGGCTGCGCCCACGCCGCAGCTCAGCAGCTGCGCGCCCTGGGTGTCCACCGCCGAGGTGGAGACGGCGCCGCCGCCTCCGGGCTGCGCGGCGTCGAGGAGGGAGAAGAAGGCGCTCGGGGAGACGACCAGCAGGGAGGAGGTGAAGCGGGGGAGGAAGCGCAGGGCGCACGCCCCCCCGGGAAAGGGCACCTGAGCCAGCGGCCGCGGCGCGCCACGCACGTCCCACACCTTGAGCAGCGGCTCGGGCGCCAGCGCGCCACCGCGGCGCGCCTGCAGTCCGGCGGAGACGATCAGCTCGCCCTTGGCCTGCAGCGCCACCACGCAGCCGCTGTGCGCCGCCAGGCTGGCCTCGCAGCGCAGCCGGGCGCGTGTGTCGCGCAGCGTGAGCTCGCCCGACGCGTGGCCGCACGCCAGCAGGCGGCCGCCCTGGGCGAGGCAGCTCACCGGCCCCGCCGTCCCTCCACAGTCCACCAGCGCGCCCCACGCCGCGCTGGCCACGTCGTACGTCTGCAGGTGCGGCGAGGCGCGCGCCAACACGCAGCGCAGCGACGCGGCGTGCTCCAGCGTGCCCGCGCTGAAGCCACCCTCCTCGCCAGCCTCTGGCTCCTCGTGACGCAGCTGCACCAGCCCCCCAGAGGAGTGCACCCGCAGCGAGCCCCGAGACAGCGACAGACAGGCAGACAGGCCGGGCAGCGGCAGCAGTGCGTGGAGCGGTCCCGAGTGCGCGCCGCGGACAACTGCGTGACGAGCGCACCCGGGCGCCGTGAACGTCGCCACCGTGCCGCCGTCGGTGCCCGCCCACAGCACCTCCTGTGTGCTATCAAACTCCAGCAGCGTCACAGCCTCGGACGGCACGCCGCGCTGAGGCGAGCAGAGCCGCGTGAGCAGCGACACGGGATGTGAGAGGCGGGCGCTACGCGGCGCGCCACGCACACTCAGCGCGGCCTCGGAGAAGACGGACTCCACAACCAGCGCCTCCAGCGACTCCATCGTGCACCGCGAGCAAGCAAGCGACGGAGGGGCAACGTGGCACACGCAGCGCGGACTCTGCTGTGCGCTACTCGACGGCGGGCGTTCGTGCCTTCAGCGTGTCATAGGCACTGTAGGGCGAGCAGGATCAAAAATTCGAAGATCGACGAAGGCGCGCGCGCGCGCGCCGCGGCGGGACGGCTGCCATCAAAGGTATGGACAACCGTGCGTATCGCCATGCTCCTCACATTCGTCTGCCGAGCTGCCAGTCATCAGCCGTCCCGCACTCACGCCTTCCACAGCTTCCTTAGCGTTGCCGTGACACCCGGCCCCTCGTGATTCAGCTTCATCAAACCCGCCACGCTCGCCACAGACAGCCCCAGCAACCCCGCGCGCGCAACGGTGCGCCCCGCCATGGGCACGTAGTCCGAGATGACCTGGGGCAGGGTCAGCACAGGCGCAGCAGGGCGATACTGCGTTCAGCAACAGCGCTCGCGCGGGGCACGCACGAAGTTCATGGCGATGTGTCCGTGCAGCGGCCCCGCAATGGCGAGGCCGTAGTCGATGGCGGGCACGTTCTGAGAGAGAGGAGAGTGGCGGTTGTGCGTGCGTCAGCACTGACTGACTCTCGCGGTCCACTGCGGCGCTGCAGGAAGAGCACCGCCAGGCCGCGCACCTCAAACGCGACGGCTGCGGGCACCAGGCCTGCGTGCAGGAGCGGCGGCGGTGGCTCAGCGGTCTTGCAGACGTGTCAACCCTACTGCAAAAGGCGCACCCGCCAGCGCCAGCGAAGACGCGTGATATAGCTTGAGCCACGCCTTGGACTGGTCAGCTGCGCGCGCGGCGCGTGAGAGCTAGGGTGGTGAGGGCGGCGAGACACGCGCACCGGCCAGCAGGCGCGCCATTTTGCCTCCAGAAGCTCGCTCAGTGCAGGGTCAGCAATGCCAGATAGTGTTGAAGTTGACAGCGAAGGCGAAGGCGGCAGCTCTGGAAGATACATAGAACACGCGCGTTGTTCTACTAGTCGTCGGAGCCTCTATTGCAGTCCCCCTCGCTCCTGGGCGCTATGTCTGCCGTGCCCCGGAACCACGGAATGAATGAAGCAGCTCCCGAGGCGCTGGTGGCTCTGGCTGAGGAGTTCGCGAGCGCGGGCGCGCCGCTGCAGGCCATCAAGTGCCTGGAGACGGTTGCACAGCTTCGCACCTCTGTGCTGCCGCTCACGGAGGTGCACGCACGCCTGCGCCTGGCGCTGCTGCTGATGCAGTGGGCGGACAACGTGCAGGCTGCGAAGGCGCACCTGGAGCGGGCGGTGCGCGCCGTGCGAGCGCGGCGCGAGGGCACTTGCTGCTGACAGCGTGCCGCTGCGCGCCTCGCAGCAAGTGCTCGTCCTCCCGCTCCCCTCTTGCGACGATCTCAAGTGCCGCGTCTACGCCGCGCTGGCCAGCTGCTACCGGCTGGCGGGCGCGGGCAAGGCTGCGGAGGCACGGGCGGCGCTGCGGCACGGGATGGATCTCGCTGCTACCTGCCGAAAGAGGCAGGGGCCGGCACACAGGTGCGGGCCCGCCTCGCTCGGCCCGCCCGCCCGCGCCACCGCCGCGCTGCCTGACGCGACGCGCCGCACCTCTCCCTTTGGCAGCACGCTGTGGACCGGGTGGCTGCTTCACTTCGCTCTGCAGAGCGCGGCGCTGCACGCCTCCGCCGGCGAGCTGTCCGCCGCGCTGGAGAGCTGTCGCGGCGCGCGCTCAGTGGCTGCGGAGGCTGGCGACAGATACGGCGAGGCTGTGTGCGCCGCCGCTGCCGCCCACCTGCACCTGCTGCAGGCCGCTGACCCGCAGCCAGCCTCCGGGGAGGCAGAGGCGCTGCTGGCGCGCGGCGGCGACGGCGGCAGCAGCGACGGGCTGCGGCTGCACCTGGCGCTGCTGCGGGTGCTCTCGCTGCTGCACGAGGGGGACTACCGCCAGGCCGCAGCCGCCATCGCGCCCATGCAGGCGGCGGCTGCGCGCTGCGGACAGGCTGCTGGGACGGGGGAGGGGGAGGACCTGGTGCTGCAGACGCTGCCCCCGGCTGCGCGGCCGCCGCTGCTGCTGCTCCTCTCAGCCTCCTGCGACCGCCCCTGGTCCTCCAAGCTGGCCACGGCCCAGGCGCAGCTGGAGCAGGCGCTGCGGGTGGCCGTGGGCGAGCTGGGCGCCTGCGGAGTGGCGGTGGGCGAGGAGGGCGGCGCCGGCCCCCTTCCGGTCGGGGAGGCACAGCTCAGCCCCCGCCAGCGCGCCCGCGCCCGCCCCTTCCTGCTCCTGGCGCTCGCCGCGCACGAGGGGCTGTGCCACTGCGCGCTGGCCGCCTCGCAGCTGCCCGCGGCGGCGCAGCAGGCTGGCGCCTGTCGCTCGCTGTGCGCCCGCTTCCCCGACACGCTCAAGGCGCAGCGACCCGCCGCGCTCCTCGCCGCCGGCCTGTACGCCCACGCGGCGCAGTGCTACGGCGAGGCGGCGGCGCTGTTCGCCGAGGCTGAGCAGGCGCGTGGGTCGGCGGAGAGCAAGCCAGCGGGCGAGAGAGAGAGAACGAGTGCTGACGCATCCCCCCCCTTCGCCACCGCCAGTGCGCCGAGCCCCGCCTGCGCGCGCTGTGCCGCGCCCAGCGCGCGCTGTCGCTGCTGTGCGCGGGCGGCGCCGGATGCGCGGGCGCCGCTGGTGACGCGCTGGGCGCAGACCCGTCCTGCGACTCCTGCGGCTTCTCCGCGCGCGCGCTGTCGCTCTTCGCCTCCGCCCTGGTGGCGCTGCGTCAGGGCCTGTGCTCGGAGGCCAAGGCGCGGCTGAGCCGCTGCCTGAAGTGCGCCCACGGGGAGCTGAACAACCACGAGCTGGTCAGCCAGACGCTCAACGCCCTGGGCAGCCTGGTGCAGGCGCAGGGGGACACGGCGCAGGCGAAGGACATGCTGATGAGCAGCTTCACGCTCAGCAAGGCCGCGGGTGACGTGGTGGCGCAGGCGGGCGCGCTGGGCACCCTGGCGCGAGCGCACGCCACCGCCGGCGCTCCCGCGGAGGCGCATGAGATGGAGCGCTACGCCGCCAAGAAGCGCGCGCTGCTGGACAAGGGCGTCAGGGAAGCTGCGCTGCTCGAGGGACATGTACGTGCGCTGCAGTCCTGCTGAACACGCCTAACATTCGCACAACGACGGCATTGCCTCTGTCACCGCACACAAACAAATTCCTGCTCTGCGCCGGCTCATCGCTTCGCTGCAGATGTTCTTGCAGACATGCGCATATCGATTCCCTGCTGCCAGGCATGAGCAGCAGTGAGCCTAGATCTAAATGCATAGTGTCACGAGAGTCTTTACGTTAGTCACCCAGACTCTGGCATCTGCCCGGCCAGCCGATGCAGACTGGGTGAGAGGATGTCCACCAGCCCCGCCGGGTTGTCGATGTGCACCCAGTGGCTGCTGTCGCGCAGTAGGTGCACCCGCGCGCCCGACGCCTGCATGCGCTCTTGGTCCACAAAGCTCCACCTGAAGGCGCTGCGCTCGGCGCGCACAAAGTCGATGAGCGCCCCCTTTGGCGGCTTCTCCACCAGCGGCCACAGGTCCGTGGCCTCGTATGAGCGGTACATCTCCGCGATACCTTCGATGCGAAAGCCCCACTCCAGCATGCCGTCGCTGCGCGGCACCAGGTTGGTGGTCATCCACTGCGCACCTGCCTGCGTGAAGCCGGCGCCCGTCAGCGTGTCAACCAGCTGCTTGCGGTTGGACAGGGGCATCGCCAGAGAGGAGACGAAGTTGATGACGTCGCGGGGGTGGTCCCCACCGTCTGCGTACACGTCCCCAGGGACCGTGTCCAACACCCACACCTGCACGGGGCGCGGCAGGCGTCTTCCGAACACGAACACCATCTCCATGGCCACCTTGCCGCCGAAGGAGTGCCCGATCAGCGCGTGCGGAAAGAGCTTGAGGCGCTGCAACAAGCGCAGCACGTCGCCTGCGGCTGCGGTGAGTGTGTGCGGCCCTTCGGCGCCCTTCGCGCTGCCGCCGTGGCAGCGCAGGTCCACCAGCAGGAACTGCCAGGCCGGGTGTGCCACAGCCAGGCGGCGGGCGAAGGACACCAGGTTGCGCTTGCTGCCCAGGATGCCGTGCAGCAGGACGGCGGTGTAGGGCGCTCGCTGGGAGGCGTCGCTGAACTGCACCAGCGCGCCCTGCACCAGCTCGTAGCTCAGCTCGTACCCCAGCGACGCGTCGGCAGACTGCGCGGCGCGCGGGGGCGGAAGCGGCGAGCGCGAGGAGCCTTGCGGAGTGCGTCCTCGCAGAAGGACAGCGAGCCTCCGCCCCTCCGAAGCTGCAGCTGCTCTTCCGCTCGCAACTCGCCAAAGCGGCGGCGCTGCGTGCGCCTGCGGGGCGCGTGCGGGCAGCGTGCCGCGGGAGCAGGTGTGGACCACTGCTCGCGTCCCAGAAGAGAGCCGTGGCACAGCCATGCTGTCACCAAAAGCGTGCAGAAACGAGTCGTGCGCCAGAGCAGCGTAAGCAGGACGGAACCTGCGTCCGTCCTGCGGACGGAGCGACGCGGGAGCGAGGAGGAGGGGCACCTGGATGGGCAACTGGGTAGTAGGTGCTGCAGCAGCAGGTGTCCCGCCTACAACAGGCGTACGTCCTCCCCCCGCCGGCCCGTTCTGCCCCTCTGCCGCCGCCGCGTGTCCGCCACCTCCCTCCCACCTCCTGCCCAATGACTCCCGTCGCCGCGCGCTTGTCTGGCCTGCTGGAGCGCAGTCGGAGCATGCCGCCGGCATCGAAGCAGACTCCCGGCGCGCTGTCACCGCTCCGCGTTGGTCTGGCGGACGTCACGGCGCGCGTGTCCAACCACAGCACGCCCGGCGCGCCGCTCGTGAGGTGCGTGGGCGGCCGCGCAGGGCAAGACCGACCGACTAGCCGTTGGTACTGACTGTTGACTCGTTCTCGCAGCGCCGAGACTGCGGTGGAGCAGCTGCGGCGCCTGAACATCACGCTGTTGAAGCGCTTGAGCGGCGCCGAGTCCGCCTCCGCGGCGGCCACGGAGTTGCGTACGGCGCTGGCCCACGCGCGTGACGACGCTGCCGTTGCTGCGGCCGCAGCCAGCGAGGCGCACAAGGAGGCCAGCGCCCTGCGCGCCAACCTGAGCAGCGTGAAGGAGGAGGCGGCGCAGGCGCTGGCGGCCGCGGTCGCCGCCGCCGACGCCAAGCTGGCGTCTCTCACCGCCTTTGCGCAAGCCAAGACGGCCGAGGCTGACGACCTGAGCGCGCGCCTGGAGCGCGCGGAGGCGATGGTGAGCGACATGGAGGCGCAGCGCGCGGCGCTGAGCACGCAGCTCGCCGCCGCCGAGCGCGAGGCACTCACCCTGGCAGCGGCTGCCAAGCGCACGGTGGTTGCGGAGGAGCGTCTGGCCACGCTGGAGAAGCACACTGAGGGTGCGCTGCGCGTGCGCGGTCTGACGTTCGCCAAGATCGCGGAGCTGCAGAAGGAGAGCGACTCGCTCAAGGGCCGTGCTGCGGGCGCGGAGGCGCAGCTGACCGCGTGCCGCGCCGAGCTGGTGCGCGTCACCGCCTGCGCGGAGAAGGCGGAGGCTGAGCACGCGGAGGAGGCTGCCGCGCTGCGCGCAGAGCTGGCGGCTGCACAGGCGGCAGCGAGCGCGGCGCAGGAGCAGGCCAAGGCGCACGCCCGCGCGGCCGGCGAGGCGCAGGCTGCGCTGGATGGCGCGCTGGGCGAGCTGGCCAGCTGCGAGGCTGTCCTGGCGGAAAAGACGGCTTGCGCGAGCGACGCGCTGCAGCAGCTGGCTCTCCTGCGCGAGGTGCACGCCCAGCTGGCCCAGGCGGCGCGGGCAGCGGAGGCTGGCGCTCAGGCGCAGCGCGCCGCCGCAGAGGCGAGCCTGCGCGAGCAGGCTGCTGTTGCAGAGGCTGCGCGCGCAGATGCAGAGGCGTCGCAGCGCGCCCTCTCCGCCTCGCGCGCGCAAGCCACCGACGCCGCGCGTGAGCGCGACGCCGCGCGCGAGCACGCGCAGCAGCTGCAGGCGGACATGGATGCCGCGGCTGCGCGCAGCGGCGCCGATGGCGCACAGGCGCAGGAGCAGAAGCAGGCGCTGGCGCAGCAGCTCGCCGCCGCGCGCGCCGCGGCGGACCAGGGCGCGCTCAAGGCGCAGCAGCTGACCTCGTTCGCGGAGGGCGCTGCGCGGGTGCGCGACGCAGCCTTCGCCAAGATCAAGGCCCTGCAGAGCAACGCCGTCCAGCAGCGCTGCGCCGCCCAGGAGGCGGCCGCCAAGCTGGAGCTGGCGGACGCTGCGGCGGCGCTGCAGCGCGCCGCCGCTGAGGAGGCTGGCGTGCGCGCCGCTGCGGCTGAGCGGGCTGCAGCGCAGTCGGGCGTTGCGGCTGCCGACGCTGGCGCCAAGTCTCTGGCCGACGACGCGCTCATCGGCCGCATGAGCCGCGAGGCTGCCGCGGCGCTGCGTCTGCGCACGGCCGCGTACGCCAAGCTTCGCGCGATGCGCGGCGAGCTGGCGGGGGTGAAGGAGACCGCCGCCGCCGCCCAGGCCGCCGCCGCGCTGGCGCAGGGCCAGCTGGAGAGCCTGCGCGCGTCCGGCGCCGCCGCCGCCGCGGAGGCGCAGGCTCGCGCGGCGGCGCACGCGGCCCAGCTGTCGGCTGCGCACGCTAGCCTGAAGGACGCCGTGGCGGATGCGGAGTGCCAGCGCGCCGCCGCGCAGCGCGCCACCGCCAAGGCGGACGCCCTGGAGGTGCAGCTGGGCGAGACGGCCACGCGGCTGTTCCAGACGGAGGCGCAGCTGGGCGCAGCCACCAGCCAGGTGACGGAGCTGCAGCGCGTGGGCATGCACGCGGAGCGCCTGAAGACCCTCTCCTTCCGCCGCATCGCGGAGCTGACCCGCGAGCGGGACTGCGCCCGCAGCGAGGCGGCTGAGGCGCGTGAGGCGCTCGCCGCGCGCGTGCAGCACGTCGCCCAGCTCCAGCAGGCGGTAGAGCTCGCCGCCGCGCGCCAGGAGGAGGCGCTGGTGGCGCTGGGCGCGTCGCGCGAGGCGGCGGAGGAGAGCCAGCGGGGCGAGATGCGGGCTGTGCTGGAAGGGAAGCAGCTGGCGCGCCGCCTGGCCGCCGCTGAGAGCGCCGCGCGCGATGCGCACAAGAAGGAGGAGCAGCTGACGGAGCAGCTGGCCGCGATGCGCTCCGAGGCGGACGCGGCGCGCCAGGCGGCTGGGGCTGAGCGTGTGGCGGCTGGGGCTGCGGTTGCGTGCATAGCCGCCGACTGCGACGCCACCGTCGCCGCCGCCGAGGCGGCGCAGCGCGCCAGCGAGCGCAAGGCCACCTGGACCGGGGTGCGCGGCGCCTTGGTGGCGCTGGCGGCGCGCAGCAAGGCGCGGGCAGCCGCCGCAGACGCAGAGGCCGCGGCGGCGTCCGCGCGCGACGCCGCCGCCGCGCGCGAGCAGGCGGCGGAGGCGCAGCTCAGCGCCGCCCGCGGCGCCGCGCAGTCGGCCTCCGTCATTGCGGGTCTGCAGGGTGCCCTGGGCGAGGCTCGGGCCGCAAAGACCTTCTCCGAGGAGCGCTGCCGCGCGCTGCGCGAGCAGCTGGAGGACAGCACCGCCGCCGCCACGCAGGCGGAGATTGCGCTGGGCGCTGCGACGCTCTCCGTGTCCGCCAGCAACGGGCGCTGCTCTGACCTGGGTGAGCTTGTCAGTCGCCTGCGCGACGAGCTGGCCGCCTCCGACGCGGTGCGCACGGCGGGCGACGCCGCCGCCGACGCGGCCATGGCGGAGCTGCGCTGCCTGCGCGACAACCTGGCCGCGCTGAGCGCCGACAAGGAGGCGGCGCTCGCCTGCGCCGGCGCCCAGGCGCAGGCCCTGGCGGCACAGGCGCAGCAGCGCATGGCCGACACGCAGGCGCTGCTGGAGGCCAAGACGAGCGCTCTGGAGCGCGCCGTCGCCGACTCACAGGCGCTGCAGGCGCAGTCCACGAGCCTGGAGGCTGCGCTTGCGTGCGCCAAGATGCTGCTCCTCGCCAAGGGCGCCGAGGCGGACCAGGCGCATGCGCAGCTGGCTGGCAAGCTGGCGGAGGCTACGGTTGCGCGCGAGGCTGCGCAGCTGCAGCTCGTCGCACTCAAGGCCAAGGTTGCTCGCGCTGCAGACAAGGCGCACCGCCGCCGCGCCGCATCCGTGGATGTGGCCACCGTCAGCGCATCCGACTGCGTCGCCGCGCAGCCCGAGGCTGTCAGCGGCGTCACGGTGGAGGCCCACCCGGTGGCGCTGGTGGGTGGTGGCCTGCTGGCCGCGGGCTCGCGCGCAGCAGCCGCGGGCCTGCGCTTCTTCGTGGGCGCGGGCGTCGTGCTCACCGCTGCGGTGGCCAGCAAGAAGTGAGTGAGTGGAGGCTGAGGCGACGGGATGAGCAGGGCCCGCCCGCCCAGCTCCCAGCTTGTGACGAGTTGACGCTGCCCGCCGGATCCAACCGCGCGTGGCGTTGTAATTGGGAAGAATTGGAAAATGAGTCACCTGTCTGTGTCTTTGCAATACGAGTCCGTGTGTGCTGCCGGAGTGATGAGTCCCTGCTCTGTGCTCTCATCTCATCCCCGGCGCAGCAGCTTGTCGAGGGGGCCCTGAACGCGCGGCTTCTTGCTCGCGCTCGGCTGCCGGTTCGCCCCGTTCTGCTTTTCGCGCTCCTCGCGCTCCATTCTCAGCATCTCCTGCAGCCGGTGGAAGTTCTCGTGCTCCTCCGCATCGGCGGCGCCAACTTCCTTGCCGCAGCGCTGGCAGGCGGCAGCGCCCTCCACGTGCTCCGGCTGTGCGTCCACGTGGAAAAAGTCGGTCATGGCGCGCGTACCCGCCAAGTCAGCCTCAAGGTCGTGCGCACCCAGCCCCATTCCGGTCACCTCCCAGCCTGGCGTGCTGGCGGCCCAGCTCTTCAAAAGCCCCAGCGCATCGTCAGCCATACTCGCGCGGCGCCAGGGGCAGCTGCGGCTGAATGGCGCGCCCCCCGAGGGGCTGATGCTCACCGTGAGGGTGCGCGGGCTGCGGCTGTTGCGTGCGGCATCGTCAGCCAGGCGCTCGTGCAGCTCGGCCGCCAGATCCTGGAGGTACTTTTGGATTTGCGGCAGAGCGCGGAGTGCCATGCTGCCCCTGAAGGTCTTGCTGCACGAGATGCTCAGCGGTATTTCGCGGTCCTTCACCGGCTCATCCAGAATGCCGTGCGCCAGCGCGAAAAGCCAGCGCGCGTCTTTGTCTTTGAAGACGGCGTCCAGGCGGGCGAAGGGCACCGCCGCCAGCTGTCCCACGGTGGTGATGTCCAGCTTGGACGCAACCTCCACGCCGAAGTGGCCGCCAAGGCCCTGCAGGCGGGACAGCGGCAGGTCTCGCAGCAGCGCGGGCGACGCGCCCGAGGTGAGCAGCGTCTGAGCGTTTGGCTTCTTCAGCCCGCTGCACAGCTTGGCGAGCCTCTTGTTGGGCGCCACGCCTGCGCTGGTGCTATAACCAAGCTCGCTGCGCACGGCTGCTCGCGCCGAGCTCAACAGCGCCGCGCCGGCGACCAAGTGGCGCTCCTCCTCGCTCCACAGCTCCTCCTCGCGCGCCAGCCACGCAGAGGACAGCACGCCTGCATCTGCAGACTCGGCGGCGACATACCCGTTGCGCACGGCTGAGCGCGGGAGCACAGACTCTGGCAACGTCTCCACGCCTGCTATGTTAGTCCCGCCCGCCATCTCCAGCAGCTCGCTCCAGCTCCGGGTACGGAGTGCGGAGGCTGCCGCTTTTGTGAGGTCGAAGTACGCCTCGTCGATGGAGGCCCGCTCTGTGGTGTCTGCGCCGCGTTTCAAGACTTCCAGCACGGCCGCGCCAGCCTCGCGATACATGGTCAGGTCTGCCTTGCCGTGCGCGGTGGGCACTTGCATCACCACCAGTTCTGGGCAAAGCGCGAACGCCTCCACCGCGTTCATGCCGCGCTTGACCCCCCGCGCTCGCGCCTCGTAGCTCACAGCAATAAGGTTGCCGCGAGTGCTACGCCTCTGTCCATCGGGCGGCACGTTGCTCACGCCGCCCTGCTCAAAGGGGTCGTATTGCGCCACGCCCAGCGGAAGCCCAAGCAGGCTTCGGTCGCGTTGCTGCTCACAGGCGGCGTAGAAAGCATCTAGGTCAACGTGCGCCACGACTCGGACGCGAGCGCTCATAGAATCGTGAGGCGTCAGCGATTGCCAAGCAGCTGTCCTGCTGTCGTACGATTTTGCCGTCTGGGTCTGCAGCTCTGCACGCGCCTTGTCGGCGCTATCTCGCTACCTCGCATGCTGCTGCGTGCTGCCGCCGCCAGCAGAGCAGCACGTCCGCATGCCCTGCGCAGAGGGGCAGTAGCCTGCCGAGCTTCCTTTGCAGCTCCCATGAGCGGCCAGGAGAAGCTGCGTCGCTTGCGCGTAGCCTGCGCCTGCTTTAGCTCGCCTGCGACGCGCATGGACGCGGCAAGGCTAGCCGAGGTTAAAGCGGTGCTCGGTGCGCAACCAGACGAGGCTATCTGCAGAGCAGCTGACGCCCAGCAGACACCATCACGGCCGCAGACTTGTGCTTGGAGCAAGACCGCGCCTCTGGGGCCGCTGGTGGGGGCCTGCTTGGCCGCCTCTCCGAGGCTGTGTTCGGCCAGAGCCCCACCACTGGAGAAGCGCAGCAGCAGACTGTGTCCTACGTTTCGCTGCACGAGGACGACAACTACGCGGTGGGCGTCTTCTGTCTGTCCGCTGGCGCCGTCATTCCGATGCACAACCACCCAGGTGCGTCTCACCTGGAGCAGAAGAGCCTGCCGTGTCGCTCGCTCATGCGCACGCTAGACATGGTGGTGCTGTCGCGCCTTCTCTACGGCCAGCTGGCCGTGCGCGCCATGGACTGGTGTGTTGCACTGCCCAGCTGTTGCGCGGCGAAGCAGCAGTCACATATCACCCCCTTGTGCTCCTCAGGGTGCCGCCCGCCACCAGCCTGTCCGGCGGAGCAGCGACGCTGGTCCGCGACGAGGTGCAGGAGGGCCCGTGCGCCACCAGCGCCCTGTTCCCTTCGCACGGGGGCAACTTGCACGAGCTGTGTGCGCAGACCGCCGTCGCGTTTCTGGACGTCATCGCCCCACCCTACTGCGCGCAGCGAGGCCGCGATGCCACCTACTACCGTCAGCTGCCCGTTGGGGAGGATGGCGCCATCATGCTGCAGCCGCAGCCACAGCCGAGGTGGTTCAGCTGTCGCAGCGCTGCGTACCGGGGACCGCGGTGGGGCTCGCAATAATGCACCCACAAACAGCCAGAAAACCGCGCTCGTGTACCCAACGTGCTTACGCCAGGACAGGTCAGGTTGCTGCTGCGCGGATCGGCCGCGTGCCTTCGGCTCTGCGTGCTCTGAAGAAAGCGCGCATCAGCCCCGCGCTTTCCTCCGCCAGCACTCCGCGGCGCACTGTGACGCGCGGGCTGAAGGCGTGCGGCCGCGCACCCTCGCCGCTGCTGAGCAGGCTCACCCACGACCCGTCAGCTCCCAGCAGCTCGTTGGGCGCCCCCCACACCACGGTGCCCACGCGCGCCTGCAGCAGCGCGCCGGCGCACATGGCGCAGGGCTCCAGGGTGACGTACAGCGTTGCTTCACGCAGCGCCTGCCAGCCGCCCAGCGCCGCGCAGCCCGCGCGCAGGCACAGCAGCTCCGCATGCGCGGTGGGGTCGTGCTGCGCGTCGCACTGGTTGTGCGCGGAGGCGAGCACGGCGCCGTTCAGCACCAGCAGTGCACCCACAGGCACCTCTCCCGCCCGGCACGCTTGCTGCGCCAGCACCAGCGCCTCCCGCATGCGCCCCTCGTCCACTGCCGCCTGCGTCGCGGCGGGGTCGTGCAGCGCGGTGCAGGCGGGGGAGAGACAGCGTCGTCGCTCCTGCTGCGGCGCGCAGACTCGTCGACTGACAGTCGCGCCACGCCCCGGACGCGCTGCGGCCAGCAGCGAGGAGCAGAGCGACGCGCGCGCGCGCATGGCTCCGCTTGACGCACGAAGCACACGAAAAGGGCAGGCGGGAGCAGCGTTTACTCCAGAGTGTGGCCTCCTGGCCCCTTCTGCCTGCCTCGTCGGTTCATCCATCCTTCTTCTCCTCGTGGCCTCGCTCAACTTTTTTAAATCAGTCGTCGTCTTCTCCGAATCGCGGGCGCGGCCCCACGGTGGCCCAGGCTTCCGGAAAGGCCTCCTGGATGCGCTTCTGCAGCGCACGCGTGCGCTTGAAGATGTGATGCAAGTCCGCCGTGATGCTCTGCGCCAGCCGCGTGCTCCGCCCATACACCTGTGACACCTGCGCGTAGTTGGCGGCTGAAAATCTGTTGAAGTTTGCCAGCGCCTCGGCGCCCTCCTGCAGATTCGTGAGCCTGCAGCCTCACGCGCGTCAGGTTGCCTGCACCAGAACGCCACGATAGCTGCCACGCACGTGCGGTACTGCAGCGCCTTCAGCTCCTCCACCTGCGCATTGTCAACCATTGTGAGCACCTGGCGGAGTGCACGTCAGAGCGCGAGTGGGCGGGCAACGCAGCTGCACACCTCGCCGAGGAAAGCTTGGCTGCCTCCAGACGGCGCAGCTACTCTCCGGACGCCCGCGTCGCGCTGGGGGGCTGCTTGAGGTCTCGGGCGCGGCTCCAGGCCAGCGAAACGTTGTGCCGCAGCCGGCGAACTGCTTGTCGGCCCGCCTGGCTCGGCAGCCTCCAGTGCCTCGTCGCTGTCGTTGCGCGTCACGGCCAGCAGGCGCTCCATGTCGCTCTCCATGCCGTCAAACTCGTCCATCCCGGGTGGCACATCTTCAACGCTGCCGTCATCAGACGCGCTGCCTGAAAGCATGGAACCAGCGAGCAAGCGGGCAGGCGATGGAGGAGGCGAGGGCGACACGGGTGGCAATTTTTGTTGTGCATTGCGCATTGCGCCCAGCACAACAACAAGCGATGCTTGTTGAGGGAGAAGTGGTCCATTGATGTTCACAGCCTCCAGCAGCTCCGTCTGCGGTCCTTCACAAACAGCTTGTGCGCGGGCAGCGTAGCATCACTGAAGAGCAGGTCTACGCTGCTCAATATCCCGCAACATGAGCGCTCACTCGGCGGCTGCCACAGGCGCTTCGGGGGCAGCCGGTGGGGGCAAGTCCGCCTCCGGCAGCTTAGCATCCTCCGCCTGTGGTTCCTCCGCCTCCTCAATCTCCCCAACCTCGGCGGCGCAGGCGTCCACGAGCGCGTCGATCTCTCTGGCCGTGAAGGCGACCAGGTGCACCTCCTCCAGCCCCGCGTACGCGTGCTGCCGCACACAGCGCACAGACAGGCGCAGCAGCTCCAGCAGTGGCTTGTCGCCTCTGAATATGGAGGCGCTGATCAGGCTAAAAGCCACCGTCTTGAGCTGCCGCTCAGCCGCCAGCTGCATGGCGCTGCGATAGGCGGAAACCAGCAGTTCGTCAGCCTCCTGCTCCTCCTCGTAGCTGCAGTAGTCGGGGCCCACAGCGTGGATGACGAAGCGCACGTCCAGCGCGCCGCCGATGGTGAGCTTGGCCTGACCGGTGGGGCAGCGGGTGTAGGGGGCCACCAGAGGCAACGCACGGCGCGCCTCCTCTAGTCTGCGCCCGCCCGCGTCGTTGACGGCCCCGTCCACACCCCCGCCGCCCAAACAGCCCCGGTTGGCGGCGTTGACCAGCGCGTCGCCGACGAAGTGCACCACGCTGCCCTGCGAGGCGCAGAGCAGCGCGCCGCAGGGCAAGCGCTCAAGGCGGCGAGGAGTCACGCCACGCCACGGCACGCCAACCTCCGCGCACTCCGCAGGCGCAAGCTCGGGCTCGGCAGGCTCGGGCAGCGGATGCACGGGCGAGGCTGCCTCCTCTTCAGCCTTGCGCTTGTTGGCACCCATCCCCTCGTCCATCATCTTATGGGTGAACCGTAGCCGAGGCGGAGCGCCGCGCATTGAGGGCACATGACCGATTTCGAACAACAACAACGCTACTCCGTCCGTCCTCGAACAACCCTTCCACGTCACGGTGACGTCACATAGCCGTTTGGAAGGGAGAAAGTGCCCGCCTCGCCAACGCTGTTATCCGAAGGCGTTGACGCTAAGAGGGGCACATGGAGGTGCAAGGCGTGTTCGACGAGAACGCGGCGGTGCTGGGCGGCGGCAAGGCCTCCGTGAGTGGTGCACGTGCATTTGGCACGCCCGCCGCCAAGCTCGCCTCGGCCCCCGCCGAGCTCAGCCGACGCGCGCTGGGAGACATCAGCAACAAGGCTGGCGGCGCGCTGACGGGACCCGGCAAGCAGGCCGCCGCGACGCCGCGGCGCGCGCTGGGCGACATCACAAACGGTGCAGCTGCACAGTGCAGCGCGGCCGCGCAGCTCAAGGCTGCCGCCGCGGGGCTGCCCATCAGCGAGCGCACGGCTGCGTTCATCACGGAGGAGGTTGTGGCGCTGGCGCGGGTGTAT
>Ga0208951_1000683_pt1 | contig 15659 bp, 11 predicted proteins | sample GreLakmeMI27MSRF_FD_187702 | JGI IMG/M metagenome (GOLD analysis project Ga0208951, IMG submission 187702) | Freshwater lentic microbial communities from great Laurentian Lakes, MI, USA - Great Lakes metaG MI27MSRF (SPAdes) | ecosystem: Environmental > Aquatic > Freshwater > Lake | place: Great... | reverse complement strand
GCCAACAACCCCGGCTCGGTGGCACTTTTCCAGCTGCCTGCCGCCCTGCTTTCCGCCGCAGCAGCGCGCGCAGCGCCCACGCCATGCGGCGCGGCGTGCTTCACGTACGCGTCGGCAGCAGCGGGCTTATCTGCCGCAGCCGGCATGTACGGCGGCGGCCTGCGGGCGCCGCGCGCGGCACCTGACGGCGCGTCGCTGTGGGTGCTCCTGGTGGCGGACAGCATGGCCGTGCGCATGAACGGCACGAGCGGCGCGGAGCTGCAGAGCGTGGACCTGCGCGCGTCCGGGTGTGCGGCCCCCGCCGGCGCCGACCTCGACGCGCTGAACGGCGTGCTCTTCGTCGCCTGCCGCGGCGGCGCGCTGCCGGGCAACATGGGCCGGGCCGGGCCGCTGCTGCTGGCGCTCAACGCCGCCACTGGTGCTCCGCTGTACGCCTCACGCGTCGGCCGCAACGCGGACAGCGTGGTGTACTCGCCGCCCGTGGGCGGACGCACCGCTCGCGTCTTTGTCTCATGCGGCGGTGATGCCACGCTCATGGTGTTCGAACAGATGCCCCCAGGCGCCCCTGTGCCGTACCGTCCTGTGGAGGCCATCTCCACTCGCATGGGCGCCAAGACGCTTGCGGTGGACCCCGCGCGCCGCCTGATCTTCACCGCGGCGCCCACCGGCTCCATCAAGTACAGCGGGCAGCAGCTCTCGACGGTGTCGCCCGGAGGAGCAGCGCCGGAGCTGTTCAACGTCAACGCCTGGCAGAACGCCACGTACACGCTGCTGACGTACCGAGCGCTGAACTGATGAGCCGCCGCGGCTTTTGCGCGCACATGCAGAGACTCTCTAGATGTACACAAATACACAAACACAAACTGTGCATGCATGCTAAACCCGCGCAGCCCCAAACAGCGCCGAGCCCGCCGCCTGGAACCGCTGCAGCGCGTCTGCGTAGTAGCCCGCCTGCTGTGGCTGAGGGAGCACCGCGTCGTCTCGCGGCTGCGGCGCATGCTGCCTCACGTACGCTGCCACCGGCTGCCCCGCCGACACGGCAGCCGCCTGTAGCGCCGCGCCCAGCGCCGCAGCCTCCGTTTCGCCCGCCGTGCGCACGGGCAGCTGGAACGCGCCCGCCACAACAGACGCCCACAGCGGGCTCTCCGCCGCGCCGCCTACCAGCAGCAGCTGCGTCGCAGCAGGCACGCCGCAGGCTCTCATGCGCTCGTAGCCGTCTCTCAGCGCGAATGCGGCGCCCTCGATGGCGCTGCGGTAGAGCCCCCCCGGGTTGGCGAGCGATCCCGGACGCAGGTTGAGCAGCGCAGCGGTGGCGTGTGGCCAATTGGGGGTGCGCTCGCCGGAGAGATAGGGTAGAAACAGGGGCGCCTGGCTCGCATCGGCTGGCACGCCTGCCGCGATGGCAAGCTGCTCAGCCTGCGCGTGGGAGAGGCTGAACGCCGCGCGCAGCTCCGACGCGGGTCCGGTGCAGTTTTGGGTGCACAGCAGGGGTAGCGCAGCGCCCGCGGCGTCGCAGAAGGGCGCCACGCAGCCCGAGGGGTCCAGCACCGGCTGGGAGGCACAGCAGAACAGGCAGCCCGAGGTGCCCAGCGAGCAGACGAGCACGCCGCCGGGCACCACCGCACCCACGCCCAGCGCAGACATTGCGTTGTCGCCGCCGCCGGGTGCCACCAGGCAGCCCACGGGCAGGCCGAAACGCGCGGCTGCTTGTGCTGTGACGGCGCCGATGGCTTGGTCCGGCGGCACGAGCTTGGGCAGCAGTCCGCCGCCGCCGCGCACGTCAGCTGAGGGGCCCAGGAGGCGCGGGTCCACGGCGGCGCAGCGCTGCGCGTCGAAGAGGCGGGTGGAGGAGTGGAAGAGGCCAGTTCCGGAGGCGTCGCTTGCTTCGCAGACGGCGACGCCGGTGAGCGCCTTGTTCACGTAGTCGTGCGGAAGCAGCACGTGCGCCGCCTGTGCGAAGTGCTCCGGCTCGTGACGCTTGAGCCAGAGGATCTTGGGCGCCGTGAAGCCCGCTGGGATGCAGACGCCCAGAAGTGCGCTGAGCTCAGCCGCTTCAGCCAGCGCCTCCACGTCACACCACAGCTTGGCTGGGCGGACCACTGCGCCCTGGGCGTCAACCACCACCAGCCCATGCTGCTGTCCCGACACTGCCACTGCGAGCACACGGGAGGCGTCTACTCCAGACAGCGCCCCAGCGATGGCACCCTCCATCGCCTGCACCCACGCGAGTGAGAGCAGACTTAGGAAGAGGAGCACTGCGGACGCGCCTGGAGCCAGGCCTCCGGCTCCTGTTCTGCTGCGCCGGGGCGGGGAGTGGAGAGCGAGAGCGGGGCGGAGCCGCGGCCAACCACCACGTGGCCCACAGGGTCGTACAGCAGCGCCTTGACGCTCTGCGTGCCGCAGTCGATGCTGCCGGGGGTGGTGCGGTCAGGTGAGCGAGACGAGAGCGTGAGCGCGCAGTCACGCACCCAAGCGTCAGGCCCGCCATATCGCTCTGTGCGCGTGCAGCAGCTCACACGGCAAGGCTCGCCGGCGGCGGTAAGTGTGACAATCGAACAAGTTCGATGCTGTGTTGTGTGTTCGAGCAGCAGCATATCTTCCGGACTTCCGCGAACGATGCACAGACTCGCGACATCTAGAACTCAAGATTGGTTGGTTGGTCGAGGTGGTTGGCACAGGTTACAGAGCAGAATATGGCGAAGAATAGCGAGCAGCAGCGCGTGGTGGATGGTCCGGACAGCGGCCGGGCGCAGAAGTTCAGGCGTCGTCAGCGGCGAGGAGCCATGAGCTGGCTGCAATCTCCTCCTGCGCGTCAGCGTAGCAGTGGAATTCGGCGCTCTCGTCAAGCTCCTCCTCCTCCGAATCGGCCATCGCAGCGCGGCGCTGGCACTTGCGCTGCGCCTGGCGGGCGCGAGGGGCGGGCTGGAAATGAGACGGTTGGGGCTTTGCGTCAGCGCTCCGCTTTTCACGCGCAACGCCAGGGAGTGAACGCACCCTAGCGACGGGCGGCGCCGCAGCACGCTTCCTGCGCTTCTCCGGGCTCTGCTGCTGCAGCTGCTGCAGGAGGCAGTCGGGGAAGCCCGCTGCTTCCTCTGCAGAAAAGGGTTGCTCAGATCGGCGCACAGCGGCGCGCACAGCGGCCGCAAAACGCACCGTCCGTGAAGTTGCACACTGCGTGTCCGCCGCGCAGGTGGCGCGCGGCGGCGTCGTAGACGCGAGCAGCCTCCTCTGCGGTGTCGTACGTGCCCTGCGCTCTCGCTCAGACGCGCCGGCCCGCGCGGCGCAGCGCGCACACGCACCAGCCAGAGGCGCGTGGAGTGCTTAGGGTCGCGAATCTCGGCGGCGAACTTGCCTGTAGGCGAGAGAGGCGGCCGCGCGCGTCAGGGCCCTAGAATGCCCGCCGGCTGCCACCACCGCCTGCGCCCACGCACCCCAAGGACGTTGGCGCACGCCGCGGTAGCCGCTCTTCACGCTGGTCTTCTTGCCGTTGTGGGTCTTGTAGCCCGCGGGCTGATGTGCAGAAGCGGTGTGCCCGACAGGCTGTGCAGGTGCGGCTGACTTGGGCACCAGCATGAGCTCCCCAAACGAGGGCGCCGCGCTGCGCGTGCGCTCGCCGGCGGGCAGCAGGAGCACTGCGAGGGCTGTGGGGCGGCGCGGGGCCGCGTGAGCGCGCGGCTGGGCTGGGCGCGACGGCTGCGCAAGCCCTGCGACGGCTGGAGCCCCACGCGCGCGCCCTGCCCGCCACGCCACGCGCCTTCCTCGTCGTCCGTGCTGTACTCAGGCACGGAGCCGTCGCCGAACTTGGGCGCCGCGCAGTCGTCCCAGCTGAAGGAGCCACCCAGGCATGCGGCGTCCTTGCCTGGACTGCGCACGAAGATCTCATCCTCTTCCGCGATGAAACCCTCGCTCAGGTCAGTGCTGTCGTTGTCGCTGCAGGGCTCCGCGTAGCCGGGCATGCTGACAGCGTCTTGCCGAGGCGTGCAAAAGTCAGTTGACAAAACTTTAGAACTTTTCCAATATCTCAATCTCAATTGAGTGAGTGATGTAGTCCAGGAGTGAATCAAACATGAGTCCACGCAACTCATCTAGCAATGAACTCACTTTCGAGGACAGAGCACACGTCAGCAGGTCCAGACTGCCAACCGCGCCGATGCGCTCCGCCGCGTGCGCGTCGGCGGGCGCGCTGCTCATCCTGCGCGCGCTCGGCTCTTCGTGGCTTTGGTGCCTGCTGCTGGTCACCCTCTGCGCCACCTACAGCGCGCACCTGAGCGCCGCCAGGTGTGTGTGTGTGCTCTACGCGTCGTCGTCGTTCGCGCGCGCAGTGTATCGAGCAACTCCAATAGCGCTGACTGCCTCTCCCAGGCGCGAGCGAGCCGAGGTGCAAGAAGGGGAGACGCTTGTTGCAGAGCGGGAGAAGGACACACCTGGCGTGGAGCGTGAGCGTGAGCGTGAACGTGAGCGGCAGCGCGTTGCTCGCCAGGAGGAGGCTGCGCGGGCGGAGGCGTGGAGCGCGTGGGCGCAGCGCGCGCCAGAAAAGTCGCGTTGGGCACACCGCGACGGGTTCGCGCCGCCCGCGCCGGAGGTTGCCCCCGTTGCGGCCGATGTCGGGAGGAGTTCGCTCCCGACCTCCCACGCCGCAGAGCGGCACCGCGCGGAGCGAGCTCGCGCAGACGCTGCCGCCGCTGCCCTCGACGCTGCGCGCTCCCTTGCGGCTTCAGCCCTTCGCCTCTCCGGCGCCGCAGCCGCAGCCGCCGCCGGTGACGCGCCCGCGCTGCTGCGTGCGCTCGGCGCCGAGGCGCCTCGAGCTCTAGACGCGGCGTCGTTGCTCCGCGCTCTGCGAAAGGCCACCGTGGCGGCGCACCCGGACCGCTTACCCTCCACTGCGCCGCTGCATCGTCGCGCTGCGGCCTTAGAAACGACGCAACTGCTGCAGTCATGCAAGCTGGCCATTGAGCTGGTGCAGTCTCAGAATGTGGCTGCGGCGGCGGAGGCCGCGGCTTCCGCTGCTGAAGCGTTCGAGGCGGATACGCGTCGCGCGCAGGCGCAAGCGCAGGCTGCGAGTGATGCGCAAGCAAGCGAGGCGAGGCGCATCCGGCGTGCGAGACGACCGGCGCCGGCGCCAGTGGCGGCGATGGGATTGCAACCACAGGATGTGGAGCCCGCTGCGCCGAGACGCACCGTGCGAAGACCGGTGTACCGCATGGACATAGACTAGACTGGACTTGATGGATGGATGGGAAACGCACGCGCTAACGCGCCAGGAGCTCATCATCGGCGGTAGAGGTGCAGGTACAGCCTCGCGCTGTACATCAGCTGCACGCGCTGCGACGATGACGGCGTCACCACCGCGGACCCGCCAGCGAGGCGCCACAAAACGCGGCACCTCCCATCACTTTGTGTGTCGTCGGGTGTCTCTGCGGGCGAAGCTGCTGCTCTGCTGCTCTTGGCGTGCCTGTGACTCACAGACGCACAACGCTTGGCCGATACGCGGTGATTAGGCGGGTTAGGAAGGGAGCTCAGTGGCTGTCAGGGAGAAGCTGAGCACCGCCTCCTCGCTCCTTCTCCAGCTGCTGTTTCGTGCGTTGACTCCCGCGATGCGGTGGGACGAGCGCAGCGCGCAGGCGTGCTGGGGCTGTTGGCCTGTGGCAAGCAGAGACACAAGAGCAGCCGCCACCGTTCCCCCTCTTCCGCGTGGCCCGGTGCTCTCGCTACGCTACGACGGCGCCCCCGCCTGGGCTGCTCAAGTGTGTGCGGCGTGGGGGCGCCTGGGCTGCTCCGTGGTGGTGCCCCAAAGGGTGGAGAAGCTCTACTCGGGCCCTCGTGCAACGGCAAGGCTCCTCGCCTTCGCCTTCGCCTGCTCGGACGGGACGCACCTGGTGGCGGACGTGGGACACGCCCCTTTCTGCGTGCTGCAGAGCAAGAGCACGCTGGCGTTGGCATGTTTAGCCGCGGGCTCTCCTCTTGCTCCAGCCTCCTTCCACCTCCCCTGGACGACCAACGCACTGCCGCGCACACTCGGCGTCTGCGCCTCTCAGCCATGGGTGCTGAAGCGCGACGCTCAGTCCAACGGCGAAGGCGTGTTTTTCGTCACATCTGCCGCTGCCGCGATGGAGGTGATGGCCTCCCAACGCGCCGGCTCATACCTCACGCTTCTCAGCAGCGACAGCGACGTGTCCCACTTCGTGATGCAGCGTCACGTGGACCGCCCTGCGCTGCTAGAGAAGCGCAAGTTCCACCTGCGGGCATTCGTCGTCGCGCACGCTGGCGCGCTGCTTCTCTGGCACCACGTGGAGGTCAGGCTGGCGGCGCGGCCCTACACGGGCGACATATCGGACCGTCTCCAGGCGCTCACCAACTTTGCGCCGGCTCGGGGCGAGGCGGGCCACCACGCAGGGTTGCTCATCAAGCGCATCGCGTCCGAGTTCGCCAACCCCGGCCAGCTGGGCTGTGCGCAGGCGCTGCAGGGCCGCGTGAGCGCCTTCCTGGGGGCCACTGCGGCGCTGGTTGACGCGGTGGGGGACGGCGAGAGCGACGGGGAGGCGGTGTCTGCAGAGGACGGGACGGTGTGGCGGGGCGTCGCGGTGCTTGCGGTGGATCTGATGTTGGACGAGTCGGACAGGTTGTGGCTGCTGGAGGTGAACCGAGGGCCCGCGGCTGGCGAAGAGTCGCTGGAGGACGGCCTGCAGAGCGAGCCGTACAAGAGGCACCTGGAGGAGCTGTCCACGGCGCTGTTGCTGCTCGCCTGCCCGCCAGCGATGTGCGGGAAACCCGATGAAGGGCCGCAGTTCAGGGCTGCGGCAGGGTTCACACCGCTGCCTGTGGTGCCCTGCAGCAGCCGCTGGAACGCGCCCACCAGGCGCGAGCTGCGCACGCTGCTGCGATGGGCGCCGCCGTATCTGCAGGCCGGCTTCGCGCTCGCGTCGCGGCGCGAGCGGGGAGACGCTGATGACGGTGATGACCGTGTGGTGCTTGCGCACACCGCCGCCGTCGCGGGAGAGGAGCTCGCTACGCCCGGCGGCTTTGCGCGGGCACTGGCGGGCTATCGAGACAGTGCGGGTCGCAGCGCCATGCACGCGGCAGCCGAGGCGGGCCTCTCTCTTGCAGTGGCCCTTCTCTTCAACATCGCGCCCGAACTGCTCACTGCGCCAGATGCCGGCGGCGCCACGCCCCTGGGCCTCGCTGCGCGCGGCGGCCACGCCGCAGCGGGCATTGCATTGCTGCACATGGGCGCAGACCCAAACTCGCCAGACCTTCCCTGTCACGCCGCTGCCGCCGCCGACTGCGCGCCGCTCATCCGCGCTTTGGCGCTCGCGGGCGCCAACCTGGACAAGTGTGAGACGTCAGGGACCCCGCTGCATTGGGCTGCGGGCGAGGGTTGCTCAGCCGCAACGGCCATGCTCCTCGCGGCTGGTGCAAACCCCAATGCCACAGATGCGGACCACATGCCGCCCCTCCTGCTGGCTGTCGCTGCGGGGCATGGCGCCGTGGTGTCGCTGCTGCTAGACGCAGGCGCGGATCCCAGAAAGGCGGCGCTGCCTGGCGGAGCGTCAGTGCTGCACGTGGCGGTCGATGTCGGGGACGCGGAGAGCGTGCGGGCGCTGCTGGGGTGCAAGGAAGGGCGGGCGATGGCGGTAAGTAGGGACGGAGATGGGATGGTCCCCAGAGAGGTTGCTGCGGCTTCGGGTGCTGGCGAGGCTCTCCTGGCGCTGTTCGACCATTCGAGCGTGCACTTGTAATGCACGAGCGCCACTTAGATCCGTGCATGTTCGACACGTTTCAGACGGAGTCACACAGGACAGGTCCATCATAAGTTAGTTACAGTGTTACAGCGTACATGCACAGGCTGCGCAGAGCCAGCGAATGGCGTGAGACAGGCTTGCGGAGAGAGCAAGGCGCGAATGACGTGGCGAATGACGTGGCCGTAGACGCGAAGCGGACGCCTACTGTACTAGTAGTACGACCAAGCGCAGTCGTACAAAGTAACCCGACGCGCTCCTGCCTTGCGCGCATCCAGCACGCAGCGATGCAGCAGTGAGCATGCGTTGAACGTTGCGTGGGGACTGATGGCGCTGCGAGCTGCTGTGCACCGCTCTGGCACGCTGCGCACCACACCGCGGCGGCTTTGCCTATGGTGCTCAGCCTCCGCGCCGTCCGCGCCGCCTCGCTCCGTGTTGGTTGTGGGCGGCGGCGCGGCTGGACTGACAGCCGCGTACTTCGCCCAGCGCGCCGGCGCGCGAGTGCTCATTTTGGAGCGCAACGGAGAGGCGGGCAAGAAGATCCTCATGAGCGGAGGCACGCGCGCCAACGTGCTGCCCTTCAGCCTGGACGCCTCCTCCGACTTCTTCACAAGCTCCTCGCACAACGCGCTGCGCCGCCTGCTGCTCTCCTGGCCGCTCGACGAGGTGCGCGACTGGCTCTCCTCAGAGCTTGGCATCCCCCTCGCTTTGGAGCCGGACACTGGCAAATGGTTCCCAGCTGCAAATAGCGGACGGGCAGTGCGCGACGCGCTCCTTTCATCCAGCCTCAGAGCCGGCGCGCGCATCAGTTACCGCGCAAGCGTTTCCTCCATCACCCGCAGCGCTAACGGGCAGTGGTGCGTTCGCTGCGACGGCGGCGCAGAGCACAGTGCGGACGCGGTTGTTCTCGCCACCGGCGGGCTCTCTTTTCCTGCGGTGGGCACGGACGGCACCGGGCACCGCATCGCCGCTCAGGAGTTGGGCCACTCGCTGCAGAGGACTTTCCCCGCGCTGACGCCTCTGCACGGGCCACATCCGGGCGGCGAGAGCCTGGCGGGCGTGTCTCTCCAAACGGTGGTGCTACGGGCAGGCGAGGGCGCCAAGGCCGTGCGGGCGCACCGGGGCGGCCTGCTGTTCAGCCATAAAGGGTGGAGCGGACCAGCGGTGCTGGACTTGTCTCACCGCTACGTGGTCGCTCGCCAGCCGGGCGTTGACTCGCCGCCGCCGCCGTTCACCGCCGACTGGACGGGCGAGGGAAGGCCTCCCTGGGAGTCCCGCCTATCCGCCCCTGGGGCGCAGCTGCTCACTTCCCGCATCGCGCAGCATATGCCCGCCCGCCTCGCCGCCGCGCTGCTGGCGCACTGCGCCATCCCGGTAGATCGCAAAGCCGCGGAACTACGCAAAGAGGAGCGCAGCAGACTGCTCATTGCACTCACAGCTTTTCCGTTGCCAATCACCGGAGATGGCGGCTACTCAAAGGCGGAGGTGACCGGCGGTGGAGTGCCCCTGTCTGAGCTCAGGCTGGAAACGATGGAGAGCCGGACCAGCCCCGGAGTGTTCCTGTGCGGAGAACTTGTCGACGCCTTTGGGCGCATTGGGGGCTTCAACTTCCTTCTCGCCTGGAACACGGGCAGGCTGGCGGGCAGGGGGGCGGCGGCATGCGCCACGCAGCAGGCGGGCGCGGAGAGACGGGCGAATGCTAGCACGGTGTGAAGTGAGGACTGAGAAGTCAATGTCACGGCAGCTCTCGCGCGGCAACCAGCGAGAGGTCAGCAACCTGCTCGGCCAACGCACGGCACTCCTGCGCCTGGGCCTCTGCCCGCAGCAGCCCCCGCGCGATCCAGTACCCCTTGCCGTAGCTCAGCAGCAGCTCTTGTCCCTTGGCCACGGTCACCCCGTTGAGCACGTAGACACCCATGTGACGCACGCCGCGCGCGTCTGTGCGCGCTTGGAAGCGCACGTTGGCCCGACTGGGCACGCCGGGCTGTTGCGGCGGGCAGCCCCTGAAGTCGTTGATGAAGCGCGCCTCGTTTCCCGCGCTCTCTGCGTCCAGCGTGAGCAGCTCGGGCCCGTCCTCCACAAAGGCGAGAGTGTAGTCGCTCGTCTTGCTCTCGTGCTGGCTACGCGTCACCACGCCCCGGTAGTCCAGCACGAACTGGCCCGGCAGAAGCTTCTTTGCCGCGAAGAGGCCACACTGCCCGAAAGCAGGGTGCTGCGGGTCGGTGATGCGCCCCGCCTTGACTAGAGCGCTGCGCACAGGCCCATCGCACGCACAGGCGCCTGCAACAGGACGCAGAGCTTTGAGCACCTCATTGGGCACGCGCGCGTCCCACCGGTTCTCACACAGGTATTCCACGCCCGCCACCCACGTCACGGGAGCGGGCGGGTACAGCGGCGCAGAGGGCGCAGCAGGCTGGCCCCTCGCGGCTGCAGGTGCCCTCGTGCGGCCCATCAGCGCCCGTCAGCGAGACGGTTACATCGCCAGGTTGAGTGCTGCGACACGCGAGGAGAGGAGCGCGCTTACAGTCCTGTTCGATTCCTTTGTTCGAATCGCTGAATAGCTGGCGCCTCCGCTCTCCCGTGCGGCTGCCGCATGTCTGGCTCTGGCGGCGCGCGCGTGAAGAAGCGCGCGCCGTCGCCCACGCGCGTGTGGGTGGCGGACGACGAGGACGACTTCCTGGTCGCACCGCTGGCACGCAGGGCTCCTCACGCCCCTCAAGCCACCGGCCGCAAAAAGGCTGCGCGTGTGGCTGCGGAGACCTCTCACTTGGTGGCACCAGCTTGCGCTGCGGTCGTCGTGCTCTGCCCCGTATGCAGCCTCAAGCTGGACGTGTGGGCAACGCTGGCGGCGCGCAGCGCACACGTGGAGGCCTGTCTGGCACGCAGCACCAGCGGCGGCGCGAGCCGGCCTGCGCCGGCGGCGGCCCGGGCAACGCCGGTGGTGGCCCGGGCAACGCCGGTGGCTCCGCCGCAGGCGCAGGCAACGCCGGTGTCTTCCAGCCCGACTGACTTCCTTACGGAGCGAGGTCTGCCCCACCTGGCGCCACTGCTGAGCGCCAACGAGGTGTCCCTGTCTCAGCTGCCGCTGCTGCGGGACCAGGACCTCACCGCGCTAGGCGTGCGCTCGCTGTCGGACCGAAGACGACTGCTGGCCGCTGCCAGCGCGCTGCCCCCGCCGGCGCTGCCCCTGGCGCGCGGCGCGCTGGGTGCAGCGGTGCAGGGTCGGTCGGCCGGCGCAGAGGAGGAGAAGGATGAAGGGGAGCGCTCTGTGCGAGAGGCCGCGCTGTCCTCCAGAGAGCGTCTCTTGAGGGACCTCCGTGCGCCCTCTCCGCCGCCGAGACACGCGGACGCGGACTGGCCCCCGCCCGCAGTGTGCCCGCTGCCGGCGCCCGTGCGAGTTGGTGCGCAGTGCCGCGCGGCGGCTGCGACGGCGGCGCACCCGCCCCGGCCTGTGCTGGCGGAGCGCGAGGCGCTGCAGACGCTGCTGCAGTCGTCGCGGCGCGCGCAGCTGGTGGCATGCACTCCGCCGCTGGCCGCCAGCGCGCTTGCGGCAGGCAGCCAGGCCCAGCCGCAGCGACAGTCGCTGTGGTGCCTGGCGGCCGACGCGGGGTCCCTCTCGCCGCCGCCGCCGCCGCCCCGAGCGCCACGCGAAGCCCCCGCGGCGGCGCGCGAAGAGCCGCACCGACGAGAGGAAGCGCCGAGCGTTTCTCCGCGCGCTGAGCGAGACGCGCTGCGCGCCGCGGCGGAGACGTCCTTCCAGCGCGTGCACGCGCCGCGGGGCGTGCGTGAGGATGGCGCCGCGTGTGACTTGGCGCGGGAAGGGAGGCTCAGGGAGGCGTATGAGACGCTGGAAAGGGGCCTGGAGGCGCTGCAGCGGGAAGGGGTGGGGATTGAGGAGGAGGGGATGATTTGGCTGAGGCAGCGCATCGCGCAACACAGCGCCGGAGCACAAGGAGTGACATAGGCGATGCGGCGATGCCGCTCGCTCCTGATGCAAGCGCGCGCCCAGAACGCTGACCCAGTTGTTGAGAGACAATGAATGAATAGCTCTCGTACGCGCGCGTGCTTGCTCTGCATCTCGTTGTTCTGTCTGTTGGTACACGCAGCGCATTCACCGTTCAACCTCACGCCAGTATTCCAAGCTCCTGTTGCAGAGCCTCCAGCTCCAGCTCCTCCGCGGTCATCCCCCCGCCACCACCTCCGGCAGCAGCCGCCGCGGACACGCGCGCGGGCGTCAACGGAAGGCTGGTTGGCGCAGTGGGCATTGCTTGTGTGTCCCCCAACAGCTCTGCGTCCAGCTCCAGCGCCTCCAACTCGGCCAATTCCGCGTCCAGCGCATCCTCGTCCATCATCTCGCCGTTGACCGGCTGTGCCAGCGCGTTCTGCACCTCCGCCATGCGATCCGTGGCCTCGTGAATCTCGTCCATCACACGGTCCACCGACTCCACCGAAGTGCCCTTGGACAGCTGCTTGAGCGCGGCGCCGCCCAGCGCCATGGCCGAAGCCACGTCAGAGGCTGTTTTGGCGCTCTCAATGACGTTCATTTGGTTCTCTAGGTTGAGCTGCTGGTTCTCGAGCAGCTCCAGGTTCTTCTCGTACATGGCTTTGAGTTTGAGGCACTGGGACGGGGACGGGTGAGAGGCGGGTGGGTAGCCTAGGCGCGAAGAGGGAGCGTACCTTGAGCGCGCCTCGCCTGTCCTTGCGCCGCACGAAGTCCTGCGCCTTGGCCACCTCGTCAGCCACCTTCTTCTTGAGGACCGTCTGGCGGCTCTCCAGCACACGCTGCGCCTGCGGGTGTGGCGTGAGAGGCCGGGGAGTCGGGGCCGGGGCGTTGCAGACGACCGAGACGCGCGCGCGAGCAAAGGCCGGCGCGGATGGCGCGGACGCCGCACGGCGCCGGCCCGCCGCGCGCGGCGGGCGCGGCTGGCGGCGGTGCCGGCGCGAGGCGCGGCCCGGTGCCCATACAGGGGAACGGCGACTTGCCTCTCGCAGCTTCTCCAGCGTCGCCACCGGGTCGGCAGCCACGCGCTTGGTCACCGCGGGCGACTCGGCGGACGTGGCGGCCTTGCGGCCGAAGACGCGGGCAAACATGGCGCGAGAGCGGACACCGCTCGCGCAAGTGCAGTTTACGCCGCGCGAGCGAGCCTCGGCGGCCTATCCACGGGGCGGCGCAGCGCGCCGCAGACGGGCCACACCACTGCACGGAGAGCTGCGGCTCCACACACACTTGAGGCGTGAATAGCCACAGCGCAAGCGAGGCCGCTGAAAATTGCGTTTCGAACAGCCGCATACATACACGACTCATGGAGTCGAACACGTGCGCATTGTCACGCGCACGCTCTCTTGTGGTGGTCTCTCCCGAGCGGCAAGCTCAGGCCTATTAGCGACCGATGGTGGCCTCCCCCGCGCGCCCGCTCGCGCTCCCCGCCGCCCGCGCCATCAGTGGTGGAGCCGCGCGCAGTGCCGGGCGGCGGAGGGCTGCGCCCGTTACCGCAGCCTCCGGCTCCGGAAGACCCGAGCCGTCCCGTCAGCGCAGCGACGCAGCCGCTGATTTCGCCACGCAAGCGGCCAAGGCGCTCGGCGGCCTCTTCGGCTCGCAGCCGGGCACGCTGGGCGGGCTGCCCAGCCTGGCGGAGCCTGCAGGCGCGTGCATGCCACAGCACACGGCGTGCATTGTGACTTGTGGCTACGCCTCACCTCTCCTTTGCTCACGCCCCGCGCCCCGCCATGCAGAAGCGCTGCGTCAGCTGGGCCAGCTGGCGGAGTCTCTGCGTGAGCAGGTTGCGGAGCGCACTCGGAGCGTGTTGGAAGACAACGGTGCGTGCTGGGCAAGGCGCCTCTTGCGCAGAGCGCCACCGCCCGGGCCCTGACTGCCGCACGCGCGTGGCCGCAGACTACGGCTACGAGTCTTCGTACGACGGCGAGGAGGAGGAGGACGCTGGGCGCTCAGCCGCCGGGCTGGCAGCGCGGTCTCGCATGCTGGCCACGCTTGCGCTGGACCGACGCGAGCGACTCCAGGACCAAACTTTGGACGCGATGCAGCCGCCTCCAGCTGCGGCCACGGAGCAGTTGGAGCCGGAGGTGGCGGAAGGCAGCCCCTCTCCGGATCGGCAGCGCGCTCTCGCCATGGCTGCCCTAAAAGCTGCACGAGAGGACGCGTCGCTGCGCCTGAGCACGCAGTGGAGCAGCGATGTTGAGGGCGCGTACCGCGCGCGCAGCAGGCGCCCAGAAACGGTGGTGAGAGAGGTGTACGTTCCACCGCCCCGACCCAGAGCCGTAGACGCACCGCTGGGCACCATGGGCGCGCTGGGCCTCTTACAGGATGAGTGGAGCGGCGATGGGGAGGCGCTCACGCAGCAGAGCGCGCCGGAGAGCGAGAGAGATGAGGAGCACGGAGCTCGCGTGGCTGCAGATGTGGACGCAATCTTGTCATCCGCGCTCTCAGAGTTGGGCATGGAGGTGAGCGGCGGCGGGGAAGAGGCGCGCGACACGGTGGTGCGCGTGAGTGGAGAACAGGTGCGTTGCAGTGTTGCGCAGTGTGGCAGGTGTGCTGACGTTGCGCGTTCTGCGACTCCTCTCGCAGATGGAGGCGCGCGTGGCACAATGGCGCAACAGCGGCGAGCAGTGACACGGCCGTCAAGCAGTCTGTGTGACTAGAGCTCTATCTTCTCGCTTGCTACTACAGCGTTTTTGCGTCAAATTCGCGGCACAGCCAGAAGCCCGACGCGTCAGCCTGCTCGTTCGGGGAGACGCACAGGAAGTGCAGCCCCTGCGCGGCGTTCTTGGCAGCGATCCACTGCTCAGCCTCTGCGCTCGCCTGCGCGCTGCGGCGCCACGAGGCGTACGCCCACCGTTGGCTCACGCCCGTCTCCAAAAGCAGCTGCGCGGCGCGCGTGTCTGGTTGCAGGGCGGCGATCTCCAGTCCGTTGGTCCAGCCAGCGAGGGCGTCTGCGCGTCGCGAGAGCACCACCACGCCGGGCACCAGCGCCTCCTCCGGCAGCTGGCAGCCGGCCGCCTCTGGCGAGAAGACGGCGCCGAAGGCTAGGCCCTGCGTGACGCGCTGTGCCTCTGTGCGCACAGCTGAGAGGGGCAGCTGCACGAAGGCCCACGACTCGCCGCGCAGCGCGTCAGGCAGCGGCGCCGGCGCGCCCGGCTCGAACGCCACCAGCGGCGCGGCTTGGGCGTCGAAGTTTGGGAGCGTCGGGTACAGGCGTGCGTTGCGCTCGCTCAGCCAGCTTTGCACCCCGAAGCAACGCCGGCTGGGCAGCACGCTGACGCCCAGCTCTGTGCAGGCGCGGCCGATGATCGTCTGCATCTGCGCGCGGAAGAAGCGGATGCTGGTGGGCGGCGCTGTCGCCTCGGCAAGCCTCTGCAGCGCAGCCTTGAGCTCGGCGCTGTTGATGCGGTTGTTGGGGAAGTACTCGGCGTAGCGCAGGGAGGAGGAGGCGTCGGTGACGAGGAGCTCCCAGACCTTCTTGCCGCGAGCGTCCAACAGCGGCCTCGAGCAGAAGTCCAGCTCCCAGCACCTCGCCGGAGCGCTGCCGGGCGACACGCTCAGCTCGCCCGCAAGCGCAGTGTCGCTGGGCAGCGCTCGTTGCGCACGACTGCGGCGGGCGGGCAGGCGCGCCTGCGCCAGGGCGGGGCGACCCCCCGGCAGGGGATGAGAGGCGCACGACAACATGGGGCGTGCGGAGGCGAGAGCGTGTGAGCGTGTGAGCGGACTCGTGACGTAGTAGTACCCTCTTCTAGATGTGGTCCGTCACAGTCTGCCCTGTGTCTCACCTTGCCTGTGTGAGAGGGGCCCCTAGGTGGGCCCTCCTTTTCAGGGGCCTCTACATGGGCACGCTGGCAGATTCGGCCGAATGTTCGCCTGAAAATCTTCGATTTCGCACTCATTCGCCATTCGCGCGCGCGCCGCCCCCC
>Ga0208951_1000681_pt1 | contig 15678 bp, 6 predicted proteins | sample GreLakmeMI27MSRF_FD_187702 | JGI IMG/M metagenome (GOLD analysis project Ga0208951, IMG submission 187702) | Freshwater lentic microbial communities from great Laurentian Lakes, MI, USA - Great Lakes metaG MI27MSRF (SPAdes) | ecosystem: Environmental > Aquatic > Freshwater > Lake | place: Great... | reverse complement strand
TCGCCTTGCTCTGACCACACGCCGCCACGCCGTCCACGTAGAGGATCGGCACGGAGCTGCGACAGGTGGAGCAGTGAGCAGAAGAGAGAGAGAGAGAGAGAGAGAGAGAGAACATGGTTCCGGGGAATGGGAAGCATCTGACACACACCCTCCGTTCAGGGCCAGCACGCCAGCCTCCTTGTCGGCCGTGTGACCAGTGATATACTTGCCGTCCACGATGGAAAACGGGTAGCTGCAAAGGGAGCAGGAAGAGGGAAGGTGGGCACTCGTCAGTTGCAGGGTTCTCTCTCAGGTACCTCTCTCGCTTTGGGCCTCACGCACCGGTGGTCCTCATAGTCCACACCGCCCAGGGCGAACAGGTAGCGGGCGCACTCGGCCAGCCTGCAGGCAAGTTGTCAGCGCCGGCCTCGTGGAGCCACGGCTCCACGTGAATGTGCTCCAGCGCAGATGGCGCAGCGGGTTACTCCAGTACATATCGCGCACGCACCCGCGGATGTCGAAGTAGCTCAGCTTGTAGGCGTGAGGCATGGTGTGTGAAGAGGCAGTGACCAGAGAACGGAGTGGCGTAGGGCGACAAGTATGCCGGATGTGGTGCCTTTCTTGCCTACCTGCAGCTGCCCCCATCGCGCGCCCAACCATCATCGTGGCCTGCATCGCAGCCTGGTAGAAGAGCAAGCGTGTAGTCGCCAGATACCGAGCAATTTGGTGGCCAGCTGTTTGGCGGCCGCAGCGGCAGTATTGTGCGAGCCTGCCTGCTGCTGCGTGGTGCGGGAGAGTTCGGGAAATCGGGAGACTAACAGCACGCGGCGCCCCGTCGCGTGTCCTGTGCCCCCCCTTTTCCAGCCCTGCCCTTGCCCTGCGCGCTGTGCTCTCCACGCAATGGCTCGCAACTACACCGCCACAGTTTTCGCGCGCCCGGCCGGCGCGCCGCGCGCCCCCGCCGAGGTGGTCCTCGAGAGCAGCAGCGTGGCGCACGCGCAGGAGGTCGAGCGACGCACGCTGCGTGAGATTGAGGAGAAGGCAAGCGCGCTGCGTAACCTGGTGGGCGGGTCCTACCGCTCGCTGATCGGCAGTGCGGACACCATTCTGGCCATGCGCGCCGTGGCGGGCAGCGTGGTGGGCAGCCTGGGCGCGATGCGGCGGCAGGTGGAGTGCTTGTCGTTGCTAAGGGCAAGCGCCGCGGACTCTGGGCCTGCGCCTGGCACGCCCCGCAATGCGCCCCGCGACTCGGACTTCGCGCTGGGCTGCCGCGTGAAGTTCCTGCTGGACACGCCGGAAATTTTGTGGGGCCTGCTGGAGGACGGTGAGCGGTGCGCAGCGGCTGAGCGACTGGCGTGCGCGCGCGACGTCTCCGCGCTGCTGGCCGCCTCGTCGCAGCGCGCTGCAGCCGCGCAGCGCTTCCCGGTGCTGGCTGGCTGCGCGCCGGCGGTGGAGGCGGTGGGCGTCAGCGTGGGGGGTGCCAGCCGGGAGGGACTCCTGTCCCCTCTGGCGCCGGCTGCGCGCGTGGCGGACGCGGCGGCCGCCTGCGCGCTGCTGGAGGGCTGGCCCAGCCACGTGGCGCTGGGGGGGCTGCTGGACGGCCGCCGCCAGGCGCTGCGGGAGGAGCTGGAGCTCTGTGCCTCCCTGTGTGCACAGGCACAGCCCGGCTCGCCCGAGGCGCTGCAGGCGGCGCAGCGGGGCCTGCTGGCCGCCGTCACCGCCGCACAGGCGGCTCTGTGCCACTGCGGCGAGGTGTTCGCAGAGGCCCCCGGCGACTGTCCGGCGGCGCTGCTGTCGCAGGCGCTGGAGGGCCTCCCCCCTCTGCCTTCCCTTGCGCGCGCGCTGCCAGCCCCAGAGCCAGAGACGGCCGCCTGGGCGGAGCGGCGACGCGTAGCCAGGGAGCGCCTGCGGCCGCTGCCAGCGGCTGCGATTGGCGCCGCGCTGCGCGCCTGGCTCGCCGCCGCAGCCGCCGACCTGGCCCGCCAGGCGCCCCGCCTGCTGGCCGCCGCCGTGTCGCTGCGCGGCCTGGTGGAGCTGGAGCAAGCGGTGCGAGCCGCCTGCGTCGAGGCGCCGCACGCGCTGGCGGCGGCGGCCTGGGCAGCCCGCATGCGGCCGGAGCACGCGCATCAGCCCTGGCAAGCCGCCTGCCTCGCGATGCTGGGCGCGCCGCTGTGCCTGTGGGGCGAGCTGTGCGCGGACTCGTTCGCCCAGCGCAGCAGGCAGGTGCTGACGGCCCAGCTAGCCGCCCTCCCCTTTGCGCCGGCGGCGCAGGCGCTCCTGGCGGCGCCGCCGTCACCCCTCCCCCTGGCCGTGCAGTGGTGCCTTCCCGACGTGGACCCTGGGCAGCCCACAGCCGCAGGCGGCGCCCACCCAGCCGGGCTGAACCAGTGGGGGGCGCCCCGCCGCGGCCCCGAAGCCGCATGCGTGGCCCTGGCGGACGCGCACCTGCAGTCCCTGCGCGCGGACCTGGTGGCCAGCCTCTCCACGCGCACCGCAGACGCAGCCCACGAGCATGAGGACGCGCACCGCGAAGCGCAGCAGCGGCAGCGCGTGGAGGCGACCCAGGCGCACGCGGCAGCCGCGGTGGCGGAGGCTGTGTCCGCCGCCATCGGGGAGCTGCGCGACTCGGTGGCATCCGCCAGGGCCGCCGGCGACGACACTGCGCGCCTGCTGCTGTGCGCGCGCCTGGCTGTCGCGCTGGTGGAGACGTCGCAGGAGCTGCCGGTGTGGCTGGGCCCGCCGGCCGCATGGCGCCTGCCCGCGCCCAGCCTGCACGCCGTGGGCGCAGGAACAGCCTCGGAGCGTGCGCGAGCTCGGCGCGCAAGCGCCACGGCGGCGGCGGCGCAGCCGCCAGGCGCCGCCTTTCCGCTGGCGGCGCGCATGGCGGCGCTGACTGTGGATGCGCTCGACATCGCTGGGCAGGCGCACCGCGCGTGGGCGGCGCACACCGCCGATGCCCTGGCGCGCAGCCTGCCCTCCGCCCTGGAGGGTGACGAGCTGCTCACCCTGGACAACGGGGCGCCCTGTCCCAAGGCGTGGGAAGAGGCGGCCCTGCGCAGTGGAGAGGACGACTCGGCTGAGCTGCGAGTGGCGCTGCCGTCGCAGCCGTCACCCTACGTCTCAGAGCTGCTCTTCTCCGCATCCACGGCGCTGCTGGCGGCGGCGTCCGGGCCGGCGCCGCCGGCGGGCGCGGTGCGCGCCCTAGCGGGCGCCCTGTGGGTGCGCGCTCTGGGCGCATTCAAGGCGCGAGCTGCTGTTCGGGGCTCCGCCGCGCTCACCGAGCGAGGCGCACTGCAGCTCCTCTTTGACATCCGACTCACGGCGGACGTCCTCGCCGCCGGATCGACAGAGGCTGCCTCCTTCGCCGCGCAAACGAGCACGCTCGCACCCTTCCCACCGCGCCACAGCTCCGCAGCCGCTCCCGCAGCCGCCGCCGGCGGATCCAGCTCCTTCTGCATGCAGCCGTACCGAGCGGATGTGCAGCCTCTGCTGTGCGGTCTCTCGGAGCTAATGGACCCCATTGACTGGGCCACCTATGAGCCGCCCCTTTGGGCAGCCTGCACGCGTTGTTACGCCCGCATGGGCGTGCTGCTGGGCTCGCTGCTGTCTGTGGCGCCGCTGCACGGCGGCGCGGCCGGGCGACTGGCTCCGGGGGCCGATGCAGCCGCCGCCGCGCTGCCCCCGCCGCCGCCGCGCTTCGTGTACCTGCCTGTGGCCCCGCCTCCGGCTCCGCCCGGCGCGCTGTCTGCTCGGGGCCTGGCTGCCAGCGCGGCCAGGGCTGGAGTGGGGGAGCAGCTGCACGCTGCTAGCGACTTCCCCTCGGCGGGCGCCGAGGACAGCTCCGCGCTGCTCAAGGCGTTCAGCGCACGGGGCATCTCTGCGCTGCTGGGCGAGGCTGCTGGTGGACGGTTCAAGGCTGGCGCAGCGGGCTTCGTGGAGACGGCCGGGGGCCTCCTGAACCTGCTGGGCACGCCGGCACTCTAGAACTAGACACCTAGACACTGAATCAACTGAGTCAATAATCTGTCGAACCGTTGTTCTAACAACCACACTCGCTCCCATAATCCGCGTTCAGGGTGCGGCGTTGAGTGCGCACTCCACAACTGGAACGAAGGATGCTGTTGAGCAGCCCCTGCGCTCCGTCCGCATCATGCTGCACGACGCACACGCACCGCCGTCCGCAGCCCGCCGCGCCCCGCGCCCCGCGCCCCGCCCCACGCGCCAGCCGGCTGCGCGCCAGCGGCGGTGGCGAGGAGCCGGCCTCTGGCGACTCAGTGGCTGCTGCTCTGCTGGCCGACGTGTGCGCGGAGCTGGGCGCGCGCTTCGAGCTCACCACCCCTCAGGAAGAGTGGCTGTGGGAGGACGACTACCAGGAGGTTGTGACGGAGGGCGAGGACTCCTGGGGACGAGAGGCGTTCGCGGTGGGCGAACACAGCGATGCAGCGCCCACCACTTCCGCCCGGCTTTTCACAGACTCGGCGGGCTCTCCCCTTCCGCCGGCACCGCTGCGCTCCGCCTACTCTGCGGAGCGAGGCTTCCGTGACGTCACCGCGGCGGTGCTGGCAGCTCAGCTGGCGACGGACCGGGCGCCCCTCATCCTCGACGTGCGCCACTGCGCCCCCGCGCAGCCCCTGCCCGCGCCCGCGCTTCACGTCCCGCTCCAACAGCTGTCCTTCGCCGCGGCGGCGGGGCTACTGGACGCCGGGCGCGGAGGCGCAGGGGTTGTGTGCGTCTGCGACTCGGGCGAGCTCGCGGCGCAAGCAGCCGTTCGCCTCACCCGGGTCCTGGGCTTCACAGACGTCACAGCGCTGCGCGGAGGCGTCGCGGAGCTGCTCATTGCACTGCGCTCGGCGCGGCCACTGTAGTCCATTTCTCGTCTTCCTTCCTCAGCAGCCTCAAACACCTTAGAGCTCTAGTCTAGTCGAAAAGCTCGTCGTAGTCCACACCAGCCATGAGCTCATCCACAGCCGCGTTGCCCGTGTCAACCTTGGGCGGCGGTGGCGCATCTCCGAGCGGCACAACCTTGCCCCACTCTGCAGCCACACCCTCCAGGGGCTCCTGGTTGAAGCCCGGCGGCATGGGCGGCTCAGGCAAGCCCGCGTGCGCAGCCTTTTCGCGCGCGATGATGTAAGAGATGGGCAGCAGGTATCTCGCGCTCTTGGTGTGTCCAAAGCTGTGGATCTTCATCAGCTGCTCCAGCGTCTCCGGCATTTTCTGCACCGCACAGGCGTGTCAGCGCGGGCGGCTGCCGCACACGCAGCGACTACGCCACGCACCTTTGCGATCGCCTCCATCTCCCGCATCGTCAATACATTCGCCTTCATGCGGCTGCGCACGCACGGTCAGCACTGCGTGGCATGCATGGCGAGTGCATCGCATCGCGGTTGCGTACCCGGTGCGCTCCACGTGGCTGTTTGTCCACTTGTCGAGCGCTTCCACGATCTTCGCACGAAGCGCCGGGTCGCCCCGCTCGCCGGCGGACTTGCGAGCGCGCTTGGCGCTGGAGGCGTGGCTCACGGGCTGGGGCGCCATGAAATCGTCCAGGTCGCCTGCGACGGCGTCGTGCATCTCAATCACCTCCACCTCCTCGTCCTCCTCTGAAGCGTCGCCCACGCGCCGGATGCCGCTGGCATCCGCAACGTGCGCCTGCGGGCCCAGCGCCAAGGGCGCCTTGGCAGCGGAGGGGGGGGCCTTGTCCTTGGCTGCCGCTCTGCGCTTAGAGGGGGCCTTGGAAGAATCAGCCGCCTTTGGGGCGGCTTTTGCTGTGAGGACGAACGGCAGGATGACCTTGAAGTCGCCCCGCGCCAGCGCGTTGGCGCGCTCCACCTGCACCTTGAGCACGGAGACGGAGGTTGAGAAGCCGCCGGCGTTGTCGCTTCGCGTGCACTCCTCGACCAGCAGACTCTGGGTCACCAGGTGCCGGATCAGCCGCTCAGCCTCGCAGCGCTTCATCTCCTTGCCGGCGCCGTAGCCGGGCATGCGGTCCTGGCGCGCCGACTTGACGGCCTGGCTGGTGGACCCCCGGAAAACGTCGATGGCGCTCGTCATGTGGATGCCCCGCTCGCCGGAGCTGTGCACCAGGTCGATGAGCGCGCGCGCGATGAGCGTGACGTCACGGTGCTCGAAGAGCCGGCCGGCTGCGCAGTTGTCGCAGGTGCCGCGGCAGAGGGCGCGGTCAAAGGCTTGCTCGCCAAAGTGCGCCAGCAGCAGGCTGCGCCGGCAGTCAGCCTCGTTTTCGCAGTACGCCACCGCGCTGTTCAGCGCCTCGTCGTTGACCGCAACCACAGAGGCGGCCGTGCCACTCTTCAGGGCGCCCTCGTGCAGCATGCTGCGCGCACGCCGCGCGTCCCCGTAGCTGTAAAACACGGCGCATGTGGCCTCGCGCCCGTCGCGCCCAGCGCGCCCGCTCTCCTGGAAGTAGCACTCCAGGCTCTTGGGCAGGCTGTGGTGCAGCACAAAGCGCACGTCTGGCTTGTTGATGCCCATCCCGAAGGCCACGGTGGCGCATACCACGCTCACGCGGTCGTTGCTCCACGACCGCTGGTTCTCGCGCCGCGTAGCCTCGGGCAGGCCCGCGTGATAGGGCAGAGCGGTGATGCCCATCGGGAAATCGGAGCTGCGCGGCAGAGCGCTGATGGCGGTCGCCATCTTCTCGCAGTCGGCTTGGGAGAAGCAGTAAACGATGCCGGAGGGGCAGCGTCCGTTGACGAAGTCGCGGCGATGGTTGCGGCAGATGAGCGCCTGCATGTCAGACAGGAATGCTTTGGCGGTCTTTTTGTGCACCTCGTAGCGCAGGTTCTTGCGGTTGAAGGTCTGCACGAAGGTGAGGCAGCGCTGGAGACGCAGCTGCGCGATGAGGTCGGTGCGCACGCGGCCGGTGGCTGTGGCTGTGAGCGCAAGAACGGGCACCTCGGGAAAGCGCGCCTTGAAGAGGCACAGCGACTGGTAGTCCCGCCTGAAATCGTGGCCCCAGGCGCTGATGCAGTGCGCCTGCAGAGGCGCAGGAAGTGAGCACACGAGGATAAACGTGCAGGCGCCCCGCCTGCGACATGCAACGGCGCGCACCTCATCAACCACGAAGCGCGCCAGCCGCCCGCGGCTCTCCAGGAAGCTGAAGAGCTTGAGCAGCTTTGGGGAGCGCGCAACCTTCTCGGGGGTGACGTAGAGGCAGCGCAGGCGGCCCTCTTCGCTGTACAGATCCGAGTAGATGGCCGCTTCCTCCTCGCTGTGCGCGCTGAGCGCCGCGGAGGGCACATTCGCCTGCTCCAGGTGCTGCAGCTGGTCCTGGATGAGGCTCAGGAGCGGCGATACCACCACGGTGAGGCCCGCTGAGAGCAGCGCCGGCAGCTGGTAGCACAGGCTCTTGCCGCCGCCCGTGGGCATGAGCACCAGCACGTCGCGCCCGCTCATGGTCGCGTTGACTACACGCAGCTGGTTGCCGCGCAGGCGGTTGAGCCCGAAGTTGTCCCTCATCTTGGTGTACATGTCCTGGGTCCACGCAAACCGCCCGTGGTTCCACTCGTCATCCTCGCGGCTGCCGTCGTTGGTCTCCATCGCGCAGTCCACCATCGCCACGGCGGCGGGGTCGAAGCCAGAGGTTGGGGGTGGGCCGCCAAAGGCGTCGCCATAGCCCGTCTCCAGAACGTGCACCCCGAGGCCGTACTGCCCGCCACCGCCGCCGCTGTACGGCTGCGCAGCGCCCGGCTGCGCGCTGAATGCACATGCCGTGGACACCCAGCCTGCGCCAGCCCCGGTCTGCTGCGGCGGCATGGCCCGCTGCTGCGCAGCCACTCCGTAGTTGCTGCCCGCGCCGCCGCCGCCGCCAGCCCCGCCCACCGCGTGACTCACATACCCCGCCGCTGGCGCCAGGTACCCGCCGCCGCCGCCGCCGCCGTGCGCCGCCGCTCCGGCTGCCGGCGGCGGCGCGTGCGCCGCCTGCGGCGGCGCTGCGGCGCCAGAGCTCTCGCATGCCTGCATGAGCTTGATGAGCAGCTTGCCCTGGCTTTTGCGGTGCAGCAGCGCATCTCGCTCCCGATTGGACATGACGGCGTCTGGGTCCTCCAGCCGCTCGCACGCGTCCAGCACAGCCTGCTGCAGCGCGCTGCGGTGGCTCTGCCGCGCGCCGCACAGACTGAGCATGCACGCGTGCTCGCATCGCCACTGAAGCGTGGCGTCTGGCGGCGGGGCAGCGGCACCCGGGTCCACAAACAGCGCGGCGGGTGTCATGGCGGCCGGGGGCGCGGCGCACGGTTGGCGGTGCGGCTGTAGCGGCTGCGCGCGCGGCGGAGGCGCCGGGGGCCAGGCGGATGAGGGCTGCGGCTGCGGCTGCGGCTGCGGCTGCGCAGCCGTCGAGGCAGCTGCTCCGCCGCCGCCGCCGCCGCCGGAGCGCGCTTGCGCGGCCAGCGCGTCCGGGTCTAGGCGGCTGAAGAGGGCGTCCTCGTCGCCCAGGTCCTCCTCCCAAAACAGGTCCTGCGCAGGTGCAGACACAGCCGCAGGAGCCCCGCCGCCGCCACGCCACTGCTGCGGCGGAGCCTGCTGCGCCCCGGGCTGCTGCTGCGGCTGCGGCGGGGGCGGGGCGTAGACGTAGGGCGCGTGCGCCGGCGCGGCTGGCGCCTCGGACCCCCCAGGCACAGCAGGCAGCGGCGCCGTGGCCGCAGGCGTGCCGGGCACCGGTCCTGCCGCAGAGCAAGGGGGCACCGGGGCGGCCAGGAGGCGCAGGCCCTGCAGGGGTCGCGCGGCGCGTGAGCAGTGGCGGGTGGCGGGAGAGGGCGCCGTTTGCGCTCCCAGAGCAGCGACGCCCGCAGGCACAGCACAGCACAGGCGCGCCCCGCCCGCTGGCGCAGTCCGGCGCGCACCTGCAGCGCGGCGTAGGAGAAGGCGGCTGCTGCGGCAGGACGGAACCCGCCGGTGGGAGCGGAGCTGTGGAGGGGTGAGGAGGAGAGGCGGCGTGGGCGTCAGAGGAGGGGCCTTGCACGTGCGCCTGCCACATGCGCCACGCACCGGGCGGCCGCGTTCTCGGCCGCCAGCCGGTTTTGTTGAGGACAGCTGTAGACGAACGCCTCCCGAGATGAAGCTGCTGCCGCGCCCACTCGGCCCAGCACCGCTCCTGTGTTCGTCTGCGGCTGCACGCCGCTGCGGGTGCAGGCGAGAGGGAGGCGTGTAAGCGGCGCACCCGCAATCACTGACAGATCTCCAAGCAGGAGCCGTACCTCGCGAGGCTCATCGCACGGGAGAGACCAGCGCACTCGGGGACCTCCACTCAAAGCACAGACCGTGGAGGCTGAAGCGAGGCGATAGGCACGGAGCCAGCGGGCGAGACGAGATGGGCGCAACACGAGTGTCGAGTGAACAGCCGCAGCAGTCTGTCGTACGACGGCATGGAAAGTCGAGGGAGGTCCAAAGACAACCGCCCTCTGCGCTATCGCGCACCTGGTCTCGCAGCCATATGAATCGCTTACGTGACGCCGCTGCGTCGGTGGACGACAAGATTCGGCGCCAGGCGCTCGCCACAGCCTCGCGCGCGCACCTGCAGCATGCTGGCGAGCCGGGCGCTGCGTCCACGCCCCCTTTGCTGGACCTGGGGGAAGACTTCAGCGGCCACCCGGCCCGCAGCGCAACGCAAAGCAATGGCTTGGACCTCACCGCGCTGGCAGACATGCTGCGCATAGATATCACGGCGAGTGTCCGCGAGGAGTTCAGTGCAGAGGTGGCCCTGGCGCGCGCAGAAGCTGCCAGCGCCGCTGAGCGAGCGGTCCGTGCTGAGGCTGCGGCAGCCGCGGCACTGAGCGCATCGGCTGCGCCCGACGACGGCACCGTGCGCACGGAGTGGCAGGGCAAGGTTGAGCGCGCAATCACGCTGCTGAATGAGCGCATTGGCGCCAACCGCGCAACCGCTGCAGAGGCTGCCGAGGCTGCTGCGCGGGCACTCGCCGCGACGGTGTCTGGAGGCTCGTCCGCGGCGTCACGTCGCGAGTGGGAGAGCCAAGTGGAGGCTGCGTTGGCGCGTCTGAGCGACAAAGCTAGCAACGTCCCCCAGGCTGCCGTCCCCACAGGGGCACCTCAGGCGCTGGCCGACCTGCAGGCGCAGCAGCAGGCGCTCCAGGCGGCTGTGGCGGAGTGTGCGCCCCGGGACAAGGTGACCGCTGCGCTGAAGCGACTGCAAGGTGAAGTGGTAGACGCAGCCGCGCGAGTGAGCGCCTTGGAGACCCGCCCCAGCGTGGCAGCCGTCGAGGCGAGCGTGACGGCTGCGAGCGTCGCCGCCTTGCGCGACCAGGCGACCGCAGCCTCGCTCCTGTACAGCCAGTTGGGCGCCGCGCTGGAGCAGCAGCGCCGCAACGCCCACGCGACGGCTGATGAGCTGCGCGCACAGCTGCGCGCGCAAGCGGCGCTCATCGCAGCCCTGCAAGCGGCCGCACCCCCCGCCGTGCTCACCGCAGACGCTCCCGGTGACATGCACGAAGAGGATGAGCAACTTGAGGAGAGCCTCTCTCCTCCTTCTTCGCCGCGCGGGGCTGACCCTGGCTCCGTCCCGGAGCTGCGAGCCAGCCTGACGGCGCTGGAGGTGCGCGTGGAGGCGCTCGCCTCCGATTGGGGACTGGGCGTTCTCGCCTCCCAGGCAGCAAGCGCGGATGCGCCAGCGCAGGCGCGCACGCTGCAGGACGTCTCAGCGGCTGTGCTGGTGCTGGAGGCGCGCCTGGGTGAGCTGGCCACAGATTGGGGCATGGCGTCCCTCATGAGCACACAAGCGCACGCGCAGCTGTTGCAGCGAGTCACGCTCCTCGAGGGCGCCGCGGCGGCCAGCACACCCCCGCAGCCGGACGTCAGCGCCAGCGCAGCATCCCAGTCGGAGCCTGCGCTGGCCGCGCGCGTGGCGGACCTCGAGGTGGCGCTGCAGAGCACGCCGGACGTCGCGGCCGCGGTGACCATCCTGGCGCCCAGAGTCAAAGCGCTCGAAACCGCGCTTGCGACGCTCAAGGCTCAACTGGACGCCGCCGCCGCCGCCGCCGCCGCCGCAATGTGCGATGCGCTGACGCCGGTGCAGGGCGAGGTTGAGGGCCTGCGCCGCGAGGTCGCTGCGTCGGCCTCTGCAGCACTGGAAGCCTCTCGCGGCGTCTGCGCGCGTCTAGATGCGGCCGAGTCGAGCTTGAGTGCGCTGAGTGAGGCTGTGACCGCCGGCTTAGATGACGACCGGCGCATGCACGAGCGGATCGACATGCTGGAGGACTCGAGCGAGGCTGCGCGTGAGAAGCTCACGGCCAAGTGGCGCGACACGGAGACGTCCGTGTGGCAGTCCATCATGGTGCTGAGGGAGGGCACGGGCGCAAGGGCTGGTGGTGCAAAGGCGGTGGGGGATGGGCAAGCGACCCTGGTGAGCTCGCCACCGAGCGTGGCCAGAGGGACTCCCAACCGGGGGGGCCGCGTGCCAGCCACCTTTGAGTGACAGTCACGGAGCTACCGCGCTAGACGCGGTGCGCATCACACATACGATGACTCTCAGGACTCTAAGGTATACTCTAGTGCTACTTGCGCGTGCGTGCTCGTCTTAACTTAATCAGCCAACGCGCCAACGAAGCAGGCAAGCGTGCAGTCCGCCTCTCGTATGTGTGCATGAAGATAACTGTATTGCTTAAATGTAGAAGATAGAAGATCTAGCACTATGTACAAAATCCGTGCGTGTGCGTGTATGGTGTGTGTGTTGTGTAGAGCTCCGTGTATCGGGCGCGAGCTCCGTAGAGCTGAGCTCTAGAGCTCTAATGTGACTCTTGCCTGCTTGCCTCACGCTCGCCAGCGCTCGCTCACTCAGCCTTAGCCGCCTTGAGCTGCCGGGTGCGCAGCCAGGCGCCCCAGGCACTGTAATCGGCATACGCCAGCATAGCCGCCGCCACCATAGCAAAGCACAGGGGCTGATATAGCGACCCCATCACGTCGCCGTGCATCGACACCGGGGCCGCCAGCACCACGCTGGCCAACCCGATCTGCAGCGCGCGCGCAAATATGAGGGCGATGTGGGTGGGGAGGCGCATGCGGAGCGCGGACATGCCCAGAGCGATGGCCACCTCCAGTGCCACACCATCGCGGGGCACGCCCATGCAGTCCGCCTGCGTAAAGCCGTACACCTGGCGCACGCGGCTTTCCATGAAGAGTGGGGTGATCAGGAAGACTGCCCCGAAGAGCAGCGCGTTTGCCGTGTTGGGGCGGCCCAGGAAGGCGCGCTGCCCGCGGGGCGTGAAGCGCAGCCAGACAGCTGCCAGGAATGCCGGTACGTGCAACCAGACGGGCGATGTGTCCCAGCGCCTGAAGTACACGGTCTGCCAGACGTGCCAGGGCGGGCGCAGCACGCCGTCAGTGCGCCGCAGTGCCTCCAGCGCCGCGCGACTCGGCGCGCCGCCAGACAGCGCCTGAACCGCCGCCATGGTGACGAGGCGCAGCACCAGGATGGCGTGGCCGAGCAGGAAGAGGGGCAAGTGCGCTTTGAAGGCGAGGCGAGCCTGATCGCCCTCGTACGCCTCCACCAGCAACCGCCGCTGCGAAGCCGCATCGGCACCAGCATCCACCTCCTCCTCCGCATGGGCTGTGTCAGCCTCCTGCGCAGCCTCGCGCAGCGCCTCTGAGCGCAGGAGGAGCTGCCAGGGGGTGGCCCCCGCGGATGCATCCTCCCAACGGCCAAGCAGGCCCTCCGCCCCGCCCGCACACAGCACCGCCTCGCAGCAGAAGGCGTCGCCGCCGCGCGCGGCGTGGTGAAGCAGCGTCCAGGCGCCCGGCGCCGCGCAGGCACCGCGGGCCGCCGCCAGAGTGGCGCCACCCCGGAGCAGCCGCAGCGTCAGGTGCCGCATGCCGTGCTCCACCGCCACCCGCAGCGCCGCCACGGCGATGGCGGGCGGGCAGGAGTCGGGGCGCAGCGCGCAGCCGATGGCGCGCACCGCGCCCTGCACCATCGCCCGCCGCCGCTCCGCGCCCTCCCCGCCCCCCAGCAGCATGCGCGCCAGGGTGTTCACCTCCGCCGCGATGTGCGGGCAAGCTGTCATGACGCAGGCCGTGGGTGCTGCGAAGGGGCTGAGGGTGGCGTGCGTGCCAGGCGGCCCCTCCACGGCCATGCAGTCCACCAGGAGCATCCCCTCCGCCCCCGCAACCGCCGGCAGGAGTGCCTCCACGGGCGCGCCGTGCAGCAGGCGATGGGCCATCAGGCTGGCGTACTGCTGGCCGTGCAGCCGGCAGCGCAGCCGCCAGGCGCCGCCGGCTGGGGCCACGAAGGGCTGGGCCGACGACAGGCGCTGCGGGTGCGCGGAGCACAGCGCCAGCGGGGTGAGAGGGGGGAGTGCGGGCGGGAGCTGCTCCTGCGGCCGGGCGCCGCCCGCGTGAGCTGCAGCCGCCTGCAGCTGCCCGTCCACCGCCGAAGCCACGCCGCCGCCCGCGAACGCGAGCTGCACGCGCCCGCTGCGCAGCGCCTGGGCGCCTGGGTCGGCCAGCAGGTGCTGCAGCAGCAGGCGCGCGTCCAGGGGCGGCACCGTCGTCGAACCGCCGCCGCCGCCGCCGTCGCCGCTGACAACCGCCTCGCGCCGCAGCGCAGCCGTCAAGCTCAGCCGCGTGCATCCCGGCTGCGGCGCCGCCTCCAGCGCCGCCAGGCCGAGGCCCCCGGCACAAGGCAACTGCGCGCCGTCCCAGCCGCCCCAGCCGCCCAGTGACGCCGCCAGACTCGCAGGCAGTTGCTCCGGCAGCAGCTCGTGCAGCTTCAGCTCGCAGTGCATGTGGCATGTGGCGAGGGAAGCCGTCGCCAGAGCGCTCTGCTGGTTTAGCAGGGCGTCCATCATCTCGTCCATCAGCATAAGCTCGGAGCCATCCCCCCTCCCGCCCCAGCCCCAGCCAGCCAGCGCCGTGCCTGACGAGCTGCTTGCAATGCGCTGCAGCGGCTGGGCGTGGTTGAAGCGCGCAACCGCCTGCGCCAGGTGGGCTGAGAAGGAGGGCGGGCGCAGGGCTGGCTGCCCCGCCTGTGGCGCAGCGCACAGCGCCTCCTGCAGGCGCTTCAGGGAGGCCTGGCAGTCCTCCGAAGAGGTGTCGGAGTCGGTGCTGCGCTTCTGCGTGTCCTCCAGCGAGCCGGCGTCTGTGCCGCCGTGCGACGGGGCGTCGCCAGACAGGGCGTGGGAGGAAGGAGAGGAAGAGATGGACGGGAAGAGTGTCGTGGCAGGCACTCGGCTGGCCGCCCGCCGGGCAGACTTGCCCGCGCTCACGCGCTGCTTCTGTGCGCACAGGGTGCGCTCGCAGGTGCGGTTGCGCAGCTGCGGAGGGGAGGGGGGAGAGAGATGGGAGCATGTGAGGTGGGGTCGGCAAGTTAAATGCAAGGGCGCACGGCTGCGCGCAAAGCGGTGGGGGCGCACCTTGAAGGCGGAAATCGGCTCAAACTTGGCGCATTTCTGCAGGAAGGCCAGATGGGGGAGGGGCGTGAGCGAAGGGCCGACTGACAGCGTGCATGGTGCACGTGCCTGGCAGAAGCGCACGGGCGTGCCCTCCCAGTCCACCTCCGCCGCCTTCAGGTGCGTCTGGCAGACGCGCAGGCGGAAGGAGTACCGGACGCTGCTGCTGGCCTCGTGTAGGGAGGCGGGAGGCAGAAGGTCCTCGCAGCAGCTCGGCACCTGGCACCGCCGGCTGCTCGAGTCGCGTGGCAGGCGAACTGCCGGCGGTGCCACCGCCAAGGGGGGCAGAGGAGCGGTGGGCGGGCACTCGCTGTGGGGTGGAGCGGTATGACCTTCTAAAAACGCTGCTGAGCGCGTAGAGCTGCTGTTGTCCAGGGCGCTGCTCTCAGCTGAAACAGGCCTGGTCCCAGTCTCAGGCGCTGAAGGAGGAGTCTCAGCGAGTGCTGAAGAACACCCCCCCTTTTTAGCCTGCGTGCTCAGTCGAGGCTGCTGCTCGCCCGGTGAACCCTCCACGTCCGCCACGGCAGCCTGCTGCGCGGTCGCACGCCTGTCAGTGCGCGGCAGGGTCACCAGGCGACCGGCGCCGGCCGAGCGCGCGAGTGGACGGCTCGAAGCCCCATTCCTGACTGTTCATCCCTTCACTCCCTTCCCTCTGCGCGCTGCGCTAGGACACGCCCGCCGCGCACGCACCAGGGCACTCGGGTTCCACAGGATCGCAGTCATGGCCCACTCGTGCGTGGGTTGCTCGGGTACTCGGATGGTAGAGGACGGTGCCCAAGGTCCTCGGCCTTGGAAGTCGGTGCACATTGCGGCGACTGGTGCTGGTCTCATCCGATACCGAGGTGAGACCCGCTTTGCAGGCCGGCACCAGGCACAACAGACCGCAGGGCGGAGGCGTTTAAGCTGGTCAACGGGTCAACGCACGATTTCGCGCGACTCCAGGACTCGGGCGACGTTTCGAGTCCTGACACTAACATGACACATCTGCTGACGTGGCACGCAGCACCCGTGACACACTCGAGTCCTGGCACTAACATCCACCGATTCACGAACAGAAACAAATCCGCAAAAGCACGTGTTAGTGCTTGCGTAGCAGAGCGAGTATGCGGGGTGCGCACCGCTGTTTTAGCTAGAACCCCCTCACACCAGTGCCGTCACGTGCTAAAGCATCTGGCACGGTGGAGGGTTGGTGGTTCACTCGCCCTGTGCGCGTGACGAGTGTGGAATCAGCCGGCTGGTGCACGTCGCAGCGTCCCTCAGCACGCACTTTACGGAGGAACAGCGTTCCCCA
>Ga0208951_1000679_pt1 | contig 15688 bp, 11 predicted proteins | sample GreLakmeMI27MSRF_FD_187702 | JGI IMG/M metagenome (GOLD analysis project Ga0208951, IMG submission 187702) | Freshwater lentic microbial communities from great Laurentian Lakes, MI, USA - Great Lakes metaG MI27MSRF (SPAdes) | ecosystem: Environmental > Aquatic > Freshwater > Lake | place: Great... | reverse complement strand
GTTCGCGGAGGCGTACACGGAGCAAACGGTTTTCCTGTCCGTGATGGGAGACGCCAACGCAAGCACTGCGAAGCTGATGAAGCGCCTCGCCGTCAAGGCCGTGCCAGCCTTCTTCTTCTTCAAGGAGGGCCAGCAGGCGCGTGCAGCTAGGCTGGCAGTGCGCGCCTGAGGAGAGCTCACCCGTTTCCCCTCCATTTGCGTTCTGTACCCAGGTTGCCTCTTTCACGGGCGCCAACAAAACGGGCTTCAGAAACCAGCTGGCGGCATTCATCCAGGTACGCCCGGTTTCGCGGTTTGCCGCTTTGCATGACGACTCCCGGGGGCTGTGCGCTGACTCGCGGCGGCTCAGATTTGAGGCAACTCGATCTAGGGCGTCGCGCGTGTACATAAAAGCGTGAGCTCGAGCGGCTCCTCAACGAAGAGCTTTCAGCTCCCGCTGCGCCGGATGCAGTGTCGAGTGTCTAGGTCTCGCCCGGAGCCTCCCCGTGCGCTCCCGTCTTCGCCTGCTCCTCGCCGCCAGCTCCTCCTCGGTACTGCTCTAAGCGCGCCACGGCGCCCAGCCATCGCGTGACGCAGGCCAGGAAGGCGAGGGAGATGACCGGCAGCGCGGCGGACAGCGAGCCGCCGCACAGCACCAACAGCCCCTGCGTGCCCAGCGAGCCGCCGGACTTGCCAAACTGGTTGGCCACCACGTCGATGGCCGCCTTGCCGCGCGTGCGGGACGCGTGGTCCAGGCTGATGTACACCATCTCCTCGCTGGGCTTCCACAGCGCGTACTTGGAGGCGCGAGCGCACACGAACAGCGTGCTGCCGGCCAGCACCAGCGGCGCCAGCAGCGCCGGCGCCATGGCCGCGGGCGCGTGCGCGCGGGCCACGGCGGCCGCGAAGAAGAGCGCGCCGCCCCACAGCAAGATGCGGGGCGACGCGCTGGCGGCGCCAAACCAACGCAACCGCGCGAAGATGACGGGCGAGGAGAGCATGAGCGCCACGCTGAGGAGACCCGTGAACGTGGCCACGTCACCCATGTAGGAGCTGTAGGCATCTGGTGTGGGGTGAAGCTGCCGAATGAGGTCCTTCCACGCAAACTCGTGCAGCACGTTGGCGATGCCCTGCGCCACGGCGCAGGCTGCGAGCGCCTGGATCTGCGGGGATGCGCCGACGGTGGCCAGGGACTGGCGCAGGGAGGGGGATGGGGCGGAGCCGGACTTTGCGGGCCCTGCAGGGGCTGCACGGCCGCTCACCTCTCCGCCAGCCTCCGCGCGGCGGATGATGCTGGCGTGCAATCCCACGATGGCCACGCATGCCGCGCAGGCGACCAGACAGAGCACCCGCAGCTTGACGCTCCACGCGGCGTCGCCCTGCAGCCCTGCGGCATGTGCGCCATAGGCCAGCGCCTTGAGGCACAGCCCCGCAGCCGCCTGAGCCACGTTGGCGCCGATGCCGAACAGGGGGTACAACAGAGGCGCGTCGCGGATGCGGGTGGTGTCGTTGGCCATGCCCCAGAACAGCAGGCTCAGCACCACGTCCCCCCACAGCTCGCTCGCCACGTAGAACAGGCTGAACGTCCAGTCGCGGAAGCACAGCACCGCACCGTACAGGCCCGGCGGCAGCGCCGCGGCCAGGCTCGCAGCAGCAGCCGTAGGGTGCAAAGACTCGCGCAGTGGGAAAAGAACAAACGTGAACAGCAGAAAGAAGCTGCAAAAGGCGGAGATGACCACGTTGAAGGTGCGCCCGCGGCTGCACCTGTTGCTCACCGCGGTGAAGGCAAGCAGGAAGAGCACGGAGCAAGGAAACACTACCCAGGTCATCAGGAACGGCAGTTGCTGCACGCCGCCAGACGTGATCACCAGCGTGTCCTTCGCCGCGTCCAGCAGCGTGTTGACGAAGGCCATGAGGAAGAAGAGGGCAGCCTTGGGCGCAAGCTGCTCGTGCCAGAGACCCGCGGATCCCTTTCGGAACAGCGCGGCGCGCTGGCGGCGCAGACCGTCAACCACCTCCAGCAGGATCCTCGAGCCGGGCACCAAGTGGAGGAGGCCTGGAGGCGGGGCGTCAGTGATGAGGTGTCCCGCTCAAGTCAAGCGTGTGACCGCCATGGCGGGAAGTGCAAAGGCGGCTCCAGAGCCGTTGCGTGCGCACGCGCGCGCCCGCACACGCACCGTGGCGCGGAGCTCGCGAGTCGGTCAACGCGTCAGTGCCCGCGTCGGCGCGGGCTGCGCCCCCTAGAAGACGGCAGCTCAAACCAACTCCACCTCTTGGGGAGCGTCGCCCGCGCCATGCCACCAAGCTGCGCGCTGAAGCGAAGCTACTGCGCCGCGCAGGCACGGCGGCAGGTGTGACCAGGCGGCGGTGGGGCCCGTCCCAGGCACGTGGCAGTGCAGTCAGCACAGCGGCTGGTGTTGCCGCGAGAGATGCAAGGCCGGCCATGGGTGTTTCCACGCAACAAAGCAGCGCACTGGGCCTGTGACGCGGCCGCACGCTATGAGCTCCTGGGGCGCATCTTCTTGCCCAAAGCTCAACGCTGAACGCTCGAGCACCACGACTGTGCCACAGGACGTGCCGGTTGCCAGCCGTGCGAGCGGCGTGTGAACGGAGAAGGCGGAGGCAGTCGAGAGTGACAGTGAGAGCGTTCGAGCTGTTCGTGCGATCGTTCGTTCTTTGCGCCAGCGCAACGGCTGCCGAGCATGGGGCGCCCCCCGAGAGGTCAGATCGAGCAAACGAGCATCGACCATCGAGGTGGGTTCACTCAACTAACGTCCTGTCCCTCTGTCCGTGTCCTCCGGCAGCGCCAGGCCCAGCGCGCCCAGCAGGTTGCTCACCGGCCCAGGCAGCCCCTCCTGCGCGCTGTAGCTGGCCAGCAGGCTCTGCACGAGGTTGAGATCCACGTCCACGGGCGGCAGGCGGGCATCCACATCGGCCTCCTCACCCGCCTCGCCCTCAGCCTCCTCAGCAGCTCCTCGAGTGAAGTCGTCCCGCATGGATGTGTCCCTCAGCTGCGCATCCAATGCGGCGGAATATTCTTCGTGGAAGCCCCGGCTGGAGTCGTCATCGGAGCAGGACTGGTCGTCGCTGTCGCCGCTGCCTGCAGCTGCGCTGTAGCGCCGCCAGTCGCCCGGCGCGCCCTGGGCGCGCGTGTAGGCGCGCGCATCCCGCTCCTCCTCCTCCTCCTCCTCCTCCTCATCGGTGTCGACGTCCAAGTCGTCGGAGAGATCCTCCGACGCGTCAGAAGAGTGGTCCTCGCTGGAGCCTTCCGCGCGCTGTGGCGGCTGCCAGTGGAGGCCCAGCGCGCCGGAGAGCTCCCTCAGGAAACGGGAGGGGTTGACTGCCAGTCCCTCCCGGTGCGCTCCGGCCCGGGCGCGCCCAGGCACGCTAGCACCCTCCTCGGTGCCCTGGCCGGCCAGGAACGCACGCACGCCGCGCACCACCTGGCCAACCTCCTGCGCCGCGGCGCCTGTTCCCGTCGGCGCCGCAGCCTCTGCATCCGCGGCGGCGGCTGCTGCGCGACGCTTGGCGTCCCGCCGGCTCTCGTGCGCGCGTCGCTCCTCCTCGCGCTCGCGCAGCGCTCGCTCGAGCAGCGCTTCCCCCTCGCTCAGCCACGACTCGTCGTCATCCGGGGCCCCGGAGACGGCCTCAAAGTCGCGCGCAGCCAACGCAGGGTCTTGGCGCCGCAAGATGCACGCCGCACGTTCCGCAGCTGAGCCGCCGCTGGGCGTCGCGCACGCCCCGGGAGACGGCGCAGACGGCGCAGCGTCATGGGGCGCAGGCAGCGGCGTGCCTGCGCGCGCCCAGTCGGCGGCGAGCATCTCGAAGCCGGCTGTGAGTTTGACGCCCAGGCTGGCCGCCCGGTATCCCGGGTGTCCCTCCGCAGGCAGCTGTGGGGCGCCCCTGGGCGGGTCGAAGCGCTGCTGTGCCAGCTGCGCGTAGAGGACGCGAGTGAAGCGCACGCGCACGGTGGCCAGCTGGCTGTACGGAAACCAGGCCATGCGCGCGGCGCTGCGCACGTCGCCCGGGTCGCGCTCGTAGAACGCCTGCACCGCCAGCGCCTGAAGAAGCGGAGTGGGCGAGTCAAGGGAAGGGCTCAGGCCTTTGGGATAGCACCGTGCGTGAGACGCACCACCATCTGCGGCTCCGCCTGCAGCAGGGCCGCCACGCGAAAGGGCACGCGCGCGTGCGCGCAGTGGGCGTGCGCGGCTGCGCGCTGCGGGAAGCCGCACAGCGCACAGGCGACTCGCTCACGGACCGCCGCCGGCGCCAGCGTCTCATCCTCTGCGTCGCCCGGGTTGGGAGGGCCCGCGTCAGCTCCTGCGCGTCCACCGCAGAGCAGCTGCGCCGGCGCGCACCGCTTCGGCTCCGCAGGGCGCGCAGGCCGTCTTGCAGCGACCAGTCTGGGCCGTCCCCTCGCAAGGGGGGCACCAGGTGCAGCTGGCCGGCGCGCAGGAAGACCCGGAACTGGGTGGCCTCTGGCTTGCGCGCCCACTTGGGGAGCGCGAAAGCAGCTTCGATGAGCAGGAACTCGCCGTCTGCGTCCCACACTCTGCGCCGCTTGCTGTGTCAGCGCACTGAGCTCACGCTCGCGCCACGCGCCACGCGCCTGACGCTCAGCCCAGGCCGAGCGCGCGTGAGGTCCAGGAGAAGCCAGGTTATGAACCACTCATCCTCCACTGAGTCACCAACGTGTGCTGCACCGCCCAGACACGGACCGCACGACTCCTGCAACACCTCCAGACTGAACGCCTCGCGCTGCCAGATGTAGTCACGCAGCAGAGGCTGCACGTGCGCCTGGCAGGCGTGCAGGGCCGCTTGCGTGTCTTCGCCATCCTCTAGGTAAAGCCGCCACTCCACGAGGTCAGCCTCAGCACTCACGGACGCACGCAGCAGGTCCTCATCCATCCACGCGAGGCACAGGGCGCGAAAAAGAGGGGCAGCAGCGCCGAGCGCCCCCTGCCGCAGGCGGGGCTGACCGCCCCGGGGAGACCGGCTGAGGTTAGTCGCGCCTCGCTCCCTCCGCAGGCCTGTCTCACGGCACTTGCTGACTCTGCGCAGCCTGTCCCCGTGCGTGCCCCTGTGACCACAGAGCGAGACGGAGCGAGCGCACTCTCACTTCCGTGCCTCCACTGCCCGCGCCTCCGCCCGCGCTGTCTCGCGCCCGACTTTGGGTGCTGAACGCTTGCCCGGGTGTTCGCTGCTCTTCGCTGGGTGTGCAGGCTGCACGGGGGCTGAACTGAGCGCCAACCCTTCTCTGCGCTAGACGCTCCCTCCGCCCGCGCACGCCCTCGCGCCCTGCTGCGCTGCCACGCACTGCTCAACAAGGATGTCCGAGGCTGCCCTGGCTGCTCAGGAGGCCGAGATCGCCGCCCTCAACGCTCGCTGTGCCGCCTCTCCTCGTGAGGCTGCCCAGTTTGCAGCCACGCTGCGCCGCAATCCACACGCAGAGAAAGTGAAGTGGCTCTTCAACAGCGCGATTGACAACCACGCCGCGCTGGCGCGACTCCTGCTCGCCGACGGCATCTCTCCCAACACCGTCAGCCCCGCTGGTCAGTCGCTGCTGCACGTAGCCGCTGATTATGGATCGATCGACGTGCTACGCGTCTTGCTGGAGGCTGGAGCTGATGCCAACAGCTGCGATGATGTTGGAAACACGCCTCTCCAAGTCGCAGTTGGCCACGGCAAGATCGCTTGCGCACGCGAACTCATTCCTCACACGGACCTGCGCATTTCCAGTGCCGATGGCATGACTGCGCTGCATGGCAGCATCATCGGCAATCAGCCCGATATCTTCAAGCTGCTGCTTCCCCACTTTGCGGACGACATCGACGTGCGCACCATCAAGCCACGCGCCCCGGCTGGCCCTGACGGTCCGTACAACTCCACGCCATTACTGATCGCCTGTCAGGGTGGATATCACGCCATGGTGAAGGCCCTCCTGGCTGCGGGGGCTTCGCGGACAGCGCACAGGAGTGATTCGTTCTCCTGCCTTCACAGGGCCGCTCAGAACGGTCACCTCGCCTGTGTGACTATGCTCATTGGGCGCGCCGACAACCAGAAGATGAGCCCTGCGGAGATTGACGCCCGGGCAAACGAGGGCCAGACAGCGCTCTACCTTGCAGCGCTGAACGGTCACCGTTACTGCTGTGCCGCGCTCCTCGCTGCCGGCGCAGATCCCGCTGCCGCTGCACAAAGCGGGCACACGGCGTTGGATGTTGCCAAGCACTTCCACCCTGGCAACCAGGAGCTGATCGAGTTGCTGGAGTGCCGCGGCGGTGGCCCTGCTCCGCTCCTGTGCGCCGGCTGCGGCGCCTCCGACAAGCGCCTCCGCGCCTGCTCAGCATGTGGGTCCGCGTCCTTCTGCAGCGCAGCGTGCCTGGCTGAGGCGTGGACCACGGGCACGCACAAGGCTGAGTGCCAGCGCATCCAGGCGGAGAACGAGGAGCTGGCTCGCAGCCGCATCACCATTCACAAGTAAACAGACTTGCATGCGCCGCCCTAGACATTGCGTGCAACCAACAGCGGCCGCCTGGCTTGCTTCATCCCTTCATCCTCGGCCGAGCAAGCACCTAGAGCGCTCTATGTTATTGAGATCAGCACGCTAGAGACTCTAGCGTTCTTATTAGTGCGCAGACATGCGGCTCTCTGGCCGTGCGCTGGTGGTGGGCGCGCGCGCGCCTCCCGCCGCCACGCCCGCCCCGTGGCGCATGAGGGCCGGCAGGAATTCCGGGGTGCGCTCAACCTGCACGCTAGCCGGCATGAGGCCGCCCCGCTTGCCGGTGATGAGCATGCCACCCACGCCCTCTGGCGCCATGGGCCCGCGTGCCAGGCGGCGCAGCTTCTCCTTCTTGCCCTTTTTCTGGAGCTTGTGCTCTGCTCGCGCAGTGCCAGCTGCGCCGCGCGACCCCTTGTCTCCGCCGTCCAGCCCCAGCGCCTTGAGCTCGCCCAGCAGCGCGTTGCCTACGCCGGTGGTGCCCGCAGAGCTGGGCGGCGCAGGGGCGCGGCGGCGCAGGGGCGCCGCCGCAGCGCTTGCGCCAGCCTCGCCCAGCTGCTCGTCCCTGCCGTCGCTGGCGTCGTCGCTGTCCTCCTCGAACTCGTCCTCGTCCTCGTCCTCGTCCTCGTCCTCGTCCAGCTCCTCATCATCCTCATCCTCGCCCTCCTCAGCCGTGGGAGCAAGCAACAGGCGCGGCGCCTGCGCCTGCGCCTGCGCGCGCTCCTCCGGGCTGGGCGCCATGCCCGGCGGCCACTCGCAGTACAGCAGCTTGCCGCTGGTGTAGTCCTTCAGGATGGCCCGCCCAGCGCGCGTCTCGTCTGGCAGCCCCGCTCCCGAGGTGAGTCCTCTCGCAGCCGCAAACGCACGCAACAGCTCCCGCCCCGTCGCACACCGCCCCTGCTCCTCGTGCATCGCCGGCCGGGGCAGCCGAAACGAGTAGGTTGCCTCAAGCTGCGCGCGCGAGATGCGCTGCGCTATGACGTCCATGGGCACAACCACGTCCGTCAGCCGGTCGATGGGCAGCACGCCCGCCACCACCAGCTCCGCGCGGCCGTCCGAGAAGCTGGGGAAGACGAGTCCGGGGCAGTCAGCCAGCATGAGGGTGTCGCTGATGTTGAAGGTTTGGAAGTGCTTGGTCTTGCCAGGGGTGGGTCCCACGCCCGCGCGCTTGCTGCCCACCAGCGCATTGAGCGTGGATGACTTGCCCACGTTTGGGTAGCCCACTAGTCCCACGGTGACGCGTCGCGGCGCAGCGTCGGTGCGCGGGTCCGGGAGGGCCCCGTCGTCGCTGGCTGCTGCTGCGGCGCGCGCCTCCACCAGGCGCAGCAGCTCCTCGCGGCCCACCACGCGGGAGCCGGTGCGCACTACCGCCTGGTGTGGCGGCGGCGGCGGCGCGGGTGCTGGAGCGGTGACGCCGTGGCCAACCTCCTCCGCGTGTGCCTCGGTGGCCGCCAGCGCGCTCCAGAAGATGTAGTCCACCCCCTGGGCGTCGAAGTAGGCGGCCCAGGCGCGGCGCACAGGCGCGGGCAGCAGGTCGGCTTTGTTGAGGAGGAGCAGGGGGCGCTTGGCCCCCTCCCCCAGCTCCTCCACGTACTTCTCCAGGTCGCCGCAGCGGTACCGCAGCGGGTCGCGCGAGTCCAGCACCTGACACACCAAGTCGCTGCGCTCCAGCACCCGCCACAGCTGGCGCCACACTTGCAAGTTCTTCTCGAACGGAGTCACGGACACGCCGTCGCTCTCCTCCAGCAGCGCCAGGTCGCGCCGCCACAGCAGGTGGGCCTCACGCTCACGCGCGTCCAGCTCCTCGCCGCTCATGTCTGTTCGCCACGGAGGTCGACGCGGCACTGTCAGGCGACCCGCAGCCTTCTCTGCAGCCGCGCGACGCGCTGCGCTCTGCGTGGCAGCCAGCGCTTCGGCCGCTGCGCCGCCTACCGAGACGACGGTGACGTTCTGGCGCTCGGCAGCAAAGGAGCGGCCCGCTAGCTCAGCCATCGCCATCATCTCGTCCAGGTCTGACATGTCTAGCACGCTCTGCATGTTCTGGTTGGCGCCGTCGCCAAGGTCGGTGGTGAAGAGGTGAGCGTACTGGCCGATTGCGCCCCGCCCAACAGTGGTGCTCTTCGCGCCCCCGTTGACACGCGCCATCAGCTGCGCGCCCAGGCCGCTCTTGTGCGCCTTGCCGGAGCCGCGCACGCGCTGCGAGCCGCCTGGGGAGGGGCGGGGGGCGACACGTCAGCGGCGGCTGCAACGCGCATGGGCCTACACGCCGCCCCGAGGCGCGCACAGCGCGGCGACGCGCGGCAGGCGCCAGTCGCGTGAACACGGCGCGTGCGCGGCGCCTCGCGGACGCGCGAGGCGCGCTACGCGCTGCGAGGGCGAGCGTGCGCAGGTGAAGACGGCCTGGACGCTTCCTTGCTTGTGTCCAAGACACGCGGTGGGATACGCACCTCCCATGGCTGCCACAGCCGCGCGAGAGCCTAGCACAATGCTCATCACATTGCCACGTCATCGGGCGGGCCCGCCTGCGCCTGGGTACCGGGTGCCCCTTTCTCGTTCGTTGCCGCCGGGATGCCCGCTCACACGGAACTAACGCGCCCTTCGGTTGCGCGCTGCCGCGCGCTTCGTCGCCACAGGCCGCTGCGGCGCGCCCCGCGAGGCCTCGAGTCTGTGCTGCGCGCTCTGTGCTGTGCTCACCTTGAGCGCCACTGCGGTTCCGGCGCCGCCTCAGGCCTGGTGAACGCCTGGCCGGGGGCCCCGGCCGGGCGCCATGGCGCTCGAGCGCCGTCACAGCGGCCTGCCGCCCACTCCGTCGGGCACCGGCGCTGGGCGCAGCTTCCGAGCGGAGAGCAGCGCGGGGTCCCTGGTGCGCGCCAGCGTAGAGAGGGAGAGCTCCGGCGCCGATCACCGGGGCATGCAGAGGGGCATCCAGCTGGAGAAGACGCGGCGCGCCACGGTGCTGAACGACAAGTACATCCTGGGTGAGGAGCTGGGGCGCGGAGCCTACGGGCAGGCGCGTCCCCTCGCACGCGCGCACCGCGCGCTCTCGCCTCGCACCGCTGCTCGCGGCCGTACCACTCCACGGGCGGCTGCGCGCCAGGGTGCCCCTTCCTCTGCGCCAAGGGACTTGCCACTTGGACCCTAGCTGTCACGCCACCTGGCACGTGCTCACTCCCCCACGCAGGTCTACAAGGGCATCGACCAGTCCACGGGCGGCGTGGTGGCCATCAAGGAGATTTCGCTGGAGGGCATGTCTGCGGACGACCTAGAGGGCCTGCAAAGCGAGATCGACCTCCTCAAGGGTCTCAACCACCGCAACGTGGTGCAGTACCTGGGCACCTTCAAGGCGCGTGCTGCGCTTTGGTTGGTGCGCGTGCGCTGACGGCGCCCGCAGACCAAAGCTTTCCTGTACATCATTCTGGAGTACGTGGAAAACGGCAGCCTCTCAAACATCATCAAGCCCACCCGGTTTGGCGCCTTTCCGGAATCTCTGGTGGCCGTCTACATCGCGCAGGTGCTGGAGGGGCTGGCGTACCTGCACGAGCAAGGGGTGATCCACCGCGACATCAAAGGTGCCAACATCCTCACCACGAAGGAGGGCCTGGTCAAGTTGGCCGACTTCGGAGTCGCCACTCGCCTCGACGCAGAGGTGTTCAAGGAGCAGAGCGTGGTGGGCACCCCCTACTGGATGGCGCCAGAGGTGATTGAGATGGCTGGCGTTTCCGCAGCGTCCGACATTTGGTCTGTGGGATGTACCGTCGTGGAGCTGCTCACCGGCTCGCCGCCCTACTTTGATTTGAACCCCATGACGGCGTTGTTTCGCATCGTGCAGGATGAGCTGCCGCCCCTGCCGGACGGCATCTCGCCGGCGCTGGACAACATGTTGCGCCAGTGCTTCGAGAAAACGCCGCGGGGTCGCCCCAGTGCTCGCGCGCTGCTTTCGCACCCCTGGCTGTCCGCGATGCGTCGGGACATCAAGCAGACGTGGCCGCGCACTCGGAAGAGTCGCGGCGGCGCGGCAGTGCACGAGGGCGTGGCGACGGTGGTGGAGCGCATGTTGGAACACGAGAGCAGCGCCAGCAGCGTGAGCGCGGGGGCGGCGTCTGGGGTGCTGTCCGACCCGCCTTCTCCCGAGGCCGCGTGGCAGGTGCGCCCGCCCTCGTCGCTGACGCCGTCCGGGAGGCGCGCGGCGGGGGCAGCCGCGGGCGACGGGCAGGCGCTGGGCGGGTGGGCCAGCGTGAGCGCAGGCTCGCTGACGCTCACGGGCGAGCCGTCGGCGTCTCGCTCGCTGCTGGTCGCCGAGGGCAGCGCCTCGCGCAGCACGCTGCTGCTGGGCCTCAGCGCGGAGCCCAGCGGCGCGCGCTCGCTGCTGGGCGGGGAGCCCAGCCAGCCGCGCAGCGTCGGCGGAGGCGGCGGCAGCGACGGCGGCGGCGGCGGCCCCCACAGCAGCGGCCAGCAGCACCTGCCAGGCCTGCCTGTGCATCCCTCCGCACGCAGCACCTCGGAGCTCTGGGGCTGGCTGGCGGGCACTTCGGAACGGGAGCGTGAGAAGGGCGCTATTACCGCAGCCGCAGCAGACTCGCGCGCGCAGCAGCAGCAGCAGCAGCAACAACAACCATCGCAGCGCGCGCAGGCGATGGGGGGCCTCTTCGACTCGCCGGGGCGCAGCGAGCTGGCGGATGCGGGACCCACGATGGTGCGTGCAGAGCTGGAGGCTGAATCCGTGCGCCAGATCGGCCTTCTCTTGCCAGATGCGCGCCCTGGGGTGCTCACCGCAGCCTGCGAGCGTCTGGAGGGTCTGCTGGCCGACGCGCCGTCTGTGGTTGCGCCGCTGCTCGCCACCCGAGCAGCCGCGCCGCTGGTTGAGCTGCTGGAAGCTCGACCGCCGCCCGCCGCCGCCGCCGCCGCGCTGCGCCTGGCTGCAGCCGCCTGCTGCGGTCGTCCGCAGCTGGTTGAGCAGCTGTGTGCCCTGGGGCTGCTGCCGCCCACCCTGGCGCTGGCGGCGCCCGGCGGGCCGGCGTCCGGCGTGCGCGCCGCCGCCGCCGCCGCCCTGCGCGCCGCCTGCGGCGTGGGCGGCGCGCCGGTGCGCATGCTGACGGCTTGCCGCGGCCTGCCCATCGTGGTGCAGTTGCTGGAGTGCCCCTACGTCAGAGGCGCGCAGCAGCCGCCTCCGCTGTGCCACGCCGGGCTGGACGTGCTGTGGCGCGTGCTGGAGCTGCAGGCACTGGGCGCCTTTGCCTGCGAGGCCTTCTCCCGCCAGGCGGCGCAAGCGGGGCTCCTGGAGAGGCTGGTGCCCCTCCTGTCCGCCCTGGCGGCGCACGTGGCTGACGCCAGAAGGGCCGCCGTCCAGCGCGCCGCGGACGCAACCTCCGCCGCAGCGGCTGCAGCGCAGGCGCAGGCGCAGGCGCTGCAGCGGCCCAGCAGCCGCAGCGCCCCCTCGCGCCCGCTGCGGGTCACCATCCAGGACGTGCCGCAGCCGCCTGGAGCCGCCCTGGCCGCCGCCGATGCCGCCGAGGCGGCCGCGGCGGGCGACCCTGACTCGCCGTACACGCAGCTGCGCAGCGCGTCTGAGCTGTTGCTGGCCTTTTCGCGCTGCGCTGACGCGGTGGTGCTCTCGCGCCTCGCCTCCGAAGGCGTCCTAGCAGGCATGCTCGCCCTCCTCTCTTCCAGCGCTGCGCAGCCGACGCTGCAGCTGTCGCTCCTGAAATCGCTGCGCGCGCTGTCTCGCCACGCGCAGGCCCTGGAGGCGATGCAGCGCGCCGGCGCAATCCCGGCGCTCGCACCGTTCCTGGCCAACTCCGATGTGGGCCGCACATCCGGGGCGCTGAGCTTGCCTGGCAGCGCTGCGCCGTCGGTGAGTGGGCCTCCATCACCGGGCAGCGCTCGGCCCATCCGCTCGCTGTCCGCCGCATCCAGCCTGAGCTCCGGCGGCGGCGCCTTGGCAACAACCTTGCACGTGCGCAGCAACAGCGGCATCCCTGGCGCGAGCGTGGGAGAGGAGTGCATGTCGGAGGCTCTGCAAGCGCTCTTCAACCTGTGTCGCCTCCACGCCACTCGCGCCGAGCAGGCGGCCACGTCTGGCGTCATCCCGCACCTGGTGCGCCTGTCCGGCGTGTCGCCTGCGTGCGAGGCGGCCAGTCTGGGGCTGCTGTGCTGCATGGCACATGCGTCCCGTCGAGCTCGCGCAGAGCTGGCGCGCCACGACGCCGCGCGCCTCTACCTCTCGCTGCTTCCCCGCCCCGCGTGGCAGCTTCCCGCGCTGGAGGCGCTGGCGGCGTGGCTGGCGGCTGAGCCATGGCGTGTTGAAGCGTCGCTGCTGGAGGACGAGGGTGCCTGCGACGCGCTGGTGCGCCTCTTCGCACAGCACGCCACCGCCCCGCCGTCCGTGCTCCTGCGCCTCATCGACGCGTTCACGCGCATCACGTCGCGCTCCGGCCGGGTGGGCTCCAAGCTCGCCTCAGCCGGCCTTGTGCCTCGTGCCCTGGACGCAGCCAGCCACGCGGACGCAACCGTGCGCCTCGCTGCGCTCAAGCTCTTGCGCGCGCTCTACGAGCAGCATCCGCGGCCCAAGGAGCTCATCGTGCGCCATGACCTGGCCGCAAAGCTGGGTGCAATCGCCGCTGCGGAGCGTGACGGAGACGCGGTGCTCGTGCGCGCAGCAGCCACGCAGCTGCTGGAGGCGCTGCGAGTGAACGACGCGCTGTGATAGTGCACTAGTGCTAGAAATCATCGATGACCCACGTGCGTGCGTCTCAAGTCTCTCTCAAGATGACAAGTTGGCCTCCATCTTGCTTAAAGCTGCGCTGCTGACCTTGTCCAGCTCGTCCGGCTCAGCCTCCTCCACCGCCGTCACCTCAGGCACGTAGTGCTTGAGCATGTTCTCGATGCCGCTCTTGAGCGTGATGCTGCTGCTCGGGCAGCCGCTGCAGCTTCCCATTAGCTTCACCGTAACCACACCCGTGGCCTCGTCGAACCCCTTGAACACGATGTCGCCGCCATCCTCAGCCACGGCTGGGCGAATGCGAGTCTCCAGCAGCTCCTTCACCATCGCAACCAGCTCGCTGTCGCCCTCGTGGATCGCAGTGTCGTCGCGCGCCAGCTGCTCGCCATCCAGCAGCACCGGCTGCGGGGGAGACTGAGTAAGCGCTGGTGGGTGAATGAGGGTGAGCGAGCGAAAGGCGCACCTCGCCAGAGGCGTAAAAGTCCATCACGGCTGCAAACACTTCCGGCTTGAGTAGGGACCAGTCTTTGTCCTCGCTCTTGCGCACGGTGACAAAGTCGTTGCCGAAGAAGACGGAGACGACGCCTGCGCAGGCACGTCCGCAGTGTGAGGTACGCTCTCGCACAACAAACCTGTGGATGCCGTCAAACGCGCACCGTCGATGGCAAACAGCTTGCGCGCCAGCGGCGACCGCATGCCGTCGCGCGCGGTGGGGAAGTCCACGGAGCTGGAGGCGAGCACGGTTTTGCCGGGGAGGAACATGAGGCTGCTCACGCGGGCCGCGCCACCCGTCAGAGCGGGACGGGCCGACTGAGCACGCGCGGGCGCGCACCTCTGCGGGTTGGGCGTGGGCTGCGTCTGGATGAACATGCTTCGCCGAGGCTGAAGCGAGTGCGCGGTTGGTGCTCGGCCGCGTGCCGCGCTCAGGAAGGCATCTCCTGATGCGCGTCCCAGAGCGGAGAAGCTCACTCCGCGCGCACTCGGCGCCCCCGAGCGCACGGCAACGCACAGCGGCTCGGCGGCGGCGGCAACGGAGCGCAGGAGGCGCAGCGCGGTGCCGCGCATCGAGTCGAGTCGCGGCACAAAGCGCACACGCTCGAACTTCAGCAACTCGGCCTGCAAGCTTGCGCGATACTCAGATGGCACAGGAGAGGTGCAACACTCCAACACAAGAACGCGCGGCCGGGCGGCCGCGCGCCGCGCACTATTTGGCCGCTCTATCTCGGAGACCTCCAGCGCTGTGGGCATGTCGCAGGTGGTTGTCATCTTGGATAGCCAGGAGGAATCGCAAGCAGGCACAAAGCGCTTGGCTGAGCAGGTTGTGGTTATCCTGGATAGCAGCCAGGAGGCGCCGCGCTCTGGTGCAAAGGGCTTGGCTGAGACTACTGGCGCCAAGCGCCTGAGCAGCCAAGCCGTGGTTGACTTGACCAAGGAGGATGGTGTGCCTATACCACGCAAGCGGGCGCGCGCGTCAACATCGGAGGCGGTCCTCATCGACCTGACTCTGGAGGAGGATGCTCTCACGGCCCAGCTCAACGCCTGGAACGCTGCTGGTGCCATTGACCTGACGGGCGACGAGGAGGCTCGCGGTGGTGTTGGCCCCGCGCCATGACGCCAGCTTCCATCCCGCCCACCTGCTGAGGTGGACTTGAGCGGGATGGACGTGCTGGGCCAGCACCGTCGCAACGTTCGCGCGTTCCTAGCCTCCAAGGCGTCCTCGCTGGATATCGTAGAGCTCAAGGAAAACGAGCACAGCCTGCCGGGTCGGCCCCTCTTTGCGCACTTCATTCAGGCCTGGGCGAACGCGCGCGACACGCACGTTGAACTGGTCTTCCACGGCACCGCAGAGGCCAACTTCGACAGCATCTGTGCCACCGGCCTGGACCCCGCTCGTCGCGCCGGCCAGGCACGCCTTCTGAACGTCTTAACCTTTCCGTGCTGACATCCTTTGCCTGCCTGCAGGCGATGGGCAAAGGGGAGTATTTCGGCGAGGATGCCTCCACTTCGGTAGGCTACTGCAAAGGAGGAAGCAAGATGCTGGTGTTTGCTGTTCTGACGGACAAGAAGGAAATCACCACGGTTCGGGCGTCACCGTGTGCCATAAACCTGACAATCAGCTGCCGCTCTTCGTCATCACGTTCAAGATGAAAGGCGCCCAATCTATGGGCCAATGGGCGATGGCTGGAGCGATGGGCATGCCTCCGGGCGCGATGGGCATGCTTCCGGGCTTTCCCGGGGGCGCCCCTATGGATTCGGATTCCCGCCGCGCCGCCGCCGCCGCCGGTGAGGGTTGAAGGCCTGCATCACAGGAAGAGCGCAAGAGCGCACCAGACGAATCGCAACGATGGAATGAGCGCACGCTTGCACGCGCCAAGAGCGACAAATTTTCTGGGTTGGCAAATAAGGCAGGTGCCTTATAATTCCAGGAGCTGATAACGCCTTATAATAAGCTTATAATGCGCCCGCCCAGCCCCTATAAGGCCTGTCAGCATGGC
>Ga0208951_1000677_pt1 | contig 15746 bp, 13 predicted proteins | sample GreLakmeMI27MSRF_FD_187702 | JGI IMG/M metagenome (GOLD analysis project Ga0208951, IMG submission 187702) | Freshwater lentic microbial communities from great Laurentian Lakes, MI, USA - Great Lakes metaG MI27MSRF (SPAdes) | ecosystem: Environmental > Aquatic > Freshwater > Lake | place: Great... | reverse complement strand
CTCAGCCTGGCCCAAAGCCACTGAACAGGTGGCTCCCTGGGCTGAGCCGCCCACGCTTACCCAGCTAGAGGAAGCCATCGCCGCATCCGCCCGTGCGCTCCGCCGTCCCGCGCCCTCCGCACTCGCGGAGAGCAGACGTGCGGCTAGTCCGTCACCCGCCAAGCCATCGCAGCCGGGTGCGCGCATGGATGCCTTTGCGGTGATGATGGGCGCCGCTGCCCGCTCGCCTGCAGCCACTCCGCCTGCGTCCGCCGCACCCGCCGTGCGCAGCGGCTGGGACGAGGCGCTCTCCCGCATCGCGGACAGCCCCGCCTCCTCCGACCTGGTCATCTGCTTCGACGACACGGTGGTCACGGCGCATGACGCCTTCCCAAAGGCGCGCATCCACATCTTGCTGCTTGCGCGCGAGCGCGGCCTCGACAACCTCGCACAACTGGAGGCGCGACACGTGCCGCTGCTGGCGGCGATGCGCGCCGTAGCAGAGACGCAGATCTCGGCCGCGCGGGCGGCCAACCCCGCGCTGCGAGAGGTGCCCTTCAACGTAGGCTTCCACTCGATTCCCTCCATGAAGCGCCTCCACTGCCATGTCATCAGCTGCGACTTTGTGTCGCCGGCGCTCAAGACCAAAGCGCACTGGAACAGCTTCACGCAGCCGGGCTTCTTCTTTCCGTTGGCGGCGGCGGCGACTGCGCTGAGCGGCGATGGGCGAGTGCTGGTGGACGAGGACAAGTGCCAGGCGCTGCTCAAGGCTGAGCTGCGCTGTCACCGCTGCGGAGGAAGCCACTGGCCCAACATGCCGCGCCTGAAGCAGCACGTGGCTGGAGAGTGCACCGCCCCGCTGCCGCGCGGCCCAGCGACGCTGCTTTAGAGACGCTCGAGCTGTTTGAAATGCATGAGTCACGATCGCAGTGAGAGCGGCGAGCAAGCATAGTTCTAAAAGCCAAAAAGCAAAGTCGTCAATGCGCGTGTGCTTGCCTCCTCCTGCTCCTCACGCCGGGGGGAAGGATTGCCGGGGCAGCGGCGGCGGCGGCGGCTTTCCGCAGGCCATGAAATAGCCCGTGACTTGATCCGGCAGCTCCACCAGCACGTCCCGCGCCAGGCGCGCCCCGCTGCCCAGCCCTGCGTAGTCCTTCATCTTCACAAACTGCACGATGTCGCGCACCGCCACGCCGCTGCTGCCCCGCAGCTTCTGGCCGTCGCAGTCCAGATCGTTCATGGCGGAGAAGTCCGCCTCGCCAACGCCCACGATGATGACTGACAGCGGCGCTCGGCTGCCGCGCACCAGCGCGTCTACAGTCATGTTCATGTCCATGATGGCGCCGTCCGTGATGATGAGAAGCACGTGGTACTTGAGCGGCAGCGGAGGCCCGCGCGCAGACGCCTCGGCCTCAGAGCAGGCTGCTGTGATGACGGGCGCAAAACAGGTTGGCCCGCTCAGTGACACGCTGCGCAGCGCCTGCTTGTAGGCTGCGCGGATGCCCTCCACGCCCGCGCAGCCGGGCGCAGCGGGGTTCCCGTTGAGCGCGAAGCAGTGTGAGACCTGTCCGGTGGGCATCTGCGCGCCGTAGCCGTAGCAAGGGAAGCTTCCATCCAGGTCGTATGGCGCCAGCACGGCGCCCACGCACTCGATGGCCACCTCGTAGGGGTTGGGCCGGTTGGGGTCGTTGCTTGCAAAGTGCAGCGAGCGTGGGTCGCTGGGGGCGCCGTTGCTGGCCGTGAAGTCGATGGCCACGGAGAGGCCCAGCTCCAGGCCGCCAGCCAGGTACTCGTAGAACGTGGGCTCCTGAATCAGCTGCGCCGAGACAACAGACACGGTGCCCACGTCCTTGGCTTTCCCCTTTGGGTGCTGCAGCTTGCCCGACCAGCCGGGAGTGAGCAGCGCTTGCGTGTTCACAGTCATGTGGCCGATCTCGGTGCTCACGTCGTCCTTGTCGTAGTCGGCCACCGTGAGCAGCAGCGGGCGCGCTTGGTCGCCGTTGCATAGCGCACGCACGGGCACCTTCAGTGCCGGCCACGTAGGGCTCAGGTTGTTCATCACCACGCCGCTCGTGGCGCAGTTCACCCACTGGCCATCCTCGCGCGCCTTCGCGAGCGTGAAGAACGGGTCGCTCTTGCCAAACCAACCGTCCCGGTTGGCCAGCTTCGTGCCGCGCAATTGAAACACCACGGCACCCTTCACGCTGCTCGTCTCCTGGGCGGGAGCGGTGCGGGTGGTTGGAGGTCAACGCCCCTGCGAAGGAGATGCGTTTTCGCGGAAGGGGGACCGCGCACTTGCAACGCACCTCGGAAAGAATCTTGATGACTGACTTCTTGCTGCGCTTGCTCACCAGCGTCGCCACCAGCGTGCAGCCCTTGGCGCCCACGATGTCGGCCAGGCGGCAGTGGTGGGTACCCTGCAGGGTGCGGAGGTGTGAGGAAACGGGCGGGTGCCACACACGCTGCTTCACCAGCAGAGCGCTGCCGCACCAGTAGGTCCCCTGTGACACGCCCGTCTTGCCCCGTCTTGTCCACGTCAATCACCTCCAGCTTCAGGTACTGCACCTCCTGTTGGGCGCGGCGCGTGAGGAGGCTGGGAGCACGTGGGCGCCCACCGCGGCGGCCAATGCCCAGGCCCCTCCTCGAGGCGCACCTCGAAAAAGAAGTCCACCACGATTGGCGTGGTAAACTTGGGGTTCAAGTTGTTGCGCACGGTCTCTGAAGAGCGCGTGAGCACACATGGATTGCAGCAGCGCAACCGCCAGGCGCCGTGTACTGGAGGCGACTGCGGCGCTCGCGCGCACCGGTCTGGCCCAGGTAGTCCCAGGACGCCACCATGCTGCCGCGCGAGAACAGCAGGATGGCCGGGTCGCTCTTGGAGAGCAGGTCCGCGTCCGCTAGCTTGCTGCACTCGAAGCTGAGCTCCAACCGGCTGGAGGCCGTGCCGTGGAGCATGGCCATGCTGGAGGGACGCGCAGAGACGCGGGATGTGGCACAGGCGGAGGTGCGTCGAATGTTACGGAGTGTACGTACGGAGCGTTTTTGTTCGTTCGGTCAGCCGTACCCAATGTTACGGAGTGAGAGTTGTTCGACAACGACGGCGTTCAACGCGTGAGGGAGGAGATGGCCAGAGACGACAGACGGTGTAAGTGGCTAGTGCAGAAGCGTAACACTGAGCGGTGTGTGCGCCTCGCCAGGGAGTCCCGCCCTCTCAGGCGTGCGGGGTGCGGGGGCTACACAAATCCCCCCCTCCAGAAATCCGCGCCCATGGCGGCCGCCAGGCTGGTGGCCCTCGAGCGCAACTGCGCGTTGCGTTGATGCGCCTGGTCCCGCAGCGCCAGCGCGTGCACCAGCCGCTGCCTCGCCAGCCCCAGCTCCTGCGTGAGCTGCACCAGCGACGCCTCCAGGTCCACGCAGTGCTGCATCTTGCGCAGCCGGCTGCGCTGCGCCGACTGGCGGTTTGCCAAGATGCGGCGCTGCTTGCCGTCGCACCCAGCCGCGCCGCCGCTGCCGCCGCCGCCGCAGGTGTCCTCCAGCTCACCGCCCTCGGAGCTGGTGCGGGCGTGCATGGCGGAAGGGGCGCTGTGTCGAGGCTGCGGCTGAGGCTGCGGCTGCGCTGGTGCAGGCCGAGTGAAGAGCGGGGGCGCCAGCCCTGCGTCCGCGGGCCACGGCAGCGGCGGGAAGGGCGAGAAGAGGGGCAGCAGCGAGGGCGGGTGGAGCGGGAAGGCGGGTGGCAGTCCTCCGTGGGCGGCTCCGCCTGCAGGGAGTCCCTGCGCAGCCGCCGCTGCGCTCTTGCCCGCAGCCGGCGGCGACTGCATGAGCTGCTGCGGCAGCGGCACCACTCTGCCGGAGGCGTAGCGGGGCGGCTGACCCGCGGCGGGCAGCGCTGGAGGGGAAGGCGCAAACAGGCTCTCCCCGCTCCAAGCGGGTGGCAGACCCACCGGCCACGCGTGAGACTGACTGTCATCCCCAGCGCCCACGCACGCAACCTGGCGGCTGCTGGCCAGGTCCAGAAACAGGGAGAGCACCTGGTGGTGGACGCAGAGCGAGCGGGGGGTGCGGGGCGCGTGTCAGTGTCACCTGAGGGCGCGCTAGCCCGGCTCCTCGCCCGCGCGCGCCTGCTCGTCGTCCAGCGGCAGGAAGTCTGGGTCCAGAACTTCGTCGATGCTGGGGGGTGCGCGCGCGGGTGGGCGTGTGAACACGGCTTTGAGGTTTAGAGGGTTGCAGCGCCCACGCTCACCTGTGCGGAAGCGGGCCGCTAAGGCCGGGCAGGGCGCGCGCGGAGGTCAGGTCGTGGGCCAGGGAGTCGGAGGCTGTGCGTCGGTGACGCCCGGGCCCGGGCCTGGTGGCGGGGAAGGGGCGCAAGTGAGTCAGCAAGCCTTCAAAGTCTGGACCAGCCTACGCGCATGCGGCCCCGCGAGTTGCGGCAGACGAGCCACACGAGGCGTGCCGCGCACGCGTGAGGCGCGCAGAGGCGCGCAGACGCGCGCATGCCGCCAGAGCCCGGTCTTCCGGCTCTCTCCACGACCGAGGTGGCCTCCCCCCGCCGCGCCCGCAACCCAGGACGCACCGCTGCGCCGTATGTGCGCTTTCTAGGAGGAAGACGTCCGACAGCGCGTCCGCTGAGGCTCCGGAAAGAGCCTTGGGCACCACCATCTGTCGAGTAGCGAGCCCGGTAGGTTGAGACAACAGGCTGCTGGGCAGACCGGCATAGCCAGGCAGGCCCAGGGACGCCCCCCACGCCGCCTGCTGCGCCGCCGCCGAGGGTCCGGAGACCCGAGGGTCCGAGTCCAAACACCAGCCCGGCTGGTGCATGGCTGGGCGGCAAAACAGCACGGCTGGGCCTCGCAGGAACGGGGCTGCAGCAGCCGCACGTGCCCAACAGAGCCAAGGGCTGCGTATGGGCACGATGAGTGACGCTGCACATCGGACATCGCTGAGGCTGTTCGAACTTCGGAGTGTTCGAAATGCGGCTGTTCGACGACTCTGTGTTGCGTAGCCCGTCGCGTCGCAGTGACCGTCGTGACACCCGTGGAAGCATGCTGCGCCCACGCCGCGTTGTGGCTGAGGGCGGCAAGGCGGAGGCTTCCGAAGGAGGGCGGCCACGGCGCAAACAGCTCCTGCTCAGAGGCTTGCTCCTCCTCGCCCTCGCTGCAGCTCTTCTCACGGTCATGCGATACACCAGCTGGACTGAGAGAGCTTTCAGCAGGGCAACGGAAGAAGAAGCGTGGCAAGGAGCCGCTCTCATGGACTGGGAATTGCCGCCTGGACCGCCCAGCGAGGACGAGTGAGCAGCAGGCGGCCGGCACACTTGCTCTGGCCATAACTGAGTGTCGCGCGGGTGTGTGGGTGGTGAGTCGGCGCACTCTCCCTCCCTCGCATCCCCTGCCTACCCCACGCGCAACGCAGCTGCCGTGTCGTGCAGCACGCTGGCAGAGCAGGGGCTGTCTGGACGTGGAGGTCGTGGCTGCTGCTGATGCGCCGCAGCTGATGGAGGACGAGGAGGCGGCTGGAGGCGGCGCCGCGTGCGCTCCGCGTGGCGAGGGCAGAGGAGAGGAAGGCGTGGAGAGCGCTGCTGAGGAGGCTGTGGAAGTCTCTGCGAGTGCAGCGGATGCAGATAGTGCAGAGGAGACGCTGGTGGCTACCCGCGCTCTCGCCGCTGAGCTTGAGGCGCGTGCTGTGCTGCGTGTGTGCGTGCCTGTGTGAAGGCCTATGTTGTGTGCTCGCACGAGTGCGTGCTGCGGCAGCGCGAGCGGCGTGTTGACCGCGACTCTTGCGCCGCCCATAGGCGCAGGAGCTCGCCGCACAGCGCGACGCGCTGCAGCTGCAGCTCGCGGAGGCGCGGGAACGGCGTGCGGAGCGGGCGCGCGTCTCGCGTGAACAGAGAGAAGCCGAGGTGCGCGTCAGGCGTGCCCCGTGCCCACCCCCTTAGCTCTCTCTCACGCCTCCCAAACCCGCAGCTGTTCCGTCTGCGCTTCAGCTGCGAGGAGGACGCGCGTGCGATCTGCGCCCAGGAGGAGTCCCTGGCACTTCTGGAGCGAGCGGTGGCCGCAACTCGTGCTCCCCCGGCTTCCGTAGAGGCCGCCCCGCTGCCCTCCCGCCGCGCCCGGGACCTGGAGGCGGCTGAGCGACGGCGCCTAGAGGGCGAGCTGGTCGCGGCTCGGCAGGCTCGGGGTGCGCAGGAGAGCGCGTTGAAGGCTGCGCGAGAGCGCACCGCTGAGCTGGAGCAGCAGGCGTCGGCCGCCGCGCGAGCCGCCAAGGCTGCCGCATCCGAGCTGCCCGCGCTGCGCGAGGCGCTGAGCGGCGCTGGCGCCGCGTGCGAGCGCGCCGCGCAGGCGCTGGAGTCGGCTCGCACCGCTCGAGCGGCGCTGTCCGCCGCCGCCGCGGCGGCGGAGCGGCGCGCCGCTGCCGCGCGCGGCGGATGCCGCGAGGCGGACGCCGCCAAGGAGCGCGCGCTGCGGGACTGCCTGCGGTGCGAGGCGCAGCTCAACGAGGCAAAGGCGGCGCTCCCCACGGCTCAGACGGCGCTGGCCGACGCGCGCGCCTCCGCATGCCAGACCGACCGCGCCGTACGACTCGCGCGTGGCGATGCGTCGGCGCTGCGCCTGCGTGTGGACGCCGCGCTGGCTGAGGCGCGGGAGGGCGAGGGCGCCGTCGCAGCCGGCGCGCTCGCGGTGGGCGCCGCCGCCGCAGAGCTGGCCGCATGTCGTGACGCTGCGAAGGAGGCGGCGGAGCAGCTGGACGGCGTGCAGCGCTGCTGGAGCGAGGCGCGGCGGGGGCTGGACCGGGCGCGCGAGCACGCCGCAGCAGCCACGTCAGCCGCATGCGCGGCCCAGAACGCCGCGGAGGTGCAGCGCCGGGAAGCGGCCGCGCTGCGGCGCGCGCTGGCCGAGCAGCGCGAGCGCACGCGGGGGTTGCAGGCTCTGAGCAGCCAGGTGACGGCCCAGCGCGACGACTACGGCGCTGCCGCGCTCGCCGCGCGCTCCGCGGCGGACCGCGCGCGCGCAGCCGCCTCAGAGCGCGCGCGAGAGCTGGCGCTGCTGGACGTGGAGGGGCAGGAGAAGCGCGCCGGGCTGGTGGCTGCGCGCGCAGAGTGCGCTCACCTCGACGCGCTGCTGCGGCGCACCCGCGGCGCCGCGCTGGAGGCGCGACGCGGCGCGCGCGAGGCGCTGGGACGTCTCGACAGCGCGATGGCGGAGGCGCGGGCGGTCGCCACGTGCTGCGCGGCCCTGGAAGGCCGGTGCTGCGCCGCAACCGCAGCCTTCTCCGCCCTGTGCGCATCACGCACCGCAGCCGCCGCCCAGCTGGTGGCGGCAATGCAGCGCCTGGCGGCGCTTCGGGAGCGCGACGCGCTCACTTTGGCCGCAGACGGTGCGTCGGTGGCGCGCTGCGCGGTGGCCGAGGCGTCGGCGCTGCGCCTCCGGCGACAGTGCGCCGCCGCCGAGCGCAGCCGCGACGCCGCGCGGGCGCGGGCGCAGGCGGTTCCGCTGCTGGAGCAGGCTGTGGGCGGCTTGCGTGCGCAGCTGTTCCAGGAGCGTCAAGCCGCCGACGCGGAGGCGCAGGCGCAGCTGGCGTGCCCGGCCGTGCGCCGCCTGGACGGACCGGGCGGTCCGCCTGCGGCCGCGGAGGCGCTGGAGCAGCGCGACGCTGCGCTGAGGGCGGCGCTGGCGACCAAAGAGCGGGAGCTCAGCGATGCTACGCAGGGCGCCGCCGCGGCGCTGGCCGCATGCGACGCCGCGCGCGCGGCGCTGGCGGCGAACGCGGACGCGCCGCGCGCGAGCGCGCAGCTCAACGAGGCGCGCGCAAGGCTCTACAGGCTGCAGAGAGCAACGCAGGCGCTCACAGCGGAGATTTCGCTATACGCGCGCGCCCTCAGGCGCCACTCTGCCGCCCCGAAAGACGTTCAAGAGGATCCAGATGAGCAGCCGCGCGACAGCGGCGAGGGCAGTGATGACGATGAGGAAGTGGATGAGGAAGCGGGGGCGGAGGCAGCGGAGGCTGCGGTACAGGCCTTCGTGGCGGGCCTGCCGGGCGTGGCGGAGGCTGCTGCGCTGGAACAGGACGACGAAGGCGAGCAGCAATCCGGCTGAGGCGATGGCAGAGACCAGTCGTCAGTTGTCAAATTTTGCCCGCCGAATATTAATTCACGGTAGAACGGTAGAACGGTACCGCTGCCCGCCGCTCACTCCTGGGACGTATGCAGCATGCACGCGACGAGGAGCTGCAGACCAGCGTGAGCGGCGAGGAGAGCGACAGCGTGCTCGCCAGGCTGCGGCACAGTTTCCACACATTCGCGCAGGTGCTGCTTGGCTTCAGGCACGTCGCTTTTGCCTTCAGCCGAGACCGCAGCTGCTGACTGCCGAAGCGCCTGCAACAGGGACTTCTTTCGCCTGTCGACGCTTGGACTCATTCTGCTTGGACTGCTCTGCGTAAGACTCTGCGCGCCTGACGCGCTGCACCTCGTCTGGGATTCTGGCACCATCGAGATAGTGTTCGGCGTCGTGTTTCCACTCACGTGCGTGCGGCGCAGCGGCAGTTGGGAACGAGTTGGGAAGTCACGGTTGTTAACAGTCTGCGCCTGCCCCGACGAGCGGCACGCGCTGCACTTGCGTGCGCTGTTTCGGCAAGCGCTGTGTTGCGGGCTCAGCGCGACGCCGACTCGTTGCGCGTTCTGAGAGCTGCGCAGTGGGTTGACTCACGCGCCCATGTCCCAACAGCTATGCCATCGGCCAGAGTTTCGCGCGCCGCGAGCGCGCGGCGGACATAATGACGCAGATGAAGGCGGCCGCCGTGTCGCTCTGGTTCTTGCACCGCGACTATGACCAAACAGCTGAAGGCGGTGCACCGCGGCCCGGCGTCGGCGGCGTGCAGTCACGCAACGTGAACCTGGTGTTGCAGGACCTCTTCAGCAGCGTGCGCAGCTACCTGGTCACGCCGTCCGCGCATCCAGGGCAGGACGACCCGACGGCAAAGATCTACTACAACCGGGCGCTGGTTGCCTTCAGCACACTGTCGGTTCTGAACGAGAAGCTCCTGTTCAAGCAGAACCTGGCCAATGGTGGCATGGGCCGCGTAAACGAGTACCTGCGATGTGCGCCTGGGTTGTGCTGACGTGGTCGAGGCGGCACTAACACAACACTCCTCTGCAGCGCTGATTGTTGGCCTGGACCAGCTTCGTGCCATCCGCAAGTACCACAGCAGTCCTGTGCGCATGCAGCGGTGCGTGCCCGTGCTTAGTCCCTCGAGGGTGGTGGGGAAAAAAACTCGTCTCACACCCGCAGCCTTCTTGTAGGTTTTGCGCTTTGATGGTGCACCTCACGCCCGTGTTTCTGGCGCCGTATTGGCGGCATTACTGCCCCGAGTTCGACAAGAACAAAGGCGCGTGCGAAAGTCAACGCAGGCACATCGCACATTCATTCACAGACGCACGAGCTCACTGACGTGGCCACTCCGCGCGTCAGGCACCTCGCCGCGGCAAATCTGTGTGCCCGCCTACCTGTCGTGCACCATCTTCTGCTTGGTGTTGTCGACGCTGTTCACAGTTGCCGCAGACATTTCAGACCCGTGGGATGGTGCGCCCCGCCGCTCAGAGCCTGCGGCGATGACTTATTACTTTTCTACGTCACAGGCGTTGGGCTGGACGACATTCACTTTGCGCTGGCGGAAGAGGTTGAGGAGATCACACGCGCGACACAACACAAGATTGATCCGTCAACAGGCGAGGTGCAGTTCAGCTGGACCACGCAGGCGCGGCGGCTGAGCGAGCATCGCGAGCGGCCGATGCAGCTACGCCGCATGGAGAGCCTGCGCGGGCCCGCGGCGTTCGGGCAGCCGCGAGACGGCGGTTCGCTTGCGCCAGCGCACGAGGAGGACAGCGATACAGCCGCGCTGCTAAGGCAGAAATGATACGGGCGAGCATGCAGGAAGATAAAGGCGAGCAACAATCTGCGGCTGAGGCGAGGGCAGAGACCGCAGGGCCTCGTCAGCACAAACAACCCACGACTCGCGGGCGGGGCGGACTTGGGTTTGGTTCTCTTGCTCGCGCCTTCTCCTGCTCAATCACGGCTCTTTCCGCCGTACCATCTCGCCCACTTCCGCGATGATGTCTGCCCTCAGCACCACCGCTGCGGCGCCCGAGGCGAGCGCCCGAGATAAGGCGTACCTGCATGCGGCTGTGATGGCAGAGCACGAGGCGAGCGCCAAGCGCGCACCGCTGGAGGTGCAGGTCACGGCCGCAGACCTGGTGCGCGCGCGCTGCCCCGCCCTCGCCCTCGCCGCCCTTTTCGGTCCGCCAGCGAGGATGCATCGCAAGCCGCTGTGCAAGCACGCTCGCGCCGCCTGCTCGCGCGACGCGCGGCTGCGACAAAGGGTGGCTATGCGCCGCATTGGGCGGGCGTTCGGCCCCGCCCCCCGCGAGGCGATATGCGTGTGAGCAAAAGGGCAAGACCTCATGGGCTCATGCGCTCACGACCGCCGCTCTGCGCGCTGCCCTGACGCTGCCACAGGCGACACCCCCCGAACGCGTCTCCAAGCCGCTGATCCTGGCGCTCGCCGTGGTTGCGTCGCTCTCAGGCGCGTGCATGTCTGGCCAGCACGCACGCGCAATCTGGCGCCTGACGCCTGCTTGAGCAGGAGTCTTGTTCGGCTACGACGCCAGCTCCATCAACGACGCGCTGCCCATCATCGAGGACGAGTTCAACCTCTCGGATAGCATGAAGGGCAACGTGGTCTCGATCCTGTTGCTGGGCGCAGTGATCGGCAGCCTCCTCGCCGGCTTCCCCGCCGACTACCTGGGCCGCCGACTCACCATCATCATCTCCGCCGTGCTCTTCATCGTCGGCTGCACCGTCAGCTCCTACGTGGCGCGAAATGTGGCGCTGCTCATCATAGGGCGGCTCATCGTGCGTTCTCATCAGCGCAAAGATGCTGTGCAGAGCTCTGAGATTCTCCCGTCCACAGATCGGCTGCGCGCTGGGCGTCACCTCCGCCGTCACGCCCCTCTTCATCGCTGAGTTGGCCCCAGCGCGCCACCGGGGCGGCCTGGTGATGCTCTACCAGCTGTCCATCACAGCGGGGATCCTGATTGCACTGGCCATCGGCCACGCGCTCACCTCCAGCCGCAACTGGCGCCTCATGATCTTCCTTGCGGTCGTGCCAGCTGGCGCGCAGATCTTCGGCATGCTGTTTGTGCCCGAAAGCCCCCGCTTCCTCCTCAGAGCCGGCAAGCGTGAGGCTGCGCTGAGCGTGCTGCGGCGCATCCGCGGCAGCGAGGCCATCGTGCAGGAGGAGCTGGAGGAGATTGAGCGGGTGAAGCAGGAGGAGGGACGCGTCACTTGGAAGGAAGTGTTTGGGCCACGCTTCCGAGGTCCGATGCTCGCCGGCATCGGCCTGGCGGTGCTATCTGCTCTGGACGGCGTCAACGCAATCTTCTACTACAGCACCAAGATGTTCGAGATCGCCGGCCAGTCCGACGCAACCATGAGCAGTCTGGCCGTAGGCATCACTAACTTTGGCATGAGCATCATTAGCCTCTACATCGTCAACTCGTTCCCGCGTCGCCGCCTGCTGTTCATCGGCATCACTGGCCAGATCTGCGGCCTGGTGCTGGCCGCCACGCCGCTGCTCCTTCCGGGCGACGTCTCCTCAGGCGACGGCTGGGCGATGGTGTCCGGCGTGCTGCTCTTCGTTGTTTTTTTTGCGTTCTCTTCGGGACCCATTGCGTGGGTTGTCATCTCTGAGGTCTTTCCGCTGGGTGCGCGTGGCAAGGGCGCCGGCATCGCCACCGCCTGCAACTGGCTGGCCAACTACGTCGTGGCGCTGGTGTACCCTGTGGCGGTGGGCTCCGAGGAGGGCCGCGACCAGCAGAAGCGCGTGGGGTACTCCTTCGTGGCTTTCGGAGTCATTTGCCTCTTCAGCCTGGTGTACGTGTACTTCCTCGTCCCGGAGACGCATCACAAGAGCCTGGAGCAGATCGAAGAGGAGTTCGAGGACCGACGCTTGAAGCGCCACCGGGGCAAGGACGGGGCGCTCCAGTCGCCGCCGCCTGCAGAGGCGGGCCAGGGCGCCTAGAGTCAGCCATGCTACTCGAGCTGCTGCATTGGAATAGAGTCCCCATGTTTTGTGCCATGCTAGACGCTGATATGCCCACGGCGTTTTCCAGGCTTTTTCCTGGTCGCCGCCGGCGCGCTACCACGAGTGGTGACGCGTTTTTTTTTTTCAGTGCTGTCATTTCACCTCACCTCCGCGCTCCTCGTGCCGCCGCAAGCGCGTGGCTTTTGCTATGCGAGCGTGAGTCTGACTGATCCATCAGCAGCAGCATGCGCAGTGTTGAGCAGGGTATGCTGGGCCTGTGCTCCGCCTGTGCTCCGCTTGTGCTCGCCCCTTTGGTTGGGTTGATCGTGCGGTACGACCCGCTGCTCCGCGAGCGCGTCGTCACCGCGCGCCGGCTGCAGCCTGCGCCGCCGGCGACGCTGCGCGTGACGGTGGTGAACGAGCTCGCGCATGGCGCGGTCACGGCGCGGGCTCGGCGCGCTCGGCGCGCTCGAGGGCCCCGGAGGATTGTTGTCGCGGTGGCGCTGGCAGCGCCCACTCGTGCCAGCGGCGAGCTCGCACTCGGCAGGCGTGCTCGTGCCCGCCGGAGGATTGTTGTCGCGGCGGCACTGGCAGCGCCCACTCGTGCCAGCGGCGCCAAGCGTGGTCGATCTGACGCCGAGGATCACGGAGCGCCCAAACGGCGGCGCGCGGAGTCGCGCTCCGCCCTCTCGCAGGCGCTCGCTGCGGATGTCTTTGGCCCGCAGCTGCCCTGCCCCGCGCGGGTGCTGGCGGAGGCGGGCGTGCTGCTTGCGGCGCAGCACGCGCGGCGGCGCGTGGACTTCGCCGCAGCAGGGAGCAAACTCTGCGTCTCGGGAGAGCTGCGCCTGCGCCTGACGCGCTATGAATCTGCGCCGGCGCGAGGTGACGTGCTGGAGGTATTCTTCTCGCGCTCGTAGCGCCAGCCGTGGCGCGGCCGCGTGGCGCGCTGCGTCGGTCGCCTGGCGGTTGTTCTCGCAGATAAGGATGACAGCGCTTGCGCTTCCGTGGCGGCGGGCGACAGCGCTTGCGCTTCCGTGGCGGCGGGCGCGCAGCCAGAGTCGGTGACGGTGGTGTTCAGCACAGACGGGCAAGCGCAGCGCGTGCACGCCAGCGCGGAGGGGCATGCGCGCACGGGCGTCGCTCCTGGCTTTGCTACCAAGCATCTGCAGACGCGCGTTGCTTCAGCGCAGCCCGCGCGCCGCCCGCCGCTGCCGTCTGTTGCTACCGACGGCCTGAACAAAGAGCAGGCGGACCTCGTGCTCGACGTGGCCTCTGGCGCGCCGCTGACGCTGGCGCTTGGCCCACCCGGCACCGGCAAGACGCGCACCGTGGCTGCAGTTGCGGCGGCGCTGAATGTGCTGCGTGCGCTGCGCGCCGCCGGCTGCGAAGCTGCGCGGCTGTTGGTTTCAGCCCGCTACTACGTGTACTGGCACGCGCACGAGTATGAACACGAGCTGTGGCCGTATCTCCACGTGCATGGCGCTCTCGAGGAGGGTCTGCTCGAGGAATGTGGCGTTGATGTACCGCCGCCCAGTCCGGCTCCTGTCAGCGCGCCATGCATCGTGCTGTGCACCTTTGGCATGCTTCCCGCGCTGTCTTCTGACCGCGAAGGAGGCCCCACGGAAGCGCTTGTGCACAACAGCGCTGTGACTGCTGTGTGTGTGGACGAGGCTGGCGCCGCCTGGGCCGGGCTGAGCTACGCGCTGGACGAGGCGTGCCCCGCCCTCACGCGCATGCACCTCTTCGGCGATGACCGACAGCTGCCGCCCAGCCTGGGCGGCACGCGCGATGGCGGCGCCTTTGGCGCACAGGGCGGGCCGCGCGTGGCAAGCTTGTACGACGCCGCTTGCGCCGCGGGGCACTCCGCCCACGCTCTACGGACGCAGTACCGCCTGCCGCATGCAGTTGCATCGTTTCTGTCACGTCATGTGTACGACGGCGCAGTCATCTCCGCGCAATGCCAGAACGCTGCATCGGGGCCGGGGGTGGTGTGGCACGACGTGCCAGACGGCGACGCGGCGCAGCGCTTCGGCTCCTTCTACAACGTGGCGGAGGTGCACGCAGCGGTGTCTGTCGTGGACGCCATCGACGCGGCGCACGGCGGCGACGGCGGCACGCGCGTGGTGCTCACGCCGTACAGAGAGCAGCGCGACGCTCTTGAGGCTGCGGCGGGCCTCCGCGCGCGCGCGCACGGCGGCCCATGGGACGTCAAAACAGTGGATGCCATGCAAAGCCGGGAGGCGCGCCACGTGGTGCTGTCGCTGGTGCGTGTGCCCTCCGCAAGCGGCGGCGGCGGCGGCTTTCTGCGTGATGCGCGGCGCGCCAACGTGGCGCTCTCGCGCTGCGCGGGGCAGCTGGCGGTGGTGGGCTGCCACGCGGCGTGGGCGGCTGAAGCGCACCCGGCGGGCCTGCTGCGCGCGCTGGCACGCCAAACGCCGCCCACGCGCCCGCAGGCTGCAGCCGCGGGCTGAGGTCGCCTCTATTGTAACCATGCATCTATCATCAAAGCAGTCTGGCAGAGTGCATCGCCGCCCCCGCATTCCGACTCTCTCCTGCGCTCCTTCCCGCCATTCTTCGCCGCCATGGCAAAAATCGGCGAAGGCGGCACGCGCCTGGACCGGCTGCTGCGACTGCTGGAGGGTGCGCGCCTTGCTCTGTTGCGCCCGCGCGGCTCTCACCTGCGCCTTCACAGCCGGCGCCACGCCCGCCACGCGCAGCAGCGCGGCGGTGGCCGTGGGCGAGATTGGCGGCGCACACCCGGAGTCGTTGCCACCGCTGCTGCGGCGGGTGCGTGTGTGCCGTGGCTCCTCTCGCTCGCGTGGTTCACAGCAGCTCAGCCTTCGTGTGCTCGCTGGCTGACACGGCGCGGCCCCGCAGCTGCGGCCGCTGCTGTCCAGCAGCCGTTGGGAGACGCGCGTGGCTGCAGGCGAGGCGGTGGCCTCGCTGGCGCAACACACGCCGCACTGGGCGCAGGCGGAGGACGCGGGTGCGCGCCGCAGCACGCGTCACAGAGCGGCTTCAGGGCCGCCCTGCGCTCCGTGCGGCTGAGAGAGCTCCTGTCCCAACGCGCAGCAGCAGGGTTGCTCCCCTCCGAGGAGGCCGCCGCCCCGCCCTCAGACGCCAGCCTGCTCACCTTCGCTTCCTTCGACGTCACGCGCGTGCTGGAGCACGGCGCGCCGCTGCTCTCCTCCGGCGGGCAGGCACGCCTGGGTGCCAAGAAGCCTTCTCACTCGCTTGCGCTGACGCTGGCACCACCCCCCACGCCAGGAGTTTGACCCCCCCTCTGCCGCCGGCACGCGCACTGAGCGCTTGGCGTTGGCGCGCGCGTCGCTGCGCAAGCGACTGGGGCTTGACGGGCCCATGGCTGACCTGATGGAACTGAACGACCTGGTGCAGGACACGGACCTGGTGGAGCCAACCGCGGCGGGCGCCGCCGGCGGCGCCTGCGCCCGCGGCGCGGAGGACCTCATCGACGAGATGAGCGGCGGCGGCGGCGGCGCGGCGCGTGAGCTGTCTGCTCGCGAGCGCAACCAGCTGAAGCGAAAGGCCAAGGCTGCCGCGCGCCACGCCGCTGGCGGCGACAAGCGCGCGCGCGTGGAAAGCGCGGAGGACGCGGCGGCGTCGGCTGCTCAGGCGGAGGCTGATGCGGCTGAAGATGCGGCTGAGCTGGGCGGCGGTTTCTGGCCGTTCCAGTACTT
>Ga0208951_1000676_pt1 | contig 15775 bp, 14 predicted proteins | sample GreLakmeMI27MSRF_FD_187702 | JGI IMG/M metagenome (GOLD analysis project Ga0208951, IMG submission 187702) | Freshwater lentic microbial communities from great Laurentian Lakes, MI, USA - Great Lakes metaG MI27MSRF (SPAdes) | ecosystem: Environmental > Aquatic > Freshwater > Lake | place: Great... | reverse complement strand
AGACAATGGGTAGTCCAGCAAAAATTGATGATATATAAGCAATAATTCCTGTTAAAAATATTAAAATTATATGTAATAATAAATAAGTTAAAGGATACATCCTATATATTAAAGCTTACAAAAATGGCGCCAGTAATAGACATTATTGTCTTGTTCTTCTTTGTTATAGTATTGGATTGGTATATAAAACATCATTGTACAAGATCAAGTTTTATGTGTTTGGTCGATTATTCATAAAAATTGGGATATACGCATTGAATCGTGTGATGCAAATATATTTTGGTAGAAGCGAAGAAAAAGGTTTATAATGAGTAAAGAATAAAAGAGGATAAAAATTGCTAAAATTTTAGCAATTTTTAGGGGTTTTATATTTTTTGTATGTTGTATGTTATTTTGTATATTATTGAGACCGAGCCTCAGCTCGCCCGCTTGGCAAGCTCATCCTCTTCGGCATCCGTTTCATCCTCTTCCTCTTTAGTATCGGTTTCATCCTCATCCTCTTCGGCATCCGTTTCATCCTCTTCCTCTTCAGTATCGGTTTCATCCTCGTCCTCTTCGGCATCCGTTTCATCATCTTCCATCAACTGATCCGCCTCGGCATGCAACCGCTCCGACTCTTCCTCCAACCGCGATGCCTCTTGATACATGCGATCCGCCTTCTCATCCAACCATATTGCCTCAGCATTCATGCGATCCGCCTTGGCATCCAACCATATTGCCTCGGTATCCAACTGCCCCCTCTCGGCAAACAACCGTTGTGCCTCGTCATACACCAGCATCATCTCGGCATACGATCGTTGTGCCTCGGCATTCATGCGATCCGCCTTGGCATTCAACCTCGCTCCCTCTGCATGAAACTGCCCTCCCTTGGCAAACAAACGATCTCTCTCGGCACACAATAGCTCCCTCTCGGCACTCTTGAAAGTCTTCTTGTCTTGTACTTCTTTGTCATTGTTGATGGTCGCCATGATTTACTTATAGTTTTTGCTTTAAATGTGAGATTATACTGGTAATAGATGCCATAACGAGTTGTTGGTCAATATCAATTTTTGCGTGTTTTGGAACCAATGACACAAAAATGGGATATATGTGATCGCGTGTGAGGCAAATTGTTTATAATATTTATTACTATTTATTATTTACTATATGTTAAATAAAATGCTAAAATTTATATGTTTTATTTTATGTATATAAATTTTAGCAATTTTTAGGTTTTTATAATTTTTAATTTTGTATTTTAATTTTGTATTTTATTTTATTACTTCTTGAGAACAGTATCAATGACATCCATAAACATATCAACATTCGCGAGAATGCTTTGAATATCAACTTTCCTGATTTGATAAACACCATTCATTCGGTAAGATACTTTTACGATCTTGTCCATACAAGCGCGGATATTATTACAGGCATATAGAACGGCATCCCGTTGCATGCTATGATTACATAAATCATCGCTCATATCATCATCGTCAATCTGGACATAGTCGGGATCTTCGTCGCCATCGTCCTCATCTTCCTCATCTTCGTCGCTGGAATCATCTTCGTCGTTGTGATCGTCCTCATCCTCGTCATCCTCGTCATCCTCGTCATCGTCGTCTTCACGACCAACTTCAATTTGAACTTCACCCTCCAACCCTTGTTCGTTGCGCTGCTCATTCACGACATTGTCGCGAACCACCATACAAATAGCATTGAGAAGATGCTGCGAACAGATTTCGGCAATATTAGGAATTTCAAGCATCTCCTTGATACTTTTCCTTCCCCGGATCCTCTTCTTCTGGATCAAATCGCGCAGTTCATCATAAAGCTTTTGCTTATTCTGTACCCGATTGGCATTGTTAGCAAACGCTTTGAACAGCTGATGAACCGGCTTATTGACGGTAATGGTCTCCATTATTTGATTAGATGTATGTTTTAAATGCGACGATATGACAGCTATGTATTATATAAAGAGTGATTCGATAGAGTCAATTTTTGTGTATTTTGAGTCATTTTTCATACAAATTTATAAAAGACCTATGAAATAGAATTAAGAGCCGTTTCTTGTAATGGTATAGATTCTGGCGTATTTGGATTTGTATTTGCTTGAGATTGTTTGTTTTCTTTTTCAAAATGCCATTTCATATACATGATCATAGCATTCATAGTCATACTGTAAATACACGGGACATATATGGCTGGATGATAAATAGCAATTCCATAAGAAAATGTAATCATCATTCCTATATAGTAAATAATAAACATGTGCCAACTAAGATCATGTGTAGATTTGGTGCGATAGCATTTTATAATTTGAGGTATGATAGAAGATGTCGTAATGAAACCTCCAAAAATACCAATAAACTCTATAAAAATAGACGTCATGCTACGTAATCATTCGTTCTGGTAATAGGCGTTAGTAATGCAACCGTTTAGGATTTTATGTAAATGTAAGTGATTGTAACTTTAAACCGATAATATTTTTATAGAGTTTATTGGTATTTTATTATATGAAATATTTATAGAAAGTTATGGAACAAGTTGATATATAAGAGACCCTTTCAAAATCGAAGGAGATGAAGAATCTTATGAAATGTGCCGAAAAGAATTGTGATAGATATGCTTACATACTTGGACAAGAAAAAGAAGTGATTGATAAAATGGTGGAAATAAAGTCCTCTTTAAATGGTCCAAAAAATCCCGAAACTTTAATAGCAAAAAGTTTAAACTTAATAAAACTAACCAAAGAACTAACAAAATTAAATACCGAAAAAGATGCCATTGTGTGCGGACTATCAAAATGTGGTAAAGAATTCGCAAATTTATATACTCTTAGACATAAAAAAATGATTGGACTTCTTGATAAGAAAGAAAAAACGCTTGTAAATTATATGAAACAACAAAATAAATAAAAACTATCCTCCATTGCAAACCTCTGTTATTTGTGGCGATTATGATCAAGATGATAGGTGTAGTCAAACACTTCAATCACGATTTCATTCTTATCTAGATGAAACTTTAGCATGGACTCTGGATGTAGACAATAGGGGGGTGCGTTTACAAGATGGTAGTCTATATCATCGTATGTATTGCAATATATTTCCATCATTTCAGGAGACCCGATTCCTACCTGATCATTTGATTGACCACATATATGACCATAATGATATAATCGAGGCATACATATACATTTTTTGTTTGTTTTTATTTGCTCGATCGCCTGTGATATTGGTGGTAGGGTTTCACACACAATATCGGGACGATACTTCATTACAACATCATAATTATGGTAGGATTTTAATTGTAGAAATGCGATCCTATTGTTATAAAACATAGACATTGTATTTTGCGTATATGTTTCACCACAATATTTTTTTGGATGATTTATATAATTGTCAGGGGCTTTATACTTCTGGCAAGAAATCGTGGCTACAAAAGGAGCGTCCATCCATTTCTTATTGAGGTATTCTATTACTAACGACGGTTCTTCATTAATAGATATATGTATATCAATCCAGTGTGTAGGATTGTCTGTAATATACTTTATTACCTGAGGAAAGAGGTTCGTTTCTTGGGTATTAAATCGCCCACCAATAATCATTCCAATGCGGGTGGTAGCATCTGCTTGTTGCTTGTACCATCCCACGTAATCTGAACATATTCCTCTACAATCATCTAAATCTTTATGCGTGTACTTACCTCTAGCCTGTTCTGGCATCACACATACCGTGTGACTATCAATCGGTTGTCCAGGATATGCCCGCGGAATTGCTTTGCTTGTCAAGACAATTGAATCTACATCGTGTCTAAATACATGGATATTTGGAAAATCTTGTAGTAAATGGGAAAATGTCGATGCATTTATGGCATGGCACCATAAATGTAAGATATACGTATTAAAAAATTGATTATCTACCTGGTACTGAGGTTCATCATATCCTAAATAATAAACATCATCCTTCCACCAAACATCAATTTCTACATCAAATCCTTTTTCAATAGCAGCTTTTATATAATCGGGATTATTTTCCATACATGGATCCCTTCCAAACAAATTACCACGATGTGCTATCCAAAACATATGCTATAATTAATTGCTCTATAGAATAGATTGTATTAATTTTATATCAATATTGTCTTCAATAAAACGAAGATATTTTTGTATAAAGAAAAAGGGGAAATTAATATCAATTAAATCATTTTTGCTTGTTGTACCAAACCATATTGCTACAAAGAAGGGGAAATAACAGGCAGCGATCATAAAATCCTGTTCATACTCTTCATAACGATAAGATAGATTGGGATGGGAATGGATAAAGCATTGATAATAATAGGCTTTAAAGATGCTTGTATAATTACAAAGTACATTTGGATCAAAACTTTCAATCATAAAGAAGATAAGATCTTGTACTCCCTTACCGTATGCTATGTATTGCCAATCAATAAAGTATGGCTCATATCCAGAAATTTCGTTGTTTCTCTTATCAACTCTAAGTTTTTTATAAAAGATGTTTGCGGATTTAATGTCGCCATGACATAATGTCAACATACCGGTACTAAGATATTCTTGAATTTTGTTAAATTTTATCGATATCAGTTCTAGTAATTCCAAATGTTTTCCAGTTAGAAGAAAGCTCCACTGTTTTTTAAAGGTATCCCAGTTTTCCGATACATAATTTCCCCAAGATGGACAGAATGTTGGATCGTTATGTTTCTTTAAAAAGGGAAATATATCGATTAGATTTTTTTTGGTAAATTTCGCATGAAGTTCTGCCATACGTCGTATTACTTTTAATGATACATCCATATGTTCATTATTAAGATCAAGATTCAATACATAATCGGGGGTATTTAGATTCTCCAGCAAGACTCCTAATGATTGGAAGGAGGTGTCTTTTATTATGCTATATACATGAGGTATACATATATTTACATAGGGGGCTATATTTTGGTAGAAATAGAACTCTCTTTCATAGAGATCAAGCATCGTTGCCATCTTAGACATCGCTGTATCATTTTCACTTTTAAGTTTAAGGACACAATTCTGTACCGAAAGATCTTCCATAATCACATTAATACTTAGCACATCCGCTATAAATCCCCCTTTTAGCTTTGTATGATCTATTTTAAAATCCATCGCATTTTTGATACTATTTTTATTATATACGAGCAAATCTTTTATTTTTTTCAGCTGGTTTTTTTCATAATTAAGTAACAGAGGAATATCGATATTCGCATAATCTTGAATCATTAGATCCGTTTCATATTTTTCAAGTATAGTACAATCTTCATTATATATACCAACAATACACCGTGGAAATATACCTTTGGCACTAAGAATACCAGCGGAGCTATCTTCAAATACAATCGCGCGCGTATTCGATATTTTTAGAATATTAAGTGCTTCCATATATGGATGGGGAAATGGTTTTGGTTTTTCGCACTCATTTCCAACAATGATACAATCAACAACATCATAAATACCGATATATTGTAGTATTTTTTCTACAATAATTCGATTGCTATTTGTAACAATTGCGATCTTATGTCCCATATGTTTTATTTTTTTAACAAAATCCGTACTGTTTGGTATAATGGAAATAGAATGTATATGTTTCATGAACAACATGTCTTTTTTATTGGATAATTCTTCCATGTTAAAAGATACATAATTGGAAAATATCTTCGACATTGTAATGTAGTCATTATTGCCCTGAATATATTTATAGAATATTTCATCGGTCATTTCAATATTATACTCATACAACAATTCCTTCCATACATGTTGATAGATTTTGTCCGTATTCACAAGTGTACCATCGAGATCTAGGAGAAATGCATACGTTTTATCCATGTATGTTTTTACTTGTTCTGGTGTTCCTAAAAATATCACATATTCCGGTGATATATGGAAGGATTGGAAGATATGTCCGTCTTGGATCATTTTATGAATTACACAAGATGTATAGAATTCATTGTGAAACATAGTATTGTTTTCAATAATATCCGTTGTATATTGAAAAAGATCGCTGGTAGTATGAAATAGATAAGCTCCTGTATTGGCGTGATTGCTAATCCTTTTTTTTTCAGCAATATCCTCGATGATATTATCCTTTTGGATAGCAATATAGGAAAATATATTGCGGGTATCTTCTTCGGGTTGTTCAAAATAGAGTACTCCATTTGTATCACAATCTCGAAACATTGAAAGTATATCTGTCGTATAATAGGTATCGCAATCCAATAATAAGGATTTACGATGTACATCTATCGCGGAAGGATCTTGAAGGATCTTTTCGAGTCCAAGTTTTATGGTTTCTGCAGCCCCTCGGGTATAATGATCGATTGGTATTGTTTTTACAAATGGATATTTCTCAACAATACTATCCAACGAATAGCCGATATAATGAAATAGATAGATCGTATCTTCGAATTGGATGCTCATTTTAAGCATATCTAGGACATAGCATATCATTTCTTTATCAAATATCTTGATCCGATGTTTTTCTGTGGAACAATCCTGGTGCTTTTGAAAACGAAGCCCTTTTCCGCATAATGGTATGATAATATTCATTTTATATAGATATATTACTTCTTTTCTTTATGTAATATGATAAGGGTTTAAAAACTTGCGAGTAAGAATACCGAATCTTGTTTAGAGTCCAACTTTACTAAATGACATCCGCATGGAAATGTCCAAAAAAGCATCCTATTCCCAACAATGGATGACACTTGAGTTGTTCGGGATTTAATAACAAAATATTATTCTTTTGTTATTGAAATGGTAATAATATAAACTATTTAAGAATAGTTTGATATATAAACTTAAATCATACATTTAATCCTACTACGAGTTTTAGTTTTACAAAATGTCGAAAGATATAGCGATCGGTATCGATCTCGGAACATGTATGAGTTGTGTGTCCGTTTTCCAGAATGGCAGGGTTGAAATTATTGCCAACGATCAGGGAAATCGTATTACTCCTTCTCATGTGTCGTTCAATGATGACGAACGTCTGGTAGGTGATGCTGCCAAAAACCAAGCTGCTACAAATCCTACCAATACCGTTTATGAAGTGAAGCGTCTTATTGGTAGGAAGTTCAGCGACAAGGATGTACAGAGTGATATGAAACTATGGCCCTTTGTTGTAAAGGCAGATGCTACAGATAAGCCTATTATTGAGGTTGATTATATGGGTGGAAAGAAGACATTTCATCCGGAAGAGATCTCCGCCATGGTGCTTGGTAAAATGAAAGAGGTTGCGGAAAGTTACCTTGGACAGCCAGTAAAGAAAGCAGTTATTACCGTTCCTGCCTATTTCAATGATGCTCAGCGACAATCCACAAAAGATGCTGCTGCCATCGCGGGGCTGGAGGTACTTCGTATCATCAATGAGCCTACTGCTGCCGCCATCGCCTATGGATTGGATAAGCAGAGCGATGGCAAGGAGAAGAATGTGCTTATCTATGATCTTGGTGGTGGTACATTCGATGTATCACTATTGGTCATTGAAGGAGGTTTGTTTGAAGTACGCGCTACATCCGGTGATACGCATCTGGGTGGAGCTGATTTTGATAATCGGCTGGTACAACATTTCATTCAGGAATTCAAGCGCAAACATAAGCATGACATCTCAGGAAATGCTCGTGCCGTGAAACGACTGAATGCTGCTTGTGAGCGCGTAAAGAAAACACTTTCAAGCACCACCAGTTCCTCCTTGGAGATTGATGCCCTTTATGAAGGTATTGATTTCTATACATCCATCACCCGTGCCCGGTTTGAAGAACTCAATTCAGATATCTTCCAACGCACGATGGATCCAGTGGAACAAGTATTGCGCGATGCCAAGATGTCAAAGAGCGATGTGGATGAAATTGTACTTGTAGGTGGATCTACTCGTATTCCACGTATCCAACATTTGCTAAGCGAATACTTCAATGGCAAGGAACTATGTAAGAGCATTAATCCGGATGAAGCAGTGGCATATGGCGCTTCGGTACAGGCGGCAATTCTCAATCCTGGACAAGGAGACGACAGTACCAAAGATCTTCTGCTGTTGGATGTCACACCTCTGTCTCTCGGTATTGAGACTGCTGGCGGTGTTATGACAAAACTCATTGAGCGTAACACCACCATTCCGTGTAAGAAATCGCAGACTTTCAGCACCTATTCGGATAATCAACCCGCGGTTACCATCAAGGTGTATGAGGGTGAGCGTGGTTTCACAAAGGACAATCATCTTCTCGGCACATTTGATCTAACAGGTATTCCGCCAGCACCCCGTGGCGTACCCCAGATCGATGTATCGTTTGATCTTGATGCCAACGGTATTCTCAATGTAAATGCGGTTGAGAAGGGCACGGGCAAGGCAGAGAAGATCACGATTACAAATGACAAGGGACGACTGACCAAAGAAGATATTGAAAAAATGGTAAAAGCAGCCGAAGAATTCAAAGATGCCGACGAAAAACAGAAGCAGCGCGTAGAGGCCAAAAATGGTGTAGAAGGTTATGTATATAACATTCGCAACACTCTTAAAAATGGCGACACGGATGTTGCTAAAAAAGCATGGGAGAAAGCCGAACCAATTGTTGAAGAAGCAATCAAATGGGTAGAAGAAAATCAAGATCTGGAAAAAGAGAAATACGAAGAAAAACAAAAAGAGCTGGAAGGGAAACTTAACCCCATCATGAGCGAGCTGTATGCTACTGGAGAAACACCAAACGAGCCATCGTCTTCTAACGCGGAAGAAAATACGAATGAAAATGTTCGGGTTGAAGAAATGGATTAAACTTTTCTCATAGAATAGATAGAGTATAATATAAAATTATAAAATGTCAGATCCTACTCAATATAAAATGCGCAAATCAAAAGAAACATCTATTATTAAAAAACGAGCATCCTCTGCTCCCACTCCAGTAGAGAATAATGTTTATAAAACACCAATTGTTGATCCACCTGTTATTACATATGGAGAATACAATGGTACAAAAATAATATTGTTTGGAGAAATACACTCTTCTATTGATAATAGGTTCTATGAAAATTTAAATTTGCGTGATAATATTGTCTTTGTTGAACATGCATCTATTCTTTGTGATATGACAATGGAACATAAGAAACGACTCTTAAATATACTAAAAGGGAGTGAATGGATTTGGTATAAATATAGTGCTCGCAAACGCCCTGTTGTATGCTTGGATAATCGTATTGAAATTGGCCTCCCGACAAGTATGGAAGAAAAATATGCCCTAAATAGCAATGATCTTAGCGAGGTTATGATGTATTGTATGAAGGCACTTCGTATTATTATAACTCCCGAAATAAAACGAAAATTTATTACCGCTTTGATCATGCCGATCTATACAACATCGGTTAAGACCATAAAGGAACAAATGGATATTTTAATTAAAAACGCAAACTTAAATACGGACGAATTAATGGACATAAAATGGAAATTAATACAGAATATTACAAAGTTATCTGGTATGATTGTTGATCTTAATGTGATGGATCATATAAAACAACAGACGGAATCTCAAAACAGCGCCAGTAAGAAAAAGGATATTTATATCTTTATGGGAGCAGCACATGCATATCGTCTTCAGAAGTTTTTCCCCGAAATATTTACAAATATTGTATATAATACGAGCAATCCTGATGTCATTGAGTCTATGCAAACACTTACCTATGAATAAATTAAATATTAAATAATATATTATTATTTTTACTATATATTCTTCCTATGATGGCAGCATATATGTAAATAGGTCGTGAATACCGCTGGCATATACCGTCTTGGTGACAGCAAAATACCAGCGATATGGAATGATAATGCTCATTCCTTTGTAGAGCTTGATTGCCATAACTTCTTCCGTTGGATCAGGTATATAATTATTAACTTTACAGTTTGGATTACATAGGAGAATTTCACCGTCCTCTAATCCGTGAATAAGCATATATTTATGTTTGTTTCGTATCCATTCCATTTCTGGTGTAATCTCAAAATGTCCCTTGATATTGTACTTGAACCATCCATCCCAAATCGGTTGAATATTATCAACGCGATCCTGTACCACGATGGGTTGTTTTTCTAAAAGTCTCTTCAAATCAAAATCTTGAAGAGATGTTTGTAGTATAACAATATCAGTTGGTACCTTGTAATTAAATCGCACATAGATCCATATTATAAATACTAAAATAGCGAATAATATCCAATATATCATTTGTATTCTGTCTTAATTTTTACCAAGGATATATTTTTTATACTTTTTTCGCACAGCATAAAATATCGCTTATTTATAGAGTATAATATTATGGCAGTACTAGCAGGAAAGGCTGGTCCGGCATTACTACCCGGAATTGGAGCAAATGCTGGTCCGGTATTAGGATCAGGAACAGGGGACGGAGAGGGAGAAGGATTCCAACGAACAATTGCAAAGGCATTTAGCAAAAATGGGTTAGATATGTGGGCAGGAATTGGTGCTATTATACTCATTATTGCTGTTATCGTGATTATTTATTTAGCTGTTACAGGAGGATTTAGCAATAAAGGAGCAAGTAAGAATAAAAAAAAGAATCGACGATCCGCGGCATATAAGAAAAAGAAGAAAACAAAGAAAAACTGGTTTCTACAACAAATGTCAAATATTCAAAATAGTATGAAAAATCCCTTCGGAATAAAAGCCTATAATGGACTTCCAAGAGCAATTGAAAATGGAGGGCGCTGTGATAATATTAGTTGGCTTACTATCAATAATGGTAAGACATCTATGTGTATAAATGCTTCATTTAAACAACCAGATCCAATACGATTTACGATTGACCCTACAAATCTTTATGAATATGAAATGTTGCCGAATACGATAAAAAATAAGATACGCACAAATACGGAAAAACTTTCAATTACTATACCATACAAGTATAACGAAAAGCCTTCTGCTTATGTATTAGACTTTAGTAAGGCTATATACGAAGATGGAACAACTGCCAAGGAACTTTTTAATGAGCGATTTAATTTTGATTATTGGAACTTCAAGCCAAAGAATCTAAATAAAGCGCCGAGCGGATATGAATATCGGTATGAAAGTAAATTTAGACCTCTTAAAACAGATAGCAAATACAAGGGTCTTGACAGTTATCTATAAAAATCCTCTCTTGTAAATTTAGAGGTCCTTCATGGCAAAACAAAAGATACGAGCACCATCTACACCCGTAAAACAGACAGTATCTGCGGGAGAGGTATGCTCAATAGATATAGCAAAAAAATACGGTTTTTACGATAAAGATCATTATTATACAGATGATTATTCGGATGTAAAAACATATAGTGACATAGATACCGATCAAGGTCGTGACTCAAATGCTTTATGTAAACAAACAAACGATGGTAAGATAGCATATCCATCGTGCTCACTTGTATATGGCGTACCATATGAACAAGATCCTACCGATCGTAGCAAATGTGTAGTTAATATTCGGAATTTTTGTCCACCAAAAATGACAAAAGGTGGAATGTGTAAAAGAAGCAATATTATGCTTCCCGCTCCTGTGTCCATGCAGACACACTGTGATGAAAAAATAACCGATTGGTATATGATACCAAACTATCATCTTGGAAATAAATACAATTTTATACAGAAAAAAGGTAATACGGAAGCACAATGTATGAAACCGTGTCCGGTAGATAGGGTGCCTGGATACGTTCAAGATCCGGTAGATGGTTCATCCGCTGGAATACGAACAAATACAGAACTTATAAAATGTTATACGAAAGATGAATATATGGGAAGGAAATATAGTGAATCGGAGAATTTTTGTCCAATTGCATGGGTATATCGTCTTGGACGGAAAGAAGAAGATATTGCAGATGACATTATAGAAAAAATAAATGATAGCGGGGCATCGAATACCTACAAAAAAATAGCAGTATCGGTAGCAAATAATGAAGCAAAACAGGTATATAAAGACAGTAAACGACTACTCGAAAACATCGATTTTCCAAATAATGCTACTCTCGGTGCCTGTTCGAAGCTTAATACGCAAGAACGAGTAGAGAAAGCATATTCGATCTGTAAAAATATACAAACAAATCCAGATTCCATTGATACATTAACCTCTGATCCCATACAAAAACAAGTATTGATCAATTCTTGTCACGTTCTTTTCTGTAACGAGGAAACAGATACGTCATCTATGATTAGTTCCAGTGCGGAACCTCTTTGTTTTGATAATTTTAAACCAATTGATGGAGAAGATTTATTATTAAATGATAAAAGGATGGATCTAGATAGTAATCCAAATGCTGCAATGGATCAACCTCCTAAAAAAATAGAATTGTCTTCACTTAATAATGGTCCAAATATATTAAAAGTAGAAGGGTTTGTATTTATGCTAATTCTAGGTTTAGTTATCATAGGCATCTTTTTATATATATTTTGGGATTGGATCCGTCCGCTATTAGTATATATGATGTGCAGTATCATCTGGATATATGATAAAATTGTATTTTGGGTAGGTAAAAAAGAACCTGCAAGAGATTTTAAACAATGTGTCGATTTTTTTAAACCAAAACCACAACCAGTAAGTGTATAAAATAAAAATTTTCACCATATATATAGATCTTTCAATTTCATTATTTTTTTGAATTAAAAACAGGCTTGAAAGACTGTCTATGGTGAGGGGTTGGACCATATTCTTTGAGCGCTCGCATATGTTCGGCAGTTCCATATCCCATGTTCTTTTTTAGTCCATATTTTTCATAATCTGGATTTTGTTCAATCATCTCGCGGATCAGCTTGTCGTGATGTGTCTTGGCAAGAATAGATGCCGCTGCTATATTACGATGAATATTATCACCATTAATCACACAGTCGTGTGTAAGCGCTTCACTATCTATTCCAGGTGGAATATAGCCTTTGAATTGCGGTCCATCTACTTGAATGTGATGAAATGGTTTCTTTCTGTAAGCATCGGTAAGCGCCCGATCCATTGCTCTCATGGTGGCGTGAAGAATGTTCAATTGATCTATTTCTTGAGCACTACAAACACCTACACCGTAAGTGATCGCATGTTCTTTTATGTATTTCTCTAATATCTCTCTCTTTTTCGCGGAAAGTTTCTTAGAATCTTTGATCATTAAGTATGTATCATCTGGAAATGCTGTATCTTCTGGAAGAACAACAGCACCTGCTACGACTGGCCCAATGAGAGGACCGCGTCCAGCTTCATCCACACCAATCACAAGTTGCATATTGATATCCATTTCTATTATGTTATATTAACTTTTGATTCTCATTATATCATTTTTTGATATTATATAAAGTTTACACTGGTTAATTATTTGTAAAACTTTGTATATACCATTATAGAGATATGTTTAATGACGATCAACCGTCTATACTGCCTGCGGTGCCCCGAATTTTGTGTATAGGTGATGTTCACGGGGATCTGTCCCGTTTGATAGATATTCTAAAAACGACAAAAATCATTGATCATAATATGAGTTGGATTGCCGAACCGATCAATACCATTGTAGTACAGATGGGAGATCAATTAGATAGTATGTCTCGGGGAACAACAAAAAATTGGGAAATTGTTCCAGATATAGAAGTAATAAAATTTATGGAAAATTTAGATAGAATTGCTCGTAAAAATGGCGGTAGAGTTATATCTATTTTGGGTAATCACGAATTGATGAACATTATGGGCGATTATAGTTATGTATCTCAAAAAAGTATGGATTTATCAGGAGGTGTCGTGAAACGCGAATTTATGTTCCGTAATGGTGGGTATTTGGCTCAATTACTCTCAAAAAGAAATATTATTGTCAAAATTGGTCCAATTACATTCTGTCATGGTGGAATTTTACCACATCATCTTGATTTGGTAGGAGATAACTGTTCCATTATAAATAGAGTTGCTCAAAAATATTTACGAGCAGAAAAATTAAGTATTTATGAAGAAATCGTATTTTATCAAACCATTGCTGGAGACGAATCCATACTATGGACACGCAAATATTTTGAATTAATGGCCAGTGGAAATCAAGAAGAATTAGAAAAACTAATAAAAGAGGTAAATCAACGTCTTGGAACCGTAAGCATTGTGGTAGGACATAATACCGTAAATAATATTACACCGTCTGTAGGCGGAGCTCTATGGTTGGTAGATGCCGCCCTTTCCAGATCCTATGATAGTGCTTATAATGAAGTTCTTGAGATACTTTATAGTGATAATCCAGAAAAACAGACAGAATTTCGTGTTATTCACATAAACAAATAATAATTAAAAAGAAATGAAATAAGTTCCTTTACTTGACATAAACCTTCCTTTTCTCGGCGCCGACCAGAATGTATTTACCACCTTTGGAGCCCACGCGAACCATATATTTCTTCCCCGTATAGGTTACATAATCCTTGGATACGTTTGGTTTCGTTTTCGGTTTTCCGCCACTTGAAGAAGAGGATGTTTTCTTACCTTTTTCTGGTTTTTCAAACATTTCTTTAATTTCTGTTTTTTTAGCCACATCTATTGGGGTCTTTCCCTCGTTGTTCTTGGCATTGACCTGTACCCCGGGGGCTTTCAGCAGCAGGTCGACGCATGCCTTGTGTCCTTTGAAAGCGGCCCAGTGGAGCGGGGTCCATCCATACTCACCCTTGGCATTCACATTCACCCCGGGGGCATCCAGCAGCCGGGCGACGCACGCCACGTGTCCTTTTTCAGCGGCGCTGTGAAGCGGGGTCCATCCATACTCACCCTTGGCATTCACATTCACCTCGGGGGCATCCAGCAGCCGGGCGACGCACGCCTCGTGTCCTTTGTCAGCGGCCCAATGGAGCGGGGTCCATCCATTCTTGGTCGCGGCATTGACCTGTACCCCGGGGGCTTTCAGCAGCCGGTCGACGCATGCCTTGTGTCCTTTGAAAGCGGCCCAATGGAGCGGGGTCCATCCCTCGTTGTCCGCGGCATTGACATGTACCCCTGCATTCAGGAGACCTTGAATGGCCGATTCCCATCCGTTAAAGGCAGCGTCGATAAGTGAGTTGACACCTTCTTTAGGATCACGACGGGTTTTTTTTAATTTTTGTCTCTCTTTTTCTCGTGCTTGTTTTTCTGCTTCTGTTTCCCCTTCTTTGGGTTTTTCTTCTGGTGGTAAGATTGTGTATTTGTTTGCTAATCCTAACTGAAGCTCATTGACAAGTTCTGGATGTTCTTGTAAAAGTGGATATAAATGTTTATCTAAATCCCAACATAGAGGAAAAAATCCAACATCTTTAATTACACGAATAGCAAATCTTTCCTCATATTCTGGTCCAGCTCCTTTCTCCCATTTACTAACTATTATTTGGAAAGGTAATTTGTCAATATTAGCTAAAAACTTGCCAAAATTTTCTTCTCTATCCTCATTTTCTTGTGCTCGTATTATTATTCGTTCTTCAAAAGAAGGAGTTCCTCCTGATCGTTTTTTTTCGTTTTTTTTCAATGGTTTCATACTATTTTTATAGGTGTCTAATATATAAAAAAGAAATATAAAAACAAATAAACTTTAATAATTAAGGAATGTACGTGTCTCCCGACCTGATCTTATACATTGTATATCACGACGAGGCATCTAAACAGATCGCGGCAAAATACGAGAAGTATTCGTGGGCAAAATTACTTTATATAGAATCTACGAAATATTTGGAGAGTGACGCGTATCGTGTTCTTAAAACAAGAGAAGACGAATGGAAAGACAAACAATTTGTAGGCGTTATTAAATACAGTTTTGAAGAAAAAACAACTTTCTTT
>Ga0208951_1000675_pt1 | contig 15777 bp, 13 predicted proteins | sample GreLakmeMI27MSRF_FD_187702 | JGI IMG/M metagenome (GOLD analysis project Ga0208951, IMG submission 187702) | Freshwater lentic microbial communities from great Laurentian Lakes, MI, USA - Great Lakes metaG MI27MSRF (SPAdes) | ecosystem: Environmental > Aquatic > Freshwater > Lake | place: Great... | reverse complement strand
CCACCGCGAGCATCCTCCAGCGCGTCTTGCAGCGCATATTTTTCCATAGGCCACGCTGCGTGCCCACCCCCCGAGGTGACATCACGCGCCCCCCCCACCAGCGGCGCCTCGACAGGAGCGGGTTGCGCGGGGGGCTCCAGCTGGGAAGCAGCGCCGCTGAGCAGCACCGCCGCAGGCTGAGGCGGCTGCGCACGGGCGAGCACCTCCGCACCGAGTGGAGTCGTAGGAGTCTTCTGGGCCCTCTGAGCTCTCTCCACCTTCAGCTGCAAAGCAGCCTCAGCCGCATCCGCTGCGTCTGCTGCGCCTGCTGAGCTTGCAGCGACGACGGAGACAGGACGCACGCCCGCCTGTACCACCGCCTGCTCGTGCGTCGGCGGCGAGGGCTGTGGTGCGTGCGCGCGTTGAGGCGGTTGCCAGTCCAGGGGCAGAGGAACGTGTCTTCGCAGGTCAGACAGTTCCAACTCCTCGTCTCGCGCGCTCAGCTCGCGCCAAGAGCAAGAAGACACGGGTGCGGGCTCCACAGCGGCCTGGCGCTGCAAGTGCTCGGGCGGCTGCTGCTGCTGCGGGTGCGCGGGCGGCATTGGGTGCGCGCTCGCGGCAAGCTTGGGCGTACCAGCGCCGTCGCTGCCACCGCCCGCGCCGCTGCCCGCACGCGCCGTGGGCGCACGCAGCGGCGGCGCGGCTGGGTGGTGCACGCGCTCTGCGGGGGGCTGCATGGCAGGCTTGTCGGCCGAGCGTGGTTTGACTGCGCCCCGCATGCTCTCAGGCTTCTGCACTTCGCAGCTCTCGGCGCTGCTAGAACAACCCATGCATGCCTGGGCGCACCGACAGCGAAACGAGGCCCAGGAGGGCGCCCAGGCTTTTGGTCGCATGGTCGCCTTCGACGGGCTGTTCGATTCGTCTGGCAGAACCAGCCGCGGCCGTGCAGTATCTTGCGTTTTGGCACCGCCCTCACCGTTCGCGAGATGGCGGCTGTCGTGTTCGCAACAGCAAGCGGTGCGCCAATCTCGCCGTCGTCTCCATCCTCCGAGGCCACTGCTCGCGCCCTGCTGCTGAACGACGACGCGCCCGTCACAAGCCTCAGCGAGCAGCTGGCGGCGCTGCCCACGGTCACAACGTGCGTGGCACGTGAGAGAGCGGGGCATGGTCGCTGCGGTCGAGTCGACCCCGCTGAAAGAGGCGCCCCCTTGTTGCCTGACGAACTCCTTTGCAGGCTGGACCTCCGTCACGGGCTCGTGCAATCAGAGCAGCAGGGTCAAGGTGCGTTAGCGCTGCAGAGGAAGCGAGTCACGGCAACTTCGTTGATGTACAGCGAGCTCTCCGTCGTGTGCGGTGCATCTCTCGCGACTCAGGCCATTGCGTCGCTCAGCCAAGCGCAGCCGGCGTGTGGAGGAGTGAGCGGATATCGGCGCCGCAGAAGGCTGGAGATGGAGGCCGGAACGAGGTGGATACGCCACTTGCTCGACCTGTGCACAATCGCGCTGCGAGATCTATCAAGGAAGAAGGAACACATTCTCCTCGCGCGGGTTGCGCAGCTGGATGAATGAGAGAACAACGGGGGCGTCGAGCGCGCGCGCCCAAGCATCCACTCGACGCAAGAAAATCGGAAGGAAGCAACGCCCTCCGCCTGCCCCGTCCCGCACTTTTCGCCAGGTCGCATGCCTGCCCGCAGCGCTGCGCGCTACGTGTTGGGTGTGGACGGCGGCACCGAGGGCGTACGTTGCGGCGTGTATGAGGTCCATGACGGCCGCGAAGTCGCCTACTGCTCTGCGCATTACCCAACCAGTTACCCTCAGCCTGGGTGGGCGGAGCAGGATCCGGAGCAGTGGTGGAGCGCGTTGGGCGCTGCGGTGAAGGGCGCCGTGGCACGCCTTGGCGCCGCTGTGGCTCCACAGGACATCGGGGCGCTCTGCGTTGACACCACATGTTGTACAGTGGTAGCCCTGGACGCGGCCGCGAATCCGCTGCGCCCGGCGCTGCTATGGATGGACGTGCGTGCGGCTGCGCAGGCGGCGCGCGTCGCAGCTTGCTGTGACGAGGCGCTCCTGGTCAACGGCGGCGGCTCTGGGCCTGTCAGCGCTGAGTGGTTTGTGCCAAAGGCGCTTTGGCTCAAAGAAAACCAGCCAGAGCTGTACGCCGCCGCTCACTCGCTGTGCGAGTACCAGGATTTCATCAACCTGCGGCTCACGGGATCCCTCGTCGCAAGCAGCAACAACGCGGCGGTGCGCTGGCACTGGCGACACGGCACCACGCCGCCCGCGTCTCTGCTTAGAGCGCTAGACCTGGAAGACCTCCTGCCCAAGTGGCCGCGGTCGGCTCTCAAGCCAGGACAGCCCATCGGTCGGGGTCTGTCTGCTGCCGCAGCGAAGCACTTAGGTCTTCCGGAGGGACTCGTCGTAGCTCAAGGTGGCGCGGACGCCTTCATTGGGATGTTGGGCCTCAACGTGCTTCGACCTGGTCAACTGGCGTTGTTGACCGGCTCCAGCCATTTACACTTGGGCGTGACGGCGTCGCAGGTGCACGGCGCAGGCGTGTGGGGCACATACGCGGGCGCGTTGCCGCTGGGTGGCCGATTTGTCGTGGAGGGCGGGCAGACGAGCACAGGCAGCGTGGCGTCCTGGTTTCGACGACTGGTGTCCTCCGATACGGACGCGCTCGTGTCGTACAATGCGTTGGATGCGGAGGCAGCCGCAGTGCCTCCCGGGTGTGAAGGGCTCGTCTGCCAGGAGCACTTTCAGGGGAACCGCACGCCGCACACCGACGCGGCTTCTCGCGGCGCGCTGGTGGGCTTGACGCTGCGCCACGGGCGGGGCCACCTGTTTCGGGCCATCTTAGAGGGCGTGGCGTTCGGCACGCGACTGGTTCTGGATCAAATGCGGTCTGCGGGGTTCCAGCCGGAGAGCATCACCGTCGCAGGCGGTGCCGCAAGATCTCCCCTTTGGCTGCAGATACACGCCGACGTCACCGGCCTGCCTCTGTGCGTCACACGCCAGGGCGAGGCGCCCGCGTTGGGATGTGCCGCTTTGGCGGCGGTGGCGTGTGGGGCGTTTGAGAACGTGGAGCAGGCAGCGGAGGCGATGGTGCACGCAGAAAGGGTGGTTAATCCCAACATGGAGCGACACGCGGCGTATGAGCCCTTCTACCAGGCGTACAGAGAACTCTATGGAGCTACAAAGGGCGTGGTGCGCGCTGCGGCGGAGGCAGCACGAGTGTGACGTGCGACTGGCGGCCGGCGGGCTTGAAAATAAAGCAAAAGGCCGGTAGGCCGCAGGTTTTTCTTTTCCAGTTTGTCTCCATCCGTCTCGCCCTCGCCTGCTCTGTCAGAAGCTGTCTATCCTGTAGCGCCGTGAATCGCGTCTGGTGGTGAATCCGCGCGGACTGAAACTCCGTCTTCCTAGCAGCATGCACAGCGGGCAGCCTCCCTGCGGCGACCCTCCGCCCTGAGTTGCACCTACACGGTACGCTGTACTCTGTGCGATGAGCTCACTTGGCGGACAACTGCCCTTGCTGCCGAGGTCCAACCGCACACGACTGGTGCGTGACCCCGTCTCTGCCACCCGTAACGGCCACGCGCAGAGAGGCAGTGACCCGCGGCCGTGCGTGCTTGTGGGCCGTATACGCCGGCCTGCGCGCGTGCCGCGCGGGTACTCTGATTTTGACAGTCTGACACGCTTGCTGACTCCGCGTGCGTCGCCCGCAGGATGCGCCCTTCGTCCGCCGTCGCGCACGAGCGCCTGCACGCGTGGCCAAAGCTGTTGTTGCCTTCTTAGATTCTGCGGCGGGGGACACTCTCGTGTCAGCGCCGTTGCCTGCTGCGCAGTCGCTCGACCACTTGGCTCCTCCTACAGTCTCGCTCCTGGCTGAGAGTGGCGCGGGTGCTGTGGCGTGCTTGTTACAGGACGCGTTTCAGTACCCCTTAGACACGCTGAAGGTGTGTTGGTCAGCTTCTCATGTTTCGTAAACCACTCTACCTTGCAAACACCCTCAGGTGCGCCTGCAGGCTGGCGCCAGTCCCTACGCCGGCGGCGTGGCGGCCCTCTACAGCGGCGCGGCTCCCTCCGCCGTCGCACGCTTCCTCCACGGCGCTGCCTATCTCCCCGTGTACGTCGCCATCAAGCACGCCTTGCATGATTGCCCTCCCTTTCTGGCCGTGCTTTGCGCTGCCACGGGTGCCACGCTGGCAACCAGCCTGGTGGAGGTGCCGCTGGAGGCGCTCTTCATTCGGGTCAAGTCTGGGGGCTTGCCGTTCTCCGTCGTCGCACAACACGCGCTGTGCACCTCCGCCTCGCGCGCCGCGCTCTTTCACGGCGCGGCGCCGTACGTGCTTCGTCACGCAGTGTACGAAGCGGCCGAGTTTGCCGCCTACGAGCACCTGCGCGTCCGCGCATTGAACCACTGCGCCAAGGGCCCAGCCACCCTTCCTGTGACTACCGCCGCCGCCATCGCAGCCGCATCCGCATGCGCTGCCACGCTGGCGTCTCACCCGCTGGATGTGGTGCGCGTGGCGTGCAGTCTGCACGGCAGCGGCGGCGGTGCGGCTTTGAGCATGCGAGCGGCGGCGGCTGCGCTGATGCGCTTGGGGGGGCACAGGGCCTTTGCCAAGGGCTTGCTGCCTCGCCTAGCGGCAACCGTGCCAGGCTCCGTCGTCTTCTTCACTGCCTGGGAGACGGCGCGGGGAGCACTTGCGAGCAGCAAGTGCGTGTGACGCTGGAACATACATGTATGTGCACTGCGTTCACACGTGTGCGTCGGCGGCGGCGCGCACTTCCGCTGCCTTTGTTGCTGGGCTGACTGCGAGCAGCACGCCGCACGCTGCTGCACACCCAGCCACGTCCGCAACCAAGTCACGCACAGAGAATGCGCCTCCCGTGGGCCACAGCTGCACAGCAGAGCAAGCACCGCAGAGCTTCAGTCAGCGCGTACAGACACGGACAGACACTGCCGCGTAGCGCACCCCGGCTGCGTCGATCAGCTCCTTCGCCACTCCTACTGCAAAGCCAACTGCCGCCGCGCGCACCAGTCGCCTGCGCCTGAGTGTCGCTGCGTTCTGCAGGCGCCACGCGAGCAGCGTGAAGAGACAGCACGCTGTGAAGTGCCCAGCCTTGTCAGCTCCCAGCCAGTCGTCCGCCATCACTCCTCAGGCACTCGGTGCCTCATCACTCCGCACAGGCGCAGGTGGCGAGGAGGCCATCTGCCCATCTGCCGTCATCAAATATGCCACCAAAGACAGCCAAGCTGCTCTCTCTCTCTCTCCGCTCTTCCCGCTCAGCTTCCATGGGGGATCTGGAGCGCTACGACCCCGCGTTGCTTGGCGTGGCGCAGCAGATCAGCGCCGCCGCGCTGCCTGGCGAGAACCCGATCGACACGCTGCTGGACCTGTACTTTGGCTTCCTGCGCCGCAAGACGGACTTCTTCAGGCGCGCAGCACGCCAGCAGAGGCGCAGAGGCGCTAAAAAGAGGATGGGGACTGACGCTCCGATGTGCGCTCTCGCTCGGGCACCTGACGCTCCTCACTACAGCGGCGGCGCGGAGAGTAGCCGCGCCAGAGAGGCGGTGTTGGCTGCGTTGGAGCGGCAGACTGCGCTTGCAAACAAGGAGGCCGCGGGTACGCGTGGCGTGCCGTCTGCGGCGGCCGCTTGCCTGGCCTGACACTGACCACCCGCTGTGCCCTGCGTCCACCAGAGCGCGCCAAGGCTGACGCTGCGGCCGCGTCGCGTGCGGAGAGCGCGCGCGCGGCGCGCGGCGCACGCGAGGCTGCGGCTGCTGCGGTTGCTGAGCAGGAGGATGAGCAGCGCAAGGCCCGCCTGCGCGCCGCCGCACAGCCGCCGCCCAGCTGCACGCTCACTGAGCTGGATGAGCCGGGCCCTTCTCCCGAGACCGCTCCTGAGCCCTCGCTGGACGAGCAAGAGGCCGCCGACGCGCTCGGCAAGCAACAGCCAAACGCCGGCAACGGCGGAGACGCCGAGTGGGGCACCTGGACCCAGAGCCTCACCGACTGCGAGCTGCGCGTGCCCATTCCGTTCGGCACGACCGCCAAGCAGCTCGACGTAGCCATCAAGCGACAGCACCTCAAGGCCGGCATCAAGGGCCAGCCGCCCATCGTGGACGGTGCGCATGATGTGCACTGTATCACCCTCCGCGTGTGCTGACGTGGCTGCTCAATGCCACTCCAGGCACACTGTTTGGGGAGATCAAACCTGAGGATTGCTTCTGGACGGTGGAGGATAAGCAAACGGGTACGTAGTGATGCGAAGTCTTGTGGCGTGATGCGCTGTGTGTGTTCTGGAAAGCTGACGCTCATCGTAGTGGTGATCACTCTGAACAAGGTGAGCAACATGTCGTGGTGGACGCGCGTGGTCGAGGGCGACCCGGAGATCAACACCCGCAAGGTTGAGCCTGAGAACAGCAAGCTGTGCGACTTAGATGGTGACACGCGTCAGACTGTGGAGAAGATGATGTACGACCAGCGCCAGAAGCAGATGGGACTGCCCACCAGCGAGGAGCAGCAAAAGCAGGAGATGCTGAAGAAGTTCATGGAGGCGCATCCGGAGATGGACTTCTCCAATGCCAAGTTCCAGTGAAGACGAGTCAACGGGTGGGAGAGCGGGACCAGCAGAGACGCGCCAATGCTTGGGACAAAGCATAGCAACCGTGCCCTGTGCCAGGCGGAGCGCATGTTGCCACGGTAGACGTCTCGTGTTTGTTCGGCTGCCGTCGGCTCGAACTGTCGAATAGTCGAACTCTCGATACTCTCCTCTCCTCCCAGGAGGAGCAGGAGAGCCTCCCACTGCTCGCAACGCCTCAGCACACAGCGCTGGCGGCCCTGGGAGCGTTGGCCAGGCGTGCAGCCCGCATGCGTGTGGAGGCCGCTTTTCTGTGACGCTGAACCCTACAGAACAGGCAGAAGTTGTGCTGGCTTCTGGCTGGCGCCGGCATGAGGCGCCGCCCGCTGCTCTGCAAGTGCCTGTGCGTGCTGCTGGTCCAGGCTGCAGCCTCTGCGCGTGTTGTGGGGGCTGGAAGTGGCGAGCCTGCCCACAAAGTGCAGTCGCCAGTTGCCACCTCCGTTGCGTACGGCGCGGGTGGCGACGCTCTTGCTCCTCCGCCGCTGGCACCCGAGGCCCCGCTACAGCGCCGCGCACTGGGGGTTGAACTCACCGTTCCTGAACGACCTGCGTCGGTCGTCTGGTACTTCTGGCACTTGCCGCTCGTGAGCTGCTCCAGCTACACCCAGCTTGAGGCGCTATACACCCTGAGCGTGTCGGAGTGCGCCTCGCGTTGTTCTGCTTTGACGGCTGACAGAGTCGCTGCCAAAAACGCTGCCAATGTGAATGCACAAGCTAATGCAAGCCATGCTTTAGCCGGCCTCTGCAGCGCCTTCATGTACGCACGCTACGACTCAGCGCCGCCTACTGGCATGCCGCCCGCGCCAGCCGGCCAGGCGTGGAGTCGCTGCGTGCTCATGGATATGACTGAGGCGCATTTGAGAAGCTGTTCGCCGAAGGCGAATCCGCGCGAGTCCATCGTTCCGGGACGGACAGTGGATTGGTTCAGGCTGGACATGGAAGCGGGAGTCACTTTCGATACATACGTCATGTGGCTTCGCCCTCCGGCTGCGGGCCCCAGCGACTGGGTGGAGGGCAGCCTCACCGTGGGTGGACTGACCGCCGCTCAGCTGAAGCTGGCGCCTCGCTCGCCCCTGGTGGACCCCTTCAACAGCGCGGTGGCCCAAGCGCTGCAGAGCCGCTGCTGTGCCAGCTTCGTGGAGCTGATTGACGTGCGTGACATGGCGCCAAAGCCGTCGACGCTCGTACGCTTCCGGGTGCGCATGCTGGCGGGTGCCACTGGTGTCATCCCATTCATGCAGTCCAAGCTGGTGGAGGTGCTCACCGGTGCTGAGGGAGAGGCGGCCCTGCTGGCTGCACTGCAGGCGCAGGGCGTCAACGCCACCAACGTCACCGTCTCGGGCCCGGCCCACGTCGCCGTGGTGTGCCCGGCGCCGCAGTCATCATCGCACATCGGCTTGCCGCTTCTGCGGGGCTTCGTCGTCACGCTCGCAGTCTGCGTGGTGTTGCTTAGCACCGCACTCATGCTGGTGCTGTATAGGGGCCGAGAACGTATTGCGGAGGCTGCGCAACCGCGCATCGCTTGTGCGCGCATCCGGCTACATGACGTGGTCATCAGCTTCTGTCGCCCAGACCTGAAGATCGCAGACAGCGTGCACAACGTGCTCCAGCTGGCGGGGCTGCGGGTGTTCTACGAACGCAGCGGCGGCATGGTCGAAAGACCCTTTCAAAAGGAGCGCATGACGCCTGTGCGTGATGCGCCGCTGTTGGCGGTCGTCGTGTCGCTGGAGAGCCTGTGCCTGTGGGCGGCCCACAGGCCGGACAAGCCGGACTACGCGCTGGCTGAGTTCGTGCTAGCGTCGCACCTGATGCGTCGGGGCGTGGTGCGCCGCATCTTCCCCCTCCTGGTTGGCGCGTGGCAGGAGCGAGCCTCGGGGGGGGGTGGCGTGAGGGACTACCTGCCGGGCAATGCCCAGTTCCAGCACCTCTGCGCACAGCTGCCGGCCGTGGTGCCCGCCGCCACCCTGGCCCTGGCAGCGTCAATGCTCGCGGATGAGCGCCGCGGAGAGACGCTGGACGCGTGCTTCGAAGGGGCAACCGTACGTGACATACTTTTGGGGACCACCACGGCTCACGGCGCAAGGGCATTCACGGGGCTCTTGCAGATCCACGGCGTGGCGCTGGACGGGCCCCAGGAGCAGGAGGAGCTGGTGCTGCGCCACCGCTATGCAGAGAGCAAGATGGCGGTGCTGCGCAAACCGTGAAGCTTGGAGCCCATTTTTCATTTTTTTCTTCTCTTTTTCCCTCACTCCGACGGATGGCGTGGCGGCACGTGGCTGGCGAGCTGGGCCCACCCTCCGGCGTGGTTGACTTTTTGCGGATTGAAGCGCGGCGAGCGGAGACTCGGCAAGGCTTGGACAAATCACGCAGCTGTGCATGCCAGGCTGCACGCATTTTGCCAGAGGTGGGATGTTCTCGCTCAGGTGCCCACTCTGCGCAGCCTCGGTAGGTGCGTTCTGCGTTCTGCGTTCGACTCGTTCGCTTGCCATCAATCTGCTGCCCTGCGCTGTCTGTTACGCTCCGTGTGTCATGAGCGCGTCTGACGGCGGACTGGCCGCCAGGCAGGCATCGTTTGGCGAGGCGGTGAGCCATCTCAGTACAAGCGCAGAGGTGCTGGGCGAGGCGCTGCAACTGCTGGAGCTGGTCCACCCATGCCTCGAGGCATCGCGGCCCGACGCTCACGAAGACTCGCGCCCCAAGGTGCGAGCGCGGGCAGCGGCGCATTGGCAATCAAGTGCATTGCCAGCAGGGGTCTCGCTCCCTCGGCCCGCCCGGCGCTGCCCGGGTCCCGCCGGCCTGCAGCCTCCCTGCCCAGCCCCTCACTGCGCCCCTACAGCCGGCGGGCCTGGCGGGCGAGCGCGTGCTGTTCGCGCACGTGCTCTTCGTGGCCAATGCTCTGCGCAGTGGGCGGGAAGGCACTCCGACGGCCACGCTCAGCGACATCCTGCGCGCGCTGGACGTCACGTGCGTGCCCGGCCGCCATGTGGGCGCTGACACAGCGCGGACGGGGCTGGCGGCGCGCAGGCGGGCGCTGAGCGCTGCGGGACGGGACGGGCTGGGACAATTGCTATGCCGCCGGGCGCCGGCTCGTCGCCCCACGCCTCGCCCACGCGCCAGCCGCGAGCACAGCTTTGGCGCGCCGGCGGCGTGGGCTCGCGGCTTGGCTTGGCCTGGGCCGTTCGCAGTGCTGTGCTTGACACGCATTGACACTCCCCTCGCGCCAGTCTGGTTCTTTCGCCTCCTCACGCCCTTCCTGGCGCACGCTGAGCAGCCTCTGGCCACGCGCTACGGCGCGGCTCTTTGCGAGCGTCTCCAGGCGCGTGCGCTACGCAACGTGTGCGGTACGGCAGCTGACAATGCTCCGTGGTGGCCCTCTCGCTCTCTCTTCTGCGCAGGTGCTGAAGCTGCAGAAGGGGCTCGCCTTCAGCTTCGTGCTTGCTGAGAAGTACCGCCGCACGTTTCGGGTGTTTTTGTCGCCCTGCCGAGACGTCGTCAAAGACGCCTCTGCAAAAGACGAGCTTGCTCACGACCCGCTGGCACGCTGCGGCTGGGCGCTGTACTGCCTGGCAAAGCAGCGCCTGCTGGGCAGCTTCGCTGACCTCACCGAGAGCGTGCACCTGCTGGTCGCCGTGCTCGCCTTTCTCTGCGTCCACGCCCCCGACCGCCTGGTGTCACCCTTCTCCAACGCGGCGCAGTTCCCGGTGCGCGCGGCAAACGCGGCACCAGGCGCTGCACCGTCAGCACCGGCGTCGTCTTCTTCTTGCGCGCAGCAGCCCGCGGACGTCGTGGGCAGCTTGTGCCTGCACGCCAAGGCGCACCGCGACGCGGTGACGGGCTTCCTGCACGCGCTGCCCGGGCTGGTGGTCGAGGCGCTGGGGGCGGTCGCGCCGCCGCCGGTTCCCTGGCCGCTCGCGACTGCGCCTGAGCACCACGCCCCCTGCGGCCCCTGCCGCCTGCCTGGGCTGCTCACCCGCGAGCAGGGCGTGGCGCAGGTGGCGGACTCGCTGTCGGAGGCGTACGACGCCGCCATGAGGTGCTCGCGCGCGGAGGTTGACGAGCGCGACTTCCTCGCCACCGCCGCCTCAACCTCCGCCTCCGGAGCAGCGCCCGGCGCGGCGCTGGTGGGCAATCCGGCGCAACTGACGCCTCTGAGAGCCGCCGCGCGGATGCGACGAGGCGGCGAGCCGGGCGCCACAACCCCACACGTGCAGCTGCGCGCCACGCTGCTGGACGAGCTGGGCCGGCGCACCGGCGGCGAGCCTGGCGGCGCGGCCGGCGGCGCAACCGTCATGTCGCCCGCAGGCGCGGTGGGGCGCGCGGTGGTGCAGTCCGCAGCGTGGCTACGCCAGGCCACCGCGCCCGCAGCCGACGCGCCGGCCACCAGCAGCGACACCGCCGCGACGGCGCTCTCTCCGCGCCTGCAGCAGTACCTGGACGCCACCGGGGATGCCGCTCAGCTGGCACGCAAGGTTGTGTCGCGTGCTCAGGCGCTGGCGCTGCATCTGTTTGCGGACCCCCCTCCGGGGAGCGCCGCAGTTCCCCCCTTCCCCCCGCCGGCGTATGCCCCTCCTGCGCCTGCGGCCGCCCTGTCGCCGCTGCGCCCCGGCGGCTTCTTTGTGGCGGGCACCGGCAGCGCGGCAGCGCAGGCGGCTGAGGCTTTCCTGTTCGAAGGCCTCGCCGCGAGCGCGCACGCCGTCGTCCTGGGCGCGCAGCACACCGGCGCCCTGGCGGCGGAGAGACGCAGGGAGGTTGTGGCGCTCTACCTGCGTCAGCTGGAGCTGGTGCTCACCAAAGAGGAGCAGCGCAAGCGCGCTGGCGCCGATGCAGCCGCCGAAGCAGCAGCAGCAGCGGCCGCGTCGCATGATGCGCCTGGAGCGGCCGCTGACGCTGCTGCTCCGCCGGGCGCCATTTACTTGCGCTGTGGTGAGTGGTTCAGAGAGGTGGCTTCACAGCCCGATGCGCGAGCTCCAGCCGCGCCCGACTTCGCCACTCTGCTTTCCAACGAGATCTTTCACCGCGCGCTGCTGGCAATCTGCGGCGAGCTGGTGGCACGCACCCACGACATGGGCGCCACGCACGCCTTTCCGCACTGCGTGCAGGCGCTCCACATCCGTCCCCTGGACATCAGCGGATTGCTTCCTCTCCTCGTGGATGCGGACCCGAGCCTGCCGCGCGAGCTGCTGCGTCATTTGAACAGCATCGCTGAGTCGGTGATTGAGTGCCGCGCTTGGGAGCCAGGCAGCTCGCTCTACGACCTGCTGCTGCGCGCCAAAGCAGCCGCAGATACTGCTCCGGCGCCCATGGTCAGCGGAGTGTCCGTCTCATGGGGCGCGAGCGGCGTGGGGCCCCCTGGTATGGCAGGATTGCCGGAGCTCCCGCTGTGCATTGGTTGGCCCAGCCATGCGGAACCGCTCAACACCGCGGATGCCTCCGTGCGCAGCTTCTTCACGCAGGTGCTCATCCTGTCGGCGCTGCGGCTGCAGAAGCTCAGCGAAAAGCTGGGACTGCCAGAGACGCTCAGGCACGCCGCGCTCACGGCGGTCAAGTACGCCCTCTTCGAGGCCACGCACCTCCTCTACGGACGACACCTGGACCAGCTGCTCATGTGCTGCATCTACGGCGCTGCAAAGGCGGCTGCGTGGCCTCGACGAGACCAACCTCTGCCTTTCCGCGAGATCATCTTAGCCTACAAAGCGCTCTACCGCCGCGAACACGGACTCAACGCCACCGAGGACATTTACCGCCAGGTTGTCATCGAGTTTGCGCAACCGCTGTGTGCTCAGCTGGAGGTTGTTCGTCGCGGGGATGTGATCAAATACTACAACCAGGCCTTCATCCCCGTCATGAAGCCCCATTTGCTGCGCACCGCCGCCGCCGCGCCCGCCGGGCTGGAGACTGCGCCCGAGGCGTCGCCCGTGGCCAGCCGTCTGCCCTTCCGCAGCCTTCCGCTGTCGAGTCCGCGCCAGCTGGTGGGCGCGCAGCAAAATGTGGTGCTCTCGCCGCTGCGCGCAGACCGAGAGTCAGCATTGCGCAGTCCACGGTCGGGATCATTCTACGCGTTTCTGGGCGAGTCCAGCCAAGCCATGCAGTCACCTGGGCAAGACCTAGCCTACATCAACGCACGCGTGGCAGCATTCTCAGGAGGCGCATCGCTCCTTGCCGACGCGGCGGCGGCGGCGGCGGCGGCGGCGGTGGCGTCATACAGCCCGCACTTGCCGCGCAGTTCGCCGGCTCCAGCGTCTGCGGCGCTGGAGCTCGCCGCTGCCGCTGCGCTGGCCAGCGCATCCTCGCCCGCGTCGGCCCTGCGCAGGGGCGCCAGGCGCGGGGCGTCGCCGAAGCCGGAGGGTGAGCAGCCGTCGCAGCGTCGACGGCTGATGGACGACGGCGAATAGACTGAGGACTCTAGCTCGAGGAACCCTGAGCGATCTTTTGACACGATTCGTCTCACGCGATGCTCACGAGGTTGCTGGTGCCCAGCTCCTCCAGCGTCTGGAACGCCTGCGCAAAGTCGGCATAGAACAGCTTCGGGTCCTTGGCGTAGAGCTCCACATACTTCTTGAAACCCGCGTCCTGGATGAGCACCAGGTCGCTGGGCAGCATCATCAGCGTGGCAGAAGGGTCCTTGAATTGCGGCTGCTTGTACCGCTCGTCTAGCGTCCAGTCCACCTTGAGCAACAGCTACAAATGAGATGAGAGCAACATCCGGTCAGCGCGTGCATGCGCATCCGGTGCCATGTCATGCTGTGGCGCACCTTATAGTAGATGTTGCTGAAAATCGTAGGCGTCCCCTGCCACGGTCCAACATAACCAGAGTTCTCTGCGTGGCAGCGCCCGAGAGCGTGCGCGCCGCTCAGTGCGACGATCTCCCGATCTCCGAAGCCCATGCGTCCGAACGTCTCCCGCAGCCCCGCAGCCGTGCGTGGCGGCGAGCCGCGGTCTGCAGCCGGAAGCCGTCCGTCGGGCGTGACTGCGCTTGCGTCATGCGTGTCCACTCGGCCTGACCGCCAGGGGATGTATGGCCCGCCCATGGCCTCGATTGCGACCGCGCCAGCGTACGTGCTCAGGTCAGCGAAAGAGACCCGAGGGTGTTTTGCCTCAACAGGCTCCAGCCAAGCCACAGCCTTGTCGAGACCTGCGTTAGCGCCGTGCGAGAGCTCCTCCTTGAACCGCATCGTGCCTGCGCAGGGCAAACAGCAGCTTGAGCGAAGCGGAGACGGGTTGACGCTGCAAGGTGTGACTGGATGAGAGCCGCACCTGGACCGCTGCCGCCCGTCTTGCTCCGCTGGTCGTACGTGCCGCTGGCGTGCCACGCTAAGCGCACCTAAAGCACAGACAACACGTCAGGGAGTGGTCAGGAAGTTGTTGACAGGTACAACTGCGTGACTCACGAGTGTAGGGCCGCGCTCGCCGATGCCACCGGGAGAACTGGGGTCGGAGATGACCGCCAATATGTCTGCACGCACGGCAGCCCAGTCGGGCGTAGCGGGAGGTGCGGCGAGTGCACGGCATGCGAGGAACGGTGACGCGGAGAGCAGCGCAGGAAGCGTCAAGGCTGCGCGGCGGTTCAGCGCGGGCGCAGCAGCCTTGGGCGTGCCGCAGGCGCGCGTCGAGGAGAAGGTGCGCGTGGAGGAGAGCGGTGCGCCCACGCCTGCAAGCAGGCCCGAGAGTCACGTCAGGACGTCAGTTGATGCTTCATATCCTCCAGGCGAGCAACTTACCCTGCGCCAGGCTGGTGCTCACAGCGAACATCAGGACAACAACTCAGAGGCGAGGCGCGAGAGCGACAGTGACCAAAGACCCTTAAGTCGGGTGGGCACAGGTGCGTGGGCTCGTTTGGCATTCAGCCTAGCAGTGCTTATGGCCCCATTCTGGAATGTCCTGCGCTGCACCTGGGGGTGTTTCACATAGACATCTTTCAGCGCCGCTCGTTCTAGCTCGGGAATTCGTTTGCTTTTTAGCTGGCTCTTGTACATGGCTCTTCTCCTTCTTCCAGGCGGCTCAGGGGTCTCTGAGCTGCGCGCGGGTGCTTGCCTTTTATGTGGGGCTGAGACTATGATGGTTGTGCGCAGTGAGCCAGTTGGTATCAGATGCTGGCCAGCCGGAGTCTACGTAGGGGTTCGTCGCCTCCACCGCGTTTTTCTAGTTTGCACCTCCTCGCTATAGCTGCGTCTATCAGGGCGTTTGTGTTATAGTAGCCCACGTCCGATCCAAAGACCCTTAAGACCGCACCAAAGATTGCACTGCACTGCAAGGGTCCCTCTCATTTACCCCGTGCCCTCCCCCTCGTCCGGCTCCGCCCTTCTGACAGCCACGCCATCGGCCAGCGGCGCCCAGATTGCGGCTGCGCGTCTTCCCTCGGCCGCATGCACGCGCGCGGAACCCATCGCCATGGCTAGGAGGTCCTCGCCTTGCTGCTCTGAGAGCCTTTGAAACTCCTGTGCGTTGCGCATCGCAACAGTGGCATAGGCGGCTTGCGCGCTCTGTATCTGCGCGTCCAGCGCCACAATCTGCGACTCCAGCGTCGTCATTTGCGACTGCTTCCCTTCCGCGGTGGTCCCTCCGAGACCCCAGGGCCCACCTGGACTGAGCGGCGTGCAACGCAGTTTCTCCCTCTTTGCGAGTTTGGCGGCGCGCTCTGCGGCGACAGTTTGCCACGTGAGCATGGCGTGTTCGCGCTCCGCGACTGCGCGCTGCACCGCCGGCGCCAACGCCAGGTGGGTGTGCAGCGGCGCCAGGCGCAGCGCCATCTGGCCTGTTGCGGCGCGTGCGAGGCGGCAGGCGCGCACGCATGCAGCCCCTGCGGCGCGGGCGTGTGCCGAGGTGAGGCGCTGGGCGGCTCCTTGGGCAGCGTAGCGCCCTCGACGGGCGCCCTCCGCATCCTCCAGGCGCGCCAGGCGCACGAAGGCGAGGCCGCAGTCGGCCAGGGCGTCCGCGTGGGCGGCAGCTCGTCCGACCAGGCGCTCTGCTTTGGCAGAGGCGGAGGCGAGGGCGCTCACCAGGGCTGCGTGCGCGGCTTTGGCAGCCAGGAAGCCGGCGTCCGACTCGCACACGCCGCCGGAGGAGGATGCGGGCTGCACGGAGGTGGTGAGCTCGCGGAGGGCGCGCAGGAGAGGGGAAGAGGGGGTGGGGGGGGGTGGAGGAAGGGGGGGGGGGG
>Ga0208951_1000674_pt1 | contig 15780 bp, 13 predicted proteins | sample GreLakmeMI27MSRF_FD_187702 | JGI IMG/M metagenome (GOLD analysis project Ga0208951, IMG submission 187702) | Freshwater lentic microbial communities from great Laurentian Lakes, MI, USA - Great Lakes metaG MI27MSRF (SPAdes) | ecosystem: Environmental > Aquatic > Freshwater > Lake | place: Great... | reverse complement strand
AGATGCACCAGACCACCTGAGACTAAATACCTTTAAAGGTTTAGGGTGTTTAGGGAGGGAAGGCGACGGGACGCGGGCGCTGGGGGGGGTGGGCTACACTGTAGCCGGGCTACAGGCCCGTTCGCCCAACTTTCAACTCAATTCTCAAAAATGCTATTTCTCTGAAGACATTGCAAGTACGGTATATGGAAGCCACCACAGACAATTTTGCCGCCAACAATGTGTCGCGTTACAAGGGCATGAACGGGTGGATTCAGCACTTTCCGCACAACCTCAAACCACTAGCGCGTCCTTCCGAGGACATTTGGCATCTCTTGGCGCGCTTCATCGTCCGATTCCGCTTTGTACTCGCGTCTAGGCCGTTTTAATCGCGGAGCCAAAAATGTTATATCGGAGTGTTCTACTCACTCATGTGGAAAAACAACCACCGCACCCGTCCGATGCCGCGGCGAGCACGGATGCTCTGCGGCTTCCGCTTCTCGCCGTGCGGCCAAGCTAAGCGACTTTTTCTGCTTGACTTGGGTTTTTTCTAGCACGTGCTAACGCCTCCGTCAATTTTTTTGGCGCCTATGGCGACGTCTAGAAACATTTTGGTAGCGTGTTGTGATTCTTTGAAGCTCTGCAGCACTTTTTTGGCGTTACCCTAGTTGCCTCGTCATTTATTAGAGCCACACAGACAACTCTGCTTCAAGCGCCACTTTTGCAGCATCTTTTCAAGGAACGATTGTAAATGTTTCTGGTCGCGAGCGTCGTGTAACACGTTGTGCAGCTCCCCGACGCATAACCTACTAGGGCCAGCTTCTAGGGTCAGCCCTTCGCCTGAATCGCCGCGTTGACACCACCAGCTGTCTGTCTGTCTCCTCAATAGTCAGGAGGTCGTAACGTCGTACACACACCTCCGACCTCCGCGTTCAAAGTCGAGTCCGCCGCTGCGCATGAGCGCCACCGCTAGTGGCTGCACCACCGACGTGGAGGAGGTGGCTGACACTGAGCAGTCAGGCGCGCACCGCCTTGCCGCTGCCTCGCGCACCACCGCTCATCCCTCGCGGCAGGCGTGCTTCGCTTGCGCGGTGTCAAGGCTGTGGGCTCCCGCTTCAGAGCCTCTTTGACGGTGCGATGCACCTCCTCCAGCCTCGCTCGCGCCTCACTCACCTCTCTGTTGTTGTCAAGCACGCTGGCAAGAAGCGCACGTTGGGCGAGTTTGACAGCGCCCAGGAGGCTGCGCGCGCGCACGACCGCGAGGCTCTGCGGTGCGCTCGCAGCCTGTGCCAGCGCTTGCACGCTGCCACTGACGCAGTCTGCAGCCACCTTGGCCACGATGCGGCCGCTGCCAGGCTCAACTTTCCTGTCGAGGACCAGCCTGCAGAGGCGGAGCTGACGAGTCGCAAGCGTCCGCGAGAGCCAGACAACGCAAACGTCGCTCCTGCGCTGCCGCCGCCTGGCCACCGCCTGGCGCTGCCTGACGGCTGGCTGGAGTGCCCGCGCATGGGCGGCCTGTTCTGCCAGCACCTGGTGCCCTGCAAGGTTCCGCTGGGCCGCCGCTTCAACGAGGTGCTGTGCGGCGCGCTGGAGGCGAAGCGCTTCACGCCCGCGGACGCGGTGCGGCTAGCGCAGACGGCACCAGAGGGTAGCGTGCAGAAACGGCGCGTTGTGGCGGTGATCAACCTGACCAAGACAAGCCGCTACTACAGCCCTGAGGAGGAGGGCCTGGGCGGCGACATCCGCTACTTCAACCTGCGCTGCGACGGCGCGGGCGGCGCGCCGTCAGCGGAGGAGGTGAACGCGTTTGTGTGCCTGGTGGAGTCGGTGCTGGGCGACGCGCGCCTCGCGCAAACCCCTTTCTGCCCCGTCATCTTGGTGCATTGCACGCATGGCTACAACCGCACGGGCGCCATGCTCGTGCATCACGCGATGCGCACGCAGGGGGCACGGCCGGACCTGGTCGCCGCGTTGGGCGCCTTTGCCCGCTGCCGCCCACCCTGCGGGATCTACAAGGAGGACTACATCGCATGTGCGTGCGACCGCCCAGCGTTGCGCCTCGTTTTTATCCTTGACCGCGCTCCGCAGCGCTGTTCTCCTACTACCACGACGTGCGACCGCAGCCGCCGCACGCAGCCTGCCCGCCCACGCCCCCCTGGAAGCGCGAGCCGGGGGGGCCTCCTCCGCTGCGCGACGAGGACATACCCCCGGGAGACATGTGGGGTGCGCGCACGCCCCAGCCCCCAGCCCCCAGCCCCCAGCCCCTGCTGCGGCTCCTCTGCTCACACCTTGCTCCTGCACCCGCAGGCCTGGACAACGAGTCCTACGTCGCCGCGCGCGCGGTGAGCGACGTGGCGATGCCTGACGAGGTTGGCGAGGCTGCGCCGTGTGCGCCCGCGCCCAAGCACGACGATGTCCTGGGCGAGGCTGTGCCCGATGAGCTGGCCGCTTCCATCCGCACCCTGTGCCGCGAGCTCACCTCGCACACCGTCGCCGCTGCCCGAGCGGCGCAGCAGGCTGTGGAGGGCGTGGACTTCCCCGGCTCGCAGCCCGTGTCGCTGTCGCGCGCCAACGCCCCTCTCCTCTGCGACCCCGCCCTCGACTACATGGTCTCCTGGAAGGCTGACGGCACGCGCTACCTGCTGCTGCTGCTGCACGGGGGGGCGTACCTGCTGGACCGGGCTGGGCGGGTGCGGCGCGTGCAGATGCGCTTCCCCACGCCCGACTGCGAGGCGGGCAAGCCCTACCGCCCGCTGCGCGCGCACGACTACACGCTGCTGGATGGCGAGATGGTGGTGGACGCGAGCGGAACGGCTGGCTTGCCACCGCAGCGCCGCTTCCTCGCCTACGACCTCTGCTCCATGGGCCTCACTGGCCGCGAGGGCGTGCGCCAGCTCTGCGACCGCCCCTTTCGCGAGCGCTACGAACTCATCGAGCGCCTGGTGGTCGCGCCCAAGAAGGCGTTCGAACACGCTGCGCGCGGGCGCTACAATGCTGCGGCTGAGCCCTTCCACATCCGCCGCAAGCAGTTCTTCGAGCCCGCCCGCGCCGCATGGCTGCTGCATGAGTTCATGCCCACGCTGACACACCCCAGCGACGGGCTGATCTTCCAGCCCGGGCGCGAGGGGTACCGGGGGCGCACCAACGAGCACCTGCTCAAGTGGAAGTTCCCAGAGCTCAACACCGTCGACTTCCTGGTGCGCCCCGAAGAGGGTGGCGCGCCGGTGCTGTGCGTCACCGGCGACGGCGGGCGGCTCAAGGCGCTCGCGGAGGTTGTGCTGCCGCCCGAGCTGCGCGACGAGGAGGGCGGCGCGTCGCCGCTGGAGGCTGGGCTGTACCTGGAGGATGCGGAGGAGGGCGAGCCCGGGCTGGAGTACGGGCAGGTTGCGGAGTGCCGCTGGGACGGGCGGCGCGTAGCCTGGTCCCTCCTTCGCGTGCGCCGGGACAAGGAGCACCCCAACCACGAGACCGTCTTCCTCAAGGTGTGGCAGAGCATTCGGGACGACATGCGCGCCGGCGACGTGCTGCAGGTGCTGGCGGGGACGAGTGGTGCTTGACTGTGCAACACAGCCGTCTCTACCGGAAGAGTGGAGTCATTTCTGGTTTCTCACTAACACGCCAGGCGCGCACAGCCGCCTAAGAGTAGTAGGGCAGCACCTGTGTAAGGATGTAGGCCCAGGCGACGCCAGACAGGCCGCCCACCAGCCAGCCAGACGAGAACTGCGCCCAGCCCTCGCTCGTCTGCAGCGGGTCGCGCGCGATGCTGCGCCCCGACAGCGTCTTAACGCCCACCACCTCGGGCTGCTGGAAGGAGACGGCGCCGTAGATGGACAGGGCGGCGGTGAGGATGAGCACCAGCCCCGCAGCGGACAGCGAGCCCGCAACCTCTGCAACCTCCGTGGCGCGCAGCGGGCCCAGCTTGATGAAGGGGCCGGCCACGAAGAAGCCGTGGGTGAGGCCAATCTCCACGCCACGCAGCAGGGGGGAGACGCCAGTGCGGTAGGCGGGCAGGTTTGACAGCAGGTTCGCAACCAGCGGCGAGCTGGTCACCGGCGTCTCGAACATGCCGATGAAGGGGTCGCCGTTGATCGCCTTCACCACGTCGTTCTGCGCAGCGAGACAGGCGAGTAAGCACCCAAAAGGAGACCTAGGCCAGGCCTGACGCCTGCTCCCGCGCGCGCAGCCCGCGTCCAGCAGCGAGCGCGCACGCGGCGCGGCGCACCTTGGCCTCGGCGGCGGCGCGGACGATGACGGAGGCGCGAGCGGGCCTGGGCGCGTCGGGACGGCAGTTTCAGCCCTCCCGGATAGAATGCGCGCCGCGCCGCGCACACGCCGGCTACGCACGCACCGCGCGGCAGCCGGGCGAGGGGCAGCGCCCTTGGCGAGCGCGCTGCGCGCCGCGGGCTTCTGCGCGTGGAGCGAGGAGGTGGTTGTGAATAAGCTCTCTCGCGAATCGGGGCACACTGCACTGCTGCGCACCCGCGACAGCAGCGGCGCAGAGAGCAGGGCAGAGGTCATGGTCGCCATTGCGTGCTACACAGGGAACGCGGAGGTGCTGACTGTGTGCGCATTTTGTTTTCTCGCCGCCGCCGCCTCGTCGCCGCGTCGGTCGTTGGTCAGTCGCACGCTGCTGCTGCATCTCTCGATGCCCTACGCTGGGCAGCGCGCTTGGCGGCTGTGAGGTTTCAGAGACAGCAGGACAGGAGGGTGGCAGAGGCGTGCGCGAGAGCTCCTGGTAAATGACACGCTGTTGAGCGTGCGTTAGCAGAGACTACGCTGCGGGCTTGGCCGCCTCGGCGGGCATGGGCGGCGCGTCGATGTCCGCGGAGCCCATGGTCTCGTCCTCCTCGTCCTCGTCGTCGCCGTCCACCTCCTCGTTGGCCACCGCAAGCTTATCCAGCTTCTCCGCGAGCAGCTTCTCGTCGCGCTCGCTCACCGCACGCGCCCCCTCTTTGACCACCAGGCGCCCCTTGGCCGCGTCGATGCTCGCCGCCGCCGCCGCAGTCGCCTCCTCCAGCAGCTTCACGCCAGCCTCCTTCTCCAGCGTCTGCGTGGTGAGCACGTATAGCGGCGGCGCCACCAGCTTCATCTGCACGATGCAGTCGTCGTGGCTGAGCGCCTGCGCGGCGCGCATGGCCGCCTTGATGTGCAGCACGCCGTCATAGCCAAAGCAGGTGAGCTCCACATCCGCGCGGATCTTGAGCGGCTGGGGCGTCATGCGCCGCCTGATGTTCACCAGCAGCGCCTCGCGCACGGCGGGCGTGAAGGCGGGCGCCGTCTCGGGGGTGAAGGCGGACAGCCCGGTCTCCGGGTCCATTCCAACCTGTTTGAACGCGTCGAACGCGTGCCCGAAGCGCTTATACAGCGGCCAGCCCAGCTGCTCGTACAGCTCCTGCGCGGGCGCAGGAAGGAGGGCGGCGGGTGAGAGGGCGCCTTGCAAAGCTCGCTCGCTCGCTCAGCACTGCGCACGTTGACGTCCGTGCCCGTCGTCTCCGCCACGTGGCGGATGATGGAGTGCACCATCTTGCTCTTGTTGTACTTCTCCTCGCAGGCGGCCACGTCCTCAGGCGCCACGCGGCTGGCGCACAGCTTGTCAGAGCACTGCCACTGCGCGAGGCAGCTCAACGCGCACCGCTTGGACAAGTCGATGTAGCCCTTCTCTTTGTCAACGCGCAGCACCATAACGGGCTCAATCCGCCCAACCTGCAGGAAAGCGGGCACGAGAGGGTTAGGGCTGGACCGCCGCCTGCCTAGTGCGGCAGCAGCCTGGATGCAGGCGGCCAGGCGAGTGTGCGTGCCTTGATAAGCTTGGTCACGGAGCGAATGCGTCGCCGAGAGAGCTCAGAGAGCAGGATCATGCCCTCGATGTTGTTGTACTCTAGCAGCGACACGTATGCGCCCATCTCCGCAATGCTCTTCACCTGCAGGAACGCGGGCGCTGTCTCAGCGGCGGCGCGGGGGAAGCCGGCGAGAAACGGAGGAAGGCTCGGAGGCAGCCTCCCGACACGGCGCCAGTGCTGACGGCTGGGAGGCCTGGGCCGCCTGGATCGTAGCCGCACCTGCACCATGACCACGTCGTCTACCTCCGGGTAGCGCTGCTCGTACATGCGACAGTCGCGGAGCGTCATCTTGGCGCTGCGCTGCGCTTCCCGCCGCGACTGGCGACGCCTGCTCACTCCCAGGCGGTTCGGGCACGTAGCCAACTGCGATACAACAGCGGAGGCGAAGGCGACGCAAGCACAGTGCGGCCACCAAATAGCGCGCCCGCCGCGCGCGTGCGCCGCGCGCTCTTTGATCCTTGGGCACTCGTGCTCCCTCCCGTAGCCTCTGGTCCTTCAGGTGCGTGCAAGTGGCCCGGTCCAGCAGCGGGCGCAGCGGGTGCACGCTGTAGGTGTACGAGCTTGCGCGGCCCTCCGCCCTCTGCGCACACGCGCGTTGACCTTTGACACTGCCGCTGGCGTGCTGACGAAGAGCTGCCGCTCGTCAGCAGGATGGCTGAGGATGGCGAGGTCTCCGCGCTCGTGTGCGACAACGGCTCCGGCATGGTCAAGGTGCGAGAGAGCCCGCGCAATTCGTAGACCGGCTTCCGCTTGCCCGCGCGCGCACCTGCTCGCAGCCGGCCCTCTCCGCCGCGGGTGCAACCAGCAGCTGAGTGCGTCGGCCCTCTCCGCAGGCCGGTTTCGCGGGCGACGACGCTCCGCGGGCGGTGTTCCCTTCCATCGTCGGCCGTCCGCGCCACCAGGGCGTGATGGTTGGCATGGGCCAGAAGGTGCGCGCCTCGAGCTTGCGGGGCGGTTGATCACAGGGCCTCGGCCGGGCGCGGTGGGAGCGCGGTGGGAGTCCCGCCCGGTGCTGCCCTAAACTGCCACCAGTTAGAGCTTGCTGCCACAGCCGCCCGCCGCTGGCCAGGCGCCCACAGTGCGCTGGCTCCTGCTGCTGCTGACGCTGGGCGTGCGCGTGTGGCAGGACGCATACGTGGGCGACGAGGCTCAGTCCAAGCGCGGCATCCTTACGCTCAAGTACCCCATTGAGCACGGCATCGTGACCAACTGGGATGACATGGAGAAGATCTGGCACCACACCTTCTACAACGAGCTGCGCGTGGCGCCGGAGGAGCACCCGGTGCTGCTGACGGAGGCGCCGCTGAACCCGAAGGCGAACCGCGAGAAGATGACGCAGATCATGTTCGAGACCTTCAACGTGCCCGCCATGTACGTCGCCATCCAGGCTGTGCTGTCGCTGTACGCCAGCGGGCGCACCACGGGCATCGTGCTGGACAGCGGCGACGGTGTGACGCACACCGTGCCCATCTACGAGGGATACGCTCTGCCGCACGCCATCCTGCGCCTCGACCTGGCTGGCCGCGACCTGACCGACTACATGATGAAGATCCTCACGGAGCGCGGCTACAGCTTCACCACCACGGCTGAGCGCGAGATTGTGCGCGACATCAAGGAGAAGCTCGCGTACGTGGCGCTGGACTTCGAGCAGGAGATGGCCACCAGCCTCTCCAGCAGCGCGCTGGAGAAGAGCTACGAGCTGCCCGACGGCCAGGTGATCACCATCGGCAACGAGCGCTTCCGCTGCCCCGAGGTGCTCTTCAACCCCGCGATGGTGGGCATGGAGTCCCGCCACGGCGGCATCCACGAGACCACCTACAACAGCATCATGAAGTGCGACGTGGACATCCGCAAGGACCTGTATGGCAACATCGTCCTCTCCGGCGGCTCCACCATGTTCCCCGGCATTGCCGACCGCATGTCCAAGGAGATCACCGCCCTCGCGCCCAGCAGCATGAAGATCAAGGTCGTCGCGCCTCCTGAACGCAAGTACTCCGTCTGGATCGGCGGCTCCATCCTCGCCTCCCTGTCCACCTTTCAGCAGATGTGGATCGCCAAGAGCGAGTACGACGAGTCCGGACCCTCCATCGTGCACCGCAAGTGCTTCTAAGCGCGCGCGGGGCGCAGGCGGCTGGAGCAGGGAGACGCAAGGGCGACTGAAACGGGGCACAGCGTGTTGCGCTCCTGCACGCCGGGCGGGCTGACCACCCGTCGTGCGATACTGTGGAATGCACGACTTTGTTGAACCACTCTTGACTCTGGTCCTCACGCCAGCGCCTGCTCTTGCACCGCGTCGGTCTCCGTCTGAAGCGCCCGCACCCTCTGCACGTCCGCCGCCAGCAGCGCGGAGCTGGCGGCGAGCGCCTCCTGCAGCGCCCGCATCTGTGCGGGCGGCAGCGAGGCGTGGGCGCGTGCTCGCGCGCGCTGCGCCACCAGGTCCTTGGGGGCCACCGCGCCCAGCGCAGCCGTGGCGCGCTGGCGCAGCAGCTCCAGCCGCCCCGCGCTCGCCGGCAGAGCTTCCCGCCACGCGCCCAGCTGCGCCACCAGCGCCTGCTCCGCCTGCGCGGTGCGCGGCAGGTCGCGCGCCAGGTCCGCGAGCAGCGCGGCTCGCTGCCTCAGGTTCGCCCCCAGCGCCCCGGCAGCCTCGCAGCGCCCGCGCAGCGCCTCACCCCGCGCATGCAGCTCATCCGCGCGCGCGCGCAGCTGGCGCAGCGCCGCCGCCTGGCGCGCGCCCTCTGAGCCCAGGCGCACGCAGCGCCGGCCCAGCTCCGCGTGCGCCCGGTGCGCCCACGCCACGTGGCGCTCGCGCAGCGCCACCGAGGCGCAGGCCAGGGAGGCGGCGCCGAATGCGCTGTCGCCCAGAGCCTGGCGCTGGGTGGGGGAGGGGGGCAGGGGCGGTGCGGAGCCCCCGGGCGGGCCGCCGGCCAGCGCCTCCAGCGCAGCTGCGCCAGCCTCCACCCCAGCCTCCGCGTCGCCCTCCGACTGCGCCTGCGCCTCCGCCTGGCGCAGTCGCGGGCAGGGGTGCTGCGGCGCCACGGGCTGCGGCGCCAGCAGAGAGACGGTGCCCCCCGGCTCCAGCACCAGCAGCGCCGCCGCTGCCAGCGCGTCGCGCCGCAGCGACGCGCCCGCCAGCCAGCCCTGTCCCTCGCGTAGCAGCTCCACGGCGGGGAGGGGCAGCGTCACGCCCCCGTCACGCCCCGCAGCCGCGTCAGCCAGCATGCGCGGCAACGCGGGCAGCCAGGTGAGCGTCACCACCGCGCACCGCCGCCCGGCGGCCACGAAGAGTCGTCGCCCGGGCGGGGGCTCCCATGCGAGGGCGCAGGGGAGGGGCGAGGGGTACGCGGGGGCGCAGCCGGTGGCCACCAGGTCGATGGGGAGCAGCAGCGGCGCAGACTCCGGCGCAGGCAGGCGCGGGCAGAGTGCGCGCGCGCGCCGCACCGCGCCCCCCAGGTCCCTGTCCGCGGTGGCTGTGGCTGGCGCAAATGCTGGCGCCAGCAGCGCAGCGCGGCGCAGCGTTGGCTCCAGCAGCAGCGACAGGCGCAGCGTGCCGTCCCGCGCAGCCACGCACAGCAGCAGCGCGGCGTGGGTGCCGGGCAGGGGCGCCAGGGCGAGGGCGGTGGCCGGGGAGGTGGGCCCCTCCTCGGGGCCCCCTAGGCGCACCAGAGGGCCCACCACCGCCGCACAGCGCCCTGGCAGGCTGTGCGGCGCCACGCGCACGCAGCAGGCTGCAGCCTGTGCGGCCGCCTGTCGCCCCCGGGCCAGGGCGGGCGTGTCGCCCGGCTGAGCCAGCGCCACAAGCCGCCCCGCCACAGGCGGCCAGCCGGGCAGTGCGGCGGCCAGCCACGCGCCCGCAGCCTCGCACCCGTGCGCCTCTCTGGCCATGGCTGCTGCTGTGGAGGCTGGCAGGTGGGCGCCGAAGGGGGTGGGCCCGGGACACAGGGTGCTCAGCTGCCCGTCGCGGAACAGCAGCACGCAGCCCAGGCTATCCCACCCGCCGCGGCCAGGGGGCAGAAAGGCAAAGTCCACGGGCGCTGCGCCACAGTCCTCCTCCCCCTCGTCGCTGCCACGGCCGCTGCCGCTCAGCTGCAGCTCCTGCTCGCGCAGCAGCCGAGTGGGCGCGCTGCCGCCGCCGCCCAGCGGACAGGGCGGCACCGCGTAGAGCAGCAGGCGCCCGTCGGAGAGCAGCACCTGGAGGTGCGCCTCCGAGCAGGGGTGCCACTCCATGCGCAGCAGCGTGACGCCGGAGGGCAGCGCAGCCGCGTGCGGGCCCTCGCCCGCACCCAGGCTGCTCACAGCCAGCGGTGGGGCCAGGCCGGGTGTCGCGAAGCTGGCGGCGCCGGCGGAGGAGAGGCGCAGCACACAGAGCGCCGCGTGCGGGGCGCTTGAGCCGGGCGGCGTATAGGTGCCTGCGCGTACCCGCGTCAAAGGGGCGCGCACGCGCGGGCGCGCGGGCAGCGCGCACCCGTGATTGCCACGTGCTGCCCCCCGGGACTGACCACCAGTGCACGGCCTGCAAAAGGAAGCGCTGGAGAGGGCGCAAAGACGCGCATCTGCGGCGCCGCAGATCCCGGGCCCTCCGAGACGCTGCAAGGCAGGGCAGGGTGCCACGGGTGTCAGGATAGAGCTGCGCAGGCAGTGCAGGAGCAGCTCTAACGCGTCGCACCAGGCGGCGACTGCACGTGCGTCCGCACTGCGCAGCAGCCCGTCCGCGCCCAGCACGTACAGCCGTCCACGCTCATCCTCCGCCAGCAGACCTCCTCCCAGCGGGGCTGGCGCGCTTTCGTCGACGCTCACAGCGGGAAACATGTGAGCTCTACGGCGTCTGCTTTTGCCTGTACTTTTGCACCACCCAGGCCACGTCGGCGGCTGTGCGCTGGAAGATTGTGTGCAGGCGCTCAGGGTCCGTCTCGTCGGCGTGCGCAACAAACTTCTGCAAGGGCGTGAGTGACACGTGCCGTAGGGTTGCTACCAGCGTCCGTTACCCTGAGGCTGGTAGGCTGCCTATGTTCGCGAGAAGGAGACGCACCTCTCGCGCTATGCGGCGATAGTAGTCGATAGAGGCGCGAGGCAGTAGGCGCGTTTGGCGTAGGACGTTGCGGTACTGTGTGTGCCTGGCTCAGCGTCGTGCGCACGCGCTCTCAGCGCCAGCACGCACCAGGACAATCGGGTTCGAGCTCATGCAGCGCAGTACATGCAGCAGCTCAGTCGAGGGCAAGGAAAGTGGCCTTTCTGAACGAGGGATGCACGGCCACCAGACGGCGGCGGTACGACGACGACGGTCGCTCGTCGGTACGACCTCCGCCGCCAGCCAAAAACGCGGCGCCCTCTGCGCTCTCCTATATCTCAGTCCTATCAAATTGCCGCCAACACCGCGTATGTGAGCTAGCGCGAGCTGCGTGAAGGAGGGCGACACATCGCAGCGAGATGGAACTTGCCATCGCGCAGCGCCTTCGCGCAGAGGTGGAGGCGGCGCACAGCAGCGGCGCGTGGCCGCATGTATCCGCGTCAGTCTCCCCATCTCACGCTCGCACTCAGGAGAGGCGTCATGCTGCGAGGAGGCTGCAGCCTGTCTGGTGGAGTCGCTGAACGAGCACGCGGCGCAGAGCGAGGTGCTGGACGCGGTGGCGTGGGAGGTGTTCCACTCGCTGAGCGCTCTGGCGCAGGCTTCGCCGCGGTGCGTGAGCTCTTCTCGACATACGTTGCCTGTCGCAAAGTCGCCCCTCACAGCCTCTCTCTCTGCAGCGCTGCCGCTCTCGTGTTACAAGCAGTCGAGCTGCTGTCGCGCCTCGGCCCCGCACGCGACACGCTGCCGCTGTTCCTGGAGGCGCTGCAGCTGGGGAGCGAGGGTGATGCCCCTGCCTTCCGCGCCGCCCTGATGCGGGGCACGCACACGCTGCTGACGCGCCAGCCCAAGCGCACTTTTGCGGCGGCGCTAGACGCGCTGCCGCAGATATTGGCAGTGGCGGGCGAGGCGGCGGCAGCGCTGGCCGACGAGCGAGGTGATGGCGCCGACGCGCACAGGGCGCTGGAGGCCGCGCTTGACGTCGCCAGTTTGCTGTGCGTTTTCGCGACCGACGATGTCACGCGCGCTCGCGCCCGCCACGCGCTGCTGCAGGTGCTGTGCGCCGCAGCATCGCTGCTGCCACTGGGCGCGGCTGAGGCGCGGCTCGCTCCGCTCCGCGCATCGCTCGCAACGCTGGGCATCACGACGTGGGATGCGTTGCGCGACGCGACTGCGCCCATGGCGCACGACCCTGGATGCGAGGAGGACGAGGTGACGCCAGCAAGCGCCGTCCCCGAGGGTGTCACGCTGGGAGCGGCGCTGCTCGCGCACGCCTGGGTGTGTGGCGACGCAGGCGATGGCCCAGAGCCGGGGGGCGCCGAAGCGCTGCGCACAACTGCCACCCACGCGCTCGCACTGCTGCCGCACCCCTCTCGCCTGGCGCTCCTCGGCGCGCAGATGGTTAGTAGCGCTTCTCGACGCGTGACGTTGTGCAGCGACGAGGCGGCGCTGAACGGTGTGCTGCTCGCGCTGGCAGAGGCGATGGCGCACTCGCCGCTGCCCCTGGTTCGCACTGCATCCTACACAGCGCTGCTGGCCTGCCTGGACGCGCACGCGCCCTTCGCGCGTTTGGCCGCGCTGCGTGCGCTGCTGAAGTGCGTGCGCGACCCGGGCGTGAGCGCGCTCCTCTTCCGCAGACTGAAGGACGACGCCGCTGCGGGCTGGGGGCAGCCCCCCTTCGGCTCCGCACCTTGCGCGCGTCTGCTTGTCGAATGGATGGCCGAGGGTGCGCGCGGCGGCGAGGATGCGCTTGGCGATTGCGCGGATGCGGCGGTTGGCTGCCTCAATGCTCTGCGCTTCATGCTCCTCAGAGACGCCGCGGATGGCAGCAACTGCAGCGGCCTGCGCTCGCGCGCGGCGCTGCGGGAGCTGGTGGAGGGCAGCCTGGAACCGCTGGCGCTGGCGTCGGGGAGGGCAGCTGCGGCAACGCTTGAGGGTCTGGAGGGGACGCCGGCGCCGCTGCTCGCGCTGCAGACGCTGCACGAGGTGGCTACGCGCACGCTGGAGGCTGCGCGGGCGGCGTCCACTGGGCTGCCGGAGGCTGATGGCCCACCGCAGAACAAGGCTGTTCTTGCCGTCGGAGCACCAGGCGGGCTGAGACGCGGGTTCTTGTGCTAGACCTCTGGATAGTTTGCGTCGTGTTATGACTGCGCGTGTGCGCGTATATTTGTCTGTGGGTGTGCTGCTCTAGAATGCCGACTTGGTAAGCGTGGAGTCTCTCAGCACCTGCTCGCGAAGCTCCGCGTTGCGAGCCTCCCTCGCCAGCGCCCTGCGCCTCGACAGCCGCCGTCGCCGCTCCTCCTCGTCTGTCTCCTCCGACGGCTCTGACGCCTCTGACGGCTCCGAGGGCTCCTGTTCCTCCTCCTCCTCCTCGACCGGGCCGTAGGAGGAGGAGGACGGCTGCGACGACTCGGAGGGCTCCTCACGCACCTGCGGCAGCGCCCCACGCGGCGGGGCGGGCCTGAAACTGCTGCTGCTAGGCGGCCCGCTGGTGGAGGCGCTGTAGAGCGGGTTGGTGGAGCTGGTGTAGGCACTGGAAGGGTCGCTGCTGAAGGCGTCGCTGTCCGAGACCGTGGTCGCGTCCGCGTACGCGTACGAGTCGGGCGCAGACTCCTCCTCGCTCTCAGCTTCCTCCTCGTCAATGTAGCTGCTGCCCTCCTCCTCTTCCTCCTCCTCCTCGTCCAAGTACGATGACGAACCCTCGCTCCCATCAGCCTCCGCGGCAGGCTCCGTGGGCGGCGGCGTGGGCGGGCGCGCGGCGGGCAGGATGACCAGCGAGCTGACCTTCTTTCCGTCGCGCAGCTCAAACGCCTTGGCCGCGTGCGTCTCAGCCACCGCCGCAGCCTTCTTGGCGAACATGGCGTACAGAGGCATCGTCTGCGGGCGGGCTGTCAACTGCGCGACTGCGTGCACGCCAGCACGTGCGCACCAGCGACATCAGGCGCGCGTCCTCGCACAGCAGCCGCACTTGCACCATGTAGTTGCCCAGCCGCCCAACTGCCGCATGCCGCACGCGTCAGCGCAGCTGCAGCTCCTGCGCGCGGGCGCGGGCGCGGGCACGCACTGGGGTAGAGGCTGTTAGTGGAGCTGCCCTTCTCCAGAATCAGCTTCACTTCCTTCACCAGCTGCCCGTTGTCCCACACGCCGCCCCTGAATTTGCGCCCGTTGGCGCTGGTGGCGATGCCGTCGCCAGAGCGGCGTCCAGCCACGAAGTCGCCCTCGTACTTGCGCCCTGTTCGTGTGGGAGAGCGTCAGCCCCCGCCACCCGCGGGGCACTCGCGCGCCCAGCCCAGCCACACTGCGCGTTGGTAGAACATGGAGGCGCGGACGAGTGCGTGGCGGGTGCCTCCGCGCACCGTCTGCCCAAATGTAACGCCCGCGTCCATGCTGCACGCCGTATGCCCACTCGCCCTCGTACTTAGAGCCGTCCGGCCACATGTGGCACCCCATGCCGGACCGCAGATCCATGTTCCAGCAGCCGTAGTAGGCCTCGCCCTGTGGGGGCGCATGAGAGAGGGCGTGGAGCCCTACCTCTCGCACTCCCCGCGCACCGTGGTCTTCCACAGAAACAGGCCCCGCCCGTGGCGCTGGTCAGCCAGGAACTCGCCCTCGTAGCGGTTGGCGGAGGCGTAGGTCACAATGCCGAGGCCGTCATAGCAGTCAGTGCGCCACTCGCCCGCGTAGTGCACCCCGTCGGCCGTCGTGAACACGCCCCACCCGCTGCGCATGCCGCGCACCCAGTCGCCAGCGTACACGCTGCCGTCCTCGAACGTGTGCACAGCCAGGCCGCCGTAGGCCAGCTCTGGCGGCGGCAGCCGCGGCGGAACCAGTGGGTAGAGCTTCCCGGGCGGCAGCCCGGGCTCCTCGTCGTCTGACTCGGCGGCCTGCATGGCCTGCACCCACGCGTCGGGCGGAGGAGGAGACGACTGAAAATTCGAAGACGTACGTGCGCGCGGCGAGCGAGGCTTCGGTCTTTGATGAAACCGCAGTCCCTCCTTGCGAGAGCTGTTGCACTCGAGGCAGTCGAGGATGAAGGCCAGTGGGAGTTTGAGCGACATTGCTGGCTCCGTCCAGCACTACCTGGACAAGAAGCGAGCTCGACGCTCTCTGCACGTTGAGCTGCTTGAGGCGTGTTGTGGCACAGCTACTTGTGCTGCGTGTGGCTACGCCCTAGCAGCCTGTGCGTGAGGCCTGCACCGGCTTGCGGCTGACGCGCCCACTCTCGCTCACTCAGTACGTGGCTTGGTTGCCCCTGGCGCTCGCTGCACACTATCTGGGCTATCCGGATTTCGCCTTCTTGCTCGGTGAGGCCACGGATCGCGTGCTTTTGCCTGGGAACGGTGTCTCTCGCCTCTCCTCACCCGTCTCGCACAGGAACGTGGTTCGTGTTGGGCTGCCTGGTCGTGCTGTACCTGCGTCAAAACCTTGTTGATATGAGCTGGAGAGCGGCGCTGATGCTGTGCTCCTTCTTGCTCCTCTTTTTTGCGCAGGAGCTCTCTCTGCCCGCCAACGCCTTCTGGTCCTTCTTTGCGCGCTATGTGGTCTGTGCCATCCTGATCACGGCGGTGACCGCCCACATCGTGCCAACCTCGCTCATCTCCTCGGAGCTTGCGGATTTGCTGGTTCGCGTGGGCATCCTGGCACCAAGAACGCAATGACTCTATGACACTCGCCAGGTAGCAAAATTTGATCTTTTCGCCCGGAAACACGGGCAACCAAAACGGCCGAAGGCCGCCGCCGAACGAAGGAGGCGCCTGGCGGCCGCCGAAGGCGGCAGCCGAAGGCGGCCGCCGAAGGCTGCTCGCTGCTGTAATATGTAATAATAACCATCTGGTGTCCGCTCCATGCGGTGCGTGTGGGGTGCGGCGTGTCTCTCTTTCGGCAAGGGCGGCGTGGCCG
>Ga0208951_1000673_pt1 | contig 15805 bp, 11 predicted proteins | sample GreLakmeMI27MSRF_FD_187702 | JGI IMG/M metagenome (GOLD analysis project Ga0208951, IMG submission 187702) | Freshwater lentic microbial communities from great Laurentian Lakes, MI, USA - Great Lakes metaG MI27MSRF (SPAdes) | ecosystem: Environmental > Aquatic > Freshwater > Lake | place: Great... | reverse complement strand
GACGGTCCTGGACCTGGGGAGCAACGGGCTGAAGACGCTGCCAGCCTCCGTCGGCTTCCTGGCTGCCCTGCAGTCGCTGAACCTAGCACACAACAGCCTTTCCACGCTGCCGCCTGAGATCGGGCGGCTGCGCGCCCTGCGCGTGCTGGGCCTGCGCAGCAACCTGTTGACCGCCCTGCCGGACCAACTGGGCGACCTGGAGCAGCTGGAGTCGCTGTTCCTGACGGACAACCGGCTCACGGAGCTGCCGCGCACAATGGGCCGCCTCCTGAAGCTGCGCAAGCTCCAGGCCGCCAGCAACGCGCTCACCAGCCTGCCCGAGGAGCTGGGCGAGTGCGCGAGCCTGGAGATGCTGCGCCTGCCCTGCAACGCGCTGGCCCAGGTGCCCCGCTCCCTGTCCGCCCACCCCAGGCTGTGCTGGCTGAGCCTGTCGGGCAACGCGCGCTTCTGCGCACCCCCGGCGCCGGCCGCGCCGGTGCCCTCCGTCGCCCCCGGCGAGCTGCTCTGCGAGGACGAAGCGCCCCTGGGCCCCTCTGGCGCGTCGGGCGGGGTGTGTGCAGCGCTCTGGAGGGGCCGCCGAGTGGCGCTGAAGCGCTTCGTGTCGGGCGTGTCCCCCGACGGGGCGCCGACGGACGAGGTGGCCGCCGCGTGCGCGGTGCGTCACGGCTGCGTGGTCGCCGTGCTGGCGGTGCAGCAAGAGCCGCTCGCACTGCTCATGAGCCTCGCGCCGGGCCAGCCCCTGGGGGGCCGCCCCTGTGCCGCGTCGCTCCTGCGCTGCACCTACCCCGCGGGTGCCGGCTGGACCAGCCGCTTTGCGCGCACAGCCGCGCGGGACGTTGCTGCGGGCCTGGCTGGCTGTCACGCGGTGCGCGTGGCGCACGGGGACGTGTACGCGCACAACGTGGTGGTGGACAGCCAAGGGCGGGCAACGCTGGTGGATATGGGCGCTGCATGGGGGTATCCGCAGGGATGCAGTGTGGACTTTGAGCGCCTGGAGGTGCGCGCCTTCGGCCTGCTCCTCCACGAGCTGGCGCAGCGCACGCAGGGCGGGGTGGACCGGGAGCTGGGGGCTGTGGCGCAGGCGTGCCTGCAGGAGCAGGTGGACGGCCGGCCCTGCTTCCGCGAGCTGGAGCGGTCGCTGCAGTCGTCGCTGCTGTCGCTCGGTGATGCATGATCATTTAAGGCTGTTCATGAAGCGGAACATGGAGGCCATTGTGCGCTGCAGGTTCTCCACCACACTCTCCTGGCGAGCTGCGCCCCCCCCGTTCGCTGCCGGGCCGCGCGCATCCTCCTCCAGCAGCAGCAACACGTCCTCCAGCCCGGGCCGCCCCGCCTGCTCCGCCAGCAGCTTGAAGCGGCCGGCCCTCTGCGCGTCCGGGCCAAACACTTTGTAGGCCTCGGGGTAGCGCTTGAACACGGTGCCGTCAGCCAGCGGGCGCAGGCTGTAAGAAACGGTGAACTGGTTCACGAACCGCTCGCGCAGGCGGCGCGCGTTGAGGCCGATGCCCGCGTCTCCAGACGCCAGGCGGGGGTTGAGCAACACGATGGAAGCACCGCTCTCCAGAGCTTCAGCAGCCACGCGCTGCGAAGCCTCCACGCCCTGCGGGTCCGGCGCGCACACGACGACGACGCGGTCACCCGGGCGCAGCAGCGCGCGGTCGTTGAGGGAGGCTATTGAGAAGGAGATGGCGCCTGACCAGCGCTGCGCCAGCCCCGCCGCCGCGCCCGCGTCGGGAAACACGGCCCGCACGCAGGCGCCCTCCTCAGGGAGCACGCCCATCGCCTGCGACAGACTCTCCACGAAGAAGCGGCAGAGCTGCGCAGGGGCACGTCAGGAGCGAGCACCGGCACATGCAGCGCACACGCGCCTCCCACACGCGCTGCTGGTCCCCCTCCTGCGCCATGATGTTGCCCGACGTGCTGTCGAAGAGCTCGGGGACCTGGATCTCAACCAGGCAGCGGCTGTTGCCAGCCTCAATGGCAGTCGCTGTCGTCTGCCCACCCTGCACCACCGCGTCGTACAGGCTGTCGGGCAGCACGTCGTCGTCGCGCAGCTCCACCGCGACGGCGTCGCTGGCGGCGCAGCGCAGCCGCGGTCCTCGCGGCGCAGAGAGCGGGGCGCGAGGGGCACCCGAGCGCCGCCGTATACGCGCCCATCTGCAGTGCGCGGGCGCGCAGAGCGTCGCCAGGGCTGTCACGGGCGACATTGGTTACGCGATGGGACAGTTTTTGGCGTTTAAGGGAACGCCTGCTGTTCTCTGCTGGCGGCGGTCAGGCACAACAATGCCATTCTCGCTCCCTACGTGCCCCTACGGTCGGTCCCTACTGCCCTCACTGTGTCGCGGTGCGAGGACAGAGCTGCCGTGAGCGCGGGTGCAGCAGGGCGAGTGTGCGCGGAATGGCTGCCGAAGCACCTGGCGCTCCTGCTGCGGGCGCTGATGCGGGAGCGCGCAACCCCTTCGCTGGCTTCGCCTCTCGGCTGCGCATCGAGCTTGTAAGCCTTAAGGATGCGGCGCTGGACAGCGACGCAGCTGCCCAGTTGCGCGCAGCCGCATCCAACGCCAAGGCACAGGTTATCAGCGCAGACTTAAGCCTGGACACGCTGGGCGACAAAGCGAAGGCTGCGGCCGCGTCCGCCAAGGCCAAGGCCTCCGCCGCGGCTGACCGAGTGGAGGCAGGTGCCGTGGCCGCGGCGCACGGCGTCGCCAGGGCGGGAAGCAGTCTAGCTGCTAGTGCCAACGACGGCCTGGCCCGCGTGCAGTCGCTGACGCACGAGCGATTACTCACCTTTTTCATGCTCAGCTTCGCAGCCGCAGTGCTGCTGGTGCTCGCCTTCTTCGTAGGACTGCCGGCAGCGGCTCTAGCGCCTGCAAAGTTCGCCGTCCCCTTCACGCTCGGCTCGCTGCTCAACCTGGGCGCGCTCGCCGCGCTGCGAGGCGTGCGCGGCCAGGTGGAGCACATGGCCGCGCCGGAGAGGCTGCCGCTGTCAGCACTGTATTGTGGCTCGATGCTGCTCACCATTTGGGCCACATTTGTGATGCACAGCTACATCCTGTGCGTGCTCGCCAGCCTGGTGCAGCTGGCGGCGCTGCTGTTCTATTCGGTGTCCTATTTCCCTGGAGGTGTTGCCGGGGCGAAGTTGGTGTCCATGAGCGCGGGGCGGGTGCTCAGACCGGCGCTGGGGGCATGCGCCAGCGCCACAGGCAGCTGCTTCGCGGAGGCGAGGGAGACGCGCAGCCTTAGCGACCTGCTCCCAATCTAAGAGGCGCAGCACTTTACATATACGCGCCATGTTGCGCTGCAACCATACACCCTCGCTGGAATGAGGCGGAAGTGAGCGAAGAGCCAAACTTTGAGATGGCTGAGCTTTACGTTGTTACGTATACGTTCGACGACAGTTCGACCCCCAGTTCGACCGACCTGTTGTTGTTCGACGAGGCTTCGAGCTATAGGCGACTCTCCTGCGCCCGGCTGCTGTGTTGACTGCATCAGACTTGTCGTTCGCTGTGTGCTCGGCCTGTCCTCTACTCGCATCCCAGCATGCGCCGCGCTGCGCAGCTCTACTCAGCTCTCTCGCACCACGTCGCCGCGCAGCCTGTGGGGCGCAGACTCGCGCGCTGCGCCGCCCCGCCTTGTCGCTGTGCCGCAGCCAACAGCTGCTCTGCCGACGTTGCCCATGCGTCAAGTCTGCACACAACTGCTCGTTCGCTCTCTTCCGGCGCTGCGCAGTCTCCGCCGCCCGCAGAGCTCACAGAGCGCGAGTTCCACGCACGGGCAGACGAGTATCTTGAGGGGCTGTATGCAGCCATCGAGGCGCGTGCTCTGAGGATGCACACATTCGCTCCTCGTTAGCAGGTGCCGCGGCGCTGACGCTCTCGGCGCGGCCCTGTTTAGGAGTATGTTGAGGCGCGAGACGTGGAGGGCTCCGACGTGAACATGTCGGTGCGTCGCGCCACAGCCTGCACAACGCGACTGTCTGCTCACGCGCACCCTCTCTTGCACAGCAAGGGGTGCTCACCGTGAAGCTGGGCGCGCAGCGAGGAACCTTCGTGGTGAACAAGCAGACGCCGAACCGCCAGATTTGGCTCGCCTCGCCCGTCAGGTGCGACACGGCGCGCTCGTTCCTCGAGCCTGCCAGCTCGCTGACGCCCTGCTCTCTGCGCAGCGGTCCCTTCCGCTACGACCCCGCGCCCGGGGCTGGCTGGCGCTATAAGCGCGACGGCCACAGCCTGCACGAGAGGCTGCAGACCGAGCTGGGCGCGCTGTGCGGCCCGCCCGCGCCGCTGCTGCAGCCGCGCGCGCGCAAGCACCCTTGAGGCGCCGATGGGCCTCGATGCGCCGGGATGCCTCGCAGAACAGCACGAGCTGCTACGCCAGCCTGATTCTATGTAGGCAGGGCTGACACCAGAAATCAGTCGTGCCATATATCCACGGCGGCAGCGGTTAGCACATACGGCGCAACCACCGCCGAGCAAGTCGCCCTGCAGCCGCGCGCCACGCACCGCGGCGGCGGGCCTGCCTCCTCTCCACCTGTCACCCCCGCCAACTCGTGCGTCTATTATCAGTAGTCCGTGCAGTCCGTGTCCATCCTCTCTCGCACGCACACACCCCTGGCAGCCGCCCTGTGTCGTGAGCAGCTGCTAACGCCTGGCCTTGTGAACCACCAAGGATGTTTGGCACCATTGCGCAGCAGCCAGCTGCGCCCGCCAACTTGAACAACGACATTCCGGTGCGTGGTGCCGCGCTATGCTGCGCGCGCGCGGCTGTGGGCAGGCAACCCTAGTGTGTCTGACGAAAGCCGTCTGCAGCTGGTGCAGCCTCCGAGCGACGGCGTGAGCGCGCTGGCGTGGAGCCCGAAGCAGAACTTCCTGGTGGCCAGCAGCTGGGACAACCAAGTGCGCTGCTACGAGGTGCAGGCCAACGGCAGCAGCACGCCGCGCGCCTCCGTGGCCCACGAGGCGCCCGTCCTCTGCGCCGCCTGGCACCACGACGGCTCTGCGGTCTTCTCCGCCGGCTGCGACAAGCAGGCGAAGCGGTGGGACCTGGCCACGAACGCGCAGACACAGGTTGCGGCGCACGACGCGCCCATCCGCCACCTGGCCTGGGTGCCGGAGCTCAACCTGCTGGTCACTGGCGGCTGGGACCGCACGCTGCGGTACTGGGACACGCGCAGCCCGTCGCCCGCGCTGAGCGTGAACCTGCCTGAGCGCTGCTACGGGCTGTCTGTGACGCACCCGCTGCTGGTGGTGGCCACCGCAGAGCGCCACATCCAGGTGTACAACCTGGCCAACCCGCAGACGGTGTACAAGCAGATCCAGAGCCCACTCAAGTACCAGACGCGCTGCGTGGCCGCCTTCCCAGACGCCAGCGGCTACCTGGTGGGCAGCATCGAGGGCCGCGTGGCGGTGCAGCACGTGGAGGAGGCCCTGGCGGCGCGCAACTTCACGTTCAAGTGCCACCGCGAAAACGACGCAATCTTCGCTGTCAACGCCTGCGCCTTTCACCCAGTGCACGGCACCTTCGTCACAGCCGGCTCCGACGGCTGCTACAACTTCTGGGACAAGGACAGCAAGCAGCGTCTCAAGGCTATGCCCAAGGCGCCGGCGCCGCTGCCGTGCGGCGCGTTCAACGCTGACGGGAGCATCTTCGCCTACGCCGTGTCCTACGACTGGAGCAAGGGGGCGGAGGCGCACAATGTGGCCAGCGCGCAGAACGGCATCTACCTGCATGCCACGCAGGAGGGGGAATGCAAGCCGCGCGCGCGCACAGTGATACCCGGCAAACGGTGACCAGCGCTGCGTTTCAAACAACACACTGTGGTCTCTCCGCGCGGGCGCTGAAGCTAGAGATCCAGGGACGGGATGGCGCGCTGCGAGGGCGCAAACCTGCGCCTGGGCGAGCCCGGCACGCGCCCAGGCTCTGCAACGTTAGACACCTCCGAGCCGGAGTTCTCAACCGCCCCTAGAGACCAGCCCTCTGCGCCGCTCGGCTTTGCGCTCTTGCTGGCTGCAGCACCCATCGCACGGCGCAGCTGCACCCCCACCGCGCCCCCAGCCTCCGCCGCCATCCCCGCGGGTGTCTGCCCCCCGGCCGCCTTCGCCCCGGGGTCCGCCCCAGCAGCCAGCAGCAGGCGCACGCACTCCACAGCATCCTCGCCCACGCAGGCGGCCAGGAAGCGCCCGCATGACTGTGCGCCATACACAGCCGAGTGCAACGCAGTGGCGCCCTCCGCGTCGCGCAGCTGCACGGACGCGCCGCTGTGCAGCAGCAGCCGGAGCACGGCCACGTGCGCGCCCTGACAGGCGAACATGAGCGCAGTGGAGCCCTCCGGGTCAGCCCGGTCCACAGCTGCTCCATGCGCAAGCAGGGCAGTGACGCTCTCCAGGCTGCCTTCCTGCGCGGCGACCAGCAGAGGCGTCCACTCCGCCACTGCGGAGGCAGAGGCAGGCGCTGTGCTCCGTGCGTTGCTTCTGGGCGGTTTCAGAGCGGGCGGCTCTGCGAGCGCGCCGGCGGCCAGCAGCAGCACCACGCCGGACGCGTGGCCGCCCCAGGCGGCGAGCAGTAGCGGCGTGAAGCCCTCAGGACTGGGCGTGTCAGGCAAAGCGCCGCAGGAGAGCAGCGCAGACACGCACTGCGTGTGTCCTTCCGCCGCCGCGTGCAGCAGGGGCGTCATGCCGCGCCCGTCAGCATCCGAGTGCTGCGCTCCCGCCGCCAGCAGTGCGGAGGCCGCATCCGCGTAACCACGCTGGCAAGCCAGGGTGAGGGGCGTGCTGCCCCGCCGTGTGCGCGCGCTCACAGACGCGCCGGCGGCTAGCAGCGAAGCGACTGCCGCCGCGCTGCCGTGCGCCGCGGCGGCGTGCAACGGCTGCGCGCCCCGAGCGTCACCGACTTCCACGCTGGCGCCAGCTGCGAGCAGCTCCGACAGCGCCTCGCAGCTCCCCCGCGCAGCAGCCAGGTGCGCGGGCGTGGCCCCGCCACGGGTCACCACGGACGTCTGTGCGCCCGCGGCCAGCAGCAGGCGCACTATACCTGCGTGCTCCTCTCCACATGCCGCGTGCAAGCTGGTCGTGCCGTCTTGGCTTGTAGCGGCGTCCGCTTCAGCTCCCGCATTGAGCAGCGCCTGAACGCAGGCGTAGTGCCCCTTGAGACACGCGGCCAGCAGCGGAGTTGCGCCAATCACATCCGTCGCGTTCACTTGGCAGCCAGCAGCCAGCAAGCGTGCGACGACTTCTGTGCGCCCGTGCAGAGTGGCTAAATGGAGAGCCGTGCCGCCCTGCGTGCTCGCCGGTGTCGCGTCGGGCGAAACACCTCGATTCAGAAGAGCTTGCACCGCGCCTGCGTCGCCGCGAGCCGCGGCAGAAACTAGCGCATGGGCCTGTTCCTCCGGCGACTGCGCCTCGACACCCTTGCTTACGCAGGCGCCCATAGAGGGGCGCAAACAGCGGAGGGCGAGCAGGTGGGCATCACTGTGCTCAAAGACGCCACCAAAACTTGCGTCTCGCGCTGCCTCCGCCGACCGCGCGCGTGCCATGGCGCCACTGCACGACGCGGTGATGGCCAGCGACCTGTGTCGCCTGCGAGCGGCGCTGGACGCCGGCGACGCGGTTGACGTGAGGAACGCCCACGGCATCACTGCGCTGATGTGCGCCTCCTTCGTGGGCGTGCGCGACGTGGTGGAGCTGCTGCTGCGTCGCGGCGCGGAGGTGAACGCAATGGACGAGAGAGGGTGGACGCCGCTGCACTTCTGTGCCAACAAAGGCAGCCCAGCGGTTGCGAGCCTGCTGCTTGCGGCCGGGGCGGACGCGGGGGCGCTGGACCACGAGAGAAAGACGGCTGGCGACGTGGCCGCCGGCGCGGGCAACACTGTATATCGCCTGCTGCTGCGCCCCACAGAGCAACCGCAGCCGGCTCCACCTGCGCAGCCAAGCCTGCTCACCCCCACCCCCGCGCGCTCCCCGCCCGCGCCCGCCGCTGCCGCGCTGGAGGAGAGCGAGCAGCGTCGCTGGGCGGCTGAGGCGGAGGCGGAGGAGCGGCTGCGTGAGGGCGCTGCGCGTGAGGCTGCGCTGCGAGCCTCGCTGCAGGCAGCAGCCGCCGAGTGCGCGCAGCTGCGCGGCAGGCTGGACGTGGACGCCGCTGCCCGGGCAGCGGAGGCGCAGCGTGCGAACGAGGCGTCCCGCCGCGAGGAGGGCCTGCTGGCGCAGCTGCAGGCGGCGCTGGCGGAGGCCCAGCAGCTGCGCCTGGAGCTCAGCGCGCGCGACGCGGCAGACGCGGCGCGCGAGGCGGAGGCGAACGCTGCGGCCGCGGCGGCGACGGCAGTTGCTGCCGCGTCAGTCGCAGCTGCGTGCAGCGAGGCGGCCCTCCTTCCGCGCATCTCCTCCCAGGCCAGCGAGACCCAGCTCGCGTCTCGCATGTGCGCTCTGCAGCAGCTGTCACCAGCTGCGGCGGAGCTGGCGCACGCAGCACCCGCCTGCTACGCCGCCGCAGCCGCCCTGGCGGACACCCTGCAGCGCTTGCGAGCGTCGCAGGACTCGCAGTGCGCAGCGCCATCGTCGCCAGCCTGTGCGGATGCCGATGCCGTGGAGGCCTCAGAAGCCCTGCAGACGGCCGACGCCAGCGCGCGTGCGCTGGACGCGCGCCGCGCAGCCGTGCGGCGGCTGCTGACTGCGGGAGAGGCCACCTGCGACGCTTCTGCGCTGCGGGACGCGGCCGAAGCGGAGCACGTGAGCGCGCTCTCGCTTGCGGTGGACGCGTGCGCTCGCCTGGCCGCCTCGCGCAGGCGCGCAGATGCAGACGCGGGCGCGCTGCGTGCGGCTGCCGACACGGCGGCTGCGCTGGCGTCTGCGCTGGACGACGGAGACAGCGAGAGCCCCATGCCTCGTCTGCACGCCCTGACGGACGTGCACGAGGCGGCGCGTCACTGCCTGCCCGTGCTTCGCGACGCAGCGCTGCAGCTGCTGCCTGCTGCCGTCGCCTGCGAAGAGGCGTGCGAGCGCGCGCGGGAGGCGGTGCAGGCGGAGGCTGCGCTGCTGCGTTCCTTCGCGCCCAGACTGGCCGCAGCGCTGCGCGCGGTCGCAGTCACAGCGCGCGCGCGCGGCGGCGAGGCTGGCGGCTCCTCGGGCGACGCAGGCGCGGCGGCAGCGGAGGCGCTGGGCGCAGAGCGCTCCGCCAGCCTCGTCGCCCTGCGTGCTGCTGGGACTGCGCGTGCCGCCGCCGCCGCCGCCGCCGCCGGTCTGGCCGGCTGGGAGGAGTGCCGCCTGAGCGCCCTTCAGTCGCTGCTGGACCTGCAGCACGAGCGCTCCACCGCGCAGCTGAAGCGAGAGTGGACCCCGGAGCGGGAGGCGCGCTACGGGGCGCTCGCCGCTGACGCGCAGGCGCGGGTGGCCGCCGCAGAGTCGGCGGCTGAGGACGCGCGGCGCAGCATGTCGCTCGCCTCGGTGCGCGAGCTGTACCCAGAGCTTGCGGCGCGGCTCAGCGACGCGACGGCCACGGCTGCCCTGGGGCTGGTGGCGGCGTCCAGCTCCGGCTCATCTGCCGCTTTCTCGGAAGCGGGCTCTGACGCCGAGTCCTGGGCCACCGCCGCCACCAGCCCCTCCCCCGCACCGTACGGAGTCCGGGAGCCCCTCCTGGAGCCGGTGGAGGTTCTGCAGCGCACCCCTCGCTGCGCGGTGGTGCGGGTCAGGGACCCGGCTCGGCCCCTGGCCCCGCACCGCGTGCTGAAGACGTTCCCATGCGCCGACTCCACCTTCCTGGCAGAGGCGCGCCACCTGGCCTCTGCGCGCCACCCGCTGGTCTGCGCGCTGGAGGCTGCGTACATCGAGCGCGGCCAGGCGCACCTGCTGATGCCCTTCTACGAGGGGGGCAGTCTCCGCCAGTGGGTGGAGGCGCTCAAGCAGCGCCGCGGCGACTTTGGCGCAGGTGAGTGGGCGCAGGTGCGAGGCACGCTGAGGCAGCTGCTGCAGGCGCTGGCGTTTTGCCACGGCCGCGGGATCGCGCACCGCGACGTCAAGCCCGAGAACTGCCTGTGGCGGGACGCGGCGCAGACGCAGCTGGTGCTGTGCGACTTTGGGCTGAGCAGGGACCTGTCGCGGCGGCTGGAGACCACCCGCGCCCTGGGCGTCGACGCCGCCGGCACGCCGCAGTACGCGGCTCCCGAGGCGTGCGGCGACGCAGGCTGCAGCCCGTACCACTGGAAGGATGCGCCCTGGGCAGTGGACGCCTTCTCCGTGGGACTGCTAATGCTGGAGCTCGCCTGCGGGGCGTCTGTGGCCTGGAGCGCGCTGCGGCGGCGCGTGCAGCCGCTGGACGGCGCGCCCAACCGGCCCCTGCCGCTGCCTCTGCCCTCCGTGGGCGGCGCTGAGATGGGCGACTTTCTTGCTCTGGCGCTGGCGCTGACTGCGGAGGTGCCCGACACACGGCCCTCAGCAGACGAGGCGCTCCTGCACCCGTTCTTCTGCGAGCACAGCGCCGCCCAGCCCGCCGCGCCTGCTGCCGCGGAGGCGCAGGCGCGAGGCGCGACTCTGGCGGTGGTGGCCGCCCTGCTTGGCGAGCTGCGGGTCGCCTCGCGCGCCCAATCCAGCGCCGCTGCAGCCTACCTGGTGCGCGTCAGCGGCGACAGCGACGCGGAGGTGCTCCGCGACGCGCTCGCAGCCGCGGCCTCTGCGTCTGTGGACCAGCTGGCGGCGCCCTGCTGGCTGGCGCACCTGAGCGGCGCCCGAGCGCCCCTGTCCGACCTCCTTCGCCGCGCCTTCGCCGCCGCCGCGCAGCCCCAAGCAGGGCTGCTGCATCGCCGCTGCGACTCTGGGCCGCTGCTGCCGGCGCCCGGCGCGCCCGCCCAAGCCTGTGCCGCGCTGGGCCGCCTGCTGGCGCGCGGCATGCTGGAGGGCGTCCCCTGCAACCTCCACTGGGCGCCCTTGCTCTACGCCGCGCTCCTCGGCCGGGAGCAGGTCGCCCTGTGCGACGCCACCGCAGCGCTCGCGCAATGGGCGCACTGGGACGCGCCCGCCGCCGCCGCCGCCCGCGCGCGCCTCGCACGCCACGGCGCGTCGCACACTGCAGCCGTGCTATCCGAGGCGAACGCTGCGCTTTGGACGCCGCGAGCTGAGGCGCTTCAAGCGATGGCGGCGGGCTTCTGCGACGTGACAGACTGCGTCGGCGGCGGCCTGCATGCCGCACTGGCGCTGCTGGACGAGTGGGAGCTGGGCGCGCTGCTGCACGGGGGCGCGTATGTGGACACTTCAGCACTGCGCGCCAGCATCGCCTGGGACGGCGCCTGGTCAGATGCGGAGCCACAGCGGGCGTTTCTGGACTCTTTTCTAGCGGGGCTGTCTGAGCCATCGCTGCGTCTGTTCCTGGCGCGCTCCACTGGCCGCCTGGCGATGCGAGAGGGCGGATTGGGCGATACGCCCGCTGTGGTTGTGGTACGACTGGAGAGCGGCGACGCACCCCGCTTTCCGGGCAACGGGGTGCTGGCGCTGCCGGGCGCATGTCCTGACGCGGCCACCTTTGAGGCGAGGATGCGGGGTGCGCTGGGCCTTGGCGCAGCTGCGTCGAGCGCGCTCCAGCCCGCTGCGGCGAGGGTTGCGGAAGAAGCGCAGCCGGGCGAAGAGCCCGGTGCCGACCCTGAGGCGCTTGCCGCAGTCGCGGCCGCCTGCTGCGTGTGCCTCTCCGCCCCCAAGACCACGCTCCTGCTCCCCTGCCGCCACCTCTGCGTGTGCAACGGCTGCGCCACGGCTGTGGTGGAGCGCGGCAGCGCCAAGTGCCCACTCTGCCGCGCCTTCATCCAGGCTCGGGTGATGGACGTCTACATCTAACACGGCTGACTCACTACTCTGCGGTGGCGCAGTTGGATTAATAAATAATCACGCCCAGATGCCCAATAGCGCCATGCAGGCTGCGCCAAAGAGCATGAGGGAGTACATCTGGCGCTTCAGGCGCCGCCCCGCCGCTCCTCCCACATCGTCCCGCGAGAACTCCTCCGCCATGAAGGTGATGAGCGCGCTGTAGAGCAGCATGCCGCCCGTGAGCGCGTTCAGCGTGCCCGTGACCCAGAACGCCGTCTGCGTCTCCGAGCTGTAGGCGGAGGTGACGCCGATGCCAATCCAAGTGCCCGCAGGCACCGTCAGCGCGAAGATGGCAGACATGACCACCTTGGTGATGACGCTGGCGCCGTTGCGCAGCTCTGCAATGTAGCTGCCAAGCGCGATGCCCTCAAAGAACTGATGGAAGCAGAGCACGATCACCAGTGCCACGGTTGCACGCAGCGCCATGGACTCGTCCTCCACCTCGGTATGCACCTCGGTGGTAGTCACGCTGCTGGTATCGTGGTGCTCCTCATGATGATCCTCACCAGGCAGGGTTGTGCCCAAGTTCAGGCCGATGATGAAACTGTGCACCACGATGGACACCTCCAGCAGTCGCGCAGTCATCAGGCGCCGCCGCATTTTGGCGGCCTCCTTCTCGCTAGGCGCGGCTGCTTCGCTGTCCAGTGACAACACCAGCGCGCCGTGCGCATGCGAGTGGCCGTGCGCATGCGAGTGCCCGTGCTGCGCAGATGCTGCAGGTGCTCCCGGCCCGCCGTGCGCGTGACCCTTGTGCGTCGCAAGGATTTCTCGGGCTGCGCTGAGCGCCGACAGGTGCTCGTGCGAGTGCGGTTCCGGCGCCTCCAGGTCCGTCTTCGGCTGTGTCGTCATAGCGGACCCTTCCAGGCAGTGCTTCTCCTCCCCTGCGGCCATGGCGTCCAAACTCACGCGCTCCGTCAGGAACATGATGTAGACGCCAACGCAAACGAACACGCCCGCGATTCCGTGGTAGCCGTTGTACAAGGTGCCTGGGAGAGCAGCAGCCGCCGCGTCAGGCGCACGCTCGCATTGGAGGCGCGGAGGGCTGGAACGGGCCGCCGCACGTATCCTGGGTACTGTGCAGTGCCGCGCGCGTGCAGAGGGAGGCTGGCGAGGCTGCGGGCGGTGTGGGCGAAGTGTCGACACCATGGCACACATGTCACTTCGTACCTTCAGTTAGGCCCTCGAACGCCTCGAACGCCTCCGGCAGCAGGTGCACCAGCGCCAGGGAGAGCACCACGCCGGCGCCGAAGGATTTGAGGCGCAGCAGCCAGGGGGCGGCGCGTGCATCATGCGCACCCGCCAGCAGCAGTGGCAGAAAGACGCCCACGGAGCCAGCCACCAGGATAGCGAACCCGCCACCCAAGCGCAGACTCACGCTGGGAGACGGCATTGCGGCGGAGAAGGCGCAGGCGGAGGTAGGAGAGTGATGATGTTCGGCACGCCGTGGGTACCCGAGTGTCGACAGAGCGACAGCTGGCGTGGCTCTACCTGCCGACCCTAAACCCAGTAGGCCAGTAGTAATAAGCTAATAACCCACTGACGCTCTGACGGAGCAAGCACAACGCGCGTCCGTAAAGATACCTGTCGCGGCGAGTGATGGTCTCCACGCGCCCGCTGGGCAAGGCGCCCTGTGGCGAGGGAGGTTGCGGGGGGTGCGGGCCCCAGCAAACCACGGGCTGCGCAGAGCCGGACGTTTTGGACGAGCTGCTGCCCTGGCTGAGCGGCTGTGACGACGCGGCGTTTCCTTCCTTCGAGCAGGCGCTGCTTCAGGATGAGCCCACGAGGCTGGGCGGTGGTCATTGGACGCTGTGCAGACACGAGCACAGAGTCGCGCCGGGTGAGCCGGGCGAGAGCGAGGAGGCCAAACGGCAGCGCACCACCTGCCACCACACGCACGTGCGCGTGGTGCGACGTGACGCCAAGGCTGCGACTGCTGCCGAGGAGGCCACGGCACCGGTGGACTCGGCGGCGCTCAGCGAAAACGACGACGACGCGCCGCCGGAGCGGAAGCGCAACCGCGAGGCTGTTCGCAAGTACCGGGCGCGCAAGAAGGAGTCGGAACAGCGCACCGCGGAGCAGGCGAGCACTCTGGGCGCGCAGAACGCGGCGCTGAGGGCGGAGAACGCCGCACTGCGGGCACGCCTGGTGCAGATTGCGGTGCTGACAGCCTTTAACTAGCGTTCTAGCGGACTTGGTCGCTGCGCAGCAAAGACGCGGACATGAGGCGTCGCGCGATGGGCACACGCCAACACGCCTTGTCTCAAACTAGAACTCTCAATAGCGCGTGCTCTCGTCTCTCTCTCTTCCACACATCCGCGGTCCACCACGGTCCGCTTCATCATTCTCACGCTTCCTCTGCGCCCCCGCCCTCCGCGATGGCGCCTAATGCGACGCCCGTCTCCGTCGCAGGTGCAACCGTGTGCACGATGCGCAGCTCCTCGCCGCCTCCGCCCTCGGAGGAGAAGCCGATATCCACTACTAGAGGTGCCTTGAGGCCAGCCCGCAGCGACTGCAGCCCGTGCGCAGCGAGCAGCGTCCTGAGGACTCGCCGCACCACGAAGAGGGAGGCCAGCGCACGGAACGTTGCCAGGTCCAGAGGCTGCTCTGGCGGGAAGAGCGCGGCGAAGCTGGCCGAGATAAACTCCTTTTCGCCCTGCGATGCTGCCAGCAAGGGCATAGAGTCTGTGCCGAGCAGCGTCCGCAGACTGCCATGCAGCCCGGCGCTGAAGCTATGCAGCTCCGCGGCGCCAAGCCTGCCCGTGCTGGCCGCGTCCAGGCGGTGGAACACCTCGTCCAGGCTGTGCTGCAGAGCCGGCGAGTGCGCCAGAGTGCGCAAGTGCGCTCGCGAGGGCGACTCCACCGGCAGGTGAAGCCCGTTCAACCAAAGCTCGTAGAGAGGGCCACCGCTGGCGGCGCACAGCTCTGCGAACGTGCCGCGCCCAAACAGAAGTGGAAGCTCTGGGTCGGCCCACTCGGCCTTGGGCGCACGCAAGGCCAACAGCGCTGCACAGCGTGAGCGCAGGGAGCGCAGGAGGCGCAACAGCGCTCGCAGCAGAGCGCGCAGCAGGCTGCGGCGTCTAGCCATGAGCCCAAGCATCAACGCCGCAACTGTCGCGGCCACCCGGCGCCGCGTGCTAGGCGAGAACGACATATTGGAGTTTCGCGAGTCTCAAGTTCAGAGAAGGGAGAGCTCAGAGAAGGGAAAGGTGGAGAAGCGAGACGAGGAGAGCAGGAGAGGAGGAAGAACATATATATATAGAAAACCAGAACTCGACGAACACTAGCTCGAACGCGCGAGCCGCGAGCGACGACGAAGAACGAAACTTCGAACCAGGGGCGTTTCCAGGACGCGATATTTTTACATCAGAATAAATTATCGCGGTGGTCGGCTCGTATGCCTGAGACCACCCGTCAACCTGGTACGCCAGGTTTGAAATTTGCTTCGGACTGCGCAAACCGATGAGGCCCAAACTGCTCATACACGACTCCGGGTTGAAGGGTCGGGCCACTCTGGGATCCAGACCCAGACGTCGTCCCAGACGTGACCCAGACGTGACCCAGACGAGCCAGACATGACCCAGACAAGCCCCAGACCTCATCCAGACCTCGTCCAGACCTCGTCCAGACCTCGCCCAAGGCCTTTGAGACGTGCATGTATATGCGTGCATAAGATAACACGGCATATATGGCCGTAATGAGCATGTCAAGCAAGCGAGGCTGCTACTGAGCATCGTCCTCCTGGTCGGTGTATGGCCCCTCTGCGGCCGCTGCGAAGCGCTCCAAGTCGTCCAAGTGCTCAGGCCCAATGACTATGATTTGACCGCCAGGCGAGGGCGGCTAAGAAGGCAACATTTGATGACGTCAAAACTAGCACGGACTAGGCGTTTAGCGCCCGGGCGGGCCGTGACGTCAAACCAACAAGTTGGACGTGCCTTGAAGACGACTTGCGATCGCGTTGCCAACAA
>Ga0208951_1000672_pt1 | contig 15808 bp, 13 predicted proteins | sample GreLakmeMI27MSRF_FD_187702 | JGI IMG/M metagenome (GOLD analysis project Ga0208951, IMG submission 187702) | Freshwater lentic microbial communities from great Laurentian Lakes, MI, USA - Great Lakes metaG MI27MSRF (SPAdes) | ecosystem: Environmental > Aquatic > Freshwater > Lake | place: Great... | reverse complement strand
AACCGTCGTGGGCAGCGCTCGCGCGCCGTGCGGCGTGCTACATATGAGTATTCTATCGTCCGAAAGGCTCCGAAAAGGCATCCGAAAGGGGGGTCCGGCGGCATCCGACGCCTCCATCCGAAAGGGTCGAAAAGGGGATCCGCGGCGGGAGGGGCTTACGCTGCCACGTCACTCGCGCTTCGCTTCTTCCGCAAGCCTGTATCACGCAAACCACCGGCTCTAAGCAGCCTGTGCCTGCGCAGCACCCCATGCTTCGGCTCCGTCCAGCGCAGTGCACCGTGAGCTGCGCCGCCACACGTTGCTCGTTGAGAAGTGCCCTGCCGCGCGGAAGGGCGGCACCTGCTCCTCGGTGCCCGTCTCGTTGGCGTGCTGCGTCCCGCTCCTGGCGCTTGGCGGCGCGTGGCGACGACGCGAAGGAGGAGGAGGCTCAGGCTGCGCCGCTGCTCTTCGGCTATGGCGGCGCAGTGGTCGGCACGCTGGCCCTGGCCGGCCTGGCCGCCCTCCTGGGCGCCAGCGACTCGCTGGTCACGCCCGACGACGCGTTGTTTGGCAGCGGCGGCGCCTCCTTTTCTCCTGGAGACGTGGCGGGCGCCGGCTTCTGGTCCGTGTCGCTGTACTACGCCAGTCCCGTACAGCTGCTGCTGCTCTTTCTGGGGCGCATCGACGTGGAGCGACCGTCAGACGGCACGCTGCGCCTGCTGGGCCTCGCTGCGGGCGCGCCCGTGGACGCGGCGGAGTATGAGGCGCCGCAGACGTTGCGAGTGGCCAACGCGGCGCTGTTCGCGCTGGCAGGAACAGCCGTGTCGCTGTCGCTCACCGCCGCGCTGGGCGGCGAGGCGACGTGGTCCGTCTCCACGGGGCTGGGCGCGTGCCTGGCGGCGGGCGTGTACGAGGTTGGGAGACCCAGGCGCCTCAGCGGCAAGGAGCAGGTTGTGCTGGAAGAAGAGTGGCAGCAGTTTCGCGCCTTCGCAGACGCCAGGTTGGTCAGGAAAGGGCGCTGCCACATCAGCGAGGTGGACCAAGCCTATCGCAGGCACAGCATGGCTTACCGCAGGCGCGCGGCTGCTGAGAGCCCCGTGAATGCGGCGGGTGACCAGGACCTGCGCAACTTCATTGCCAATTGGGCGCCACAGGCAGAGCGCAGCAGTGGAGGGTTCTACCGCAATCTCAGCATCGTAGAGGAGGCGACGCAGAATGCTTCACCACCATGACTGACTCATACAACACATCGTTCCGGGTTTTCTAGTCGGCTATGACACTATGTCGCGTGTGTTGCCCCCAGGCGCCGGCAAAACGGTGTCTTCCTCCGCGCTGTCTGTCCAGATTGCTCGGCCACTGGTGTCCCTGAACACCCCAGAAACGACGCGGCGACGAGGCTCCCCTTTGGGCGTGTAAGCCTGCAGCCACGCCACCAATCCGCCCCTCAGCCAGCGCAGGCCCACGTACTGCTCCTCTGCCAGCAGCATCACAGCCTCCTCGGAGCGAAGGCCGTCGCTGCAGAGCACGAGCGCGGCGGTGGTCTTGTCGCCCCGCAGCGCTGCCCGCAACGTCTCCTCGAACGCAGTGTTGAAGGGCGGACGTTGGTCGCGAGAGCTGCGGCGCAGCACCACGTCCACCGCCCCCAGCGGAACGGAGGAGGGCACGAGCAGGAGCGGCACGTTGAGCGAGCGCGCGACGCACTCCGAGCGGTGCTCGCGGGCGCTGCGCACGTCGATCACCACGGTGCCCTCCCGCCAAAGCCGCTGCGCCTCCGCAACATCCACCGAAAGAGAGGCGCGCGCGCGCAGGCAGCGAGCGCGGGTGCTGCGACGGTGCGAGTGGCGCCAGCACACCTCCGCAGGGGGGGCTGGTCGGGCCGCAAGCCCAGAGCAGGCGAGCATGGCTTCGAGCGAATGCGGCTTGCGGAGGGAGCGGCAGCTATCGTACAACGCACGAACTCAGTGGCCAGCTGGCAACAACACGCCTTCATCATCACTGACAGCGAGGATCAAGTTTGGCACTTTTCGTCTGGTTGGTTGAAGGCCGGCTGTGTGCTCTTTCACGCCTTGTACAAACTGTTGTAGTGCACCTCCGCGAAGAAGCTCAGCCACAGCACGCGTCCCCCGTCCCCCCCCCCTCCATCCCGGGGGCTCACGTCAACCACAAAGCTATCCCTGTACGAGGTGAGCAGGCACAGCTTGACGTTGTAGGCGTCCGCGGCGGCTTGCAGCGTGAGATGATCGCCCCAGGTACCCAGGGTGCCCATCCTGGCCAGGTAGCCCTCCCACGACTCCGTCACAAACACTTCGTACGACTCTCCGTCGCCGCGCAGCTGCTGCATGACGCGCGCGCGCACCTCCGCGTGGCGCGCGGGGTCCCGCCACAGCTGGTCGGCCAGCGCGCGGAACTGGCAGTTGCCGTCGCCGGAGATGGTCTTTTCCCGGAGGCCGTACAGGCGCAGGCGCTCGTGCAGCCGCGCGTGGTCCGCGCGAGCGTCGTCAGCGGAGGGCACGCACACGTCCGTGCGCGGCGCGGCGCGCGGAGCGCCGCTGGCCAGCACGTCCACCAGATCCCCTGGAGGGAGCTCCACCGCGCGATGCCCGGGCGACAGCGGCGGCGGCGTGGGACCAGCAGTGTGACCAGTGATGGGACCCGCGGTGGGACCCGCGTGGCGTGCGTAGGACTCGTTGAACACGTCCATCAGAGACGAGTGCGGCGGCTGCGGCGGCGGCTGCGGCGAGGCGGCAGCAGTTGATGACGCTCCGTGAGATGTCCACAAGTCGCTCTCGCCGCTGCGAGATGGCAGCAGCGCGTGCTTGTCGCGCGTGGCCTGGCGAGCGGGGGGGATGAAGAAAGCTGGCGGACTGCTGGTCGGGAGAGGGCTCTCCGCGCCACAGCTCAGCGCGGCCAGGCCCGCCTGCGCAGCCGCGACGGGCGCGTCGCCGGCGTGTGGTTGCTCCCAGGAGCGAGGCGGCGGCGCGTGCGGCACAGAAAGCGAAGGCGGCAGAACGACGTCCAAGGCACCGCCGCGCGCGCCCTCGCCGGCCAGGCGTGCGCGCGAGTTGAGGGCGTCACGGAGGGCCTCCACTTCGGTGAGCTTCGCTTTCAAGAACTGAGCGAGCGACGACGCGACGGCAACACGGCGCTGTCAGAAAGCAGCACACCCACGCCCCTGGCCTCACACCACGCGCCTTGATGTAGCGCGCCTTGTCGCTGGCATAGCGCGGCTGGAGGTAATCTCTGTGCTTGGGCAGCGTCTCTGACACCAGGCTGCGCGGGGGAGAGGAGAGGTGAGACGAGGGGCGCGCGGTGGCGCAGCGCAGCTCCTCCTCGCGCCTGCAGAAGGTGACGAGCTTCAGAAACAGCTGCGCCTCGTTGCCCTCCGCACGGTACACGTTCGCCTGCACGAGGGCAGGCGCAGCGTCTCAGCGCTGCCTGTGACAGGGAGCCCACGCCTGCAGCACGCGCACGCAGCGCGCACAGCACCCCACAGCCGTGCTCAGCGCCAGCACGTGGGCGGGCGTGGGCGCAGCGCGTGCGCGTGCCTGGCGCAGGATGTGCTCCGCTGTGACATAGTAGCTCTCCAATGGAGTCGCCTGCCTGACCTCCGCAATCTTAACCTCCGCAGCCAGCTCCGCAGCGGTCTTTCGCGCGGCCATGGCTGGTTCAAAGGGCCGCGGGCGCGCTGCTTCGCGGCTGCGGGCACAGTGGCCTGTTGCGCAGAATGCGCAGCCTGCCGCAGCGCTTTCTGACGGAGCTCTCACACGCGTTACAGGGCGCTTACAAATGTTGCCGCGCGCATGAAAATCGAACACAGTACGACACTTTTGAGTAGAATGCAGCCGTTGTGCGCTGCCCTCCGCCTGCGCTGTGGCCTCGGATGCTGTGGTGGTACTATCTCTGCTTTCCCGTGGTGGTGCTCGCCTTGCTGATCAAGTTCACCGGCGTCGCGGGAAACGTGAAGGAGAAGCAGGGGCCGCTGCGTGCATCTGGGGGGCGCACTCTGCGCTTCGCGGACCGTTTCGAAGAGGACCAGAGCGTCGTCGTACAGCGGCCCGTGCGCGGCACCGCCTCGCTGTCCACAGGGCGCAGGGCTGCGCGGCAGGCCGCGGCGGCGTCGCCTGAAGCTGAAAGCAAGAGGAACGTCTAGCAGCGGAAGATGCTGACAGGGGCAGTTAGAGCGCCGCCCGTGCGCCCGGAAACGCACCGGCTGCGCGCTGCTCGCTGCCGCGTGGGCCCGCTGCTGCTGGGCGATCTGGACAGCCGCGAGGCTGTAGACGCTGTGGGCCAGGTGGCGCCCTGGGCGCGAGCGCCGCCGCCGCCGCCGCTCCTCTGCGCAGCCGACGCGTCTGCGCTGCTCTGGAGCCTCGCAGCAGGCGCAGACAGCGCTTCGGTGTCGCTGGACCTGGGGCGAAGCAGCGTGGACGTCTCTCTCTCAGAGGATGGGGCTACTCTGGCGCTTGCCACCCGCCCCGTGTTCCTCAGTTGGACCGCGCTCAAAGAAGTGGCTGAGGACTCCAACGGATGCTGGCAGCTGTTGGGCCAGGATGGCGACGACGTGTTGTCGCGTCTGATCCGCTTCAGCGGCACCACGGATAGACCAGTGTCTCTCCTGCCGCCTGCCAACGGCCGCGGCTATCCAACGGCGCTCATCGCGGGCTTTGCGATGCACCGCTTCGGTCGCGGCGTGACGCCTGAAGAAGACACGGCTCGCAAGCTCTCGGCGCTGCTGCCTCTGCGCCCCGGCGCGCGAGTGCTCGACATTTGCACCGGGCTGGGATACACTGCGATCGCGGCGGCGGAGCGCGGATGCATGGTGACCACCATCGAGCTGGACGAGGCGATGCAGGAACTGTGTGGCGCCAATCCGTGGAGTCGCCTCTCGGCCGAGTGCACGGGCAGCATCACGCAGTTGCGCGGAGACGCGGCGGCGTTGCTTTTGGCGCTTCCAGATCGCTCGTTCGACCGCATCATGCACGACCCGCCAAGCGCAGCGCTGGGTGCAACGCTCTTCTCGGCGCCTTTTTATGCAGAGCTTGCGCGGGTGCTGGCGCCCCGCGGGCGGCTCTCGCACTACACGGGCGATCCGGAGAGCGCGCACGGCGCGCGCGTGGCGAAGGGTGTTGTGAAACGCTTGAAGGAGGCGGGATTCGAAAGCGCCGTCGCTGATGGGTACTCGCACTGCGTCCTGGCGGCGCACCAAGACCACGTGCGCCCCGCCCGCCCGCCGGCTGGGCGCAAGGCTGTGGACCAACGAGGTTACGGCATGAAGGGGCGGGGGCAAACGGGCAGCGGGCGCGCCCGGGACAAGCGCCACGCGATGGAGGAGCAGGATTGCGAGCCATTTGATGGCGATGAATATGAATGAGACAATGCACCCTCATCAGGGCGTGTCCTGATTGTCCTCGCAAGGCACCGGCTTGCCGTCCACGCTGCACTCCTGCACCTCCAGCGACATGTTGATGCCCTTCATCAGCGTCTCCAGCAGGAGCTGTTTGTTCGCCTCCAAGATGGCGGCGTTCATGCGGTCCGGCGAAAAGGTCTTGACCCAGCGTTGATAAACCACCAGCCGCTGCTCAATGAGCCGCTCCCCGTAGTCCTGGCGCGCGTCGAGCAGCGCGCGCAAGAAGGAGACGCTATCTGAGGGCGGGTTCTCCACGGCGAAGTTATAGAGCCAACTGTCGGGCGGAGAAGAGGCGGGGTGTGGTGAGCTTCAGAGCCAAGGCTGGTCAGGGGTCACGCACGTGTACTCCTGCTTTCCAGGGGTGGTGTCCGTCTCCTGCAGCTGATTCAGCGACATGCGAAGCGCCTGTGACGCGGGAGCAGTTAAAAGACAGGTAACCCCAAAGCAAACGGTGCCACATGGACCAACGGCGACCGCACGCACTCTAAAGGTGAAGTAGTCCAACATGCGCTTGTCCACGTCGCCGTACGTTTCAATGTATTCGCCGCCGATATCCGCGCGCACAGACAGCGCCACCGTGCACCGACTCGCACACCGACGACGCCTACGTGCCAGCGCGCCGACGCAGCCGCGCAGCTGCGCCGCTCGTAGCTTCCGCGACTGTGCGGCAGCTCTGCAGCTGGGCGGCAAGGCGGCGAAGTGCGCAGACTGCATGCCAGCACCCGTGTACCCCTTCGTTTCGGAGCACTGCACCTCGATACGCACCTAGCTCGGGTTACAATAGGGCTGGCGGAGGCGCGAGCGAAGACTCAAATCGAAGAACGAAGAAACGAAGATGCAGTGATGCACCACCGCACCCCGCTGCCGTCGGTCCTGCAACGTTTATCATCATCAAAGTAACCTCGATCGAGAATTGCATGGTCGTACGACGCTCCACAATGTTGTTGTGCACGCTGACGTGGCAGCGCAGCATTCCTCCTTCCTCCCTCTGCACTATGCTTCGCCAGGTTGCCAGCGGCCTTCGGCGCAGCGCAGGCTCCGCATGGCCTTCGCTGAGCGTCGCGCCGGTGGCTGTGCGCAGCTTCTCGAAGGGTGCGCTGCTCTGCGCTGCTCCGCGCGGCCGGCTCCGTGTATTCACCGCGCGCCGCACGCTCTGACGAGCGAGCGCGTGCTTGCAGTGATGGACAACTTCAAGTATGCCAAGAGCCACGAGGCGCGCACAGCCCCCGCCTGGCGCACGCGCAGCTATTCTGACGCGTGCGGTTGCGGCGGCGCGCAGTGGGTGAAGGTCGAGGGTGATGTTGGCACCGTTGGCATCACGGACCACGCTCAGGCACGTTGTCGCTCCTACTCCACGCTCCACGCGCCGCACGCGCCGCACGGCGCCGATCCTTGCGCAGACACAGCGTGCTGCGTGTGCCCGCGTGGCGCGCGCCTTGCATCGCGTGGCGCGAGGGCGAGGCTGCGTGCCACGCAAGCCCTTTTCTGAGCGAGACCTGTGTTGTGCTGTGCGCAGAGCGAGCTGGGTGACGTCGTGTACGTGGAGCTGCCTGCGGTGGGCGCCACGCTGACGGCGGGCAAGACGTTCGGCGTGGTGGAGTCTGTGAAGGTGCGCAGCGGGCTGCGCGCTCCCACCGCCTGACGGGCGCCACACCCCACCACCTGCCCCCCTGTGCACGCGCCTCGCCCGCACCGCGCACCGCGCACCGCCCCACCCCCGCGCGCTGCGCCTGTGCTGCGCAGAGCGCCCGCATCACGCCCCGAGCGCTCCAAAGCCTGGCGCCACTCACGCACCGCCCCCCCTGCTCCGCCCTGCTCGCGCCAGGCGGCGTCCGACGTGTACAGCCCCGTCTCCGGCACCGTCCTGGAGATCAACCCGCAGCTGGGTGATCAGCCGGCGCTGGTGAACAGCAGCCCGTTTGGCGACGCTTGGATGATGAAGGTCAAGCTCAGCAAGCCCGCCGGTGCGCTCACGCACACATGCACGCGCGTGAGGGCTGTCCGTGTGCTCACTCGTGACGTGCGTGACAGAGGCTGCTGCGTTGCTGGATGCCAAGGCGTACGCGGCGCACTGCGAGAGCGATGCGCACTGAAGGCCATACCCGAGTGCATTCGCAGCGCCAATGAAATGACAGAAAGCGCGTTTGCTGATAGTGTACAAGCGTATACAAGCGCCGCGGGTTTGCGAGCTCACTGGTCAAACGAAGTCAAAGGGCCCGGGCTGGCGCCATCCCGCTAGCCTGGGCGCCGCGTTGACCGCCGCCATCCTGGGCGGCGCGGGCGTCACACCTCCCTGACAGTTCTGCCACATGCCCAGAAAGAGGTTCTCGTTGGTGTCCACGCTAGCCAAAACCGCACGCGCCCCAAGTGGCGCAACCGCAGCCGCAGCGCCCTTCGGGGGGTGCGCACGCACGTCCGTACGCTGTCGGCGCTCCTCCCGGCGTGATGCGGCGGCGGCGGTGCGCGCGCGACGCACGTGCTCGGGGTCGCTCTCCGCCTCGCTGGAGGCTGCAGAGTCCGCCGGCGGCGGCGGCGGCGGCGCGGCGGCGCGAGCAGGCGCCAGCTTGGAGAGGGGCAGGGCGGGGCTGGCACACCACACCGGGTGTTGCGAGCCACGTGGCAAAGACGCAGTGGCGTGTTGGCTGCGCACGGCTGCGGTGAGGGTCATGGCCCCACCACCACCTCGCCTTTCCTCAGGGATGGCCTTCAAAAGCATCGCCTGAGACTCCACCTGCGCCGTGGCTGCCGCCAGGCGAGCCTCAGCCTTGCGTACAGCTGTGGTGGCTTCGCTCGCGCAACTCTCGGCAGCCTTGGCCTGACACTGCGCCTGGTGCGTGGCGGCCTCGCACTCCTTGGCGCGACGCTCAGCCTGCTCTGCGTCCGCAACAGCGCGGCGCGCCGAGGCGACAGCTTTCACGCGCTCTGCGTTCGAAGCCTCCAGCTGACTCTGAAGAGAGTGCCAGCCTCGCCCCTGCTCGGCGCGCGCGGAGGCCTCGGCGGCGGACGCAGCGCGAGCCATGGCTTCACTGCGCGCCTCCGCCGCGGCCGCTGCAGCCCGAAGCACTTTGATTTCGTCAGCTGCAAACGCGGCAACAGCTTTGACTTCCGCCCAAAGCGAAGCGCACACCACCGTGAGGCCCAGCCCCAACGGGCGCCCCCACCGCTGGTTCACGAGGCCGTGTGTATCGTTGGGAGCCCATCTCTCCCAGGAGCCAAAGTTGTCGTTGGCCAGGCGGAGAGCGCCCGTGCGCGAGCACGCCTGCAGCGTGCGTCCCTCGCAGCCCAGCGAGCGAAAGCCCAGCGCGTCGCCGCTGCGCAGCACGGTGAAGAGGCAGGAGGGCGGCAGCGAACGGGGCTGCGCTCCGGTGAAACACGCAGCGCCCCCGCCCCCCCAGCTGCGCAGCACCCACGCCGCGGTGCCGTCAGAGCACCGCGCCGCGCACAGAGGGCCGGAGGCGTCCACGAAGCAGACCAGCGTGCCTGCGGCCAGGGTGCGCAGGCGAGAGGCTGCGTCTTGGGAGCGCGCCGCCATTGCTGGGTCCAAACAAGCTGCTCGCCGCGTCAAGCGAGGCTGGAGGCCGCGCGGAGCGGCGGTGCGAGGCGCGGGACGGCACGGAGGAGCCGGGGGCGGCGAAGATGGTTCAAACGGCTCTATGTGCCACGTCATTTGACTCGGGACGTCGGGAGTGACTTCAGGCCACCCCCAGCGGCGCCTTGGGCCTGGCGGCTCCCGGCGGCGGCATCCAGGGTGGTCTGGTGGGCGCCGGCGCGACGATCATGTCCAGCTGCGCCCGCTGCAGCTGCTGTCGTGCCTCCTCTGCCGCCGCGCGAGCGCGCAACGCGGCCAGCACCGCCTGCGCTTGCGCGCTGCTCTGAGCGTGCCTCTGGGCGGAGGCGCGCGCGGCAGCAGACCATGCCCGCAACGTTCGCAGCGCTTTGGCGGCGGTGACGTCCAGCACCACGTCACGGCGACGCGCTCCACCACGTGCCACGTCACGCCATGCCGCAAAGGGCACGTCTCGCAGCCAGCGCAGGGCGTGTCGCTGAGCCACATGCTGCGCTTCCCGGGTTGCGCGACCGCGGTGAGCCGCAGACACAAACGCCCAGAAGCCGGTGCGAGTGAGCGCGCGAGCTCGCATCCCGGCAGTGGCGGCGGTGGCGCTGCGTGCTGCGCGCCGCCAGAGCGCAAACACCGCGCGACGGCGCAGCGACTCGGCCGCATGACGAACGTCGATGTAGCCCGCCACAGCCACGGTGCGAGCCACCGCCGCCCGCCCGCCGCGGCTGCTGGCGGCGCGCCGCCAGGCGAGCAGGCACGCGCGCTGCAGTCGGCGCATGGTTGGCGGCTCAGCGAGGGCGGCAAAGCAGCGCACGAGCGTGGCTGCTCTTGCGAAGGCATCAGCGGAAGCCTCCTGGATGGCATCTCGTCGATGCACGCCCTCCACAGCTGCCACGTGGCGCCAGCAGTGCAGCACCTGGGACGCCCGCTGCGCGCTGACCGCGAGTGCGTCTGCCTGCGCCTGCACCGCGTATGCCTCCAGTCGGGGCGCCAGCACCCGGCGAAGCAGCGCCGCGAGGCGCGCGTGACGCGCCCAGGCGCGCAGCATGCCGACGAGGCGCAGGCGGAGGAGCGCGGCTGCGGCGCGGCTCACGCGCGCTCGCTCAGCCACGCGGGCGCGCCAGGCGGCCATCACGCGAGGACGAAGCCGCGCAGAGGCGCATGCGGCGGCGTAGGAGCGCGCCGCGGCAAGCGCGCCAGCCACAGCACAGCGCTTGTCTGCTCGCTCGCATGCCGCCAGGCGCCACGCCGCCAGCGCGCCACGCATGCTGCCCGTGCGGCGGCGCGACAGCGCGCATGCTATTCGCGCGCGCACGGCGATGTCACGGGCCGTGCGGGCGCGCCAGGCGCGCAGCGCGCGGCTGAGGCGCCACAGCACGAGATGCGTGGCTGCGCCGCGCCATCGCTGAAATGTAACCTCGAACATGCGCCGCACCGCGTGACGCTGCATTGCCGCCTCGCCGCGCGCACCAGCAGCCGCCCACGCGCCCCGCGCGAGCGAGCGCTGTGTGCTCCACCCGCGAAGGGCCCTCCTCAGCAGCAGTCGCTGCGCGTGCGCGCGTGCGGCGGGCGACGGACGCATCGCGGGCGGGGTTGCCCGACGATTCGCAGCTGCTGCGGCTTCGTGCGCAGCCACGGCGTCTGACCGCACCGCGCACGCCTCAGGCCCTAGCAGCGCGCTCACCCGAGCGTCGAAAGCCTCGCAGGTCGCCTGCGCGGCCGCAGCTCGCGCCTGCGCTATGCGCCAGTCGCACTCTGTCTGCGCGAGCTGATGCTCTGCATCTGCGACGGACGCCTCTGCAGAGGTGCATGCGGCGGCTGCGGCCTCAGCCTCAGCCTGTCGCAGCGCCACGCGCCCCGCCGCGCGGCGCGCAGCCTCCACGCCCGCGGCAGCTGCTGCGCGGCCCCTGAGAGCCAGCGCATCCGCCTGCGCAGCGTCCGGGCGTCCCCTTCTGGCCCCAGCCTCAATCGCAGCCTCGGTGCCCAGCCGCCGCGCAGCATCGCAGGCGCCCCGCACCGCATCGTACGCGCACACCGCCCGCGCGTGCTCTCTGCGTGACGTATCGCGGCCGGCGGCGCAGCGCGCGAGGTCCGCCCGAGAGGCTGCGACACACATGCGAGCGTCCGCGAGTCGCGCATCGGACTCTCTGGCAAGCTCCTGCGCGTGCCTGCGCGCGAAGTGGCCCGCGGCCGCGTCCCGCCGCGCGCCGGAGAGGCGGGCGGCTGCCACATCAGCAGCGGCTGCGGCTGTGGCTGCTGCGACGCGCGCCGCCTGTTCCGCGCGCACAACGTCAGCCTCGCAGGCGGACAAAGCGGCAGCCGCCAGGCGGCACTCCTCGCGCGCCGCCGCAGCCGCCACGTCACGCTGCGCGCTGAGCGCTGCCGCAGTGCTCCTCGCGACCGCGCAGGCACATCGCGCGGCTGCGGCGGCGGCTGCTGCGGCGGCGGCGGATGATGCGGCGAAAGGACGCCCTCGGTCTGCCAGCGTTGCGTTGAGCGCCTCCGCCGCCGCCGCCGCCGCAGCGGCGCAGCAGCCGCCCACGCGCTGTTCTGCGCTGCGCCACGCCGCATGCGCCGCCCGCGAGCGCGCGGACGCCGCAGCGCAGCGCTGCGCCGCCTCCTCGGATCGCCGCCGCGCGCACGGCACAGCGGCGGAACATGCGGCGCTCGCTCGGGCGGCGGCGTCGGCGACGCCCAGCAGCGACGACGCGGGCGCGTCTGGGCGGTAGACGCTGCGGCTGCTGGCGGGCGTCTGGTGCGAGTGGGAGGACGCTGAAGCGGAGGCGTGAAAGCGCGTCGCCGTAGGAGCATCCGCTTTGCGCGGAGGCGCCGAGAAGCGGCGCAGCGGCAGAAGCGAAGCCGCGGCAGCAACCGTGGAGATGGGCGCGCGCGCGGCCGCGCAGGCGCGCTGCGCGAGGGCTGTGCGTGCAGAGAGCACCAGGGCGCGCGGGTCGCCCCGCGGCGGCGGCTGTACCGGCGCGGTAGGCGGCGCCTCTCGCCGCGCCGCCGCTGCCGCCAGGCGCGCGCCCAGCAGCGCCCGCCTTCTCGCCAGGGCCCTCCACGGGTAGAACGCCTGCGGCGCGGTGCGCGCTGCGACGAGGAGGCGTGAGGCGTGGAGTAGCCTGGCTCGCCTTTGCCGAGCGTAGACAAAGAGCCGCCAATGCGCCATCGCAGCAACGCAGCGCTTGCGCGCCACCAGCGTCCTGATGGCGACCATGGCCTGCGCCGATGCGCGCCACGTGCGCAGGCAGCTGCGCGCGCGCCCGCAGGCGGCAGCGCCCTGGCAGTGCGATACCGCCCTGGCGTTCTTCTCGCGCCGCTCGAGCGCAGCGCACGCCAGCGCGCGCCAGGCGGCGCGACATGCGTCTAGGCGCCCCGCCGATGTGACGTCATCTACGGCAACGGCCCTCGCCGCGCGCAGTCGAACGGGCGCCGCCCACACCTGCATTGCCAGCGACAGGCGCAGCCGCCGCTCCAGCCCATCCAGCAGCGCACCCTTGAATGCGCTGCCCCGCCAGGCGTGGTCCCTCTCCTCCGAGGCGGAGCGGAGGGCGTGCGCCGGGGGGCGAGAGAGGCACACCGCGCAGCCGCAGGCGGGACCACCGCCAGGCGCGGCGCGCGAGGCGGAGCAGCGGGAGACGCCCGCGGGGCGGAAGGGCTGCCTGAGAGGGGGAGGATGGCGCTGCGGCGAGTGCTGGGAGCTCTGCGGGTGCTGTCCAGCGCAAAGCTCACCGTCACCGCTTGCGCCGCCGCCGCCGCCGCCGCCGCCGCTGGCCACCTCCAGGGCGGCCGAGGCGGCCACGTGGCGCAGCCGCGCGGCCGTGGCGCACGCGCCGTCTGCCAGCGCGCAGGCGGCTGCGCGCACGCGGGTGGCGGCGGGATGGAGCCGCCCCTGGAAGGGCCGCGCAGCCCCCGACCACGGCGCCGTCTCTCGCAGCAGCCTTTCCTCGAAAGCAGTCGCCAAGTCATCGCCGCCCTGTGCGCCAGGGCGCGCCCACAGCCCCGCGGCGCGCAGAGCTCGCAGCGTGTCCTCTGCAGACGCTTGGGGCGCCCGCAGCTGAGCGCGCAGGGGCGCCTCAGCCCAGGGCGACGGCGGCGCGCGCTGAGGCGCGTGCGCGTGAGGCGCCGAAGAAGCGCCGCCGCCGCTGTGCTGCGGAGAGGGCACGCGCTGCGGCGGAGGCAGGCGACGGCGGAGCGAAGGCGGGGTGGCCGGCGGAGGATGAGACGAACAAGGGGCTGGGCTCCGGCCTTGAGCAGCCTGGCGCGCCCACGCGGGCGAAAGCAACAGCTGCGCCTCCTGCGCTTTCGCCTCGACAGCCAGCGCGGTCTGCGGGGCGAGCGCATTCAGAGCTGACACTTTGAAAGGCGAAGGCAGACGCGCAGCCGCTCGCGCCGTTTGCGGCGCTCACGCGCTGCGCACGCACCAGGCGCGCCTCCAGCGCCAGCTCAGCCACAGGCGGCGAGGCGGGGGGCCGCGCGGGCGGTGCAAACGCGAGCGCGCTCACCGGCCGGTGCAGGATGCCTTGCCGGGCGGCGGCGCTGGACCGGCTGGGGCTTGCGGAGGCCGCGCGAGGGGGTAGCGCCAGCTCCTCGAAGCTCACCGCCTGAGCGGGAGGAGAGGCGAGAGACGCTCAGATGGACGAGGAAGACTAGAGCGTGAGCCCATAATGCGCGCCTTACGGCGGCCCCGCAGCTCCCAGGGCAGGCCGCGCTGGGGAGTCCAGCGAGGGCTCTCGTGCGGCGATGGAGGAGCGCTGGTGCGTGGAGCAGGCGGTGGAGACGACATGGCACAGCTCTGCGAGCCAGCCGCACGCGGCGGCGCCGCACGCGGCACAGCCAAGTTTAGGCGCGCGTTTTATTTGCACAGGTGTCGACGTGTCGTACGAAGAAGTCGTACGTGTGGCGGTGACGTAGTACACTGTAGTCGAGTCAACAATCCTCGCTCCGCTTCTCCCGTTCTCTCTCGCCTTCAACATAAATGTTGGCTCTGCGCGCAGCCGCTCCTCCGTGCGCCTCGCGTCCCGCGCGTCACGCTGCGTGTCGGCCTCTGCCGCGTTGTGCTGCGCCGCACCCGCGCCCCCTGCGCCCCGTGCGCTTGGGCGCGCAGCCTGGTGACGCAGAAGACGGCGCCCCGGACCTCTGCGCGCAGAGCCGGGTGCTAAAGGGTACGCATTCCAGTCGCTGTGCTACCGTCTAACCACGGCACTCCGCGTCTTACCCCTTCCTTCCTCCCCCAGACGAGCTCGCAGCCTACGACGTTCCGCTGCCGCGGTGTCGCATGATCGTGCTGGGCCCGAGCAGCGACGTGCGCGCAGTGACGCTGTTCTGTAGCGCTTTGGAGGGAAAGGCTCCCAGCGGCTTTGACGACACGCGGCGTTTGCAGCGTGGCTTGGCGCAGCTGCAGGAGGCGCTGGACATGAAGATCGACGAGGCGGAGGCGTTCGCGGCCGCGCAGAGGCCCAAGGAAGGACAGGCGACGCTGACGGACTTAGAAACGTACCAGTTGGGTCGAGTAACCACCGCCGCGCTGATGACCGGCACGCAGCTGGGCATCTGGAACGCCTTCATCTTGCTGGCGGTGGGCGTTGCGGTTCTCTCTGTGCTCAAGAACTGACAAGGCCTTATTAGCAGTCCTTTACCTTACCTTACCCCGGGTAAGGGGGAGTTACCTTGGGGAGGTCCATTCTTTCTTCCCGGCTGTCTTTCATGGCCGTCGCTCTCTCAGCGCGCGCAAGCGTCCGTGGCGCCACGGTGGGACGCGCACGAGCGGCCCGCGCGCCCACGCGCACTCGCCTGGTGGCTCGCGCCACAGCGAACCTCTCCCCAGAGACGACCGCTGTGGCTGTGAGCGCAGCGCTGCGGGGCGACGCGGCGGCGCTGGCAGATGCGACGGGGCACGCGGTGAATGCGTTTGCGAACGTGGGACTGCATGACGTGTCCAGCTTCGTGACAGCCTTGGCGGCGCCGCCAGTGGAGCTGCTGCGGCAGTACGGAGACGGCGCCAAGGTCTCTGTCCTCCTCACGGCCGCGCTCATGATCGCCCCGATGGCTGCGCTGCTGCGTTGGCGCGACCCGGCGACACGCAAGGAGACGGAGAGTGCGCGAGTGCTGCCGCTGCTCTCCCTCTTCGCTGCGCAGGCGGTTGCGCTGGCGCGCATCTTTGTCTTCACAGCATGAAGCCGCGCGACACATTTGGCGCCAACAAGACGCGAGGAGTCTCCACAGTGAAATAGATTGTCGTGTCAAATGTCACACACCTGCTGCCGGCGCCGACGGCGCCACCGCTGCCGCCGCTGTGGCCGTGGCCGTGGCCAGCGCGTCAGCGGCGCTCGCGAACAGCGCGCTTCCGAAGCCCGGGTCTCCCAGCGAGCTGAGCATGCTGGTGAGACTGGCCGCCAGGTAGCTGGCGCTGGGCGTGGGCGACGCAGCGCGCGACGCCACGGGCGTGGATGCGGGCGTGGCGGCGGGGGTTGGCTGCGGCGTGGCCTGCGCCTCCGCCGACGCAGCCGCCTGTCGCCGCTCAGCCGACCTGCCGCGTGGGCGCACCGCCGGCGGCGCCGCCACCCCGGCCAGCTCCTCCAGCGTCAGGCTGCGCTCCTGCTCCCGCCGCAGCGCCGCGCGGGCCTCAGCCAGCTGGGCGGCGGCGCCCTGCGCTTGGCTGAGCAGCACAGCCTTCTCCTTGTCCCAGCGTCCCGGGTCCTGGAGCACAGTCACGCGCGCCTCAAGCACCTGCAGGCGCTCCGTGGCTGCGCCCAGGGAGCGCTGCAGCCCCGCGATGGTGACGTCACGCTCTTGGGTGGTTGCCAGCGCGGCCGTGGCCTCTGACGCCGCGCTGCGCGCAACCGCCGCCAGCGTGCTCTGCGCCT
>Ga0208951_1000671_pt1 | contig 15820 bp, 11 predicted proteins | sample GreLakmeMI27MSRF_FD_187702 | JGI IMG/M metagenome (GOLD analysis project Ga0208951, IMG submission 187702) | Freshwater lentic microbial communities from great Laurentian Lakes, MI, USA - Great Lakes metaG MI27MSRF (SPAdes) | ecosystem: Environmental > Aquatic > Freshwater > Lake | place: Great... | reverse complement strand
TGCGCCGCCGCCACCGCCAGAGCCGCAGCCGCAGGCCGCCGTGGCGCTGGAGGGCCGCCCTGTCGCCCTGGCCGCCGACGCGGACGAGTACGGGGCACCTGACTCGACGGAGGGCGCCGCACAGGAGGCCGCTGCTGTGGGCCCCTCTCGGCGCCACCTCTACAAGCGCTCCCACGGTTTCCTCCTCGGCCGCAGCCTGGACGACTGGGCGGGCGAGGGCCAGCCGGTGCCCCTGCTCAGCAGCAGCGCAGCTGCGCAGCAGCAGCAGGTACTCGCAGACGAGCAGCAGGACGTGCAGCGCGCCATCCAGGAGAGTCTCCGTGACCTCGACCGTCCGCGTGCGCAGGGCGCCAGCGCCCCGCCCGGCAACACGGGGGCGGTCGTCTCTCTCAGGGAGGACGGTGAGGAGCCCAAGCTGGCACAGCCTGCGGCGCCCATGCCGCCCGCTGGCTTCCTCAGCGCAGACGATGTGCAACCTGCGGCTGCTGCGGCCTGGGAGGTCCCCGTGCAGAGTGCGGCTGTGGATGGCGTGGATGCGGGGCGGCGACAGGAGGACATAGAGCTGCAGCTGGCGCTGGCGGCCTCGCTTTGGGAGCAGGCTGGCGCAGGGGGGGAGGCGGCTGATGCGCCCAAAGATGCGAGGCCGCCCTCTGCGCCGCCACCCGCCCCTGTGGCTGTTGTGCCCCCCCCTTACTTCACCGTGCTCTTCCAGGGCCGCCGCTGGTCCCTCACGCGCACCCAGTTCGCGGATGCCGTGGGGGCGCTCAGCCACAGTTGGCCGGAGTGGCTGCCGCTGCCGATGGACCTGGAGCAACAGCCAGTGCGGGTGCTGTTCCTCGGCCGTGAATGGCCGGTGGTCACCCCAGTGGGCGAGTGTCTGGCATTCGTCCTGCGCGAGGCTGCGGCGGCGGCGGCGGCGCCGGCGCCGGCGCGCAAGCAGGTGACGTTTGCGCCAAGCGTGGATGCGGCTGGCGCCGCGCGCGCACTACCGCCGCGCCATCCGCCCTCGGGCACCAAGGCGCCCGTCCGGCGCGCGGGCGGCGCGTTCGTGGCCCCCGATGCCGCGCGTGTGAACGGGGAGGCTACAGCGTGGGATGATAAGTGGGAGGGGGTCGCCTCTGAGTGGGCTCTGCCCGCGTCTCTCCCCGCCTTCGCGCCCGCCGCTGGTGCGCGCATGGCGACGGACGAGGATGAGGCGTTCCTGGCGTCGGCCGAGGGGGCGGACGCATCTGCGGCGGCGGAGCAGCTGCGCCAGCAAGCCTTGGATGCCGAGCGCGCCGAGCTGCGCGCGCAGCAGCACTGCGCCGCCAAGGCTGCGGAGGGCGTGACGCCGGAAATGTTCGCGGAGGTGCAGGCGCTGTTGGAGATGTTTGGCGTCCCCTTCGTGGTTGCCCCTTTCGAGGCGGAGGCCCAGTGCGCCGAGCTTGAGCGTGCCGGGCTGGTGGACGCGGTGGTGACGGACGACTCGGACGTGTTTCTCTTCGGCGCGGCCACCGTGTGCCGCCACTTCTTCGAGCAGAAGAAGTTCATGGAGCTCTACACCGCCGACTGCGTCGCACAGCGCCTCGGCCTCGACAGGCGCCGCCTGGCGGAGCTGGCGCTCCTGCTGGGCAGCGACTACACCCCCGGCGTGCCGGGCGTGGGCATTGTCAACGCCCTGGAGATCCTGCACGCCTTCCCGGGCATGGACGGCCTGCGACGCTTCAAGGCGTGGGTGGACGCGCCCGATTCGGAGCTGGTGGCCGCGGCGCTGGCTAAAGCGGCGCGCAAGAGGGGCAAGGGCGCCCGAGGGGCGGCTGCTGGTCCGGCGGCTGACGGCGGCGATGCGGCTGCGGCTGCGGATGGGGCGCCAGGCGCGCCGGCGGCTGCGTGCGAGAGCGCAGCGGAGGCGGAGTTCAAGCGCCGCCACGTGGGCAAGCGCAAGACCTGGGTGTTGCAGGAGGGCTTCCCCAGCCAGAGGGTGGTGGACGCATACCTGGGCCCCCAGGTGGACCACAGCGCGGAGCGCTTCCAGTGGGGCACGCCCGACCAGCTGCGCCTGAAGGACTTCTGTGGACACCGGCTGGGCTGGGCGCCGCAGCAGGCGGAGCAGGTGCTGGCAGACGTCATGGCGCAGGTCAGCATCCGCGACACGCAGCGCACCGTGGACAGCTTCTTCAAGCCGCAGGATGGGGAGGCGGTCGCAAAGGTGCGCTCCAAGCGCCTCAGGGCGGCCATTGCGGGGCTCACCGGTGTCACGGACCCCTCGCTGGCGCTATCCCCGGACGAGGAGGCGCCCAAGAACCCGCGCGCCAAGAAGAAGGCCAAGAAGGGCCCGGAGGCTGGTCCGGAGGGCACCGCGGCCGTGCGTCTCAAGCCAGGACAGTTCTGGCTGGACGGAGAGCTTGTGGAGGACAGCGGCATGGGTTTCCTCGTCGCATCGCTCAACCCAGGCGGCCAATAAAGACTCGCGCACAGACGCTAAATCTAAATCTAGAATGATCTAGAATAGTTGCACTGCTACATGCTTGCTTGCAAATCACTCCAAGGAGGCCTCCAGCGCTGCGACGGCTACATCCGCCTCCTGTCGCAGCAGAGCCATCTGTGCGTCCATGTCGCTCTGCAGGCGCGCGCAGTGTTGCTCGCACTGCTGCGTGAGGAAGGACTCGACCGTGGCAGGCGCTGCGCAGACGCCGCCGTGCTCAGCGGGTGCTGCTGCCAGAGTGACCTTCAGCAGCGTTGTCTCGCCCAGGGTCACCACATCGCCGTCCTTGAGCACAGCGGGCACTGTGCGGGCAAGCGAGCGTCAGGTGCGCTCCCTCGCTCACGCACTCGCCCGCGCCACGTGCGGACGACGCGCACCGTCCTGCGCCAGCTCCTCGCTGTTGACCCAGGTGCCGTTGGAGCTGCCCAGGTCCGTGATTTCCCAGGCGACACCGCTCCACACTATCTCCGCATGCTTCTGCGACACGCTCGGGTCCTTTACAACCAGCGTGTTGTTGCTCGCCTTCACTCGCCCGATGCGGTGGCGCTCCAGCTGCGGGCGCGGGGCGGCGGGGGCGCGTGAGGGCGGTGGCGCAAAGGGCGAGCGTGCGCCCGGTTTGAAGTCTGCACAGCCTGGAGGCGCCAAGGGCGGCCCAGCAGGGAATGAACGCACGGCTGCGGCCTCCCGACGCTCGAGCCGCGCGCGCGCGGCTGCAGAGGGCGCGCACCTGCTCTGAGAAGACGGTGCCTTTCGACGGCCCAGCCGTAACCTCCAGAAAAAGCACGGGCGCGCCAGCCAGGTTGCTCGACACGTTCTCCTTCGCACGGCGCGGCGGCATGGCGAGCGAAGGGAGATCTACGCAGCTGGCGGAGGCGAGGAGGGTGCGCTCCAGGGCGCTTTTTTTACGGCGGCGCCGCGGAGGTATACATACGGTTTTTTCCTCATCAGCAGTAGTCGACGCCCTGTCTGCGCTATGCTGCTGAGAGCAGTCGCGTGCTGCAGCAGCGGCTGCGAGGCCAGGGCGCTGCCCTCAAGACGCGCCGCTCTGCTGGCGCCCTGCTCCCTCACGCTCCTGCGCCTCGCGCCAGCGCCAGCCAGCGCCAGACCGCTGCAGGACGAGGCGCTCGCGCAGCGGTGCGCACAGCTCTGCAACTCCGACCAAACAATCGCTCACTCCTCACCTCAGCGTCTTCGACGAGGCGCGGCCCTCTGTTGTGTCCCTGGCGAACTTCGAGGTTCTCGGCGGCGCCGTGGCAAATGTAGAGCCGCTTGGCAGTGGCCTTGTGTGGGACCAGCGCGGCTATGTCGTCACCGCCTACGCCAGCATCGTCACCCGCGGCGGAGCGATGGCGTCCGCCTCAGCGGGCGCCTCCTCCTCCGCCAGCGGGGTCCCCGCGGCGCCCGAGCAGCCCCTGGCTGCGGGGGGCACCGCCGCGGGGAGCAGCGCCGCCGCTTCTTCCGGTGGGCGCCGCATCCGCGTCGCGCTGCTGGACGCGTCCGTGTCGCCCCCACTGCTCAAAGAGTACCCGGCTGAGCTGGTTGGCGCCTCGCCGCTGCACAACCTGGCCGTGTTGCTGCTCACGGACGTGCCGCCGGAGATCCTGGCGCCCATTGCGCTGGGCACAAGCGCGGACCTCAGAGTGGGGCAAGCCGCCTTTGCGCTGGGCCTGCCGTTCGGCCAGAGCCACTCCCTATCCTATGGAGTCATCTCAGGCCTGCGCCGCCCCCTGGCATCTGCGCAGGCTGGCCTGTTCGTCCCCGGCGGCGCTGTGCAGACAGACGCCAGCATCGACGCATCCAACACCGGGGGGGCGCTGATGGATAGTGCAGGGAGGCTGGTGGGCATGTGCGTGGCGCCCGCCACGCTACAGCGCGGCACAGCCGCCACCGCGCAGCGCGCAGCGTCGTTGAGCTTCGCTGTGCCGGTGGATGTTTTGACGAGGATCGTGCCGCAGCTCATCGCGTATGGCGAGCCGCGCGGATGAGACTGAGTGCCGCGTGCCGCGCTTGTCATTTCACTTTCACGCGCGTGCAGGCAGCGGCGTCAGCTTGAACGATGCCACGGCAGCCGCAACCTCCGCGCCCAGGCGCGCCGCGTCACTCTCTCGGTACTGCCCCGTCACTGTGAACAGCCGGTTGTACATGCCATCGAAGCGCAGCGTAACCAGGCTGTGCAGGTGGCGGCTGATGTTATCATCAGGACGCTGGATCGTGTACTCGACCAGGTAGGCGTCGCCAAGCTCGCTGGTATTGAGCAGGTCCGCGATCTGTGCGTTCGTCTTGCGGCCCCTTCGATCCTGCGAGACCACCATCCTGAAGCCAAACTCGTAGGCCGAGCCCATGCTCCCTAACTTGGTCATCTCGTTGCTCGCGTTCGTCGTGACGATGTTGATGTTCGTCTCCAGGTCGCCTAAAGCAGGCAAGACGAGTGTCAGCGCCACCAGAGTGCATTGCAAGTCCAACGCACCGACGGGGTGGAACACGAGAACGCGGCGATCTCCCACCGCGCCGGAGGCGACGCCTTCGGCGCGCACCCATCCGCTGGGGATGGCGAGCTGGAAGTGGTCTAAGTCATCGGAGAAAGTCTCCAGAGCAGCTGACGCCCGAGGCGTGGAGAGTGACAGCAGCGGCACCAGTCCCAGACCTGCCAGTACCGCGCGTCTCTGCGGCGCAGCTTGTGTTGACGCGGGGTGGCTCTCGCAGCGAGCGGAGGCAGCCACTCGCCGCACAGCCACGCAGGGAGGTGGCACCCTGGGGGTGCAGCGCCTGCAGACACGCACACGCGTTGCCGCTGCGCAGCTCCGCGCGGGCGCAGTCGCCTGGCAGGCCCAAGAGGCGGTGCACTGCATCGCGTGTGGTGAGCTGTTGATAGAGCAGAACGGGAAGCGTGTCTGGCTCTTGCTGCGTCGTACACACACACCACGTTGTACGAAAGAACAACAGCCTCAGCGCCCTGCGCCTCGCGTCTGCGTTACTACTCCACTCTGTGAGTCGTGCACATAGCAGCAGCTTTGGTCTCTCCATGCATGCCCCGTGCGCCAGCGCTGCACTCTCCTGCCGCTCGCTGGGTGCGCAACGCACGCACGGGGCCGCGGCATGTTGTCCTAGACTCGCCGCCTCACCCTGTCGCCGCGCAGGCCCGTCAGCGCCGCGCCGAGTAACTCGGCGGCGGGCAGCGTTATCGGTGCGAGCGGAGCCCGCCGCGCCTGAGCCGCGCAAGGTGGTGGCCATTACGGGCGCCACGGGCTTCGTGGGCAGCCTGCTCGCCAAAGCGCTATGCAAGGAGGGTGCTGTGGTGCGCGTGCTCACTCGTGATGTCGCGGCCGCACGCCGCAAACTGCCTTCCTGGGACTACGGCCCTGCTCCGCTGCAGTTCTTTAACGAGGCGGACTGGACCAGTGGCGTGCGAGGGGCCACACACGTTGTGAATCTGGCGGGCGAGCCCATCTCCTCACGCTGGACGCCGGCGGTGAAGCAAGCCATCCTGCACTCACGCGTCAACGCCACCAACCGCCTAGTAGCTGCGCTGCGCGCCTGTGCAGCTGAAGAGCGCCCTGGTGTGATGGTCAGCGCCTCTGCAGTTGGGTTCTACGGAAGCAGCGCCTCTGCCCGCTTTGACGAGAGCAGCTCATCCGGCTCAGACTATCTCTCCTCGGTCTGCCGAGAGTGGGAGGCTGCCGCCGCGCCCGCCGCGGAGGAGCTGGGCGCGCGCCTGGTGGTGCTGCGCATGGGCATTGTGCTCGACCGGGGAGGCGGCGCGCTGGCAAAAATGGCACCCGTGTTCCAGATATTCGCCGGGGGGCCGCTGGGTGATGGCCGGCAATGGTTCAGCTGGATTCACAGGGACGATGCGGTCGGCATCCTGATGAAGGCGCTGAGCGACGACAGCGTTGTGGGCGTCTACAACGCCACCGCTCCTCGACCCGTGAGAATGAACGAGCTGTGCAACTCGCTGGGCGCGGTCATGGGAAGACCCGCCTGGCTGCCGGTGCCTGAGTTTGCCATTCAGGCGCTGCTCGGGGAGGGCGCAAAGGTGGTGCTGGAGGGACAGCAGGTGCTGCCCACGCGCACGCTCGGGATATATTCCTTCAAGTATGAAACAGTCACCGCCGCGCTGAGACAAGTCGTGGGTGGGGCTGCGCCGCGATGAGAGCGGGCAGTGCCCCAGCGATGAAGGCGATGTCCTCGTATCGTGCTCGTGCTCGCTGGATACACGCTGTCGAGCGGCGACCAACCGACACTTGCGCATACGTTTTCTGGAATTGGACGGAGCTCGTGCGTCGGTCGTCCCTTCTTCTTCTTGCAGTTTGAGTCTGGTCTCTCGCGTGCGCTCCGCTCGCCTACTGTTTCGAGCTTTTCAGCATGGCCACCGTCCGCTCCTGCCTGACGCAGATTGGCGCAGCGCCAACAGATATCTCAGGCTGCTCGAACGCGGAGGAGGAGTTTACACGCCTGAAGAAGGTCCGTGCATGACAGCGTGCGCTCTTCCTGCTGCTTAGTGCATTCACTCAGGTGTACTTCAAGCGCGTTCTGGCTGTGCACCCGGACAAGGGCGGCGACCCCGAAGTCTTCCGCAGCGTGCAGGCGGCGTGGGAGGTAAGAGACAAGCGCACATCACCACGCTGTGCCGCGCTAGCAGCTCACGCGCGCACGCCCACGCAGGTGCTGCGCGAGCTCTTCGACACGAGCCTCGTGCACGCCCACGGCTTCTCGTATTATTTCGGCGCGGGAACGGAGGAGGCAGCTCGCGCTTCGCCTGACATGGACGGACGGCCGCGTCAATCCTGGGAGTACTTTGCCCAGGCGGCCGCGGAGGAGGTGCCTGCGTACCGTGTGGAGGTGGCCACGAGCGGACGCTCCGAGTGCAAGGCGTGCAAAGACAAGGTGAAGCGCGGCCTGGTGGAGGACACGGTCATCGCGCTAGGCACGGTGCGCTTCGGCAGCATGAACGAGGAGGCTGGCTCGTACGGGCGCTGGCACCACCTGCGCTGTTGGCGTGTGCCAGCCTCCATCTGGCTGGGCCTGCCCGACGCCTCCTGCACCGACCCGGCGCTGTTCGAGGCTGCGCTTGTGGGGATGCAGCGCGTGGTGTTCGTGGGCTATACGGAGCTGTCTGAGGAGAACAAGCGCACGGTCGTTGCTTTCGTGATGGACTCGAAAAACTGGGCGCGACGCATCAAGAAGTCCACCACCAAGCTGCCCTTTGGCAGCGCTGCGGCGGCGGGCGAATGCGGCGGCGAGCCGGCGGCGGCAGAGCCCGTCTCGCAGGCGCTGGTGGCGACTGGCGGCCGCGGCGGCGCGTTCATCGTGCCGCGGCTGGGCATGAATGGAGCCCTGGCGGGCGCGCTGCAGGGCCAGACGTTCGTGGTGACGGGCATCTTCCCGGAGCTGGGCGGCGGCTCGGGGCTGGACCTGGGGAAAGCGAAGTGCAAGGCGATGGTGGAGGCGTTCGGTGGGAAAGTGACGGGCAGCATCAGCGGCAAGACGTCCTACCTCATCGTCGGCAAGCAGCCCGGCGCCTCCAAGGTCTCCGCCGCGGCAGGCAAGGGCGTGCAGCGCATCGACATCCAGGGGCTGAAGGACGTGCTCGAGTCTGGCGGCGCGCGGGCGCTGAAGGACGCACCGCCAGTGGCAATCACAGCTTTCTCCGCCGGATTCCGGGGCAACGGCTTGGCGGCGCTCACGGACGTGGATCACCTGTATGACCCCCCCGCCAAGGCCAAGGCGACCAAGGCGACCAAGGCGATCAAGGCGCCAAAGGCGGAGCAGCCGGCGGTTCCCAAAGCGCCGAAAGCTGAGCGCGCGGTGCCCAGCGCGCTCAAAGCCGAGCTGGCGGCGCCGGGTGCGGAGTCTGCGGTTGAGCCCGCGGCGCCCAAGCGCGGCAAGCAGAAGGCGCCCGCCGCGCCCCTGCTCGCGCTCGCTGCGCCCAAGCGCCCGCGCCGGGGCGCGCAGTAAATCGTGTCGTGATCCTCAGCTCGCAAAACCTCCCTGGCCCTTCAACGGAAAGACGACTGCAGCATGGCTGCTCACGCAATAGACTCTAGTGGACTAGTATAGTAACCAACCAATCATCTGTTCGCAGCAGCCACGGCGGCCAGCTCGGCAGCTGTGGGCGGGAGGCCTATAGGCGAGAGCTCCCCCAGCTCCGGCTGCTCCGAAAGCAGCGCGTCTACGTTCCACTGGTTTTTGAAGAGGAGCACGGGTCGGCCATACACATCCTTCACCGTCTGCGCGTTGAAGATGCGGCCCGCCTGGTCCACCGCCGCCCACCCGCCGCGCACCCAGCGCGCCACGGTCCACGGCAGCGGCTCCAGAATGGTCTCCACGCCGTACTCTGCGCGCAGGCGCTCGGTGACCACCTCAAACTGGAGCTGGCCCACCGCCGCCAGGATGGGCGCCCCCGCCTGCCAGTTGTCCAGGCCGTACAGCGCCTGCACTGCCCCCTCGCCCAGCAGCTCCGCGATGCCCTTGTTGAACTGCTTGTACTTGCCCGTGTTCGGGTTGCGCAGCGTGGCGAACAGCTCGGGGCTGAAGCTGGGGATCTGGGGGAAGGCGACGGAGGCGCCGGTGCAGATGGTGTCCCCAACGGCAAACACGCCCGGATTGTTGAGCCCAATGACATCACCAGCGTAGGCCACATCAGTCGTCTCCCGCTCCTGGCCGAACAGCTTCTGCGGGCGCGTGAGCGCCACGGTGCGCCCCGTGCGCGTGTGGCTGACCTTCATGCCCCGCCGAAACTCGCCGCTCACCACGCGCACGAAGGCCACCTTGTCGCGGTGGCGGGGGTCCATGTTGGCTTGAAGTTTGAAGATGAAGCCAGTGAAGTGGGCGTCCGTGGGCGCAACCCGCTGCGCCGCGCCGCCGTGCGCCGGCGGGGCGAGCGCCATGGAGCGCGGCTGTGCTGCGCACTGGAGGAAGGTGTCCAGGAAGAGCTGCACGCCGAAGTTGTTGGCTGCGCTGCCGAAGAAGACGGGCGTCAGGCGTTGCGCCCACACGGCTTCCATGTCCAGCTCGCCGCCCAGCTCGTCCAGCAGCGCCACGTCCTCAAGCAGCTGCGCGTGCAGCTCCGGGTCCAGCAGCTGCGCCACGCGCGGGTCGTCCAGCGCCATCTGGCTCACCGCAGCCTCCTTGCTTCCGCTGGCTACCTTTGTAAACAGGTGCAGCGTGCGAGTCAGCCGGTGGTAGACGCCCCTGAAGCGGTCGCCGGCGCCCACCGGCCAGTTCACAGCATATGTAGCCAGTCCAAACTCCTTCTCAACCTCGTCAAGCAGCTCCAGCGGCGCAAGCGCGGGGCGGTCGAACTTGTTGATGAAGGTGAAGATGGGCAGCCCGTTCAGGCGGCACACCTCAAACAACTTGCGCGTCTGTGGCTCCAGACCCTTGCCGCCGTCAATCAGCATCAGCGCGTTGTCAGCCGCGCTCAGCGTGCGGTATGTATCCTCAGAGAAGTCTGCGTGCCCCGGCGTGTCCAGCAGGTTCAGCACCATGCCCTGGTAGTTGAAGCTCATGGCCGTGCTGCTGATGCTGATCCCGCGCTCCTTTTCGATGGCCATCCAGTCGGACGTGGCGTTGCGCGCGCCGCGACGCGCCCTCACCTCGCCAGCCTCGTGGATGGCGCCGCCGTAAAGCAGCAGCTTCTCAGTCAGCGTCGTCTTGCCGGCGTCGGGGTGGCTGATGATGGCAAAGCAGCGCCGCTTAGCCACCTCCGCTCCCAGGTCTGCGCACTGCTCAGTCTGGGGCTCATCCGCTGTCTCCTCGTCCAGGGCCCCAGCCTCGCGCGCGGCGGACACAGCCGACGCCACTTCCGTGAGCGCCTCGTCGAGAGCCTCGCGCTGGGCGCAGCAGCGCGGGCGGCGGGCGGTGCAGGGGCGACGCCTCAGCGGAAGCGGAAGCTGTGCCGCAGCCGGGCCGGGCTGGCAGCGCTGCATTTGGGGCTAGCCAAATTGACCGAGCGCGACAGACCACCGCCGCAACAGCGCCTTGGCGGAGGCGGGAGGCTTTCTTCCACCACTTGCCCATGCCACGTCATCGATGCATGACGTCATGTGACGTGGCGTGGCAGTGGCAAGCACAACGCTACTCCCCCCGCTGCCTCGTGCGCTCGCAGGTGAGAGTCGCTGCTGTCTCGCGCTTCGTGCGCCTCCCGCGCCACTGACAGACGCGCTGCGACCTCATATTGCGTGCGCCACCAACCCTAACTACCGCCCTCGCAGTCCCACTACCACCGCAGCCCGCTTCGCGCGCGTCTCCGCAGTCCCAGCCCCGACAGCATTCTCCCGGCCCCGATGGCGTTCGCGGACATTGGAAAGGCGTACAAGGATGTGAGCAGCGGCTTTGTCTACGACCACAAGGCTGCGTGGAGCACCAAGACGGGCTTCGGTGCGCTGTCCGGCAGCGCCACCTACGTGGTCAAGGACGGCAGCGTGCCTGTGGAGGCGAAGGGCACTTACAAGCTGGGCAGCGCGAGCAGCCTGGAGGCGAGCGTCACGGACAAGGGCAAGGTGACGGCTGTGCTGGTCAAGGACGACCTGGCCAAGGGCCTCAAGGCGAAGCTCACGGCCGTGCTGGCGGGCGGCAGCAACGACGCCAGCCTGGCGCTGGGCTACAGCTGGGCGACTGCGCCGCTGGTGGGCGGCAAGCTGGGCGCCACCTGCGACCTGGGCCTGTCCGGCGCCAAGGCTGGCAAGCTTGTCGGCAGCGCCGGCTGGGCGCAGGGCAGCCTGACGCTGGGCGGCGAGGCTGAGTACGACAACTCCAAGGGCGCGGTGAGCAAGTACACCCTGGGCGCGCAGGCGTCCCTCAGCAACGGCGGCACCGCCGCCGCCCTGCTGGTGGACAAGGCGCAGACGCTGCGCGTGTCGTACGTGCACAAGTGCAGCGCCACCGTCAACGGCGGCCTGGAGGCGACCCACTCGCTCAAGACGGGCGACACCAGTGTGGCGATGGGCTCCAGCTTCAAGATGGCCAGCGCCTCCGCAAAGGCGCACGTGACCCAGAAGGGCATCGTCTCGCTGCTGTACACTCGGGACGTGCAGCCCAACAAGGCCACCGCCACCCTGTGCCTCCAGGTGGACGCCTTCAACCCCACCGCAGCGCCCAAGGTGGGCGTGCAGCTGGCGATCAAGTGAGAGGCGGCGCAGGCAGGCGAGCGTGAAGTCTTCACTTCTTCTTCATCTTCGCTGCCGCCGCCGAGAGCACCCACGGCATAAGCTATTGTGAGTGAGCAGCGTGCACGCCGGTGGTTTCCAATTCCACCAGACTATGTGCATAGCATTGCGTCCGTTGTGCAGCGTTGCACTTCGTCACAAGTTGCGCATGTGTGCCAACGGCCCTCACGCCCCCTGCGCCCCGGCGGCATGCGCGGCTGGCGGTGACATCAACGCGACCAGCGGGGCCTGCGCGGCTTGCTCCGTCTCGTGCTGTAGCTGGCCTGGGCAGAGGCATGAGGTCAAGAGGTGGAGTGAGTCACGCCTCCGCGTGCCAGGGCCGTGCACGCACTGAGCATCTGGAGCATGAGGGCCACGCCCTTGTTTGCCTGCTGCTTGAGGTGCTCGTTGGCGGGAGCGTCCCGTGCCTCTTCCAAAGCATCTTGCAGCTCATCCTCCCCCGAGCTCTCCTCCTCGCCGCCAGCCTCCAGCGCCTCGCTCTGCAGCCAGAGGAGGATGCTCTGGCGCAGCTGCTCGCGACACGCCTGCGAGCCGCGAGGGGCGTGCGTGAGCCTTGGGGCGTCGCACGGCGCTGCTGACGTGAGACGCGCAAGCACTCGCCGCCGCGTACCGCCACCAGCTGCTCGGGCAGCAGGTTTCCGCGTGCGTCTCGTCCGCCGGGGCCCACGCTGTCGGTGGAGTCCTCCAGCAGCTCCGCCGCCAGCCCCCCGGGCCCTTGCACAGCGCGCAACTCCGCCCACGGCAACGGCCAGCTGCCACATAGCGCCGCCTGCTCGTGCTCTCGCGCCTGCAGCGCGTCCGCCACGGCACAGGCAGCCGCGCGACTGTCCTGCAGCACCCGCCACTCCAGCGCAACCTCATTGGGCCACGGCCGCGGGGGCAGCGCGCCGGGAGATGAGCTGGAGCGCGCGAGGTGTGCAGACAGCGCCATGAGCACGCTCGGAGCACGGGACAGGCGAGGACGGAGCGCCGCAGACTGGCACCTCTCGACCTCTGCGCTCGCGCTCGTTGCAGTTGCGCATCACGCGCGTGGTGGGTTATGACGCAGTGCGTAGAGGCGCAGTCCGAGACGCGCGCCGTGTGCCCCGCAAGAGAGTGAGAATTGCAGGCGTGGGCGCTCTGCAGCGTGTCGCTCCACGCTTTACTCCTCCTCCTCCTCCTCGCCGCCGCCCTCCTCCTTCTTGGAAGCGTTCTGTTTGGGCGCGAAGAATGGGCAGGTAAGAACAAGCACACAACCCGCATGCAGCGGGGCTGCGTTAACACACACCTTCTGGTTGCGGCGCTTCACGCGGCCCGGGCGGCCGCCGCCGAAGGGGCTGTTGAGCGCGAAGTCGATGTGCTTCTGGGAGTCGACGCGCACCATGAACGAGGGGACGTTCACAATCTGCTTGCCAACGCTGAGGGAGGGGAGAGGGCTGGCGCGTCAGCGGCGATGCGCAGCGGCGGTCTGTCCTTCCCCGCACGCACCGGATGTGGCGCTGGCGGATGAGCACGCGGGCGTGGTGCATACTCTTGGCCAGGCCCAGCTTGAAGACGAGCGTCTGCAGGCGGCGCTCCAGGAAGTTCTCCACAGTCAGAGTGAGCACGTAATCCAGCTTGTCCTGAGTCTCGTCCTGCACGGCACGCGGGCGGGCGGCGTCAGACCGGAGAGCTGGCTGGCCGGAGGAGCGTCGCGCGTGCAGCCGCTTGCGACGCCGCCAGCGTGGCCGCTAGCCAGCCGCGTGGGCGGCGCAGGGGCGCATCGCGGAGGCGCAGCAGCGGCCTGGAGGCGTAGGCAGCGGCCAGAGACCGAAAACCCTACACCCTCTCGATCGCTCAGCCCCCACCGCCGCGGCCTGCGACCGGGCCCGCGGCGCACCAGCAGGCCGTAGCGGTACATGCGGCGCAGCAGCGCCTCGCCCTCGAAGATGCGCTTGGGGTCCTTCTCGTCCATGGTAAGCAGCATGCGCGCGGCGGTGCGGATCTTGGACAGAGACATCTGCACGCGCCAGATCTGTGGCGGCGAACCGGGGTGAGACGCGTGGCGGAGAGCTGTGCAGAAGGCAACCGCAGAGGCGAAGCGGCGCTGAGGCCGCCAGGGAGGTGCCAAGCCGGCTGCTGCTAGGGTTGGGCGCAGCCAACCCACTCCTGCGCCCCCGCGACCGCGTGCTGCGTGGACGGACCTCACGCTTCGCTCTGTTTGAGGAAGAGCAGAGAGTGAGAGACTGCGGGAGACAGGAGGCAAGCGCAGGCAGCGCAGGCAGCCGGCGCAGGGCTCTCTCAGCGCGCTCCCTCACGCACCTCAGACCAAACTCGCCCAGAGTCTTCATCTCCGCATCGAGGCGCTCCTTCTCTGCACGCGTGCGGCGAAGGCCGAAGGTGAGCGAAGCGCGAGCGTGAAGCGAGAGCACGCGGCTGCGCACCGAAAGGGCGCCGGGGCTTCTTGTAGCTCTTCCCGTAGTTGCGGTAGAAGGAGGTGGACGGCATCTTGACGATGCCTGTCCAACAGCTCGCGGAGCGCCGGAAAAGGCTGAAAATGCGGGGCTCTGGGCTAGCCCCGCCCGCACCTGGCCTGCCTGCCTGACTGTACGACACATGAATCGCGCAGCCCTCGGCGCTGCCTAATGGCGTTTCGCGCTTGGTCGTAGCCTTATCCCGTGCTCTCGCGCGCCGCGAGAATGCCGAAGGGGAATAAGAACAAATCGGGCGCGGCTGTCAAGAAGGCTGCGCGGCAGAGCGACTTCGCCAAAGTGCGCCACAAGGTCGGCCGCAAGGTGCCTCAGGCTGTGAACGCGACCAACACAACAGTCAAGTCCAAGCGCATCGTCCTCGCCGGTGCGCAGAGACGCAGAGACGTAGAGGCGCCCTCCTCCTCCTCCTCTGGCGCACGGAGCACGCGTCCAGCGCCGTTCTCACGCCCTGCGACACTGCCACGCCCACAGGCCAGACGCTGGGCGCTGACCGCAGCGAGCGCGCTCTCACGTCGCGCGGCCTGGCCATCGAGGAGCTGCTTGGGCAACTGGTCCACTACGCGCCTCGCGTGCGCAAGGAGGCGCTGGCGGGGCTGCACGAGCTGCTTGGGGCCAACCCCTGGTGCGCAGCTCGGCACCAGGGTTCCCGGCCCGCGCGGGGTGAGAGCGGCGGCTGACGTGAGCACGCTCGCAGGCTCCTCCCGCTGCACGCCGCGCGCCTCTTCGCCGCGCTCGCGCCGCTGGTGAGCGACGCGGACAGGGAGGTGCGCTTGGCGCTGCGGCAGCTGCTTCAGGAGGTTGCGCTGCCCCTGCTGCCTGCGGGTGCGCTTGCCCCCTTTGCGCCGCTGCTGGCGCTGCACACGGCGGGCGCCATGACGCACATGGACGAGCGCGTGCGGCGCGACGCGCTGGGCGTGCTGGAGCTGCTGCTGCAGTCTGCGCCGGGGGCGGCTGTGGGCGCCGCGCCCAGCGAGACGCTGCGACACTTCGACAACCTGCTGCAGGCTGGCGGCGCGGGCGGCGTGCGCTGGCGACCCGGGCACCTGCTGGAGGTTGTGGGCACGCTGCGCGGGTTCCTGGGCGCACTGCGGCCGCAGCTGGGCTCGCTGCCCGAGCCCGAGGCGCCGCCGGGCGAGGAGGGGGAGGACGGCGCTGTGCGGCAGTGGCAGTGGCGCGACGGCGCGCCCGCCCCGCCGCCGCTGCTCGCGGCGCGGGGCTGGGGCGCGGGCTGCGCCACTGAGCGCCCCGCCGCAGCCGCCGCAGCCGCCGCCGACGCTGCGCAGGCGCTGGGCGAGCTGGCCCCGCGCCTGGGCGCCGTGGCGGCCCAGATGGCGCCCTCCCTGGGCGAGCCCGGCGGCGCGGACGGGCCCACCCTGCAGTGCCTCACCTCTGTGCTCCTGGCCCTGACCGCCGTCTCCGCCTGCCGCGCAGCGGCCGCGGCGGCCGCCGCATCGCCCGCGCGCGACGCCGCGCGCGCGACGCCGCCGGGCGCCGCCGCCGCCGCCGCTGCGCGCACGGAGCTGCTGCCGCTGCTGCGCCGCTCCTTCCCGGTGGGCGCAGCCTGCGCGCCGCGCACCCAGGACGGCCGCGCGCTGGTGGCGCAGCTCAACCTTGCAGCGGCGGCGCTGCTGCTGGAGGAGGGCGGCGCCGGGGAGGGCTGGAGCGCCAAGGAGAGGGAGGCTGAGGCGCACGCGCGTGCAGCCGCGCTGGCCCACCTCTGCGCTGCGCTGCGCGGCGAG
>Ga0208951_1000670_pt1 | contig 15828 bp, 15 predicted proteins | sample GreLakmeMI27MSRF_FD_187702 | JGI IMG/M metagenome (GOLD analysis project Ga0208951, IMG submission 187702) | Freshwater lentic microbial communities from great Laurentian Lakes, MI, USA - Great Lakes metaG MI27MSRF (SPAdes) | ecosystem: Environmental > Aquatic > Freshwater > Lake | place: Great... | reverse complement strand
TTTTGAACCTTCATATATTGAAGAGTTAAAAGCATGGATTCAAGAGGTAAAAACTGGAATTGTAAATCCAGACCTAGCAACTGTTGAGGATGCACTTATTGCAAATGAGGTGTGTGCAATAGGTATTTCTTCGATTAAACCACAAAAATAATTAATCATCAATTTCTACCCTATAGATAAATAAAAGATGCCGATAGTAATAAATACAGTTGAAGAGGCGCTAAAGCGTGTAAGAGATTTACAGGCAAAAGAGAGTGAAAGAATTATTATTGGGGTGGTAGGAAAACCTGGCGCTGGAAAATCAACTCTCACATCTTATTTATTAGATAACTTAGCAAAAGATAAAGCAGTTTTAGTTCCAATGGATGGTTACCACCTAAGTAATAAATTATTGGCAGAGCATGGAAGCTCTGATCGCAAAGGCGCCTACGACACATTTGATGCCACAGGTTTTTCAGAATTAATGAAACGTATTAAATTTGATCAAAAATCTGATATTTACTTCCCAATTTTTCATCGTGAGATTGAAGAATCGATCGTAGCTGAAGGGGTAGTATTAAAAGATACTAAGTTAGTGCTAACTGAAGGAAACTACTTATTACTTGATAAGTATGGCTGGCAAGATGTCAGTTCTTTTCTTACCGAATCTTGGTATATCGAAATCAATGATAATTTAAGGTGGGAGAGGTTAATGGCGCGCAGCATAAGGTATGGCCGATCTCCAGAATCTGCTCACGCTTGGACTCATGGTTCTGATGAGGTTAATGCTAAGGTGGTTGAGTCTACAAAAAATCGAGCCGATGTAATTTTGAATTTATCGTAATAGTAGATATGTAAATTAACTTACATATCTTTAGATGTAGTAACTGAGCATGGAGGAAAAATGAAGCCAGTCAAACTTGCTGATTTTGGAGTAACTGAGGAGTTTGGCTATTTGCCAACATCTGATCCAGCTCTTTCGCTATCTGCCGGAAATGAAGAGTGGGACCAATTTGGTAAGGATCTTCCTAAGTTATTAATGAGTACAAACTTTAGGGCAAAGGTAAAAGCTCTTCCTAAATTTAATATTGATAAATTAAAAGGTGAGGCCGAGATTCAAAGGGCAATGTTAGTTTTAAGTTATATCGGACAGGCTTATCAATGGAGTGATAACACCGCTGCAACAGTAATGCCAGCAAATTTAGCTCTGCCTTGGTATGAGGTTGGAAAGTTGGTAGGAAGGCCACCAATTCTTTCCTACCAAAGCTATGCATCAGATAATTGGCGCCGCTTTGATAAAAGTGGACCGATTGAGTGCGGCAACATCGGGTTAGCGCAATGTTTCTTAGGTGGCCAAGATGAAGAGTGGTTTATTTTAATTCACATTGAGATTGAGAAAAAAGCTGGAAAGGCGTTAAAAGCAATTGAGGATGCGCAGCAAGGGGTAGTTGATAATGATGCCGAGAAGGTAGAGGAAGCAATTACTAAATTACGTAACGCTCTTTCTGCGATGTATCAAGTATTGGGCAGAATGCCTGAAAGATGTGATCCATATATTTACTTCCACCGAGTTAGGCCATATATCTTTGGTTGGCGTAATAACCCATCACTACCAAATGGTGTTGTTTACGAAGGTGTAGATGCATATAAGGGAGTAGGGCAAACCTTCCGTGGTGAGACAGGTGCACAAAGTGCAATTATTCCAGCGATGGATGGTGTCCTAGGTATTGAACATGAACGCGATGAGTTGCGAGAGTACCTAATGGAGATGCGCACCTATATGCCACCAAAGCATGTTAAATTTATTGAAGCGGTAGAGGCAGGTCCATCAGTACGTAACTTTGTTACTACAACTAAGCGAGCAACACTTAATGCAGTATTTAATGAGTGCGTTGAGTTAGTAGCAAACTTCAGAGCGATGCATCTTGAGTACGCTGGAACTTATATTCATGCCCAAGCCCAGGCAACTCCTGGTAATCCATCAGCTGTGGGTACTGGTGGCACACCATTTATGATTTATTTACGTAAGCACCGAGATGAGACAAAAAAACAAACTGTTTAAATAAATTAAAATCACCTCTTTTAACCTTAACCAGATGGATAATTTGCAGATCACCACCACCGTTGGCGCAAGTTCGGCATACATACCTAATTAGATTATCCTTATGCTCATGGCCGCCCGTGAGTATCAAGATGAGATCGCAAAAATTGATAACACCCTGCAATCAATTGAACAGGTGCTAAATCTGCCTAAATTAATTGCTGCAGCTAGTGAACTTGAACAACAAGCAAGTGCACCAAATCTTTGGGATGATCCAGCTGCTGCTCAAGTAATAACTAGTAAATTATCCAGGGCGCAATCAATTATAAATAAGGTGGGTGCTATCCGCTCCCGTCTAAATGATCTACCGGTCATGCTAGAGCTTGCCGATGGTGATAGTGATAAAGCGGCTGCATTTAAAGATATTGATAAAGAGTTAGATGAACTAACTAAAGTAATAAATGATCTTGAGGTGCAGACATTACTAAGTGGGGAGTATGACGAGCGAGATGCGCTTATGACTATTAGATCAGAGGCCGGAGGGGTAGAGGCTGCTGATTGGGCGCAGATGTTAATGCGGATGTACTTTAGGTTTTGCGAACGCCACAATTATAAAACTGATGTATTAGAAACCTCCTACGCTGAGGAGGCTGGTATTAAATCAACCACATTTCGCATTAGTGCGCCATACGCATATGGCCGGCTCTCAGTTGAACAGGGCACACACCGGCTAGTTCGGATCTCTCCCTTTGATTCGCAATCACGCAGGCACACATCATTTGCAGGTGTTGAGGTTGTACCGGTAGTTGAACAAAGTGATCATATTGAAATTGATGAGAAAGATTTACGAGTTGATGTTTATCGATCCTCAGGTCCTGGTGGGCAAGGTGTTAACACAACCGACTCAGCGGTTCGAATTACTCACACACCATCTGGCATTGTGGTCTCCTGTCAAAATGAGAGATCGCAAATTCAAAACAAAGCAACTGCAATGGCAGTTTTGCAATCAAAGTTATTAGAGCGGCGCCGATTAGCAGAGCGAGCAAAGATGGATGCATTAAAGGGTGATAACTCAGGATCTTGGGGTAATCAAATGAGGTCTTATGTATTAGCTCCCTATCAAATGGTTAAGGACCTGCGGACAGATTATGAAGTAGGAAATCCATCTGCGGTTTTAGATGGTGATCTTGATGGATTTATTGAGGCTGGTATTAAATGGCGTAAGGAGAGAGAGTAACCTCATACTTAGGCTTAATTCACAGCGATAATTATCTAAAATTACTGCTAAATCACCGAACTTCGGTGATTAGTTATCTAAACTATCCCTATCTAAATTAATTATTATAGGAAGGCTTGCCCACTGTGATTCGGTTTGAAAATGTTACCAAGTTATATCCGCGGCAAGAAAAACCAGCCCTAGATGGGGTTAATCTTGAAATCACAAAAGGTGAATTTGTTTTCCTAGTTGGCTTATCTGGTTCTGGTAAATCAACATTTTTAAGATTGGTATTACGGGAGGATCGGCCAAGTGCTGGAGTGATTCATGTGGCAGGCAAAGAGTTAAATACTTTAGCCGATCATAAAGTTCCAGAGCTGCGCCGGCAGGTAGGCACAGTCTTTCAAGATTTTAGATTGCTACCAAATAAAACAGTCTCTGAAAATGTTGCCTTCACCTTGCATGTGCTTGGCTACTCAAATAAACAAATTAGCCGCGAGGTACCGGAGGTACTTGAGTTAGTTGGACTTGAGGAAAAGGGAGACCGCCGGCCAAATGAGTTATCAGGAGGTGAGCAACAGCGAGTGGCAATTGCTCGAGCCTATGTTTCTCGGCCAACAATTTTGATTGCCGATGAGCCAACTGGAAACTTAGATCCAGCCACCTCAGTTGGCATTATGAAACTGCTAGATCGGATTAACCGCGAGGGAACTACTGTTGTGATGGCAACTCATGACTCCGGAATTGTCGACCAGATGCGAAAGCGTGTTATTGAGTTAGAGGGCGGTCATGTAATACGTGATCAAGCCCGTGGCGTCTATGGCTATACCGGTTAATTGAGCAGATGAAAAAGATAGGGTTGGTAAATGCGCGCTAAATTTGTAATCAGTGAGGTGGGCATTGGCCTGCGCCGAAATTTGACTATGACCTTTGCGGTAATGATCACTGTAGCAATCTCACTATCTTTACTTGGTGTTGGATTACTTGCTAACTCGCAGGTGCGGGTAATGAAGGATTACTGGTATGACAAGATCGAGGTCTCGATATTTCTCTGCGGCTCATTATCTGATGCTCAATCATGTGCGAATGGAATAATTACCCAGGAGCAAAAGATTGGTATTCAAAAAGATCTGCAAGCACTTCCTGCGGTGGCAAATGTTTATTATGAATCTCAAAAAGAGGCGTTTGAGCGTTTTCAAGAGCGATTTAAAGGATCAGCAATTGCCCAAAATGTAACTGCAGATCAGCTGCCAGAATCATTTAGAATAAAACTTAAAGATCCAACTAGATTTGCAGTAATTGAAAGTGCATTTGCTGGCCGGCCCGGGGTTGATATTGTTCAGGATCAGCGAGCAATCCTAGATAAATTCTTTAAATTATTAGCAGTATTACGAAATGGTGCATTAATTATTGGCGCCGCCTCTGTCTTCACCGCCTCACTACTTATTAGCAACACCCTTAGAATCGCTGCCTTTAACCGAAGGCGTGAGACTGGGGTAATGAAGTTAGTTGGCGCTTCAAGTTTTTCTATTCAATTACCATTTTTACTAGAGGGCATATTTGCCGCAATCTCAGGGTGGGTAGTATCAGTTGGCGTCTTAGCTGGCTTTAAATATGTTATTGATAGTAGGGTCTCACCGCTTTTAACCTTCACACAATTTTTCACATGGAAAGATGTTTGGGTTGCCAGTGCCTGGCTACTGTTGACTGGACTAGTTGTCTCTAGCATCGCATCGGTATTAACTCTTCGCAAATACCTAAAGGTTTAACAACCACCACAAAAAAGATTGGGGGGTTGCTTTGGTTAAGGAGTTAGGCAAGAAGGTTATTGCCCAAAATAAAAGCGCTCGCCATGATTACTTTATTGAAGAGGTTTATGAGTGTGGTTTAGTTTTAACCGGTACTGAGGTTAAATCATTAAGAGCAGGCAGAGCATCCCTTACCGATGGCTATGCGATGGCAAAGGATGGCGAGATCTGGGTCAGTGGTATTCATATCCCTGAATATAACCAAGGTAGCTGGACCAACCATATGCCACGTCGTGATCGTAAGTTGTTACTACATAAGCGTGAGATTGCTCAGATTGCCGGGGTAATTAAACAAGGCGGCTTAACCTTAGTTCCACTCTCACTCTACTTTAAAGATGGCAAAGCCAAGGTTGAGATTGCAGTTGCAAAGGGTAAGAAAGCACATGATAAACGCAATACTTTAATGGAACAACAGATGAGCCGTGAGACAGATCGTGAGTTATCAAGGCGTAAATCAGGTAAAGCTACTACCAGCGGTAAGCGCAAAAACTCTGATCAAGATTACGATTAGTAGTTGAATTAACAGTATTTAAAAATAGCCTGTAAAATAATCCTTTCAAACAACTAAATATTGAAATAGTAATTCGCTTAACTCTTGGGGGTGAACGGTCTCGACTTTAGTCGTTACTTCAAGGCAAGCGGGCCGAGGAAGCCGTGATGATCTCGTTAACCACAAAAACATGGCAAAATATAAGCGCAAGTAAAACTGCCGCTGATTATCAACTAGCTGCCTAAGCTAGCTCTGTTATCCGTTACCCGAAGTTTGTTCTCGCCTTCGGATCTAACGTCGCTAGAGGACTTACCCCTAACCGTGTTACGGAGGTTAATGGGGACATAAATCTGTAACTGAGTCCGCAAACTACTTGTGCATGTGAGAGTTTGGACTGAGAAAGCGTTAATTGCACTACGCCCGTAGAAACTTTGAAGCAGTGCTAGAGGACCCGGGTTCGATTCCCGGCACCTCCACTTATATATGTATTAAAGCTTTGGAATAACTTTTATAACTCTATATATTGCAATGATCCCAGTTGCAATTCCAATTACTCCCATAATTAATGCCCCAATTGAGTTCACATTTATGATCAACATAATCCCAACCACAATAGCTAGTAATGCAATTGCACAAGTAAGAATCTTAATTACTACAAGGGAAAGTAATCGCTTTGGCAAAAAGGTTAGTACTAATGAGATTGGACCACCTAGTACTGTTAGCGAGATAAGAAAAACAGCAAGTATGGCCAGTGATTCCATAGATTAAGGGTATCTCTCCACTGCTTTAAACCATATACCAATATATATAACAAAAGGACTGAGATTTCTCCCAGTCCTTTCACAAGCCCTAATTGCAAATTACTTAAGCATATGGCTCTAATACGCTTAAGGTGAGATTGACTAACTCAATAATAATATAGCAGAAAATCTGATTACTTAATACTATTGAAAATTACTCAGAGTAGTTATTTTAAGTTCTCCACAGATTAAATAAATCTTACATTTCAATCATTCTTATAAATTATATTTGCAACGCACCTCTGTAGCTCAACGGATAGAGCCCGAGATTGACTAACTCGGTGATATGGGTTCGAATCCCATCAGAGGTTGATTGACGGAAAACTCGGAGCCCTAGTCAAGTTCCGAGTTTTTCTAACTTTTTTATCCAGAGCCTTCAGTATTTCCAGCCTCAGCTGCAGTTACATCATGAATCTGATACTTACGAATTGCATTATTAATTGTTCTCTTCCTTACAGAACCATGTTTAGCTAATTGTGAGAGAGCTGCAATCACAATTGACTCTGCATCAACCTTAAAGTGACGGCGAAGTGCTCCTCTGGTGTCAGATAAACCAAAGCCATCTGTTCCTAGTGAGTAGAAAGGCTGTGTTACCCAAGGGGCAATCTGATCTTGAACTGATCTCATAAAATCACTTACTGCTATTACCGGGCCCTTCTGCCCTTTTAATTGCTTAGTAATAAATGCACTCATCTCTTTACCTGGATTTAAAAGATTATGACGGTCAACTGCTAAGCCATCCCGGCGCAGCTCATTCCATGAGGTAACAGAGTAAATAGTGGCAGCAATCTTAAAATCATCATTTAGTAATTTCTGTGCTTTAAGCGCCCAATTTACTGAGACACCTGAGGCAAGGATTGATACCTGCTTGCGGCGGCTTTCAATTGGTTTTTTAAGCAGGTAAATACCTTTTAATAATCCATCAACATCAAGTGCCTCAGGCTCAGCTGGTTGTTGGTATGGCTCGTTATAAACAGTGAGGTAGTAATAGATATTTTCAGAGTTTTCACCATACATTCTTCTTAGGCCATCTTTAACAATATGGCCGATCTCATATCCAAATGCTGGGTCATAACAGATAACCGCTGGGTTTGTTGATGCCAATAGATGAGAGTGGCCATCCTCATGTTGCAAGCCCTCACCATTTAATGTGGTTCGCCCAGCTGTTGCCCCTAATACAAATCCTCTAGTTAATTGATCACTAGCTGCCCAAAAGGAGTCACCAGTTCGCTGGAAACCAAACATGGAGTAGAAGATATAAATTGGAATCATTGGTTCATCATGGGTGGCGTATGAGGTACCAACTGCAGTAAAGGAAGCAACTGAGCCCGCTTCATTAATGCCTTCATGCAAGATCACACCAGTAGTTGATTCTTTGTAAGAGAGCATTAACTCTCGATCAACAGAGGTGTAACTCTGACCATGTGGTGAGTAGATCTTTAAGGTTGGAAATAGTGAATCCATACCAAAGGTGCGAGCCTCATCAGGAATAATTGGCACAAACCGCTTGCCAATCTCTGGATCTTTAAGTAAATCCTTTAATAATCTAACAAATGCCATAGTGGTGGCAACCTCTTGGGCCCCTGAGCCACGTCTTACCGATTCATAACTCTCATCACTTGGTTGGGCAAGTGGTTTTGATTTCGCTCGCCGTGATGGCAAAAAGCCACCTAAATCTGATCTGCGCTGCATTAAATACTTATACTCAGCAGAGTCATTACCTGGGTGGTAGTAAGGCGGAAGCTTTGCATCGATCTGATCATCACCAATTGGAATCTCAAGTCGATCTCTGAAATTAATTAAATCCTCTAAGGTCATCTTCTTCATCTGATGAGTTGAGTTTCTTGCCTCAAAGTGTGAACCTAATGTCCAACCCTTAATAGTCTTTGCCAAAATAACAGTTGGCCTGCCATTGTGATCAGAGGCTGCTTTATATGCGGCATATAACTTCTTGTAATCATGACCACCACGTTTTAGATTCCAAATCTGATCATCACTCCAAGATGAAACCATCGCAGCAGTTCTAGCATCTCTGCCAAAGAAATTCTCTCTAACAAAGGCGCCATTCTCTGATTTGTATGTTTGAAAATCACCATCTGGTGTCTTATTCATTAAATCAACTAGAGCACCCTCTCGATCTGCAGCTAGTAGTGGATCCCACTCTCTGCCCCAAACCACCTTAATAACATTCCAGCCGGCCCCTCCAAATACTGATTCAAGCTCTTGAATAATCTTGCCATTACCTCTTACTGGTCCATCTAATCTTTGCAAATTACAATTGACTACAAAGGTTAAATTATCTAATCCTTCACGGGCAGCTAGTGAAATAGCACTTAGCGTTTCTGGCTCATCAATCTCACCATCTCCTAAAAATGCCCAGACATTTTGATCACTTGTATCTTTAAAGCCACGTGCGTGTAGGTAGCGATTAAATCTTGCTTGATAGATTGAGTTAATTGGACCAATTCCCATTGAAACAGTTGGAAACTCCCAAAACTCTGGCATAAGACGTGGATGTGGATATGAAGATAACCCACCACCTTCATGGGATAACTCTTGCCGGAAACCATCTAATTGTTTGCTGGTTAATCGGTTCTCTAAATACGCCCGGGCGTACATACCAGGGGAGGCATGTCCTTGGAAAAATATTTGATCTCCACCTCCTGCATGTGATTTACCACGGAAGAAGTGATTAAAGCCAACCTCATATAAGGATGCACTGGAGGCGTAAGTTGAGATATGTCCACCAACACCAACACCAGGTCGCTGCGCACGGTGCACCATAATCGCTGCGTTCCATCTCATAAATGCTCGGATGCGTCGTTCCAATGTTTCATCCCCAGGAAAAGATGGTTCAAGAGCTGGTGGAATTGTGTTTATGTAATCAGTTGTGCGAAGGCCTGAGACACCAACATTTTTCTCATTTGCTCGCTGTAGTAGTGAGAGCATTAAGTAGCGAGCTCTAACAGGTCCTGCGTTTTTTAAAACCGCATCAAAGGATTGTTGCCATTCAGCACTCTCAGCTGGATCAATATCAACTAATTGGTCCACCAAGTGGTCTGGGGCCTTAAAGTTTTCACTCACAGCCATATTCTCCCTCCTTAAGGGGTGTTTGGTCATATTTGCTGCCTGATCTGAGGGTGATCTGGCTTATTGGGGATAAAAGTTGCACCTTACGCCAAAGTTGGGTGGACTACTCCTAATGAACTCCGCACAGGGCCCAGCGGCCACCGTTGAACGGCTTGGCATAATTAAAGAACAACTTATCCTTGAGGTTGGCTTTGATGAAAGCGATTGTGATAAACCATTACGCGATAGCATCATTGCAAAATCTGGCACACAATTTTTAGATGCAACTGCGCAAGAGGTAGTGGATGCGGTAATTCTTTGGTGGCGAGATGGTGATGGTGATTTAGTAGATGAGTTAGTAGATGCACTCACTTACTTAACTGAGGATGGCCCAATCTGGTTATTAACCCCAAAGGTGGGCAGACCCGGTTATGTTGAAGCGAGTGATATTCAAGATGCAGCCCCAACCGCCGGCATGTCACAAACCACATCTTTTCCAGCTAGTACTGATTGGAGCGCGACAAGATTAGTAGCACGGCATGCTGGTAGTAATAAAAAGAAATCTAAGTAAGTTCAAACTAATAGAGGAGATAAAGTAAATGGCGCTCGCAATAGGAAATGCTGCCCCTGATTTTGAGTTAGTAAATCAACATGGGGAGAAGATCTCACTAGCTTCATATAAGGGTAAGAAGAATGTTGTACTTATCTTTTATCCATTTGCCTTCTCAGGTATCTGCACCGGTGAGCTTTGCGCACTGCGTGATGATCTATCTGCTTTTCAAAATGATAATGTTGAATTAATCGCAATCTCATGTGATCCGATGTATGCAAATAAAGTATTTGCCGAGCAAGAAGGTTATAAGTTTCAAGTGCTCTCTGATTTTTGGCCACATGGCTCAATTTCAAAGGCTTATGGCACATTTGAAGAGAGCAGAGGATGCGCCAAGCGTGGCACATTTATCATCGGCAAAGATGGAAATCTAAAGTGGCAAATTGTTAATGGTCTTGGGGATGCGCGAAATATCTCTGAGTACAAAGCAGCACTTTCAGCCTTATAAGAAGAGATAATTGGGAGTAATACTGATCTACTAGTAATATTCCCACTCTCACCGGGTGGTTAGCTCAGTGGTAGAGCGCCTCGTTTACACCGAGGATGTCGGGGGTTCGAAACCCTCACCGCCCACGTAATATATTTAACTAGAATTAAAACGGATTTGATGCCCAGATTGGGGATTTGATGAAAATCACTGATGTGCGAATTACAACTGTCACAGTTCCCCTCAAGTCAACAATACGACATTGTGTTGGTGCACATTGGGGTCGGATTGTAAGAACTATTGTTGAGATCGAGACGGATGAAGGTATATCTGGATTAGGTGAAATGGGTGGTGGGGGCGAAAGTGCCCAGATGGCCTTTGAGAATCTTAAAAGCTATCTAATTGGTGAGAGTCCATTTAATTTGGAAGGATTACGTTTTAAAATTTGTAATCCAACGGCAAGTTTATACAACAATAGAACGCAGCTATATGCAGCAATTGAATTTGCTTGCTTAGACATCATAGGCAAAAAACTAGGAATACCTGTTTATGACATCCTTGGAGGGAAGATTCGTGACGAAGTAGAATTTGCAAGCTACTTATTTTTTAGTTATGCCAATGAAAACTCAACAACAGGTGAAGTAAAAAATTCTAAACAATTGGTCGAAAGTGCCAAGAAGTTAAAAATTGAAAATGGATTTACCACACATAAATTAAAGGGTGGCGTGTTTCACCCAAATTACGAATTAGAGTGCTTCTTAGCTTTGGGAGAAGCATTCCCAAATGATCGTTTTCGATATGACCCAAATGCCACCCTTAGCGTCACTCAAGCGGTGGAGTTTGCAAAAGCAACCTCTCACATGCGAATTGATTATCTTGAGGATTTCACTTGGGGAATTGACGGTATGAAAAAACTACGAGACTTAACCGGTATGCAAACAGCGACCAACACCGTAGTAGTTAATTTTGAGCAATTGGCACAGAACGTACATCGTGAAGCAATTGATGTAATTTTACTTGATACAACTTTTTGGGGTGGTATTCGAGCATGCATCAAAGCTGCCGGAGTTTGTGAAACTTTCCAATTAGGTGTTGCAGTGCACTCATCTGCTGAACTAGGCATTCAACTTGCCACGATGCTTCATTTAGGAGCAGTTGTTCCCAATTTAAGCAATGCTGCTGATGCACATTATCACCACCTAGCAGATGACATCATCTCGGGTGGATTAATGAAGTATGAAAATGGAAAAATTAAAGTTCCAACTGGGCCAGGATTAGGAATTGAGTTAGATCGGGATAAGTTGGCACAGTACTCAGAACTTTATAAAGAACTTGGCGGATATCCTTATGATCAAGATCCGAAAAGACCAGGTTGGTATCCCATCGTTCCTAATGACCGCTGGGCACCAATAATTTAATATTAAAATAAGGAAGAGTCGCCCATATCTGACCTAAATCTATTCAATATCTAGAAATTGTCAGACCAATTGAGTGTATAGGTACAAGTCAACAAAAAAGTAAAATATGAAATGGTAAGAGGCAAAGTGGTGAGCCCTCATAGGCTATTGGCAGGTATTATTTGGTAATGCTTACTAAGGTAGCCAAGATATTTTCTGCTAACTCAAGACTTACTAAATTAAATGATATGTCAAAGGGTGATCAGGTTATAAAAAGTAGGAGCCTTCAGTTCTACTCCGCCAATCGAAATATTGGAAATTATCTACCAGTACTAGCAATTCACCAGATGTTAGATCAAGAGCTAGATACCTGGAATATCCATAAGTCACCAGTTGATTGGGATTTTGTTCACAAAAACTATGACCAGGTGATTGTTGGTGGAGCAGGGTTACTCCACTCTGTCTTTGAAAAGTTTTGGATAGATCTTGATAAAAACTGCAAATTACCAATAATTATTTGGGGTATCGGTGTGTGTTTGCCCGATAACGATTCGGTGAAGGGTGTGGCAAAGGATGTGGTGAAATCAGTATTTAATAGAGCAAAGTTTGCCAATGTCAGAGATGAATTAACTAGAGAGTTTTATCAATTAGATAATCATATTTCCATTACCGCCTGTCCAACCTTGGCTTATATTGATAATAATTTTAAGGTTGAAGAGAAAAAGCAGGCTGGTAATAAGGTGCTACATAGCTCTCATGTTGATTTAGAACCTATCTCATCTACCCCTGAGATTAAGAGAAGTATTAAGGAGTTGGGCTTTACATATAATTTTACTGAAAACATTGAGAGTAAGAAAAAATCATTAAAGAGTATTTTAAATATGTATCAAGATTGTGATTATGTGGTTACAACTAGACTTCATGGCGCAATCATCGCTTACGCCTTTAAAAGAGCTTATATTGCAATATCTTTTGATCCAAAGGTATCTGCTTTTAATAAACTATATGGTGGTGGAGTTTGTATTACAGATGTAGCGGGATTAAGTGCGGCATTTAAAAGCGAGCAGTTTAAAGTTAGCCCGCAGCATAAGAAAGAGCTAGATCGGGTGCGCGAGTTTGGTAAATTGATCAAATCAACAATTACTGGCTAGCCATTACTACCCGATATCGGTAAACTGATTGTGGTAGTACAACTAAAAAGTATCTAAATGAAGGTAGGAGGTGACCTATGCAGGCCTCACCTGAGCAACAATCTTTAATTTTAGAGCTGCAGCTCATTGATAATGAGATCATGCAGGCAAATACCAAACTTAAGTCACTGCCTGAGATTGAACAACTACTGCATATTGATAAGAGAATTACCTCAGCAAATGATGAGTTAGCAACTGTTAAGGCAGAGTTTGATCAGATCACACTTGAACTTCGTCGTGGTGAGGTTGATGTTGAGACGGTAACTGATCGAATTAAAAAAGATGAAGCTCGGCTTTCCTCTGGTAATGCCACACCAAAAGAGTTAGAGCAAACCCAACATGAGGTGCAAACATTAAAAAAGCGTCAGATAGCCTTGGAGGAGATTGAGCTTGAGATAATGATTAGAAATGATGCCATTACCGCTAGGCAAAACACCCTCGCAACAGATCTAGCCTCTCTTGAAAAATTAAAAGCTGAAATAAATCAAAGATTAACCGCAGCAACTGGTGAGATTAACTCACTGGTTGTAACCAAGAAGAGTACAAGAGAGATTTTAGTATCAAAGATTGAAAAGCCACTGATTGATCTTTATGAAAAGATCCGTGCATCAGGTGGGGGTATAGGGGCATCTGCATTGGTAGGAAATAAGTGCAATGGTTGTAATCTGGCAATTAACGCAGTTGAGGTAGAGCGGATTAAAACGCTGCCAAAGGATGAGGTACTAAGGTGCGAGGAGTGCCGCCGGATTTTGGTAAGAATCTAATGGCCCGCCACTTTGTAGTAACTGCCGATGGTGGCAGCCGTGGTAATCCAGGGCCTGCTGCATATGGCGCAGTAGTTTATGAAAACAATAAGGTTGTTAAAGAGATTGGTGCATCAATAGGTGAGGCATCTAATAATGTTGCTGAATACAGTGGATTAATCGCTGGTTTAAAAGCGGTTAATGAGATCGACCCTACCGCCACAATCTTGGTAAAGATGGACTCTAAGTTAGTAGTTGAACAGATGAGTGGGCGGTGGAAGGTTAAACATCCAAATATGCAAAAGCTGGCAAAACAAGCATTTGCAAGCCATGACCCAAAACTTGTTTCCTATCAATGGATTCCACGCGAGGAAAACTCACACGCAGACTCAATTCTTAATGATGTTTTAGATAGCGGAATGTAAGCATTTCCCTCTTAAAAATATCTTTAGTATCCTTATCTAACTGAAGAGTCGTCTGGATCATCGCGTTACGAAAGTACCGAGGAAAGTCCGGACTCCAAAGAGTAAGGTGATGGTTAACGACCATCCGGAGTGATCCGCGGGATTAGTGCCACAGAAAATAAACCGCCGTTAGCAATAACGGTAAGGATGAAACGGTGGTGTAAGAGACCACCAGCATTTACGGCAACGTATATGGCTAGGTAAACCCCACCTGGAGCAAGACCAGATTGTTGGCATTTGAGAGCTACTCGCTCGAGCCAACGGGTAGGTTGCTTGAATCTGTAAGCAATTACAGATCTAGATGGATGATGATCTCTCGTAAGAGAACAGGATCCGGCTTATAGGGCGACTCTTCTTTATATTTGCTCTGTACCAATTCGTTTCTAGCGCTGGCTTCGCCTCTTCAGTGCTCCTACTATCCGCATGACAATGCCAACCAAAATCACTCCATAGACCAGTAGAGAAAATACCCACTTAATAATTGAAGATGTTGAGGCAATTAGAGCGGTCGACGAAGAAATTGTGCCCTCTGCAAGGTACTGCTTTGAGAGAGCGGCTAAGGAAAAGTTCTCAAACCAATCAAAGAGAACTTGAGCAAATGGGAACAGATTTAAAACCCCAACCTTTTTCGAATATGGCTTAAACAAAATCGACACCCAGGCCACATACATAATTCCGTAAATCAAAGCAAAGAGAGAGTCCCAAACCTGATTGAAGTTAATGTAGGCATTAATCATCTGATTAGAACGTTCTGTAAGGAAGGCGAGAATCTCTGCCTGACCAAAGCCCAACGAAGTTCCTAGTGATTTAACACTGCTGTTGGCAACTTCGAAAGCCTTGCCCTGTCCCATGAGGAAAAAGAAAATGTAGCTGGCAAAGACGGAGGTGGCCAGCAACGCTGTGACCCAGTTTGACTTCGCGTAGAAAAACCGTGAGGCGCGACTTAGGGGTCCGGATTTTCTCGACGGATTTTTGCTCTCGATCCTTTTACTAGACATACTCGCATCTTACCTTGTAGAGGTTAATATCAAACCAAGCGATTCCGGCTTATAGGGCGACTCTTCTTTTTATTCCTTATCTATAGAAAATCCATGGGTAGTTTTATAGGTATTTGCTGTGTGTAATTGTGTATCTTCAATCACAATTTGATAAAGAGTCTTTCTTAAAAACTTGCAACTGGTAAAGTTTTTCCATGCATATGCGGACCAAAAGTAATAAGGGATTGGCACTGCTTTTTGCAATTATTATCCTTTCGGGGTTTACTAACAATGCAGGTGCGTTAACTCTAGATTCAGTCTCACATATTCATCACGTAAAAGTTGTAGAGAACAAAGTACTTGTCTTAACTCACGAGGGTCTTTATGAACTAGTTGGCAAGAATGATATGAAGTTAGTTGGAAAAGATAAGATTGATGTTATGGGGTTTACAACCTTAGGTAAGGCTTTATTTGCAAGCGGACACCCTTCCCAAGGTTCTAAAATGCCAAACCCAATTGGCCTCGTTAAATCACTTGATGGTGGATCAACTTGGAAAGCTGTCTCCTTAGTTGGGAAGGTGGATTTCCATTTTTTAGAAGGGGCCAGAAGTGATCTA
>Ga0208951_1000665_pt1 | contig 15853 bp, 10 predicted proteins | sample GreLakmeMI27MSRF_FD_187702 | JGI IMG/M metagenome (GOLD analysis project Ga0208951, IMG submission 187702) | Freshwater lentic microbial communities from great Laurentian Lakes, MI, USA - Great Lakes metaG MI27MSRF (SPAdes) | ecosystem: Environmental > Aquatic > Freshwater > Lake | place: Great... | reverse complement strand
TCCTCCTGCCTGGCGCCGCTGCCCTCGGCAGTTACGTTGGCGTCTGTCACAACTCTCACGCATCACCACCCTCGTGTGCGGCAGCACTACTCACGTTCCGCGCGGCGTGCGCTCTGAACGTCTCCTCTGACCGGCGCTCCTCCGCCACCTCGGGCGCCATGCGCGCACAGGCGTGGATGAAGGCGCCCACGTCGCCCTCCACCCAGTCGCGCAGCTGCGACGCGGCTTCGTCGTCGCGCACGCCCAGCAGTCTCAGAAAGGAGAGCCGAGGCGCGAGGCTGCGCTCCAGGTTGACGTTGTCGAAAAACGAGGGACATCGCTGCACGAGCAGCGGCAGCGACAGCCCCAGGTTGTCCGCCGCGAAGGCTGCCTTGCGGCGCAGCACGGTGGGCGATGTGGTGAGCACAGCGGGCACGGCGAGAGCGAGGCTCGTCAGCTCGCCCTCGCCCAGCTGCGCCCGCCAAAAAGCGTGCGTGCGCGTGGAGAGAGGGAAGGGCAGAAGAAGCGGCGGGTGGCGACCCGCGGCGGAGCCCAACGAAGGCGGTGTCAGGCCCAGCGCACCGAGATCCTCCACGCGCGCCGTCAGCGCCTGTTCAGACGCCCACACTAGCCCCGGCGAGGCCTGCAGCAGCGCGCCGACGTCGGGCACGCCCAGAAGCGCCAGTGCGGCGGCGCGCTCAGCCGCCGCGACGGGTGACGGTGCCAGCACGCGCAGGTCCCTCTCTAACAGCCGTCCCAGCCGCAGCTCGTCGACGCCCGCATCCACGAGCGCGTCCAGCCTCGCCTCCAGCTCAGCCTTTGGCAGAGCGAGGATGCCAGGGAAGAGCGCAAAGCAGCCGGGGAGCGCCTTCCTCTTCACGCCGCAGACGGTGAGTTCGCGCACCGCGTCGCGGCTGGCTGCGAAGGTGGCCTTGCGAGGCGCCTCGGCTGAGGGCGAGGTGTGCGCCCAGGCGCGCCAGTTCTGCGACTCGGCCCACGCCTGACTCGCAAGCAGCAACTCGGAGGCGCGCTGCGCAGGACGCACACCCAGGATGACCAGGAACTCCACTGCGCCAGGGTCGGCGCCGCCAAACTGGGACGCGTCTGCGTCACGCAGCCGCGGCGGCTGGCTCTTCCTCCCCGCTGTGGCAGAACGACCGCCTGCGCGAGCAGTCGCCTCTCTGCCAGTGGCGCGGGAGCACTGCGGACAGCTGACGCGCATCGAGTGGATGGAAGGTGCGGAGGCACAGATTGTGAGCGATGCGCCATCGACCGGTGCGTCGCACGACGCAAGTTAACAAGATGCCTGTCAGCCCTTCAAGCGATGCATACCTCACAGCGGCGAAAGCAAACTAACCACGGCGTGTCTTGCGGTTGTATGCTATGACACGTGACATGCAGCAGTAAAAGTCCAAGGGTGCCTTTTATTCCGCCCGTCCTTTTGGACTCCTGAGCGCTGAGCCACTTGCACGCCCCTGCCTACGCCGCACAATGGCGTCACTCCGGCCGATCAGCCTCCCTCGCCTGCTGGCGAACCGCGCCAATGCTGCTGCTTCTGCGGCCGCGCCGAAGGTGCCCGCGGCGCGGACGTTTGGCCTTCAGCGCCGTGTCGGCGCCCTGCTGGTGGGCGGCGACTCACGCCTCTACGCCTTTCCCGCGCGCGGAGTGCACATGAGCACCTTCGCGGCGCGCAAGACGCAGACGGAGGAGGGGCGCACGGGGGCTGCCACTCGCGAAAAGACTGCTATGCCTCACGAGCTCGCCTTCCTGCCTGAGCGCGACGTGCAGCAGCCGCTGGCGGAGGTGCACAAGAGTCAGAAGGAGAACGGTAGCACCGCGCGCGTCTCCTCCTTCTCTCCGGGTGTGTGGCGTGACTGGGCACCTGTCGCCTTCGCTCGTCTGACTGGACCGCACAGAGGCGGAGGACGCCATCAACCAGCAGATTAACATCGAGCTCACCATCAGCCACGTCTACGAGTCAATGTACGCCTTCTTCCAGCGCGACAACGTGGCACTCCCCGGCCTCGCCGCCTACTTCGAGGAGCAGCACCAGGACGAGCGCAAGCACGCCCGCAAGCTCATCAGCTACCTGAACCGCCGCGGCGGGCGCGTGCACCTGTTGACCATCCCGGAGCCTGTGCAGGAGTTTGCACACGAGGAGAAGGGTGACGCGCTGCACGCGATGGAGCTGTCGCTGGCGCTGGAGAAGCTCAACTACGATAAGCTGAGCCACCTGGACAAGGTCGCCAGCGACCTTGAGGACTTCAACCTGGCCGATTTCGTGGATGACATGCTGGAGGAGCAGAGCAAGGACGTGAAGCAGGCGGCTGATTACGTGGCGCAGCTCACTCGCGTGGGCAAGGGCCACGGCGTCTGGGATTGGGATGCGCGCTTGTTCGATTCGCTGAACGAGGAGGAGGAGGTTGCGTAATGGCAAGATGGCGACGCTCAGACGTCGTGAACGCAAAAGCCGCATTGTGTACTGTGATACTGCCATGCCGTGAGGCGCTGTGCTCGCTTGCGCGGCGGCTTCCGTGCGTAGTGACGAGGATGAGCGTCAGTTCGCAACCCTGCTCGCCTCCTGACTGTGCACCTTGATGGCGTGCGCTAGCGGCGCGCAAGTGCGATACGCGCCGCGATGGCGTGTCGCGCGACGGCGACTGCGTGTCTGCGCCACCTGGCGACGATTGGAGGACGGCACTCGTATTGGTGACCGCGCGCTGCGATTCGCCAAGTCTGCTCGCGAGCTGCCGCACGCGGCACACGCCGACTGGCTGCCGCCGCCGCACGCCGTGTCGCTGCTGAAGTCTCCACACAGCGAGGTGACGCGCGAGACGCTGAAGGGCGTCGACAATGAGCCGCTGCCACATCACCACGACGTGCCGCGCCTGGGTCACGCACGCGACGTGTCGCTGGTGCCGCCACCACTGCGCTCGCTCCTTGTCATCCCGCAGACGATGGCAGCTGCAGTGCGCCCGGCGTTGACGCCTTACACGCTAGCAGGCCCTCTCCCCGTGGGCACAGTCACCGCGGGCATTTTTCTTCTGCTCCTGACAGTCATGCTGGCGGGCTGGCAGAAGGCGAAGCGCGACGACGAGCCAGGAGAAGCGCCCCTCTTCCGCTTACGCAAGTGGAGTGGGTTACGCTAGCTTGATTCAGTAGTGGGCACCCTCACCCAGACGAGTTAATGCCGGCCGCGTGTCACTCACTCATCGCAGCGCAGTGCTGTCTTGTGTACTCGTAAACTGCCAGCGCGGCGCTGACATGCACGTTCAAACTGCGCACCTGTTTGCCCGGCTGGGGTATCTCCACCGCCGCGTCCAGCAGCGGAAGCAGCTCAGCAGGGATGCCGAACCCCTCCGCGCCCAACACCAGCACGCAACGCCTCGGAAACGAATAGCCCGGCAGAGGCACACTGCCCGTCGTCTGCTCCAGCCCGACCAGCGCGTACCCGTCCGCACGCTTGGCGGCCAGGAAGGCCGGCAGTGCCGCTGGCGGCACCACGGCGATGGGGAGCCATTTGTCCGCGGTCACTGCCATAGCCTTGAACACGCCAGAGGCGACCACCGCCCCGTCGCCGATGACCAGGCGCGAAAGCTGGAACACCTCAGCGGTGCGCGCCAGGCCGCCCAGGTTGGTCGCCTTATCGACAAGGCTGGCGCAGAGGATGAGGTCCTGGCGGGCCGCGCGCGGGTCGGCGCTCGCAGCAGAACACTGGCCATCCGCTGTATCCTCCAGCTCATAGAGCGCGGACGGGTCAACCTTCTTCTGCAGAGCGTCTAGATGAAGTGCCTCCAGGGAAGCATCAACTGCGGAGCCGCCAAGCAGCATCGCGCCTTCCTTCTCAACCTGACGTGCGCGCGTGCCCTCGCGAAGTTCGTCTAGAAACCCCGTAATGCGGTCCACCAAAGCAGTGGGTGCCCCCTCGAAGCGCTCGCCGACGTCGTAGGGGCAGTCCGGACCCGCACCGAAGATGGCGGCAGGAGAGCAAGCCATGTCCGGGTGCATCGCGCCCACGCGCCCCGTGGCGGCGCGCGTCTTCACGCAATCCATGTTGTGGGTGACGAAGGCGCGCATGGCTGTGAGCGTGGCGCCAGCCGGCCCGGCGGTGATGTCAGCGCCCGCCCAGGCTGGGTGCTCCAGCGGGAAGCAGTCAAACAGCTCGAAGAGAACCACCTGCGCGAAGACGCGCAGGCTGTGGTTGTGAGTCGCCGCCCAGGGCAGCACAGCCGCAAGCACGGCGGGCAGCGCCGCCGCCTGCGCCTCCACAGTGGCCGCGTGGCGCACGTACGCGTGGCCGATCAGCGCCAGCGACGCGATGGTGTACGGTCGCGCAGCATCCGCAGCTGCCAGGCCCGGCAGCACGCGCGTGGCGAGCAGCGACGGTGCGCGCATCATCACAGCGGTAGCGAAAGCCTCCTGGTACTGCTTCACGTTGGGAAGGTTGAGCGCCTCCAGTGCCGTCCAGAGACAGGCGTCCACCAGCTCTAGCTCAGGATCCTCCTCGCGAGGCAGCAGGGGCGCCAGGGCACAGAGCAGCTGCCAGGCGCGCACCTTGCGCCGGTGCGTGGGGCCCAGCTTGCGGTACACCTCAGCAGCCAGGTCCTCCTCTGCACTCACGCAGGCGCGCAGCACGAGGCGCAGCAGCGCGCGGCCTACCGCGCGCGCGGGGGGCTCCCCAGCGTCGCCCCGCCTCGCCAGCTCGTGTGCGCCGCACACGCCCGTGACGCGCACCGCCAGCGCCTCGCCTGCCACCGCGGCGGCACATGCCACCTCACCGCCGCCGGGCATAGAGCGCAGCGCGGCGGCGGCGCTGGGATCGAGAAGCTCCTCGCTGAAGTCTGCATCTTGGTCCAGTGGGCCATATAGGCACAGGCGCGCCATCTCGTGCTGGTAATGAGCGCGGGCAGCCACGTGCGGAAAGCGCAGCCAGAGCGCCCACAACGCTGCGGCGGTGCAGCGCATGATGCGAGCCGACTGGTCGCCCGCAGCCAGCATGCGGCGCGTCAGAGCGCGCAGCGGGCCGCGTCGTCGGGCGTGCAGCGGGGGCGAGACAAACAACGTCGGGTGAAAGACGGTAGCAAGGAACTCGGCGATGACGCCCACGGGGCGCTTGCGCACGTCAGAGAAGCCCGCCCAGGCGCAGCGAGCCAGGGCGCAAGCCAGGGGGGCAAGCGGCTCCGCCTCTAGCAGGAGGCACTCCTCAACCTCATCCTCATCCGCCTCATGCTCAGCAGCCTCAGAGTCGCCGTCCAGCGCGGTGAGAGAGGGGTCGCCGGCGGCGGTGGCGGCGGCTGCTGTGGCGGCGGCAACGAGCTCGGGGTGTGGCGTGACGATTGGCAGCAAGGCGCGGACGGCGCGCAGCACGTGCACGGCGTCGCCGCGCGCCGAGACTGCCATGGCTGAGATTGCGCCCCCTAGCGCGTCTGCGTGAGCCACCGATGGAGATGCGGCGCCAGGCATGCGCAGCGCCGCCGCAAGGGCGCGCCAGCGCACACCGGCACTGGAGGTGGCTCCTCCGAGGGCAGAGCCGCCGCCGCCGGCGCTGCGCTGCTTGTCGCGCGTGCTGCGCACGATGACCGCGAAGAGCGCGACGCCGAGGTCGGCAGACACGCTTTCAGGCGGCGGCGAGCCACGCGCGCTCACCTCATCGGCAGGCGCGAGTGCATCTGCAGCCAACGAAGCGCAAGCAAGCGCGCAGTCCCGTAGCTCGGCAGCAGCTGCGGCCATGGGGGCCGTGGCGCCATCGCAGTCCCACCAGTTGGCGGCGCCCACGAGGTAGCAGAGCAGGTGCCAGGTTTCCGCGTCTGCCTCCCGCCAGGCACCTGCGTGCGGTGCCGCCGCGTCTGCTGGCCGCCAGCGAGCCGCCAGGGCCAAGACTGCCAGCGCGGCGCATGCCACGTGGCTGCAACTGGCGCGTCGCGGCGACAGCACCGACGGCGGGCCGCCCAGGTAGGAGTCTCCGCCCTTGGAGTGTGTTCCCAGCAGCGGCGCATCGTCGCTGAGCGGCGCGCACAGCCCGCTGCATGCGGCTCGCGCGAGGGCGGCGACCTCGCCCACGCACGCGCTCAGCAGCTCGGATGCGGCCAGCGCCAGCCCGGGTGGCGCGTCATCGGCAGATGACACGGAGAGCACAGCCTCGAGGAGCGAGAGGGCTCGCAGCGCTGCTCCGTGAGGCAGGTGCGTGCGGCGATACAGACTAGAGGCTGCAGCGCGCAGCGGCGCCAGCGCATCCTCTTCTCCGCCGCCCACCGCTGTCCGAGGCAGGAAGCTCCACACGAGCGCTCCCTGGCGGGCGGCGTTGCGCCAGCTCGTGCGCTCCTCCTCCGTGCACTGCTCAGAGGCTGTCTCCGCGTGCAGAGCGCCGTCGCCTCGCAGAAAGGCAGCCATGTGCTGCGACAGCGCGGGGCGCAGCCAGGCAACCTGTTCGTCCGACGATGCCAGCCAGTCGGCAGCGAGCGCCCGCAGCGGCGAGGCTTCCCCGCCGCGCAGCGCGTCCAGCAGCCGCCCAGCCGCCGCGACACCGACGTGCGGCGGTGGCGCAAGGGCGGCGGCGGCCTGCAGCACGGCGCGCGTGGCCACTCCTCGATAGGCGGCGCCCCACTGGGAGCATGCCAGCGCGCCCAAGCGGCGCAGCAGCTCCACCGAGGCGTCGCCGCAGAGCTCGCTGCTGCCTTGTGCGGCGAGGCTGGCGGCGCGGGCGACTTCCAGCACCGCTGCCATTCCGACGCGTGTGAGCTGCGGCATGGCGGCGATGGCGGCTAGCACCCGATGGGCTGCGGCAGCACGCTCGCTGGGAGGTGATGCGGCAACACGCGCCGCCGCAGCCGCCGCCACGCCCGCCGCGGCGGCGGCGCCGGCCGCGCCCTCGCAATGATTGGCGGGCTCGTTGAGCGAGAGTAACAGGGGACCAAGCAGCACCTCTTCGCGCAGCGCAGTGGCGTAGCCGCCGCGCCACTCGCTGACCGCAAGCGCCACCAGCGCCTGCCTGCGGAAGGTTGGGTTTTCGTGGGCCACTGCGCGGCACCACAGGCAGGCCACCCAATCATACGGCACATCGGCGGGCAGCGGCGGCGGCTGTGGTGCCGTTGACGCTGCGGGGTGGAGTACCCTCAGGCGCAGCCAGGCGGGTGTCACCAGGTGCATGGAGTAGTCCTCGATGCAGTCCAGCACCACGCATAGCTGCGCCCACCCGCCGCTGGCAGCTCGCCGCGGACCCAGCGCGACGCGCAGGAGGTGCAACGCTTGCTTGCGTGCGCGGGGGTCCTCGCCGCCGAGCGCGCAGCGCAGCGCACGCCAGAATGGGATGTCCTGCTCGCCGCCCCGCCACTCCTCGGGCAGGGGGGGCACGGCTCTGGAGGAGAATCGCACCAGTAAGGCCAGGGCGGCTCTGTGGGCCTGCGGAGGGCCAGCCAGCAGCCTGCAGGCGTGCCTGTGCAGCGTCTCGTCCGCGCTGGAGCCTGCGCAGTCCACCAGGGCGGGCAGGAGGGAGCGAACCAGAGCTGCGTCGAGCGGCGAGTGCTCCCCCGTGCCCAGAGCAAGCAACGCGTGCGGCAGAAGCGAGGCGGCTGCGCAGCGCAGCGACGCGCATGGCTCGCCCACCCCATCGGCAGACGCCTCGAGCAAAGCGCTTGCCAGCCAGCAGGCGGCTGCAGGCTGCAGCGGATCTCCCCAGCTCTTCGCCCCGGCGGCTGCGAGTTTCCGGAACGCCTCCTCTTCCAGGGGCTGCCCAGGGGCTGCCCAGCTCTCCGCGCAGAGGAGCAGCAGCGAGGCTGCCGAGCTCCAGCCGGTGTGCGCAACCGCAGCGGCGAGCGAGGTGCTGACGCGCTGAGCGGCCGAAGAGCTCCCGCTCCGCAGCAGCGGCAAACATAGCTCCCGCGTGAACCGCTCCGCCAGCCCGGTCGCCTCGCTGCTGTGGCGGAGGAGCACTGCGCCTGCGGAGACTGAAGACTCGTCAGCGTCTCCAACAACTTCTGCGCAGTCCTCCAGCAGCTCGGCCAGCAACACGTCAGCTGAGACTCCGCTCAGAGCAAAGGCCGCCTCAAGGACGGCGTCTGAGGCTGCAGGCAGACGCGCTAGCGTCGCGCGCAGCCTCTCCCGCGGCATTGTGACTCGCTGCACGTCAGCACGTCACCAACGCGACTCACGACGCTCCTGCGGCGCCAAGGCAGCTGAGAGGCCGAGACGCGCCATGCGACGGGCGGCGTTGTCCCGAACTCGCAGTAAGTGTTCGAGCGACGACTCGTGTGCGTCAGGCGCCGCCGCGCGTCGCACGCCGTACGGGAGGCTAGACTGTGTCGCATCCGTGAGATGGCTGTCTCCATGTCGCTGCGGGCGGTGGGTGCGCCGCGTGCGGTGGCTGCTCGTCGGGCTGCCTCCTCCCGTGTCGCCGTGCCCTCCGGCCTCAAGGCTGCCTCCCGCTCGGCGCCGCGCGCCCAGGCGGCACGCATTGTGGCCGTCGCCGCGCCGCCGATGCCGGTGGCTGCGCCGGCCCCGTCGGTACGGCGGAGGAGGGAGAGCAGTCTCTGAGGCTCCTCTCGCTCCACCTCACGCCACGCATCCCGGTGACCTGCTCGCAGGCTGGCGCTCCGGACCTGTCCCAGGCGCCTCCCTTTGGACTGGCGGACATCCGCGCCGCGATCCCGGACCACTGCTGGGAGCGCAACGCATGGAAGAGCGCCTCGTACCTGGTGCGCGACGTGGCCATCGTCTTCGGCCTCGCCGCAGCCGCCTACACCCTCAACACCTGGTGCGCGTGCGCCAAGCATTGCAGCCAGCGGGTGCAGGCGAAGGAGGGACTCCCAGCGAGGCGGTGGCCGGTTGCGCTCCCTCCCACTCACGCAAGCCTTCACCCAGGTGGGGCTGGACGCTGTACTCGCTTGCGCAGGGCACCATGTTCTGGGCTCTCTTCGTGGTCGGTCACGACTGGTGCGCTTGCGTGGGCTCGCATGCACTGCGCACCTACGTGTGGCAACCACTCACTCCCTCCGCCCCTTCCTGCTCCAGCGGCCACCGCAGCTTCAGCAGCAACAACACCCTGAACGACTTCGTGGGCAACATCGTGCACAGCAGCATCCTGGTGCCATACCACGGATGGCGCGTGAGCCACCGCACCCACCACAGCAACCACGGCCATGTGGAGAACGATGAGTCGTGGCACCCGACCAGCAAGTCGCTGTTTGACAAGTTCGACGGCGTCGCAAAGGCTGGTCGCCTGACGCTGCCGTGGGCCATGTTAGCATACCCCTTCTACCTGTTCAACCGCAGCCCCGGCAAGGTTGGCAGCCACTTCGACCCCTCCTGCGACCTCTTCGTGCCCTCTGAGAAGACCATGGTCCTCACCAGCAACGCCTGCCTGGTGGGCATGCTGGGCGTGCTCACCGCTGGCGCCGTTGCGCTGGGCCCGCTGGCCATGGCGCAGCTGTACCTCATTCCCTACCTCATCGGCGTGGCGTGGCTGGACCTGGTGACCTACCTGCACCACCACGGGCCAGACAAGGCGCACGCAGACATGCCCTGGTACCGCGGTGCCGAGTGGAGCTACCTGCGTGGAGGGTTGACCACCCTGGACCGTGACTTTGGCGTCTTCAACAAGCTGCACCACAACATCGAGACCCACGTTGTGCACCACCTGTTCCCCCAGATCCCCCACTACCACCTGGTGGAGGCCACCAAGGCGGTCAAGCCCGTGCTGGGCGACTACTACCGCGAGCCGCAGAAGAGCGGGTTCTTCCCCTTCCACATCTTCCAGGTGCGTGTGTTTTATGGGGTGGGGCCTGGGCGATGCGCTCACGCCTCGTCCTCGCTTGAGCAGAACTTGACCAAGTCGTTCGCGCGGGACCACTACGTGGCCGACACCGGCGATGTGGTCTATTACCAGAAGGCCTGGTAGACAGCGCGCCATTGCCAGTGGGCCGTCGCAGATTCTCTCTGCTGCACAAGTCGGACCCATTTTATAATCTACCTACTTGCTTGTTGTACACTCGAAGCGTCAGATGAACCAGCTGCCTGTTCCAGCCAGGCGTCCAGCCGGCCCGAAGCCAATTCTGTCTTCATGTAAGACTCACCCTGGTCCACCATCCGCTGCAGTCCCTCCCGCGTCGCCAGCGCCACGAAATCCCCAAACGAGCGCGAAGAGGCTATCGCCGGGTCCGCATTGTGGTCCACAAGCAGCGTGGAACTGTACCTTTGCCCACTGGCGTCCAGCAAGCTCGCCCCTCTGCGCGTGTCCACGATGTCACGCGGCGCGGCCACAGAGCCGTCGATGCAGCGCGTGCCCCTGTAGCGAGCCGTGGCGCGGCCGTTGAGGAAGTACGGGATGTGCACCGAGCTCATCGCAGCGTCCACAACAGCCTCCTTGCTCTCGAACTGGGAGGTGACCAGGCGGCGGGGAGGCAGCGGCCACACCGCGAGGGAGAAGAGCGAGACGCGGCCGCTACACCTCTGTGCCGCGTCTGCAGGGAGGAGCTCGAGGAGCCAGCGCCGGATGAGCGGCCCCCAGACGCCGGCCAGGCCGCCTGAGCGGTTGTACAGGTCCGCCTGGAGCGTGAACGAGTACGCCAAGTCAACGGAGCTTTGCAAGTCCACCTCGCAAGCGGCAAGCACAGTGGTTAGCGCGCCCGCGGAGACGCCGGACAGCTCCACGCCAGACAGCTGCACGCGCTCGCGCAAGGCGAGCACCACCCCAACCTGCCAGAAATAGTAGATGCCGCCGCCGGTGAGAGCCAGCAGCGGACGGCTTGGTTCTGCGGCCCTCTGCTGCACAGCGGCGGCAAGGACTCGGCAGCCACGGCAGCGCCTTCTCGCGGGCGCGGGCGGGACGCGCGTAGGAGCCTGCACGCGCTGCATAGGCTCAACAAGGGGCGGTGCTTTGCTCTCCGCGACTCCCTGTCGTACAACGCTACTACGGTTCGGGAGTGTACGCTGTACGGAAAGGTAGACTGACGCGCTCCTCGTGTTAGCCTGTGTGCTGTTGTCACTGCGTCCTGGTCCTGCTTGACTCGCAAAGGCGCTGGCAGTGCGTTGTGAGCCGGCGAAGCAGATCGTAGCACAGCTGCTTAAGGCGCAGCGCTTGAGGGCTCCAAACACCTTCAGCGTGCGTGAGCCTGCGACCGTCGCAATGGTGCGTGCGGTTGCCTTCCCGTCTGGCGTGCTGTGTGCTCTGCAGCCAGCTGTGTTGACCGGACTTTGCGGCTCGCAGGCTCCCCCTGGCGCGCTGTTCCAAGGCGCGTGCTGCCCTGTGACGCATCCAGCTGTGCAGAGGCTGGCTGGCTGCTGCTGAGAGCTCGCCACGCGCGCGTGCCGGCCACCGCCACGTTAGGGCGTCTCTCACACTCCCGCTCCCTGACGCGCCCCGCAGCGCAAGAGCGCCGGGAGCAGAACCGCCGCGCGACGGAGACGCGAAACAACGACCTGTTGCGGTGCGTGTGTTGTCTGTGGCCTGTGCTGTTGCCATTTGGCTCACCCCCTTGTGTCAGTCTGCATGGAGACCACCGTACCCTGGCCAGCAGCAGCGCCTCCATGGAGCGCGGCGAGGACCACTTCCGTCTGCGCGAGGCGCGCGAGCGTGAGGCGGAGGCTGCGTTGTTGGCCGCGGCGGAGGCGGACAGGGCTGCTCGGGCACTGCGGGAGCGCGCGGCGCTGCAGGCGCAGCTCATATCCAGCGAGCTGGACCGCCGGCAGCGCGAGCTTGAGCGTGCGCAGCGGCACGTGCAAAAGGTGATTGAAGAGTCGCCGGAGATTCGGGAGCTCAAGGTCAAACTCCAAGCGGCTGAAATGAACTACACGCGCGAGCAGCAGCGCCGCGACGCGCTGGCTGTCGCCGCGGCGGCTGTACAGGAGGACAAGGCGTTTGCGGTCAGCGTGGGGGCTGCACTCAAGGAAGCGGATGCAGCAGATGCAGCCATCGCCGCAGAGCGCCTCGCTTTCCAGCTCTCGCGCCGCGAGGTGCTCCAGAGCCAGATGTACGAGCACGCGCAGGCGGCCTGGGCGGCGCGCGCGGAGGTTGCGGCTGACCGGGTGGCGATGGACGCAGCAGCAGCTGCCGCTCTCGCAGACGCGGATGCCGAGGCGGCCGCGCGCCAGCAGCGCCGCGCGGATGAGGCTGCATGGGTGCACGGCTTCTTGCTGGAGCGCGCGGAACTGTCCGCCGCCAAGGTTGCGGCTGAGGTGGAGGAGGATGCGCGAGTGGCGGCATACCAGGCGGCGCTGCACGCGCGCTCCGAGGGATTGGCGGCAAAGAAGCAGGCGCGCATGGACGAGGAGGCGCGCGTGTTTGCCAAGCTCGCCGCAGAGGCTGCGGCGGCGCAGCGCGCGCGGGAGCAGATGGAGGACCTCATCGCGCGCCTTCACTTCGAGGAAGAGGAGGAGCGGCTGCGCGCCATCGAGGCTGCGCGCCGCGCGCGCGCCGCGCAGGCCAAGGCTGAGATGTTGCAGGCGTACGAGGACTCGGTGACACTGCGCGCGGCCCGGGAGGCTTCGGCAAAGGCGGAGGCGGCCGCCTTCCGCGAACTCTTGCTGGCCAGGCTGGCGGAGGATGACCGGCTGGAGCAGATGGCGGATGCCAAGCGGCGCATGAAGCTGCTGGAGCACAAGCGCGAGGTTGAGCGCCTGGCGGCAATCAAAGCGGCCATGATCGCAGAGGCTGCGTCCGCCGATGCGCGCGCGGATGCGGCGGTGCAGGCGCGCGAGCAGGTCGATGCGGGCATTGTGGCCGCGGAGCGCCAGCGGCTGCTGCGTGAGCATGCGTCGCGGCTGGCTGCCTATCTACCCAAGGGCGTCGCGGCGACTGCAGAGGACTTGGCGCTCATCAACAGCCTGTCGGGTCTACAGCTATGATCGTTGTAAAAACACGAGCCTTGCTCGTCTATGTAGAGCTCTAGGCTCTAGAGCACTATTCGCTGGCGCGAGCCTCACCCTGCAGCTCGCGCGGCGGCTCGTCGACAGCGACAGCAGCCGGCGGGGCGGCAGCAGGCGCCGTCTGGCTGGCCGCCTCGCCACGCCAGTACGCCCTCAAAACGGTGTACGGCCCCGCGCGGCCGCCACCCACCACTGAGGACGGCCATCCCACGGCGTAGCCCACCGCCGTGCCTCTCGATGTCCCGGGCTGCGCGCCAGCCTCCGCCTGCTCTGGCCGCAGGTAGCTGCGGATTGCGGCCACGGCGGCACGCACGGGGCGCCCTATGACCAGCCCACCCGCGGGTGCGCCTACCACGGGCGCAGCCGCCCCTTCTCCGTCCAGCGAGCTCGCAGCCTCCGCCGGCGAAGAGGTTGCCGCAAAGGGGCTCTTGCGCGCCGCAGATGCGCACCGGTTGGCCAGGGCACCCACCCGGTAGAGCTGCGCGCCCGCAGCTGCGCCGAGCGAGGAGACGAGGTGCCGCGACCGCGGCAGGCATGACTGAGAGCCGTGCAGCTGCTTTGTGGCTGCCCGTCGCTGCGTCACAGCGGCGCCAGCCTGGCGCGCCAGCTCCGTCGGTTCAGTGAAGGCTGCTTGCGCCAGAAAGCGGATGCTGGTGGTGCGCGCGGCGCCGCGCTGCACGATGCAGAGCTGGTAGAACACGTGGCGCAGGTCTTCGAAGGAGATGTAGAACTCCGCGTCGTCGAAGATGGGGTTGACGGCATTGAGGACATCTTGTCGCGACTCCCAGAGCTCGCTGCATTCGCTCCAGTCACCCTTCCACCGAAAGCTGCCCCATGGGTTGCGCACGCACAGCAGTCGCACAGCAGCCGCACCGTCGCCAACCTCGTGCAGCTCAATGATGGCGTACACTTGCCGATCCTCCGCGCCGCTCTGGATGACACCTTCCGTGCCGACACAGAGGTAGTGTCCCCGCGCTTGCGCATCCACCACGCGGGCCCACATGGCGTCGTGGTCGTGGCTGCTGGACACGCGGGGCGGCTGCAGGCCGCTGCCGGCTGCGCAGCGCAGCAGGTCGGTGTCGTGCTCCAGCTGCCCCCAGCGTTGCTTGGAGTCGTCGAAGGCAAAGACATGCACCGGGTCGCCCGTCAGCGCCTCCAGCGCCGCGAACGGGTAGCCCCCATTCAACGAGGGGTAGCCCCCAAACAGCGTTGCAAAGGCCTTTTCCAGCAGCGGTAACCACGCCTCCGTGGGCACGTCTCGTCGCTTGGCCAGCGTTGAGTGCAGCGGTTTCTTATCGCGCAGACCCACGGGCAGGCTGTCGTCCAGCGCCAGCACGCGCCACTTGCCCGTGGACTTGATAAACAAGCGAATCTGGGACAGCGCCAGCGAGTGAGCGGCGTAATTAGCAGCAGAATGGGAGCGCGTGCGCACCTTCGTCAGCTCCTGCAGACCGCGAGTTCGGTCCGCAAACAGCACCGGCACCGCGTCTGGATACTCGGTCAAGCAAGCCAGAGCAGAGAGGAGCCACACACAGGCTGCCAGGCTTCCCTGCGGACGAGGGGCGGTTCAGCAACTGCCACCGCAGCTCACAGTGGACCGCGCACGCGCCTGTCGGATGTCAGCAGCCTCCAGGTCGTGTCCCAGCCCGTCCGCGAAGAGCACCGCCGAGTCGTCTGCGCAAAGAATTCAGCAGGTGACAACCAGCAGATGGAACGGCTCCCAGCTCAGCAGGCCTCCAGCCGGAGCCAGCCCAGGCCCAGCCGGAGCCAGAGCCGGCCGAGCCGCGGGCTACGAGGGAGGAGGCCTCTGGCTGCCAGTGCCTGGGCACGCACAGCTTTGCGTCGCTCCAGCACGGTTGTTGATGGCCTGCCACTTGGCAGGCTGGCCCGTAAGGAGCGCTGTCTGTGGGCCGGGCGCATCTACGTCGAGTGGCGGCCACCACGGAAACCAGCCCATCGAGACCGGTGCACGAGAGGTGCGGAGGAAGGGAGAGTGGCACAGTAGAAATAGTAGAACGTGCAATGCCGCAGGGGCGGCAGGCAGATAGAACGCGCATATCTATCTAAAACGCGCAAGCTCAGAAGCCGTCAGAGCCGATGAGCGCCAGCAGCGCCGTGACCGCCGGCGAAGCTGAGAGGTCCAGCTGCGGGTTGGCAACCTTTGCCGCCAGCAAGCGGTCGATGCCCTGGCGCAGCTCTCGCACCAGCACCGCCACGCGCGCGGGGGCCTCAAACTCGGCCCACCCGTCGAGCGACAGCGTGCCCCGCTCCAAGCTGGCAACGATTTCGCCGCCGAAGAGCAGGAGCGCGTAGGGTGGCACCATGGTGCACTCTCTGATGTAAACCTTGGCCGTCTGCACAGCCTCGCTGTAGACCAGCCAGGGCGAGTCAAATGCGCCGCATCCGAAGTTGACGGAGGCTGGGTGGAGAAAGACGCGCCCAGCTTCGCGCGCAAAGAAGCGCAGCGTGTGCGCGGCCGCCTCTTTGGCCACCGCGCCGCCGCCCGTGGCTGCAAAGGTCTGCTCCGGGTGGCGCACACGCACCACATTGGGGTACAGGCCCGCGCAGAGGGCCGCCTTGACCACCCGGATGCTGTGCGAGTGCGCGTCCGCTGCGTGGGCGCGACTGTCCACAGCCTCCTCCCGACGCACGCGCTCAACGTACGCCCGACCCACGAAACCCAGATCGGCCAGCACGGCTGCAAAGTCGTCGCGCGAGGCGCGACAGGCATCCAGCCCCTGCCAAGAGAGGCTGTGGGCGTCAATGTACGCCCGCTCGGCGCTGCGGCCCGCCCGCACGGCCGCCCGCCAGCCGTCGTAGGCGCGCACGGCCGTGAGGTGGTCGCTTTTGCCGGCGGAGGATGCGAGATGAGCCTTGGCCGCGTCCGCAGCCGCACGCAGCGCGGGGTCGCGCGGGGTGACGAAAAGCCCGCGGCCGGACAGCGCGCCCGCCACCGTGAGCACCGGGTCCAGGCATCCCAGCATTGCGCCGTAGACGAGCATCTTGGCGAGTCGGG
>Ga0208951_1000663_pt1 | contig 15858 bp, 12 predicted proteins | sample GreLakmeMI27MSRF_FD_187702 | JGI IMG/M metagenome (GOLD analysis project Ga0208951, IMG submission 187702) | Freshwater lentic microbial communities from great Laurentian Lakes, MI, USA - Great Lakes metaG MI27MSRF (SPAdes) | ecosystem: Environmental > Aquatic > Freshwater > Lake | place: Great... | reverse complement strand
ACGCCAAAGCGCAGCCAGAGGAGGAAAACTAAAATTCATAACAGAACAAGCGCAAGCTGCTCACTTCTTGATTTCTCGGTGCAGCGTGTACTTGCGCAGGTACTTGTTGAACTTCATCAACTCAATGCGTCCGGGCGTGTTGCGTCGGTTCTGTGCGCGGGGAGGCGTCGCGTCAGGCTAGCTGCTCCAGCGCGTGCAGGGTGGCCGCGTGCGTGCGACAAGCCCGCAGCGCCGTGCACGAGCGGGCTGGGAGCAGCAAGCGACGGTGACACAGCGCCCAAGCCAGACCAGCAGAGCCGGCTCTGCGGCGCTGCACCACCGCGCCTTTCAGCCACCGGCGCCAGTGAGGCGCAGAGGGCCAGGCGGTGCGCCTGCCAGGCCCGCCACAAGGCCACAGCCTCCGCTAGCCTCCGCCGACAACCCTAGGCCGTCACTCCACAGCACACCTTCTCTGTGCAGTAGCGGCTGATGCCCGCCACGCCCGTCGCCTTCTGCTCCGTGCACTCCAGCGTGATCATGAGCCGCACGTCCTTGCCCTTCTTCGCCATGGTGAGCACGCTGCGGCAGGCATTGCCCGCCGAGGGCGCAGCCGCAAAGCGCGCGGGCGCCGCGAACCCGCTGCTGCGGGCCGACAGCGCCGACACCGGCAGCGACATGCGGGCAGCCATTAGCACTCAGCAGGCGGGGGGCGAGCTGGAGCTAGTCATGACAACTCGACGACCGACGCGCGCGCGCTGCCGCGCGCGTCGTACGACGACAACAGATCGACGATGACGTCATGTACCCGGCAATTTAAGAGACGCTCGCCTGCTGTGTGGTTGTGTGCAGTGGAGCTCGCTGTCGCTGAGGAGAGGTCCAGGCGCTCGCTGGCAAAACCGAGTCAGTGCGGCCCTCTCTAGCACAATGGCCAGCGATGGCGTGCGGCGCATCCAGTGCGTGGCCATCCTGTTTGGTGCGAGTGGCTGGAAGCAGTCGCAGTGACGCCAGCCTGACACGGCGACTTCGCTGCTCGCCTGCAGCGATGGAGGCGGAGGCTGCACCCCTGGTGGAGCACCTCAAGCTGGAGAGAGCGCCCGGTTTGTGAGTGACAGCGGGGTGCTCTGATAGAGCGGTGCTCTGCCCTGGAGCTGACGCAAGCTGCAGGCTCCCTGGGCCTCTGCCCTGTGAGTGCTTCACTGGCTATGCACACGGCATGCAGGTGCACGTGGTGACCAGCGGCAAGTGCGTGAAGTACGGCGTGGACAGTGTGGGTGCGCAGCCGCGCCTTGAAGCGTGGAGGACGGTGCTGGTGCAGGCTGCACGCCACCTCGCTCAGACGACGGGGTGCCCAGCCGACTCACTCGCACACGCAGGGACTGTACCCGCGGCGCTGGCCGCCTACGCCACGCTCTCCACGCTGAAGCCTGACCTGCTGCTGAACGCGGGCACCGCGGGTGCGAGTGGGCGGCGTGTCAGCCTTTCACGTCGCTCCTCGCTCTTCGCTTCTCTCTCACTTCTCTGCCTTCGCCCCAGGCGGCTTCAAGGCGCGCGGCGGCGCCATCGGCGACGTCTACATCAGCACCTGCAGCAGGCACCACGACCGCCGCATCGAGCTCCCCGTGTTTGACGAGTACGGCGTCTGGCACCACGACTCCACGCCCGCCGAGCGGCTGGTTGAGGCGCTGGGCTTCAAGCGCGGCATCGTCTCCTCCGGCAACTCGCTGAACTGCAGCGAGCACGACCGCGCGGCGCTGGACGCGGCTGGGGCGCACATCAAGGAGATGGAGTGCGCCGCTATCGCCAGCGTTACGCACCTGTTCCAAGTCCCATTCCTGGCGGTCAAGGCCATCACGGACATTGTAGACGGCGACAAGACCACGGGTGCGTGTGTGTTGGGAGCGCGGGTCGAGAGCAATGTGTTGAGAGCGCCTGACACTGCTATGTTGCGCCTGCGCCTGCGCTGCGACCTCCGCCTGACGCGCAGGCGCGCGCGCAGCCGACGAATTCACGGAGAACCTGAGCGCGGCGGCGGTGGCTTTGCAGGGGGCTGTGCCGCGCGTGCTGGAGTTCATCGCTGGCAAGCGAGTCGACGAGCTCTGACCCAGCTGTTTATGAATCTGCACTCGACGTCTGAAAGACTCAGCGCTTGACCCACTGGAACGACTTGCGCGCCTTGGGCTTGCCCGGCTTCTTGCGCTCAACCACGCGGGGGTCCCGCGTCAGCAGGCCCACCCCCCGCAGCGCCCCCCGCAGCGCCGGGGCCCATGCCTGCAGCGCCTTGGCCACCCCGTGACGCACCGCCTGCGCCTGCCCGGAGGGCCCGCCGCCCTGCACCGTGACGGCCGCGTCGAAGCTGCCCAGCGTCTGCGTGACCAGGAACGGGAACAGCACGTGCGCGCGCCACGTCAGGTCAGGGAAGTAGAGGTCCAGGGCGCGGCCGTTGACCAACACGGTGCCGTCGCCCGGCTGGATCCAGACACGCGCTATCGCCTCTTTGCGCTTCCCCGTCGCGTACGCACGCCCCTGCTCGTCAACCACGCGCACACGCGCAGCCGCGATCTGCTCCTGCTTCGCACGCTCCTTCTCGCGGCGGAAGGCGCGCGCCTCCGCGTCCGGGTCGAACGCCATGATCTCCTCCAGCGGGGGCAGGCCGTACGTGTTGCCAGGCAGCTTGGACAGCCGGTACGCGTCTGCGAGGGCGCACGCGGTCAGATGGAGAGGGGCGGGCAGGAGGGGCGGGGGGCGGGCAGGGCGGGCAGGAGAGCCGCCGTGCGAGGGTTGCTGCGCGGGCACACACAGGCCAGCGGGTCGTCCAGCGCCCCCTGCGGCAGCCCCGACTCGCCGTCCTCGCTGCCCTCGGAGCTGGAGGCGTCCCAGCTGCTGCTGCTGCTGCTGCTCCCCTCGCTGCTGCTGCCCTCCTCGGACGAGCTGCTGCCACCACCCCGCTCGCCGCCGCCCGAGGCGAAGCCCCGCCAGCCTACACCGGCGGCCTCGCCGCGCGCGCCCAACAAACCCCGACGCGCCGCGGACGGCGAGGTGGACAGGCGAGAGGCACAGCAGGCGCAGGCCTCCCCGCCAGCTCCAACCGCAGACCGCAGGGCGCGCAGGCCCTGGCGGGCCTGCAGCAGCAGACGCAGTCTGCTGGAGCTCATAGGCTGCCCAGGGAGCAAGTTTTGGTCTTCTTCGGAGGGCAGGAGGGGCGCCCCGCGCGGCCGGCGGCAGATTTTGTGCGTTTTCGCGGGCCCCGCCTCCGCCAGCCTACGTACAGCTCGGCTGATCACCGCGCAGCAGGAGGAGCGTCAGGGATGATAGAGGTGGTGCTCAATGATCGCCTGGTGCGCTACAGGACTCTGAGACTAGCTCCAGCGCCGGCCGCTGACAGCTTTGCGCCACGCTTGTCCCTGTGGGGCTGCAGGGCAAGAAGATTCGCGTGAAGTGCAAGTGCGTGAGCTATGCTAGCTTGCGCTTCAGTGTGCTCCGTGCACACGCCGGCGCGCATTCGCTCGCTCACGCGCTCTTGCCAACGCTGCAGCGAGGATGACACCATTGGCGACCTGAAGAAGCTGGTGGCTGCTCACGCAGGTACGGCGCTGCGCGAATGCGGCGCACGTGAGACCGAGGGTTGCGTGCCCACTGTGTTTTCACGCTCCGTCACGCAGGCACTCGGCCAGAAAAGATTCGCATCCAGAAGTGGTACGCGCCAGGCCCGGCGGCGTGCACGCAGCTAGACGTGGTAGACGTACAAGCTGACGCTGACACGCATGACAGGTACAACGTCTTCAAGGACCACATCACGCTGGAGGACTACGAAATACACGACGGGATGGGGCTGGAGCTGTACTGTGCGTGCGTGCGGGCGCACACGCGTGCGGCCCGGCGAGGCTGACGCGCCGGTCTCTCGCGCAGACAACTAGAATCTAGCTAGCTGGCTTCGGGGCGCTTAGAACTCCAGGCTGTACAGACGCGATGATGGCTGCAAACAACTTTCAATAAAACCACGCGCACTCAGCGTGCCAGAGCCAGCGCCTCGCGGAGGCCAGCGACGCGCTGCTGCAGCTCCGCAGCCCGCTGCACAGCGCTGCCCGCGGGTGTGAAGGGCGTGCCTCCCGGAAGCGTGCCCTCCAGCCGCTTGCGCACCTCCCGACTGTCCGCCGCGCGAGCGGTGCCCGGCTGCGCAGCCAGCGCCTCCAGGCGCGTGCGCAGCAGCCGGTTCTCCGTCTCAATGCCCCCGATGCGCTCCGCCAGCGCACTGCCCGCAGGCGAGGCTGCGCCACTGGGCGCGTGGGGGCCGTGCTGCGCGTAAGTGAGCGTGTGCGGCGCCGCCCGCCCCCCCGGCCCCAACGCAGCCCGCAACTCCGCCAGTTCGGCGGCTGAGCGGGCGTAGGCTGCCGCCGCGCGCGCCTCCGCCTCCCGCAGCGCCGTGTTCTCCGCCGCCGCCACCGCCGCCTCCGCCTGCGCCTGGTGCGCGTGCGCCTGGAGGCGGCGCTCCCGCTCGCCCAGCGCCCCCTCCGCGCGCGCCAGCTTGTCCAGCAGCTCCTCCAGCGCGGCGCGGGCCTGGGCGGAGGCTGCGCGCTCCGCATCCAGGCGGCGCGCGAGGTCCTCGTGCTGCAGCAGCGCCGCAACCGCCTGCGAGCGCTCCACCAGCGCCACGCAGCGCGCAGCCTCCGCCTGCGCCGCGGCCAGCTGCTGGCGCTGCGCAGAGCGCTCCTCCGCGCGCGCCGCGTCGGCCGCGCGCGCCTCCTCGGCCGCGCGCGCAGCCGCGGTGCGCGCCTCGCCCAGCTCCGCCTCCCGCTCGCCCAGCTCCTCCTCGCAGGCGCCCAGCGCGCGCTGCAGCTCCGCGCTCGCCCGGCGCGCGTCGCCCAGGGCGCGCTCGGCGGCGGCGGTGCCCTGGCGCTGCGCCAGCTCCAGGGCGGGCCGCAGCCGCTGCAGCTCCTCCCCCAGCGCAGCCTCCGCACAGCGCGCAGCCGCAGCCTCCGCCTCCGCCGCCTCGCGGCGCGCCTCCGCCCGCCTGCGCTCTTCGGCGCAGCGCAGCGCCTGTGCCCGCGCCCCCTCAGCCTCGCGCGACAGGGAGGCGTGCGCTGAGCGCATCGCCCCCATCGCCACCTCCACAGCCGCCTCCAGCCCCAGGTCCCGCAGCAGCGCTTGCTCCGCGCCGTCGCCCGCGCCCGCACCGCGTGCCGCCGCAGCCGCCGCCGCAGCAGCCTGCTTCTGCAGCGCAGCGCAGCGCGCGCCCTCGCTGCCCGCCAGCGCCTCCGCGGCCTGGCGCGCCGCCCGCTCCTCGCGCAGCTCGCGCTCCAGGGCTGCGCAGCGGCGCTCGCTCGCGCCGCGCTCCTCGCCCGCGGCTGCGGCTGCGGCCAGCGCGGCGGCGCGCTCCGCCTGCGTGGCGGAGGAGGTGGCGGAGGAGGCCTGCTGCGCGACGGTGAGGCTGGCGCGCAGCGCTTCGCGCTGGGAAATCGCCTCCTGGTAGCACTGCCGCCACTCCTCAACCTCGCCCTCCCGACTGCGAAGCGACGCCTCGCAGCGCCGCAGCGCGGTCTGCGACTCGGAAAGCGCGGCGGCAGCGGCGGCACCGTCGACCTGGGGCGCCCAGGTGGGCTGGGGGGGTGGCGGCGCAGCGGCCTCGGACGCAGGGGCGGGCGCGCGCAGCGACGCGGCGCGCGAAAATGAGACGCTGGACCTCACAACAGCAGCAGCAGCAGCTTCCACCGCCGGCGGTGCAGAGACGGGAGGAGGTTCCACAGGCAACGCCGCGGCAGTGGGCTCGAACGGCTGCGCCGGCGCCTCCGCCCCGACGGCGGGCCTGCGCGTCCACCCGCCCAACCGGGCGGATGCGGCGGCGGGGCGGGGCGGCGCGGTGACGGCGGCGGGTGGCGCCGCGGGCTCACCCTCAGAGGCTGCATCGGAGCCCTCGCTGCTGTCCCCCCCAGCCTGTGTTGCGGGCGCAGCAGGCCCCGCCCCGGACGCGCCGCGCACCAGCGCACCGCGACCGAAGCCTGTGGCGCCGAAGGTGCGCTGCGAGGCGCCTGCGCGCGGTGCAGCTACCGCAGCAGCAGCGGGCTTGGCGCTGGCGGGCGGCTCGTCCGCCTCGCTCCCCGCATCCGACGAGCTGCCGGCGGAGTCAGCATCACTGGACTCGTCTACCGCAGGGAGTGCGGGCGGCGGCGCCTGTGTTGAGGAGCAACGTCAGAGCGCGACCAGCAGAGACACGCGAGCGCGCACGCACCGCGCTGCTCGATCCCGCGCCGGGCTGGGGCCTTCCCCAGCGCTTCACAGCCGGCGCTGCGGCAGCCGCGGGCTTGGCCGACGGCTCAGCGGACGCTGCTCTTGTCGGTGGCAGCGCTGCACCCCTCTCCGCCGCCTTCACAGCCTCTGCCGCAGCCGCCACAGGCTCTGTGGGCGGGGCCTTGGTGGCGGTGGGCGCTATGACAGCCACCAACGCCTGCACAGTGAGGTTGATTGCTGTGCGCGCATGCGTGCGTCAGAAGGCTCACTACTCGCCGGCTGCCGGGCGGCGCACCTTGCACCATGCGCTCCAGCTCAGGCCCGTCGCCGAACAGCACCACCTCGCGCTGCTGGCCCTGCGCATTGACCACGAGCACAACGTTCTGCGAGAATGAACGGCGGCGTGAGCTCCGCGGTTGCTCGACGCTGCTGCGCACGCACGCACCCCCTTCTGCGGGTGCGCCCAGCTGGCGATGCTCTGGAACGGGAACTCCCTGGTGCCGGGGCGACGAGCGTGAACTGCGCCGTTTGAAGAGACGTACTAACATCCCAGACGGACAAGGCGCTGGGTACGCGGTAGCGTGCCAACAGCCGTGCTCCTGCTGAAGAAAGTAGCGGCTGCAAAGCGAGTCTCCCGGGCCCGGTCTGCCGTGGCGCGAGGCAGCGAGGGACGCACCCTAGCAGCTTCTTCGTCTTCGCCTCCTCCAGCTTCAGCCCCGCCTGCGACACCTGCGCGCACCGTCAGCAGGAGGCTCTGGCGCGCTCGGGGCTGGCGAGCGAGCTCAAGTCTAAAAGCAAAAAGCGAGCTCGTGCCTCCACTTCCAGGTCCGCCAGCTTCCGCCGCCCCTCCCTCAAGTGCGCCTTGAACCACGGCATTGCCACGCACGGGACACGCAGAAGCCGGGGGCAGCAGCAATTGCACGTGTCGTACAGTACAAGTTGCAGCAGCAACGTACGTTTTGGCCGTTTTGGGCTTTAGCGCGTAACAACGAACTGTTACCGGTGGCATTGTCGTACGAGTGCGAGCTGCCATTGACTCTCACAGGAGAGGGCAGGGAAGACGCTAACACAGGAGTGCAAGCTTTTCGCGCTGAGTGAGAAGCTGTTTGTCATTATATTATGATAGCTGCTCCGTCGAGCTCGATGCGCGGGTACTGGGCACTCGACGTCGCATTGACGGTTGCCCACTCGATGTCACTCCTGCTTGAACTCAGGAGCAGGCCCCGACCAGGTAGCGTGCAATGGCTCCAACTGCTCCACTCTTCTCTATCTCAGTCCTGCTTGTTGGGCGCCCAGCCGTACAAAGCGTTCTTCTGGCCCGAATGCGGGTTGACTTCCGGAACATTGGTGGGCTGAGTCTTCACAGTGCCGTGCCGGTCAATGCGCACCGCGCACTTCCTGCACACGCGGTCGCTGAAGTCCTTGCTCAGCTCGCGTCCACCCAGGTACGCCACGGGAGCGCTGCCGCAGAGGGTGTGAGAGAGAGGTGCGAAAGTCACAAGAGCGCACGGGCACAAGCCGAGGAGCACCTAGGGCACAATGCGCTGCAAGCAGAGAGCACACACTGAACGCACCAGAGTAGGAGGGGCCACCAGATGCAGAAGAGGCAGGTGGAGCAGGCGCCTAGGTCAGGTGCGTCAGTGGTGAGAGGCGGGTGTTGTATTCACACAACGCGCCCGCAGAGATGCCCGCCCAGAAATCGTTATCCTTGCTGACGCTCCACTCGTGGTGGCCGCCGCAGGGGCAGACGGAGGCAGCCATGAACGCCGGGTCGGCTGGCGCACTGTCCATCGGCTTTATTTGAGTCCTGGGAATTGGCACGCAGCTGGGCCGCGCGCTCAGCGCGCGCGTCACAGCGCTCCCGACGGAAGGGACGCGTCTGCTCGCATGTTCGACGTCCAATCTGCGTGTTCACATACATATATATTATCAAATCGCCGCGCCCCTGCTTAGTTGTGTGCTGTGCAGACTGCCACGTTTGCAACTCGTTGGCACCGCATAAAGCATGTTATGCGCACCACCCTGCTGCGACTAACTCGTGCTCTGTTACCCAGCATGCGCCTCGCGTGTGCCTTGCCTTTAGGGTGCCCTGAGGCGCGCGCCGTCTGTGCTCTTTCGAAATATGCGGCGCGGAGGCTGGCCGTGCGCGCAAGCCCCGTGACGCGCGCCACTCGCGCGGAGTCGCCGGCAGCGGCAAGCCCATCGGGCAACGATCTGTCCAAGGGCCTCGTGGTGGTTGCTGAAGACGAGGAGGGTCGGGCGCTGCTGCTTGCCCTGACGCGGCCCGACGGTAAGACGAAGTGGCTGGGGTGCGACTCGGCGGGCGCCTCGCACAGCATCCGGCCAAAGGCGGTGCTGTGCACGCTGCCCCTCAGCGACGCAGAGTGGCGCAGCCTGGGCCCGCTGCGCGCCCAGGCGGACGCGCTGCTGCAGGCGCTGCCGTGCGAGGCTGTGGAGACGAGCTGGGAGCTGGTGCAGGAGGGTGGGGGAGTGCAGGCACGCGACCTGGCGGAGCTCCTCTTCTCCTCCGCCGACGCCCCAGCCGTGCTGGCCGCCCACAGCGCGCTGCTGACGTCGCCCTGGTTCAGGCGCGAGGGCGGCCCGGGGTGCTGGGCGCCGCGCACGCGAGCTGCGGTGGAGCAGCTGCGGCTCAAGGAGGCGGCTGAGCGTGCGGCCGAGGCTCAGCGCGACGCCTTTCGCGCAGCCTGGCAGGCCGCCAGCCAGGCAAGCCCGCCATCCAAGCCCGAGCGGGAGTCCTGGGAGCGGGGGGACGACGGCACGTGGAGGCGCTGGGTGCGCGCCCTGGAGGCGTGCGCGCTGGACACTGAGCGCCTGGACGAGCTGGACGGCCGCACGCTGTACACGCCCCAGGACGGCGCCGCGGTGTTGGGCTGGCTGGAGGGGGGGTCCGGACGTGCGCCTGCCCGCCCAGCCGCCGTTGCCGTGCAGCAGCTGGTCTCCGCGGGACGCTGGAGCCTGCACGAGAACACGGCGGCGCTGCGCGCCCGCCTGCCGCTCGCCTTCACCGGACCGTTGCTGGCCGCCGCCGACGAGCTGCTGAGCTCGCCGCCAGCGGATGTAGACTCTGGCAGCCGCAGCGACCTCACGCGCCTGCGCGCCTTCACCATCGACGGCCCCGACACCACCGAGTTCGACGACGCGCTGAGCGTGGAGGCACTGGGCGGCGGGCGCACGCGCGTGTGGGTGCACATCGCGGACCCCACCCGCTGGCTGCCACTGGGCGCAGCCTGCGCGGCGGGCGACACGCTGGACGCGGAGGCATTCGCTAGGGGCAGCAGCGTCTACTTCCCCACCGGCAGCGTGCCCATGTTCCCCGGGCAGCTGGCGGCTGGGCCCATGAGTCTCCGGGCAGGTGGCCCCAGCTGCGCGCTCAGCATCGCGGCTGAGCTGGCCGACGACGGCTCCCTGCTGGACGCCTTTGTGGTGCCCTCCACCATCCAGGTGACCTACCGTCTGACGTACGAGGGCGCGGAGGAGCTGCTGTCGCTTGCTCTCGCGGAGGAGCCGGAGCTGCAGCTGCTGGCCCAGGCTGCGCGGGCGCGCGCGGCGTGGCGCACGGAGCAGGGGGCGGTGCACATATCGATGCCTGAGACGGTGGTGCGCGTCAGCGGGGCGGACGTGCGCGGCGGCGGCGCCGAGGCAAGCGTCAGTGTGAGCAGCGAGCAGCCCCAGCCGCCCGGCTGCGGCGCTCGCAACCTGGTGGCGGAGCTGATGGTGCTTGCCGGCGATGTGGTGGCGCGCATCGCGGGGCAGGCGCAGCTGCCCTTCCCCTTCCGCGCCCAGCTGCCAGCGTCCCCGCTTAGCGCCCTGGAACTGGATGCGCTCCCCGCTGGCCCCTGCCGCGCCGTGGCGATACGCGGCCGCATGACTCCCTCCTTTCTCTCCCCCACCCCGCAGCGACACTCCGCGCTGGGGCTGGAGGCGTACGCGCAGGTGACCAGCCCCATCCGGCGCTACACCGACCTCCTGGCCCACCACCAGCTCAAGGCGCACCTGCGCGGCCATACGCCGCCTTTCAACGCAGCGCAGATGTCGCAGAGGGCGGAGATTGCGAGCGCCATGGGCTCAGCTGCGCAGCGGTGCGGCCGCGAGGGCGAGCGCTACTGGGTGGGCGTCTGGTTCCAGCGCCAGCCCAAGGACAGTGTATTCACCGGCGTGTGTCTGCGCTGGCTGCGCGAGGACCTGGGCCTCGTCTCCGTGCTGCTAGACGGACTGGGCCTGGAGGTGGCCGCCATCGCCAAGCGAGACATGCGCCCAGGCGACCAAATCGCCCTCGCGTGCACCGCCAGCAGACCCAGGGAGAACGTGCTGCAGTTCAAGGAAGTGGCTTACCGATGAATGTAGCGGTAAAGACGAAAGGTCCCACCAAAGGGCCGGCCCAAGGGTCACCACCAGCCAGTTTGTGCAACTGACCCCGCCTGCCGCGTCGATGCGCTGAAACGTCATTCCCATCGTATATTGCCTCCTCAAACTACTGGAAACTGTGCATAGACAGGTGTTCGCATTTCGTCGTCGTCGTGCATTGATCACACACGCAACGCAGTCAGCCCACCTCAACATCCGCCGGCGCTCCGGCCCGCATGATGTACAGGCTGTTTCCGGCAGCCGCAGCCACCACCTCTCTCTGCGGGTGCCAGGCCAGGTGCAGCAGCTTTGAGCCGTAGTCGGCGCCGCTGGTGGCTACGTCGGCACCCTCTGGCCGGAGCACCCTCTGGCCCGTGCGCTGCCAGGCCGGCTCCCCCCCCGCGCCCAGCCCCCCAAGCCGAAGCGGGTCCTTGCTCGCCTCCACCGCCGCCTCCCCACTACCACGCGTGCTGAACACCCTAAACAGGTTGCCGTACGTCCCCGTCGCCACATGCCCTCCGTCGCCGCTCATGGTGCACTCAAACTTGTCAAAAATTGCGTCGTTCTCGTACAGGTCGCACAGCTTGCTCCGCAACCCCTCGTGCACCGGGAAGGTAGCCAGTGGTCGTGCCTCCATGGCCACGTCCCACAGCTTCAGAGTCAGGTAGTCCCGCGCCAGCAGGTAGCGCCCGCCAGCCCCGAACTGCACGTCAGAGATGCTGGCGACGATCTCGGAGAAGAAGGAGCGCGCGCCGGGGGGCTCAGCCTCCTCAAAGAGCCTGGCGGGCGCGTCGCAGCGCGCTCGCTGGCGCATGTCTGCCAAGCGGATGGTGCCCTTGCTGCTGGAGAATGCGAAGAGGGCGCAGTGGGTCGGGTGGAACACAGCGCTGGTGATCACCTCCGTCAGGTTCTCCATGTTCTCCGGTTTGATGTCCACCACGGTGAAGCTGCTGCTGCTCGCCTCCAGGCTCCACAGGTTGATGCGCAGGTCGTCGGCAGAGATGAAAGTGTTGCAGTCCGAGTTTACGCTCACACTGTTGATGTGGTACGCGTGCGCGTTGGGGTACGCGCGACGGCAGCGCGCCGCGAGCACCGACTCGGAGGTGAGGACCTGGGGAACGCGCAGGGCTGCGGCGGAAGCAAAGACTGGGCGTGCACGGCCGGGCTGCGCCAGCAGCACCGAGGCGCCCTCGCCGCTGGGGCCAGCTCTGGCGCCGCTGCTGCTGCGCTCATCTGCGGCGACGTTGAAGTTGCCCAGGCTGCGCACGTGCTTCTCAAACACCTTCCACAGCTTGACAGTCTTGTCGTTGGTGGAGAGCAGGAAGCGGGACGAGTTGGCGCCCTGCTGCACCCACCGAACCTTGTTGATCTTCTCCTCGATCTCCTGGCTCTTCAGGTAGTCGAACTAGGAAGAGCGACGGTAAGAAGAAGGCGAACACGCGTAAAGTGTGCTAGAGCTGGGCCGCGCAGCACGACTGGCAGGCAGTCACGGGTGCAGCCCGGTGCGCACCTCCGGCTCGTGGCTCTGGAACTCTGTGAGGTAGCGGTACTCAGTCTGACTGGTGCTCGCCTCGTCGCACGACTCGGTGCTCTGTGTGGGCACCGAAAGGGAAGCCTCAGCACCCGTCCGCCCGCGCACAAAGTTGTACGCGTGCTGGGATGGCGTCCGGGAAACTCGAGGAGCGTGAAGCAAGCGAGCAACGCTGTAAGGGTTTGCGCTCGCATGCGTCTGCCAAGCCACAGCTCCTCTGACTGCCCGACACTGTTTGCACGGCACTCGCGGCACGTACCGCGTCTGCCCTGCTGTCCACTCTCTCGAAGAGCACCACTCGGCCTCCACGGTCCCCGGTCGCCAGCTGCTCGCCAGTGCTGTCGAACTCGACTGCGCTCAGCACGTCGGCTGGAGGGGCGCGACGCGTCAGGCCAGCCCGCGGGCGGCGCGGCCAGCACGGAGCTCTCAAGCCTCGTCCGGTGTGCCAGAGGCTGGCTCCCGGCTCGCGGCGCACCCTCTGCAACTTCGTCACCGGGGCTGTGCTCGCCGAACACCTGGCGGAAGTGCCAGAGCAGCGCCGGGGCGGCAGCGGCCGCCGTCTCGGCTGTCTCCTGCCCCTGCATGTCAGTGGCAAACTCAGCTCTCTCGCGCCAGCTCCTCCTCGACTGGCATCGCCCTGGAGCACCCGCGCCAGTGCTCGCTGGCCAGGAGCGGCAGCCTCGTGGAGAAGGTGCAGTGTGGGCGCAGCGCACGATGTCACAAAGCGCTGCACCCTCCCAGCAACGAGGCGACGACACCAGGCCTTGGGCACTGCCAGCAGTCAGCGGAGGGACCAGAAAGTGCCGCAAATGCTGACGTGGCGCGACTAGAAAAAAGATAGAGGCGGCCATCCTTCTTCAGGCAGCGCTGCATCGCTGCACTGGCTGCAGAGAGCTGTCGTACATCCGACGTCTCCTCGCCGCTCTTGTGGCATATCGTGTTTCTCGATGGTGCGCCTCACTGCGTGCTGTTGCTTAGAGTGACGTGGCTCCTAACGTGAACACTTCTGCTGTTCCCCAGGCGTCGCTGGCGATACGCGTGCGCCACCCGAGTGGTGCTTTTACGCTGCGCGTCCAGCCTGACAGCAGTTTGGAAGCTCTGCTGACTGCGGTGCGCGAGACGACGGGACTCGCCGTCACCCGCCTGCTGCACGGGTTCCCGCCTGCTGCACTGCGAGACGTGCGCGAGCTGCGCAACGGGGACAGTGTGACGGCGGTCGCTGAAGATGCGCCTGTCGCTGTCGCAGCGCCGCCTGTGGTTGCGCAGAGCGAGCCTCATAGCGCGCCCGTGGGGGTGCTGAACGGCGTGTGCCTGCCCGGCGGAGAAGCTGTCGTGCGACGGCTTATCGCTTCTGACAACAGTTGCTTGTTCAACGCGGTTGGCTACGTCACGCAGCACAGCCGCAGCGAGTCTTCCTATCTTCGTGAGTTGATAGCGAGCCACATAGCGGCAGAGCGAGAAACGTACAGCGAGGCGGTGCTGGGGAAGCCCTCTAGTGCCTACTGCGACTGGCTGCTCAAGCCCGACAGCTGGGGCGGCGCCATCGAGCTTAGCATATTGAGCCAACTCTGTGGGCTCCAGATTGATGCGGCTGACATCCAGACCTGCCGAGTTGACCGATACGGAGAGTCGGGAGGCTTCCAAGAGCGCGTGCTTCTGCTCTACGACGGCCTGCACTACGATGCGGTTGCCCTGGCCGCGAGCCTAGACGCGCCGGAGGACTTTGACCGCACCGTGCTCCCCTTGCTCGGCGACGAGGTGGACGCCGCCTTCGCTGCGCTCGTGAAGTCGCAGCACGACGCGCGCCAGTTCACCAACACGGCAACCTTTTCGCTGCGCTGCCTGGTGTGCCGTGAGGGACTGGTGGGCCAAAAGGAGGCAGCGGCGCATGCTCTCAAGACGGGGCACGCGTCGTTCGGCGAGTACTGACGGATGCACCCATGCAATTGCTACAAGAGTGCAGCAGCGCTCACGCGTCAGCAGCGTCAGCCACCGCCTGCGCCTGCGCGACGTTCTCGGGCTTCCACACGTTGAAGCCCGTCGCGGCGGTTGAGACCAGCAGGCCGGGCACCTGGGGGTGCCAGTGCAGCTCCTTCACGTCCCGCTGGCCCTGGTGCACGAACATGAGCTGAGGCGGCAGCTCCGCCGGCGGCAGCGCGTTGCCCGCCTGCGCCATGGCAGCCGCCTCCTCCTCCGCGTCGCGCTCCACCGCCAGGTCCCAGATGGCCGTCTGATGGTCCGCGGAGGAGGTTGCCAGCACGCTGCTGTCGAACGGCGCCCACTCGATGCTGGTCACCGCGGCGGTGTGGTACTTGAAGTGCGCCACGAAGCCGCCGGCTGCAAAGTGGCGCAGGTCCCAGATGCGGAAGCTGCCGTCGTCGGCGGCGGAGGCGAGCATGGCAGGCGACAGGCGGTTCCAGGAGAGCACGTTGGCGTCTGTGTCGTGTGCCAGCGTGCGCAGCGCCGGCCGCGCGCGCTGCCGCACGTCCCAGATGCACACGGCGCCATCGACGGCGCATGAGGCGAAGACGCCCGCCTCGTTGGGACTCCACTGCAGGTCCTCCACGGAGGAGCCGCCGTGGCCGGCAAAGGTTTCGGGGCCCACCGCCCAGCGGCCCCCCTCCGCGGGCTCCCACAGGTGCACCGCGCCCGCGCAGTCGCCCGACAGCAGCCGTCCCGCGGCGACGGGGGACCAGTCGAGGGCGAAGCCCTCGGTGCGGTGGCCCGTGAACACCTGGCGCGGCGGCAGGCGGGCCAGCTTGGCGGCCGCTGCGCCTGCGCCCGTCTCTCCGTTCAGCGCCATCAGCTGCGGCTTGACGTCCCACACCTGCACGTGCCCCGTCTCCGCCCAGGTGGCCACCACGTGCGATGCCTGCGGCTGCGCACGCACGCGATTCACGCCGCCGTGGTGCGCAACCTGGCGGCTCTGCAGCACCGGCGCGCGCGGGGGGTCCTCCTCGCTGTCGCTCTCCTCCTCGCTGTCGCTGCCAGCCTCCTTGCGAGTGCGGGAGAGCTGCGTAAGGCGCACCACGCTCAGCGTGTTGCTGCCCGCAGCGTCAGCCTGCGAGCCAGCCACCAGGTACATGGCGTGCGGGAAGTGAGTGCGGCTGCCGCCCAGCTCGTCGCGGAGAATGTCGAAGCTGCGGGGCAACATGTGACGTCAGCCCTCCTCTTGCAGCAGCTCTTCCGCTGCGCCTAGCGCGCCTGAGGCACGGCCACTCCAGCTGGAAGGCGTGCAGGCAATCGTAGGCGCTGAGGTCGCACTCCAGCTCCTCGCCCGCGTCCAGTGGGCCCGCGCGCCAAACCTGGGCAGCCGCCGCTCAGAAAGCTCGCTAGCACGACAGGCAGGCCCCGAGCACGCGCCTGCTGGCCGCCGTCCTCCATGGGCTCTCCGTCAGCCTCGCCGCCTTCGTCATCCTGCGACTCCTCTTCCTGCCAGCGGGCGGATTGAGCCTTCACGGCGGCTGTGCTGCATAGTTGCAACGCGCGCCTCCTCTTCCTCTTCTTCCTCCTCCTCTTCCTCGTCCTCCTCTTCCACCTCTTGCGCCTCCTCCTTCTCAGCTCTCCGGGCCCTGGCCGGGTCGCGCATCTCACTGCGGAGCACAGGACCAGAAGAGCGCAAGAAAGCCCCTGCCACACGCAACCAGCAGCCGGGGGAGGAGCGACGTTGACGGCATGCGCGGGTGCGCGCGTGCCGCAACCCGCATCCCGCAAGTCGCACCCCCCCCTCCTTAAGGATTTTACCCCGGTCGCCCCGCCCC
>Ga0208951_1000662_pt1 | contig 15891 bp, 13 predicted proteins | sample GreLakmeMI27MSRF_FD_187702 | JGI IMG/M metagenome (GOLD analysis project Ga0208951, IMG submission 187702) | Freshwater lentic microbial communities from great Laurentian Lakes, MI, USA - Great Lakes metaG MI27MSRF (SPAdes) | ecosystem: Environmental > Aquatic > Freshwater > Lake | place: Great... | reverse complement strand
AGTGGACGCCAGACGCTACCCCGTGCTTTGTGCTTGGACTGGAGGTGCTGGACAACCTCCCGCACGACCGCGTGGTGCGCGTTGATGGCCAGTGGCACGAAACGCGCGTGCTGGACAACTTTGAGGAGTGCCTCAGCCCAGTTGCAGACCCGCTCATCGCGCGGTGCCTCTCGCACTACCGGCCCTCCTTCCTCGCGTCGCGGTCAGGCATTGTATTCCTGCCCACCACCGCGTTGCGATTGCTGGAGGCTCTGCAGCTGGCTCGGCCCAATGCGCACCTCCTCTTTGCCGACTTTGACTATCTGCCTGGCATCCGCATCCCAGGCGTCTATGCACCGCTGGTGGCCTCACAGCGCGGCGGAGGGACCACGACGGACCACGACAGTTACCTGGGCAGCGAGCCTGCCGATGTCTTCTTCCCCACAGACTTCAGTATGCTCCAAAGAATGGCTGGTGCACGGGGCAACGTCCGCAAATCCGCCCAGTTCTTCGAGGAGACGCTGACTGGTGAGGAGCTGCGGCAATGCAGCACCGCGTCTGGCTTCAACCCGCTGTTGGACGACTTCCCAAACACGCGCTTTTTCACAACATAGTGCTCCCCTCTCCTCTTGCTTGCGCCGTGCTACTGCCACGCCGCTGGCGCTCATCGTGCAGCTGTTTTCCATGCTGGCGACTTGCTGGCTTCTGAGGGCAACCGCGCGGCATCGCTGCCGAGTCTCGATCTGCTGGCGCGCGCTCGGGTGGTCGCTGTTGTGCTGGAGGCTGAGCAGACACCCACTGCATCAGCCAAAACAAATCGCACGATGCGACGAAATAGATAGATATACGAACGGGAGGTTCATACAGCCGTCGCGACGTGTGTAGCAGCCAGCTGATAGATCATCAGTCTCGCCGCCTGCGCGCGCAGAGCATCCGCCGCAGCCTGGGCGGACAGCAGACGGGCGTGATGTGCCTTTGCCTTGGAGCGCACCCGCGCGGCTGGCTCCACCAAGCCGGCGTCGTCCAGGAGGCCCACCACGCGCGCCAGGGCAGCCGCGAACAGCTCGAGCAGTCGCTGCGTGTCCGCCTCGACGCAGGCGATGCAGGCGGCAACAAGGTGCGCCTTGTTGAGCGTGCTGGCGGGCCACGGCAAGCCCCCCGAGGCTGGCCACGTCGCCTCCCCCGCCGCCAAGCTGGCTGCCATCGATTGCAGCTGGCTCAGAACGCGCGAGGCCGCCTCGCCCAGGCGACGCAGTCCTCTGCTGTGCAACCGCTCCAGCGCGAGCGCGACGACGCCCTCGCACCCCTGCCAGCGCTGCGAGTCCTCCGCACGCGCCACCGTCGGGACGCTGCATGCACCGGCGCCCTCCACCTCAGCGGCGGCGAGCTCGGCGGCGAACGAATGCGCGCAGCCGGATACTAGGGAGGCGGCGCATGAGGCAGCCTCAGAGAGGAGCGGTGTGAGGGCATCGCATGCCTTTGGCTGCTCTGCGTGTGCGCCGGGCGAAGATGCGCTGGGGGGCGGAAGGGGCGCCGCATGCATCACGGGCAGCTCCGCCTGGTCTCCTCGCGTGCGCAGCGCTTCGCGAACACCCTCCAGCATTGCGTCATATCCGCCTCGGTCAGCTTCGGACATGCAGGCGCGCGTTCGAATGGCCGCCTGCGCAGCCGCCGTGGACAGCACGTCCAGCGCCTCCAGGCAGATGTGACCGCCGCTCGCTCTCATGATTCGCTCAAAGCTGGGCGGCTCCCCGGCTGCTGCTGCCCCGCCGCTCGCCAGCCGCTCCTCTTCTTCCTCCTCCTCCTCCCAGGCGTCGCTGGCGTATATGCTGCGCACCAAGCTGCTGCTAACGGGCAGCGGGCAGGGGCACTGAGGCGCAAACAGGCTCATGGCCATGCCGCCCACAGCCTCAAGCAGCGATGCCTCCTTCGCGCCAGATTGCGAAGGCGTGCCCACCTCCTCCACCGCATCGCCCTCTGCAGTGAGGGAGATGGACGCCATGTCCTCCCCGACCGGCGAGCCCTCAGCCGCGCCGTGCAACAGCGTCCCAGCAGTAGGCAACAGGGGTGCCGCCTCCTGACAGCGACGGAGAGTGAGCAACAATGAACAGCCCGCCTTCTGCAGCCGCGCACCTCTCTGCGACGCGGTGGCGTGCCGGGCGGCGGCATGGTGCAGTCGTTCCAGGACCAACCAGCCTGCGCGGGTGGGAGGTGTGAGCCCTGGGAAGAACGCTGTCCGACCTCACACGCTCACCGACCAGGCCCCGCCACCGGCCAGCAGGCTCGAGAGGCTGGAGGAGAACTTGGCGCTAATGTCTTGGAACGAGGTGCTCGACCTGGGTTCGCGCTCGTCCTCGCTGCTGCCCTCCGGCCCCTCGTCCTCTGTCGCGTGCGCGCTGGAGCCGTCGCTCTCGTCGCCTCGCTCGTCCGCGCAGGGCGCAGGTGTGGCAACAGCCTCGCCGCCGCTGGCCAGCAGTGCCAAGTCAGTCGCAAGGCTCCGCAGGTCCTGGCGCATAGCAGCACGGGCGGCGTTGCGTGCAGACGGCTCCCTCACTGCCGCCTCGTCCGCCATTGCGGTGCTCTACAGCGCAGATTGGGCGACAACGTGTACTCCTAGTCCGTACGTCCGTACCGTACTGCGTACTCCAGCGTCCCGCCTGCTGTCGTCGTCCTGACACCTGACTAAAAAAGGTGCTGTTCTCACCCAACGTACGTCCTCCGCTTTCACTATGACTATGTCGGGTGAGACGGTGGTGGTTGACAAGAAGCGGCGCTACGACCGCCAACTGCGCATCTGGGGTGAGGCTGGGCAGGTGCGGCTGGAGTCGGCGCGCGTGTGCCTGCTCAACTGCGGCCCCACGGGCACGGAGGCGCTCAAGAACCTGGTGTTGGGCGGCATCTCAGCCTTCACGCTGGTTGACGGTGCCAAGGTCACGTCCGGTGACCTGGGCAACAAGTGCGCACACGTCGCCTGTTTGCCTCGCCTTTCGCCTGACGCCTCCTGCTGCAGCTTCCTGGTGGAAGCCTCCGCGATGGGCACCTCCCGCGCCGCGTGCGTGGCGGGCCTGCTGAAGGAGCTGAACGACGCGGTGGCGGGTGCGTTTGTGGAGGAAGAGCCGGCGCAGCTCATCGCCTCCGACCCCTCCTTCTTCAAAGACTTCACGCTCGTCATCGCCACCCAGGCGCGCGCAACTGTGCCCACTGCGCGCGCAGTCTCTGAGCGTGCCCGCAGATGCGCGAGGACGACCTGCTCGCCCTCGACGCAGCCTGCCGCGAGCACGGCGTGCAGCTTGTGGTCGCCCGCTCCTACGGCCTGGTCGGCCACGTGCGCATCAGCGTGCCGGTGCGCACCGGCACAGGGTGGCTGCGTCAGCCAGTCACTCACTCGCTGCTCTGCGCCCAGGAGCACACGGTGGTGGAGTCCAAGCCCGACAACGTGCCCGACGACCTGCGCGTCGCCGCGCCCTGGCCGGAGCTGCTGGATTTTTGCGCCGGCTTCCAGTTGGCCGCGTGTGACGACGTGACGCACAAGCACGTCCCCTACCTCGTGTTGCTCGTCAGGGCGCTCGCCGACTGGCGCGCCGCGCACGACGGCGCCTCGCCCGGCAGCTCCGCGGAGCGCTCGGCGTTCAAGGAGGCGCTGCGTGCGATGGCGCGCTCGCACGACCAGGAGAACGTGCGCGAGGCGCTCTCAGCTGCGCACAAGGCCTGGGCGCCCGCAGGCGTGCCAGCCGACATCGACCAGCTGCTGAACGACCCAGCCGTGGCGGCTGCGGCCGCTGCGCCTGCGGGCGCGCCTGACTTCTGGCTCCTCGCAGCCGCACTCAAGGCGTTCATTGCCGCTGAGGGCGCCGGCGCGCTGCCGCTGGAGGGCCACATCCCGGACATGACGTCCACCACAGACGCGTACGTGCACCTGCAGCGCCTGTACGCGGCGCGTGCGGCTGCCGACGCCACGGCACTGGAGGCGCACCTGGCACCGCTGCTTCGCGCCGGCGGCCGCGCGCCCGGTGCTGTGTCGCGCGACGCGGTGCGCACGTTCTGCAAGAACGCGGGCAACCTGGCGGTGCTGCGCTACGCGCCCCTGGCCCAGGAGGTTGGCGCCTTTGAGGCAGTGGCGGCCTGCAGCAGCTCCTTCGCGCACTCGCACGCGGCGCGCGGCGCAGCGCTCGCGCGCGCGCTGGCGGCAGAGGACGCGCAGCGCGCCAACGCTGTGATGTACTTGCTGCTGCGCGCTGCGGACCGCTTCGCTCAGCAGTATGGCCGCTATCCGGGCATCTATGACAGGCACGCGCGCGCCCTGGCACCCCTCCTGCTTGTGCCCCTTAACTCGTACCCTGTCGCGCCCCCGCAGCGAGCTGGATGAGGACGTGTCGCGGCTGAAGACCTGCGCCAGCGCCCTGCTGGCTGAGTACGGCCCCTGCGTCTCCGGCGCCTCGCTGCCGGACGACCTGGTGTCCGAGATGTGCCGCTTCGGCGCCGCGGAGCTGCACTGCGTTGCGGCGGTGGTGGGCGGCATTGCGTCACAGGAGGCGATTAAGCTGATCACCCACCAGTTCGTGCCCCTCGCCGCGCCCCTCATCTACAACGCCATCGAGTCCACCACAAGCACGCTGGCGCTGGTGTGATGCAGAGGCCCTATCAGAGACACTTGCCGCACACAATGAATGGAAGGGAGTAGGAGGCGTTGCATTGAGAGCCACACACCCTCACGCAGCCGTCACGGCTGCACAGAGCACGAAGCAGGGCAGGTATGCGCCGCAGAGGAAGGGCAGCAGGAGGGTGTCCCACTCCTCCGTGTGCGCCGCCAGGCGCCAGAACACCTGCTGCGGCCTGCAACCCAACCCGGCGGCAGCCAGGGCGAGCACGGCGGGCGGCGAGGCGGCGGCAAGCAGCGCCCAACGCAGGAGACGTGCGGCGTGGGAGCGCAGCGTGCGACGCTGCGAGTCGCTGGGCCGTGCGGCGAGGCAGGCGGGGGCCAGCAGGAGCGCGCTAGGCAGCGCCAGTCCGTAGCTGACCACCATCGCGCGCGCGACCCAGATGCAAGTAGATATGAGCGCAAGCGACTTGAGCGGCACCCAGGGACCGTCGCGCAGCGGGCGGGCGTTGCTGAGCAGCAGCGTGGGCGCTCGCAGGCCCACCGCGCACGCAGTCGCCACGCACGCCCCCCAGGCGAACAGGTGCCAGTCGCATCCTTCGCCTGCGTCGCCGCGCGGCAGCGCCAGCAGCGCGGCCTGTGCGCCTGCCCCAGCCACGATCACCCCAACCGCCGCAGCTGCCGCGTGCGCCCAGTCCCCCAACGCTGGCGCCCCGGGCCAGCGCGCGCCCGCGCCCCGCGTGGCGAGCGCGCAGGCGCAGAGCAGCGGGCCGGCCATGAGCAAGCCCAGCTGCGGCATGTAGGCTGGGGGGCTCAGCAGGCGCGCGGGGCTGAGGAGGATGTAGAAGGCGCTGTTGTGGTGCAGCCGCTCCAGCACGTTGCTCAGACTGCGGAAACTGCCCTCCAGCATTCGTCCCAGCCTCAGCGCCGCGAGGTCGCCGTGGAGGGAGACGGGGGAGCCAGGTGTGCGCACAGCCTGGACCGTGGCAGCCTCCACCCAGGCGTCCAGGAACGCGCCATGCACCCTGGGGGCGCGGGGTGGGGTGAGCGACACGGGGCGGCGCTGGCGGGGGGTGGGCGCACCCGTCCGGCTCGCCTGCAGCCTGGCGTGCCAGGAAGCGCGCCGCCGCACGCAGGCTCGCCGCGTACTGCGCCCAGTCCGCCGTGCCGCCCCCCTGCAGCACGCCCGGCGCGTCGCCGGCCAGCGCGAGCGGCGCCGCGGCTGTGGAGTGTGCAAGCGAGACAAGGTCCAGGTTGGGAAGCGCACCCTGGCGCCCTTGCACCCGCAGCTGCAGCGCATCAAAGCCCCCCCCCGGCGCATCCACCACCAGCGCCGCGGAGAGGGCGCCGCCCCTGAGGAAGCGCCAGGGCGGCTGAGGGGCAGCCCCGTCCAGCCCCCCCAGCCCCTGGTACTCAGCCAGCCACGCCTCCGCCGCCGCGTGCGCGCCCCCCGCGCAGCCCTCGTCCGCCGCCAGCCACAGCAGGTCTCGCGCCAGCCAGCCGGCGTGCGACAGGTGGCGCAGCAGCGCGAGGGCGACGCCTAGAGCCAGCGCACTCTGCGGGCCCAGCGGCGTCACCAACACCAGCGCCTCCTTGCTGTCCCCGCGCCCCGCGCGCGCCACGGACACGACGCTGCGACCGCGGGAGCGCAGCGTGCTCCCGCGCTGGCGGCGGGGTGCCACGGCAAACGAGTGCGCCTCCGCAGCCAGGCCCGACGCGCGCAGCTCACGCAGCACCCAGTCGCCCAACGCCCTGCACCTGGCGCGTCAGAGGGCGTACAGCGCAGCTGCTGTTCGAACAGCCTTAGGCGCGCACTCGTGTGGGTCGGCTCCGCGTTGAAGCGCCTCCTCCGCGAGCGCCGCTGCAGCCTCTGCGTACAGCGCAGCCTCCCGCGCCTGCTCCTCGCCGAAGCCGGGCGCGGCAGAGCCTGCAACATGCTAAGCTCGCAGTGTCACGCCCTGCGCAGGGGCGCATCTCACCAATCAAGAGCGCGTTCTCGTCGGTGTATGTGTTGCGCGCCAGGAACGGCGCGTACAGCAGGCCCGCCACGCCCGCCAGGTAGGCGAGGACGCTGGAGTTAGCAGCACGCGTCAGTGGCAACAAAGCTGCGCAGCGTCAGGCGGCGCACCTGACAGCCACGCTGTAAGTCACGACAAAGTTGAGCAGCCTCAGGGCCGCGCGCTTGCGCGGCGCCATGAGGCGCGACGAGAGGAATGACGGACTCAGCGGAGGGCCGCAATTGTCAAACATTTGTTACACTACAGCAGAAGAACCAGAGAGCGACCACCACAGAGTCCCTAGAGTCTAGAAAGGGCTGCGACCGTCCTTCTCCTCAGACGCCGGCAGCGGCGGCGGCGGCCACTTCGGGGGCGGGTCTTGGCCGCGCCGGCCCGTGTAGTCAGTGATGTTTTCGGGCGTCCGATCGGTGCTGGGATGGTGAAGCGCACGGCCACAGTCAGTCGTGCGCGTGAGCGTTTGCACGCAGAGGGACGCACAGCCACAGTGCGGCGCCATCCGACTTGCGCTTGAAGTCCGGCCGCTTGCTGCCCGCGTTTGCAGCACCCGCGTTGCCTTCACGGTTGTCGAACCAGTTGTCCGGGTTATACACCACGTCGCTCCACATTTCCTGCGCACGCGCACAGCCTGTAAATGCGCTGTCGACACGGAAGGAAGAGGGGCGAAGGCTTGCGCACCATCTGCTCCAGTGGTAACGTCTTACCGGCAGGTGCATAAGCGCGGTCCGGCTTCGCAGTGGCTGGCGCGGCATCAACCCGTGCCGCTGCCGGCGCAGCCGTTGCCATGGGCTTGCTCGCCGCGCCCGTGTTCATCCTGTGCGCCCCAGAGTCAGTCAGGGCGGGACGAGCAAACAGCAGGCACGCCTCGCGCCTACTCTGCACAGCCGCCACCTTTGCGGCGCGCACGACCACCTTTGAGCGCTTGCTCTGGGTGCTCTTGTCCGTCCAGCTGCGTGCGAGCCGCGGCTCTCAGCGCTTGTTTTGCACGAGGCACAAAGAACGCAGCGACGCACGTCTGCTCGTCCAGCCGGCCCGTCACCAGCAGCTGCTCGCCCACCGTCACGTTCGCCGCCTCTTCCGCCACAGTTTCCCAGCACTCCACGTCAAACCTGGCGCGATAAGGTGCACGTGAGAGGGAAATAGACAGGACAGGGCAACAACCCTACAACTGCAGGCAATGCGGCTCCTCCTGCGCGCGTCCTGCGGCGACGGCGGGCGGCGAAGAGACCTGGTGTAGACGCGCAAGACCGCGCGCGCTGCGCTGCAGCAGAGGACGCACCAGGAGCTCTCAGAGGCCTCCTCCCCGCGCTTCGGCGGCTTCTTCACTGCCAGGCGCAGCTTCACCAACGCCACGCCGTTCGGCAGCTGCTGCTCTTGCTTGGACCCTACAGTGCCGATGAGGCTCACCGAGTTGGCCAGCTCCTTGGTCCACTCCACTGTTTCCATCCTCCCGCTCGCGCGGGTTGCCACGGATCGCACCCCGAGCCTGGCGGCATCGTAGCGTGAGGGAGCCTGCTGGCGAGCGACCACGGGCGTGCTCTGGCTGCCCGCAGCAAAAGCCGCGGAGCGCCCGAGCTGGGGAACGCCGGAGAGGAGGGGAACGCGCAGCATCATCGCTCTTCTGAGCGCCGACGCCAGCATATGTTGCACGTTAGCACCACCACGCGGAGCGACGCGTATAGGGATAATCGAACGGATTCGAACAGACGCAGGCCTCGTCAGCTCATCAGCAATGCCCAATGCGCAGGCTTCACTTCAATCGCCTCCGCGCATCTCGTTGCGCAGTGCATGAGCGGCGTCAAGCCTGGGGGTCGGCTCGCTGCGCGTAAGGCTGCAAAACGCGAGGCGGCAGCAGGGGCGACCCCGGAGAAAGTGGAGGCAAGCAGGAGAGGGCGCACAGTGTTTCCGTCCTCGCTCAGCGCCTCACAGCGCGCAAGGCTGCACGAGGCTGCGGAGAGTGCGGGCATAGCGCACGCGAGCAGGGGCGAGGGCGAGCAACGCTGCATAGTGCTCGGGCCAGATGACGGTGTCGAGACGGTGCTGCAACACGAGGGCGCCGTGCCCGAGGAGCTGCTCTCTTCCTGGGCGCGGCTGCACCTGGAAATGGTGGTGCCACCGCCAAACACAGTCGCGGTGCCGCCTGCCTGCAGAAGAGCAGCGCCGTCTCAGCCGAGCGTGGTGGCGTTCGTGGCCGCCACGCTGCCGCTGTTGGAGCTGGAGCACGCGGCGGAGGTGAGTGCGGGCGAGTCCCTGCTCGCCAGCTCTGTTGTGGAGGCTGCCCGGCGGGGTGACATCCTGCTGGCGCTGCGCGTGGTTGACATATCGCCCGGCTTCCTGGGCCGCACAGTGCTCACGCTCTCGCGTGGCGAGGGCGCGCTGTTACCCGACCATCGGCTGGGCACGCACGACTTGGTGGCTCTGCGCGCGTCACGAGGCGGCCACGAGTCGCCGCTGCTCGCGCGTGGCGTGGTGAGCCGCGTGACCGAGACGACGCTGGCCGTGGCGCTGGACGAGGCGCCTGAGGAGCAGCTGGACGGGCTGCTGCGCGTCGAGAGGCTGGCGAACGATGTCACGCATGCGAGGCTCAAGGCGGCCCTGGCCTCGCTGTCCGCGGTGGGTGCAGGATCCGCTCGCCCGCCCGGTGCGCCCCTCGTGGATCTGCTGTTTGGACGATGCGCGCCCCGCCCCCCCTCTGCGCCATCCGCGCGCCCGGTGGCGCTCCTGAATGCGGCGCTGGACGCCAGCCAAGAGGCTGCTGTTCGCTTTGCACTCACCTCGCCAGAGCTGGTGCTCATCCACGGCCCGCCGGGCACTGGGAAGACGACGGCGGTGGTGGAGGCCATCCTCCAGTTCGTTGCGCGCGGCGAGCGAGTTCTCGCATGTGCATCCTCCAACATCGCGGTGGACAACCTGCTGGAGCGCCTGCGCAGCGCAGCGCCGTCGTCGCTGCGGTGCGTGCGTCTTGGTCATCCGGCGCGCCTGTCGCCCACGGTGCTGGACGCCTGCCTGGAGGCGGTGGTGGCGCGCGCAGACTCGACCGCGCTGGCGGCGGACGTGCGGCGGGAGATGCGCACCCTCACCCAGCGCCTCTCCAAGCTCGGCCCGCGTGAGCGTGCGGAGCGACGGGACGCGCGCCGCCAGCTGAGCCAGCTGGCGCGCGAGGAGCGAACGCGCGAGAAGGCGGCCGTGCGTGAGGTGCTGGCTGGCTGCACGGTGGTTGCCGCCACGCTGACAGGCTCTCTGTCGCGCACGCTGAAGGACGCGGCGCGCGAGCGACCATTTGACGTGGTCGTCATCGATGAGGCTGCGCAATCGCTGGAGGCTGCCGCCTGGGGCGCGCTGCTCATGGGGCGCCGCGCGGTGCTTGCGGGTGACCATCTGCAGTTACCGCCGACGGTGCTGAGCGACGCGGCCGCGCAGGGGGGCTTGTCCCGCACGCTCTTCGAGCGCGCCCACGCGGCGCACGGCACGCTGTGCCGCATGCTGACCGTGCAGTACCGCATGCACGCACGCATCGCAGACTGGGCCAGCGGCGAGCTGTACGACGGCCGACTGAGCGCGCCAGAATCTGTGGCAACGCGCACGCTTGCCCACTTCAATGCGGACTTTCCCGTCCTGTTGCACATTGACACGGCCGGATGTGACTTGGAGGAGTCTGATGGGGACGGCGCAGAATCAAAGTCGAACGAGGGGGAGGCGCGCACTGCGCTAGCCCACGTATCGCGCCTGCTGGCTGCGGGCGTGCCCGCGCAGGGCATCGGCGTCATCACGCCCTACCGCGCCCAAGTTACGTTGCTGCGTGAGCTGCGCGCCGCCGGCGGCCCCGCGCTGGAAGCCGTGGAGATCAGCACCGTAGACGGGTTCCAGGGACGCGAGAAGGAGGCGATTGTCATCTCGTGCGTGCGCAGCAACGCAGCAGGCGCAGTGGGCTTTCTCTCCGACCGACGGCGCTTCAACGTCGCCGTGACGCGCGCCCGCCGCCACGTGGCGCTCGTGGGCGACAGCGAGACGCTGCGCCGCGACGCCTTTTTGGGCCGCCTGTGCGACTGGTTTGGGCAGCACGGCGAGATTGCCAGCGCTGCAGAGTACGTGCAATGAACGGGCAAACGAATAACACACTCGCGGGCCTCAGTGTGACGCCTCCCCCGCGCTGCTGGGCGTGGAGGGCACGGGGAGGTCGCCGCTGTGGAGCTTACGCTTGAACAGGTCAGCAGTCATGCGGTAGCACGACAGCGCCAGCTCCCCGTCGTAGCGCGGCCCCTCGTCACGCATGAAGGCATGCTGCCCGTTGAACTCGTGCCTGCGCGAGCACGTCAGCACAGAGAGCGCGCCACTGCCAGGGCACACGCCATGTGAAGTTCACACCAGCCTCCGCCAGCGCGGCGTGGATTTTGACACGCCCCTCCACCGGCACGTGCGGATCCTGGCGCCCCCAGATCATCATCATCTCGGTGCCCGCCGCGGCCAGCTCGCCAAGGCGCTGCAGGGAGTTGTCGCCCCCCTTGCCCAGCGCCCCTTTGTGCAGGTCCGTGGCGTAGAAGCAGGCGGCGGCGCGCACGCCGGCGTTCATGGCGGCGCGGAAGGCGAGGTGGCCGCCAATGCAGAAGCCGGCCACACCCAGCGCACCCGTGCAGTCGGGGTGCTTCGCCAGCCAGGCCAACACCGCGGCGCTGTCGCTGTCGTAGGCGGCGCAGGTCTTTGTCACCTTCAGCTCGTTGCCGCGCTCCACGCCAGCCTTGCCTTCGTAGCTGAACGCAACACCTGGTGCCTCGAACTCGTGGTAGATCTCAGGCATGGCAACCACGAAGCCGTGGCACGCCAGCAGCTGCGCGGAGCGACGGATGGGACCCGTCACCTGCGGGGGGACGCGTGTGAGAAGAGGATAGACGACCACGACGTCGGATAGAGCACCCTGAAAAAGGCCATAGACTTGGGTTGAGGACCCCGGTCGACAGCGGTGCGCATCCCGCTTGCTCGCCCTGCTGCGCAAGCACTGACACTACCTTTTGCGCTACCATTTGCATTTTTGGCATGTTAGAGCACCCCACACCTGGAAGATCTCGCTGAAAAACAGCACGCCGGGGTACTTGCCGGGCGCGGTGGGCTTGAGCACGTAGGTCCGCATCTTACCAGTCGGCGTGTCCAGGTCGACAACCGTCTCGCTGATGGTCTGCGCGCGAGGACCAGCCACACGAAGAGCCCGGCTACTCGGCCGAGATGCACGCAGGCCGGTGGGCAGCGCCGTGCCGAGCGTAGCGCGCGAGGAGAGCCCCACGCCGCGCACAGCGTTGGAAGAGGAGGCCAAGACGTGCCGCTGAGCGCACGGCCCGCGCTCCGTCCGCGCCTGCACCGCCCCTGCGCCGCAGCTCAGCACGCTCAGTGCAGACATGTAAGGTTAGACAGACCGACGAGCGTTGAGGACTACGGTGCAGTGTTCGACAGTTCGACCTTGTTCGAGTACGACGGTCGTACGGTCGGTCGCTAGCTAGGAGTTGTACGGCACAGCGAGCGCCTCCTCGTGTGCTCTGTACGTGCGTCATCTGCAGTTCCTGCAGCAGGGCCTGCCAGCCGTGGTGTTGTGCAGTGGTGGCAGTGTCCTCGTGACAATATGGCAGATGCCGAGGCGCTGGGCTTCCCTGTGCCTCCTCCCTTGAAGGAGGATGAGGCTGCTCGCGTGCACGCGGTGCGTGGTTGGGCTTCGTCAGCGCACGTGCTTCCTGGCGAAGCGGGAGCAGTGGTGGAACCTTGTCCCTGCGCGCTCTGCCTCTGCCCCTGCTCTGCGCGCTCTGACACGGCGCCCACAGCTGCGCGAGGCGCTGCAGCTGGGCAGCCTGCCCGCAGACAGCCCGGCGGCGCGCTACGCCACGGACGCCTGCCTCTGCCGCTACCTTCGTGCGCGCGCATGGGACATGGGCAAGGCACAAAAGATGCTGCAGGCCAGCCTCAAGTGGCGCGCAGTGAGCGGGGTAGACGCGCTGCGCTACTCGGAGGTGCAGGCGGAGTGCGCGACGGGCAAGATGCATCGCCTGCACTGCCGCGACAGGAAGGGGCGCCCGGTGCTTGTGCTGCGTCCGGCTCTGGAGAATACGCGCGAGGCAAAGGGCCAAATACGATTTCTGACGTGGAACATGGAGGCTCTGATGCGCGCCATGCCCAAGGGCCAGGGCGGCTTCCCGCTGGGCGCAGATGTGGACTTGGCCACAGAGCAGATGATGCTGCTGGTTGACTTCACTGGCTACTCCATCTTCAACGCGCCGCCCACCAAGACGAGCATGGAGACGCTGCACATTATGCTGAACCATTACCCGGAGCGGCTGGGCAGTGCGGTGTGCCTGAGCGCTCCCACACTGTTCACGGTGGTGTACGCCATGATGCAGCCCTTCATGGACGCGCGCACGGTTGCCAAGATCCACTTCGTGGACGCCAGCTCGGCGGCGGGGCTGGCGCAGCTGAACTCGCTGGTGGACCTGAGCCGGCTGCACAAGTCGCTGGGCGGCACCGGCACCGAGGGCGGGGCCTGGGATGCGGCCGCGTACGACGCACGCGCGCTGGCGGAGGAGCAGGCATTTCGGAATGCGGAGGAGCAGGCCAAGGCTGAGCTGAGGCGGATGCAGGCGGAGGCCACGGGTCCTGCTGCAGCAGCCACCTCGTCATAGATGCCACTGATTCCAAGGCTCACTCCTCGCCCCGCGCCTGGCGCAGCTCGTCCAGCACCTCGTTGATGCCCGTCACCGCCCCCTGCCTGGCCTGCGTGGCCTCCCTCACAGCCCCCTGGTACTCCTCCTCGGTCGGCTCGCCCACGCCGCAGTCGCAGCCCACGGGCGGCTCGTCACCAGCCAGCTCCAGCAGGCTTGGCTGCTGAGCGTCGTGGACGCGGCAGTTTGCGGCCCAGGAGGGACGAACGTCTCTCGGTGCAACCCCCGCCAGCGACACCGCCTGCAGCTGCCGCTGCCAGCTCCACCTCCCAGCCGCGTGCTCCTTGCGCAGCACCTGCAGCGTCGCCTCCAGCCGCAGCTGCTCCTTCTCGTGCTGCTGCAGCGTCCGCACGGCGTCGAACAGGTCGCTGCGGCCAGCCTCGCGCAGCGAGGCACCCGCGTCGTTCACCTCCCGCGAGATGTCCGCAAACGAGGCGGCCACGCGCGCGCAAAGCGCCGTGTATGCCTCCAAGTTGTTGTCCGCCAGCAGCGCCTCGAAGCCACTGGGCCACGTGCACGGAGAGCGTCAGCGCAGGCAGCTTGCACGAGAGGCCCGCTCAACGACACACCGTCTGAACTCATGGTACTTGTCCACTCGCCGCTGCTGCGCCGCGAAGATGCAGGATAAGAGGTCTGGCACGTCCGCCGTGTCTGCGGGGGCGCCATGCTCGCTTCCGTCAGGCACCGACATGGTGAAGCCGTGCTCCGCCAGCAGGTTGTGCACAGCCAAACGAGTCACCACGGCGAGCGGCAACCGCATACGCGAGCAGCAGGGCGTCACGCGAGAAAGAACATACGCGTATGAGGACTGCAGCAGGCAGCAGCTGATGACGCGGCCGCGGCGAGACGGAGGGAGCGAGGGACCAGCAGGGACGGAGGGACGGAGGGACGGACCTGCACCAGCTCATCCCTCCGCTCTCTGCGTCTGCGTGACAGCAGCACCTGCGCGAACGATGAAGAACGAGCGCTGAGGCCGAGTCCGAGGCGGATTGCACAGGCTCCTTGCGGGCCTTCCGTTCACGTCAAACAGCTGCGCGAGGTAGAAGGCGGAAGGGGAGACGGACGCGCCTGAGTGGACCTGACTGAGCAGCCCAGCACCAAGAAGGAGTGTCCCCTGCCCGTTCTCTGGCCTAGGCGCTCGCCCCGTGCAGACCACGACCATGCCTGAGCGTCTCCAGGTGCGACGCGACGGCCGTGTTGCTGGTTGACGCGGGCCGTGCCCGCGTGGAGAGAGGACGAGCCTTCCTTGCTGCGTGTGTGCAACGACGCCAACGCGCCCCCGAACCACAGGAGACGGGCTCGAGCGCGCTTTCCGTGCTGCTGACTGCGTTGGAGGAGAGCGCAGGCGACGCGTTAGGCAGCCTGACAACTCAGGCTGGCACACAGCTCACACTGCTGGGCTCGGTCGCCGCGGCTCTGCGCAACGGCACGCTGCCCCTGCGCGACCAGGAGCAGGCGCGAGCGGTGCTGGATGCGGCGTGCACGATTTTCGCGCAGGCGGAGCGGCGCGGCGATCGAGAAACGGTCGTAGTAGCTGCTGCCTGCCTCTCCTCTGCGGGCATGGTTCTGAACGAGGCGGTGCTGGCATGGTACACTGAGCGTGCCGCCGCCGACGCGCACGCATCTGAGGGTGCCAGGCTGGCGCTGTCGGGCGTCACCACCGCTGCGACCCCCGCCCTGCTGCCCGCCGTGCACGCCACGCTGGAGGCACTGCGCCCGCCCACAGCGGCCTTCTGCGAGGTTGGCGGCGCGGCGCCAGACGCCGCCGCCGCCGCCGCCTTCCGCGCCGCCTGTGGCCCCCGCCTCTGGCTTCTGGCTGCCCTGCTACGCCTACTGCCCCAAGCTTCCCTCTTCCCCCAGCTGCTGCGCGGCTGGCAGTCCGATCGGGGCTGGCCACACGGCGGGGTGGGAGTGGAGGACGGCGGCTGTGCGGTGGGCCCGCGCTGCGCCCTGGCTGCATCCGCCCTCTCGGGGGCGGCCTCTCTGGCCCCGCAGGCGCAGCCGCGCGACGGACCACCCGCTTGGGGCAGCTGCGATGCGGCGGATGCTGCGGAGGATGTGCTGCTTGTGCTGGCTGGGGCCTTTGCTGGGGAGGTGCTGCGCGAGGGCGACGCAGCAGCAGCTGGCCAGCCCATGCTCGCAGCCTCCCTCGCCGCGCGCGCGCCCACGCTGCGCCTCGCGATGCTGCCGCCGAGCCCCCACGGCTGTGTGAGCGACGCCTTCGGGGCTGCGCTGGCTGCGCAATCGCTGCGCGCGGCGCTGTGCTGGCTGGAGCACCCCTCCGCCACCGCCGCCCTGCCCGCCGTGCTGCCCTGCCTGCTGGTGGCGCTGGAGCAGAGCGCCCCCGGGCCGCGGGCGCACGCGCAAAAGGCGCGTGTCACAGCGCGGCATAGCTCTGGACTGGCGCGCTCTGACACTGCGGCCCCGTGCTTCCTCACAGGCTGTCCATCATCTGGCCAGCGCCTGCACACGCACCTCTCTACGCGGCTGTGAGGCGCTGCTGGTGCCCGCGCTGCTGTCGGGCCTGGGCGGGTGCGAGAGTGAGGGGTGGCCCCACTGTGTGGGCGCGGGCGCCGCCCTGGCCCTGGCCCTGGCCGGCTGCGAC
>Ga0208951_1000661_pt1 | contig 15903 bp, 14 predicted proteins | sample GreLakmeMI27MSRF_FD_187702 | JGI IMG/M metagenome (GOLD analysis project Ga0208951, IMG submission 187702) | Freshwater lentic microbial communities from great Laurentian Lakes, MI, USA - Great Lakes metaG MI27MSRF (SPAdes) | ecosystem: Environmental > Aquatic > Freshwater > Lake | place: Great... | reverse complement strand
GCGACGCCAACCTTTGGGGGCGCCGCCACAGGCGCTTTCGGATTCGGAGGGGCGCCCGCGTCGCCGGCGCCAGCGCCCACGGCTTTCGGCGCCTTCTCGCCGCAGCCCTTTGGCGCGCAAGGGGCGGCGGCGCCGGGGGCGAAGCGGCCGGGAGGAGGGGCGGCCAGCCGCACGCGCAGCGTCGGACGCAAATGATGCAGGGCGGCGGCTTTTGAGCGCATCTGACGGTAAAATGGCGAAAACGTTCACGCGCGCATACACCCGAGTGTCCCAGCCAGTTACACAGCGCAGCGCCGAGCAGGCTGAGCAGCATACGGGTGCATTAATTGTTTGGCAAGTTTTGTTTGCGAAGCGAAATAGACCGCGCTGCTCTACCCTGACGTCATCATGCGTTCAAACCAACCGAAACATACCCGGACCCATCGGCACCCGGAAGTCAAATCGGTTTGGGCAGGACCAGTACTGAGGATGGGAACACCTCGGGAAGCCCCTGTGATGCATGGTTTTGGTGCCTGTCGGTTAGCAACTCGCAAGCGCTTTGCCCGTGCCTGCGCGCGGCGAGCGGCGGCGGGCAAAAAGAGTGCGTTGGTGCGCGGCGGCGACTGATGACAACCGGAATTCTCAGATACGAACCCCGCCACAGGTGCCCGGCGCCCCGCCCGCGCGCACTCCTCACGCCTTCGCACGCTGTTTGTTATCTCTCGTCTGCTCCAATGCCTCCGCGTCGCAGCGCGCGCCCGGTGGAGCTGGCCAACCCGCACGTCCAGCTTCCGTTCCCACCCAACGTCGTCGCGCTCCTCTTCTCGCTGCTGCCGCTGGACACACGCCTGCGCGCGCGCGAGGTGTGCCGCGGCTGGCGGGGCTTCCTGGAGGACGCCAGCTTCTGGACGCGCGTTGATCTGAGCGCGAGCTGCTGCGTTAACCCTCGCTTCCTTACTTCGGAGGACCGCGCCCTGGCGCTGCTTCGCGCAGCTTGTGCACGCGCCAAGGACAACGTGCTCTCTGTGGACCTCACGGGAGTGGACACCGACGGTCACCCAGATCTGGACCCGTTCGTGATTGAGTGGTGGGAAACTGCGTCTGCCGCTATCAAGGCGAGCCTGCGCGACCTGGTGGCTCCTCCGGATCGTGCTCTCGAGGTTGAACGCGTGACCGAACTGTGCCGCGCGCTGCCGCTGTGCCGCGTGCGCTGCGGCGTTCAGAGCGGTGCTGTAGAGTTGCTGCCTCTGCTGCGCCGCGAGCCCCCATACGAACTGCTCACCAACAACGCGCTCCGCGCAACGCGCACCATTGATTTTGGAGGCGAGGACGACGAGGACGACGAGGCTGATGCTGAGGACGGTGATCAGGCATTTCTGGACCTTGCCTCCGCTCTGTCCGTGTGCATGGGGATGGAGAAGCTCCACTTTTTCGACGTGCCTCTGACAACACGCGCTGTTCTGGATGCTCTAGTAGACGCTGCAATCTCTGCCAGTATCAAGGACATGGACTTCGAAGAGTGTGGCTTCTCTCAGACCGCGCTGCCTGCGCTGACGCGGCTGATGCAGTCGCCCGGCTTTGAGCGTCTGAGCGTCTGGAACGACGATGCTACCCTGTTCGAGGGCCCTGCGCTGCCCGCATTCTGCGCTGCGGTACGCAACTGCAAAAGCTTGAAGACGCTGGAGCTGGAAAGCGTGCGTCTCTGGGATGACATGGCAGCTGCGTCCCAGCTCATCGCTGCGCTGGAGGGGCTGCCAGCTCTGCATAAGCTGGGGCTGTGGAACAACCGCACGGATGGAACGCCTGCCATGCAGCGAGCCGTCGGCGAGTGCCTGGCGCGTCTCATCGCATGCAGCACGAGCCTGCGGGTCCTGAAGCTGTGCGGCACTGAACTGGGCGAGACTGGACTGGCGCCCATCTTTGAGGCGCTTCGCAACAACAACAGCCTGACGGAGCTCTGTTTTGATGACGAGATGTTTGCGAAAGAGCGGGTCAGCCTGGACTTTGCACGCGATGTGGTGTTGCCAGCAGTGCGCGCAAACACCAGCCTGAGGAAACTGGAAGGTTTGCTCTCTACGCGCGCCCGATCTCCTTCACGGTGGTGCCCTCCTCACCGCCGCACAGTTGACGCAGAGGCGGGGGGAGGATCCATTGCTGCGTGAGGTGGAGGACATTTTGAAGGCTCGCAGGCTGGAGGACTAGATAGCCGCTCTCAAGGCCGCTCTCAAGGTCAAGGACTCTCAACGCCAACATCTGAGGCCTCTTGCGGGGGAGGTGCCGCGCGGACTGCGGGCTCCCGCCAAGCTTGCGCAGGCTGGTGTTTGCGCAGCCCTTGTTGAGCTGGTTCGCACGCGATGTGGTGTGCGCGCAAACACCGGCCTGCGCGAGCTTTCCTGGCTTGCTGCCTGGGTTTATGGACCCGGAATGGAATGGAACCGGCTACCTGAAATGCAGGAGGTGACGGACATTTTGCATCGACGCGTGCTGGCTGACTGGGAAGCAGCCGCCTGAGAAACTGAGAAAAGTTTTGCTGTGAATCCTGAATTGCACGTCGCTCGCACGTCGCCAGCTTGTCAAGGCGGAGCAGCGTCTCTTATTTCCCTTTTCCCTTCACACGCCCCCTGCGCCAGCCGCCTTCCTGCCCGCCGCCGCCCGCTCCGCCTGTGCCGCATGTGTGGCCACCTTGTCCGCCAGGTGCTTGCCCAGGCGCCTGACGGTGGCGTCCTGGCAGTCCGCCGCCGCAGCCGCCGCGGCGAGCGCGCGCTGGGCGCACCCCACGTCCCCGGCCAGCTCCCGGATGACCGTGGGACCCGTGTCGCGCTCCGTGACCAGCAGGCCCAGCAGGCGCAGGCAGTCCGCCGCCAGGGAGCCGCCGTGGGCGTCAGGCTCCCGGTGCAACGCCGAGCCGGCGGCTGCGGCAAGCCTGCTTGCCGCGCGCGCGGCGAACGCGGCTGCGGGCCAGTCCGGCCACGCGCAGTGGGACAGGGTGAACAGCGCGGACACGCAGTGCCTGCGAGCGGCTGGTGGAGGGGCGTCCGACTCGAGCACGCGAAGGCAGCGCAGGAGCAGCCCTTCCAGGGGTTTGGCCGGGCACGCCTCTCGCACCACCACCGCGGCGCCCAAGCTGGTGCTGGCCCCGCCGCGCGGCGGCGCCGGCGCGGCGGCTGCTGCGGCGGCAGCGGCGGAGAGGCGGTCGTTGCGCAGGGCGTGCCGCGCGCACGGGCACGCGCACAGCAGCGCGAAGCACTGGCTGGCGGGCAGCAGGCACGCGTGGTGTGCTTCCGGGCGAAGCCAGGGCGCCAGCGGACCGGCAGCTTGAGCAAACTCCGCAAACGCCGCCCGCCCACCCAGCGCGCTCGACGCCGATACCAGCGCCACGGTCAGGCGCAGCGCAGCCTCGGCGGTGCGACGACATCTCCCGCCGGCGGCGGCGTGGAGCAGCGCAGCAAGGGAGGGCACAATGCCCAAAGGCGCGCACGAGGCGTTGACCGAGGCGCGAGACTCGTCGCACCCGCGCCAGGGGTTCTCGTGCACAGGCTGTCCGCCTGCGCGAGCCAGGAACATGCGCGCTGGCAGCGCCGGCTGTGCGCCTGCAGGAGCGAGCGCGGAGAGCAGCAGCGAGCGAGCGCCGTTGTGGGACCGAGCACACAGTCGCAGAGTCTCCATGGCCGCGATGGCGTGCGCGCGATCTGCCCGCGACCCTAAACCGTCGCCGCGCGAGGCACAGGCGCCTGCTGCGCATAGCAAGCCGCACAGGGGGGCGACCAGCTGGCCAGCGGCCGCCTCCTGTTCTTCGCCGCAGCCAGCGACGACGCTCGCAGGGGCTGACCAGCACGCCGCCAGGGCGCGGCGCACGGCGTCGCGGTGGCGCGCGGGGCCGCGCAGCGTCGGGGGCGCGGCGTAGCCGTGCGGTGCGAGCAGCGACGCCGCGACGGGCGCGTCCGAGCTGCCGCCCCCGGCTGCGGCGGTGGGCGGCGGCGCCTCCAGCAGCGCGTACAGCGCCTCCGGAGCGTCGCGCAGCAGCAGCGCCACGAAGGGCTGCGCTGCGGGCGAGGAACACGCGCCGGCAGGGACACCCACCGAGTCTGGAGGCCAACAACGAAGCAAAGGAGGCCACGAAGCCGCTTTGTGCGCGCGCTCAGCCAGCGCTTCTGCAGGTCCCGCCTCCGCGCCGTGCGCGTCCCGTTTGTGGCGCTTGCCGTCCCGGGGAGGCTCACCCGGGGGCGCTGCTGCAGGCGCCTGGGCGAGCACGAGAGCAGCAGCTTGCTGTCTTGCAGCCTCCGCCGACGCTCGCGCGGACGCAGCCTCCGCAGCAGCCGCGTCGCGCTCGCGAGCAAGCTCGTGCGCCTGCTGCTGCGCCGCCGCCGCGGCCGCAGACGCGCTGTGCAAGCGCTCCTGGGCAGCGGTCGCGGCTCGAGCGGACGCAGCAGCCTCTTCATCACGGAAAGCTAGCGCGCCACGCAGGCGAGCCAGCTCGGCGCGCAGCTCTGCGGCCTCCGCGCGAGCAGCGAGCGAAGGCACGCCCGCAGGAGGTTGCAGCGGAGGCACGGGGAAAGCGTGTTGTGGCGGTGCTTCTGGTCGCCCCTCTCGTCCCTCCGCGCACGCGAAAGGACGCGCACGATCAGTGCCCTGCGGCGCCGCAGCGAAGGGGGCGCGCATGGGCGGCGGGAAAGCAGGCAGGGGCGGGCCGGCGCTGCCAGAGGGCTGAGTGTTCGCGCCCGTTCCAGCCTCAGCAACGGCGCTGCCTCTATCCAGCACTTGAGCAGCGACGCTGTCCAGGAAGCCCAGGTCGACGCTCTCCAGCCACTCGTCGTCGAAGTGGTCTGGAAGCGCCATTGCCCGAGCGCGGGGCGGAGCCCGCTCAGAAAGGGCCAGAGCGCGTCAGGCGGGCGTAAGAGAGTGGTCCAGTGGAACTCTCCCAACTCTCGAACTCTCGATCGAACACTCGCTCGAACACTCGCTCGAACACACGCGCAAAGAAAGAGCTCTGCGCGCACTCTCTGTCGCCCTCGCCTCCTCGCTGCGCCTCCCAAGCGTTTATCGATGCCTCCACGTCGCAGCGCGCGCCTGGCGGAGCTGGCTAACCCGCACTATCAGCTTCCATTCCCGCCCAACGTCGTAGATCTCCTCTTCTCGCTGCTTCCCGACGACGCCCTCCTGCGCGCGCGCGAGGTGTGCCGCGGCTGGCGGTTCTTCCTGGAGGACGCGAGCTGGTGGGAGTGCGTTGATCTGGGTTACGACTGCGGCGTCAACCCTCGCTTCCTCTCCGACTCGCGCCTCGCTCTGGCGCTGCTTCGCGCTTTCTGCGTGCGCGCAAAGGGCAACCTGCAGGCGGTGGACCTGTCGGGCGTGAACTTTCTGCACTTTGGCGGGTTTGTTGTGCAGTGGCTGGATTCTGCGTCTGTGGCTGACAAGGCGAGCCTGCGCGACCTGATGGCTCCTCCCCATGCATTCTACGGCGCTGCGCAAGTGTCTGAAGTGTGCCGCACGCTGCCGCTGTGCCGTGTGCGCTGCGACGTTGCGTGCACTGATGTGGAGGTGCTGCCTCTGCTGCGCTGCGAGCCCCCATATGAACTGCTTACCATTATGGAGCTTTTTGTCGCAGCACACGATGGCGGTGAACAATAAGTACTGGACCTAGCATCCGCTCTGGCTGTTTACATTGAGCTGGCGTTGATCCATATCCTTAGTGTGCCGCTGACCACGCGTGCTGTTGATGCTCTGGTTGACGCTGCAATCTCTGCCGGTCTCATAGAGTTGTATTTTAGTGAGTGTGGCCTCTCTCAGACCGCGTTGCCTGCGCTGGGGCGGCTGCTCCAGTCGCCCGCGGCTTTGAAAAGCTGAGCGTCAAAAACGACAATGATGCCCTTTTCGAGGGCCCTGCGATGCCCGAGAATGGCGATGCGCAAGTTGACGATCTCCGGAGCGCCTTCTGCGATGCGTTGCGCAACTGCACAAGCCTGCAGATTCTGGGGATGCGCGATGTCAACCTCTGGGCCGACACCACAGCTGCGTCCCAGCTCATCGCGGCAATGGAGGGACTCCCAGCTCTGAATGTGGTCCAGCTATCGCAGAACCACACGGATGGCAGGCCTGCCGTGCAGCGAGCCGCCGGCGAGTGCATGGCGCGCCTCATCGCACACAGCAGCAGCCTGCGGGACCTGGAGCTGAACGGCAATGACTTGGGCGTGGCTGGCATGACGCCCATCTTCGAGGCACTTCGCTGCACCAGCACCCTGACGGAGCTCAGCTTGCGAGAGGAGCAGTTCAGCCCCGAGTTTGTGCGCGATGTGGTGCTGCCTGCGGTGCGCGCAAACACCAGCCTGCGTAACCTTGAAGGCTTGCGCTTGGTGAACGCAGGGGAGGAGAAAAAGGAGCTGCTGCCTGAGCTGCAGGAGGTGGAAGACATATTGGCAGCTCGCAGGCTGGCGGACACAGATGCCTGAAGGGCTCGCACGTCTGCAGGCGACACCCGCGAGAGACTTCGCCGCCTGAGTGCAGCATCTGCGTTCGTTGTGTCTGTTCACAACACCGCCAATTGGCCACGCTGCGCGTGTCGCGCGCGTGCGGTTATCCATCTTCTTCCGTTATCTTCCCCTCCTTGTCCTCCCGCCCCTAGAAGCCCAGCTCCAGTCCCACAAAGCTCGCATTGTTAACCTGGTGGGTAACGTGGGTTGTCGTCGTCGTCGCGCTGCTCGTTGTCGTGGTCACGCTGGTCTGAATGCTGCCCCCCAGCTGCGCGTGCTGCGCCTGCGGCGCCTGCGGCCAGCCTTCGGCCGTCTGGCCCCAGGTTGGCTTCGGGCAAATGTACTCTTGCACTGACAGCAAATCGCTGCGTTCGCGCTCACGCCGCACATCCTCCAGGCGCGGGCGCGCCACCGCGTCGAACACAGTCTGCCGGCGTGCGCGCGGTTGCGTGGCGGGTGCCGGAATGCCGGCATCTGCCAGCGCAGCACGCAGGCGCCCGATCTCAACGGCGCTCGTCGCCGCATCTTGCGCGCGCTTCGCCGCTTGATCGCCCAGCGAGTTGCCCAGCTCCATCAGCAAGTTCTCATTGGCGTGCATCGCTGCGACCACCGCGCTCGCTGGTACACTGGTTGTGGCAACCATTGCGCGTGCCAGGTCCACTTCCAGCGACTTCACCGTTTAATGCAGCGCGTTCACCTCAACCTGCAGGAGCTCGCAGCGGCGGGTGGCTTTCTGGAGGTCCATCTGTGCGAGCAAGAGAGCGTGGTCTTCCCCGTGGTTCACAGTGCCGCTCAAGCTGGCGCTCATCTGGGCGGAGACGCGGCGCAACACCACTAGACGCAAGGCGGGCGAAGCGTGAGCGGGCGTGCGAGGGTGGCGAGGGTGAGCTTGCTCTGAAGGGTCCTTGCCACTATCTGCGAGCGATATCTGCGAGCGCGTTGCATGGGCACGCACGGGTTCGTGGGCACGCACGGGTTCGTGGGCACGCACGGGTTCCGTCCATCTTTTGCGTGGGCGACAGGCTGGGCGGGCTGGAGGGCGTCGGGAGCGGCGGGTGCTGCAGGTGGCGAAGAGTGTGCGTGCGAGTCAGACGGCTTCCTTCTCACTCTCGCCACAACAACAGGATACCTCCTGCGTGTCCCGCTGAGTCGTTGATCGCGGCGAGGGCGTCGTTGGTACCTCCATCTGCGCGCACGCGTCAGTTCGAGCGCGCGAGACTCGCCGGGGCGGGAGCGTACCGCAAGCGACGAGCGGCCGCCCTCAGAGCTGGTCGGCCACTCGAGGTGGACAGGCGACTCCTCCCCGTCGCTCACGGCACCGATCTCGCAGAGGCTGCTGTGGCGCGACAGGGCGCTGCGTCATGGCGAGAGCGAGAGGAGGGCGTCGATAGAATAGTACAGCCGAAGCGAACATCGTCGAACACCATTCAGGCAGATACAGTCGCGCCCATGGCTTCTCCTGTGGACTGCTCGCGAGTGAGCTCCCTATGCGACTCTGCGCTAGCTTTCGAGCGCAAAGGCTTCTTTCCTCGTGCGGCAGCAATGTATGACCAGGCGGTCCAGGCTGCGCTGGCGCTGGCGCAGCCGGACTGTTTGGTGGTTGTGTCCGTGCAGCTGATGTGTGTCAACGCGCTGACTTACGTCGCCTCTGACGCGGAGTCTGTCGCTGAACGCATGGAAGCCGCTGGGCAACTGATGAACCTCCAGGACGACGCTATCGACACCCTGCAGCGTCGCCTGGCACAAGGCACGGTGATGCCGGGCCGCTGCCGTGCATACGAGGTGGCGTGGTACGACGTCTTCAACGCGAGTCTGAGTGGCCACGGCGGGATACCGCCTTCGGCAGCGGGCAAGGCTGAGTGGGCCACACGAGTGGGCAGCGACTCGCTGCTCCGTGCGGGCAACAACGTGCTTCAAGAGGTACTGAGCTCCCAGCAGGCTGGCGGTGGTTTGGACCCGGACGTGCAGAAGCGGTGCGCGCTGGTCGTGTCGGCGTTGGACGCTCTGGCGCACTTTGCAGCCGAGGGCCGCGCCAAAGCCGAAGCAGGCGCACCGGGCGCCTGCCTGTGGACGGTGACGCAGTCGACGCTTGTGGCGAGCATGCTCCAGGCCACGGCACAGGGTGCGCTACGCCCAGGCACTCGTGTGGGCGGTGCGCTGCTGACGGCGTGGGGCCGAGTGGAGGCCACAGGATTCCTGCGAGCCATGGGCGGCCCCGCAGAAGCGCACGCCGACTCCGCAGTGCGATTGATCGCGCAGCGAGAGGCTGCGCGTGCCAAGGCTGCCAAAGCGCCGCAGTGTCGCGCATGTGCGCTGCCGAGCTGCGACAAAAACGAGGCGCACCCGGGACATTTCAAGGTGTGCAGCGCGTGCAAGGGTGCAGCTTACTGCACCCTTGCAGCAAGGAGCACCAGAAGGAGGATTGGAGCAATCACAAGGCTGCGTGCAAGGCTGCGCGCGGCTGAGCGACTAGACGGTATTCTGAAGACGAGATTAGTACGCCTGCGTGGTCTTGCACACGTGTTCTGGCATCTCGGTGTCTCCAACCCCGCCACCCTGCGCCAGCCAATGCGCAACCACCGCGGCGCGATATCCCGCTTGTGCGGCGATGCGCTTGACGGCCACCATCGCGGCGGCTCGCAGGAGGGACTCCTCAGGTGACCCGCCTGCGAGACCCCCCCCGGCCTCCATCTTCGCTGCTAGGGCTCCCGGCGCCACGCGGATCGCGCCGCAGCGACGCAGCGCAGCCACCAGCTGTGCGTCGCACGAGGCAGAGACCGAGTCTATGTCTTCGAAAGCGAAGCGGGCGTCTTCTGCGGCGTACCGTCGGTGGAGGTCGTTCACCAACCGCGCGGCTTTTGAGTGAAACGCGACGCCACAGCCCTGATCGTTGAACCCGGGAAACGCGCGGGCGAGCGCTGCGATCAGCGCGGCGGCAGAAGGGGGCGCAGAGGATGCGCTCTCGCAGTACGAGAGAATGAACGCCCCTAAGCTTTTGCTTTGACGCTCCCACAAACGCCGTCCCGTGTCCTCCAACAGCGCGTGGGTAGCCTTGAGGAAGGGCCGCGCGGGGGTGTCCTGCGCGAGGGTGACGCACGGCAGCGTGGCGTGCGGCATGTCACGCTGTAAGTGAAGGCCATACGCGGTGCCGATCTGGAACTCCGTCAGAGTCTGAAGCGCGTCCGCGTCCAAAGCGCGACCGCCCACGAAGAGCGAGAACAGGCCGCGCAGAGAGAGGTCCGCTGCGGTGTCTCGGTCGCACGAAGAGCCGCTGTTTCCTGCACTGGCGCTCAACTCCGACCGCCACCCGCTGCCGAAGCGGAGCAGGTTCAGCAGCCCCAGGAAGTTCACCTCCGCCTCGAGCGACCTTCGAGCGCCGCGCGTGAGAGTCTGTGAGCAGAGAGAAACGCCGCGCAGAGGCGCTCACCCAAAGTTGATGGGGAACCGCACGCCCGGTGCGCGCAGCTGTGCCTCCGCCGCATTGGGGGGCAGCGCGAGCGCGAGGCTGCTCAGCGCGTCCTTGTCCAGAGTGAGAACGTCCGTCGAGGAGGCGAGGAGCGCTGTCGCGGCATCCTCTGACGACTGGAACAGGCTGGACTGGATCGCCGGGGAGGACATGGCGCACCACACGGGCGCACGAGTGTCAGTATTTGGCAGTATTCGGCGGTATTTGGTATTCAGTTTTGGTCTATAACGAAGTCGCTCTCCGGCGCACGCAAATCAGCCTCCCAGCGCTGCGTGTTCCCGCCGCCTCCGCGCGCCATCAGCGCCGCCAGCGTCACGCCCAGGTTGATGCACACGGCTCGCACCTGCGCCCGCGCGGCCCGTGCCACGCCGCCCGCCTCTATCAGTCCCATCTTCGCAAGCACTTGTTCGCCCTTGCGCACGCTCAAGGGCCCTTCCACATCGAAAGTAAGCCCCGGGAACTCGCAGCCCATTGCGCCCTCGAAGCCCCACTTGACGATGGAGAGGTTCGCCAGCGGGGTAATCGCAGGAGGGACCTCTGAAAATACCCCCCCGCTATCTGCGAGCATGATGGAAAGCACCATGATGCACGGCCCCAGCGCCAGCGACGCCTCCGTGGTTGGAGAAAGCGCAGAGACTGAGAGCCCCAAAGCGGAGGCTGCAGCGCCTTGCAGCGCTAGAGTGGCGAGGAGCTGCGTGCGTCTGCGCGGGTTCAGGCCTGCAAGGCGAGCCGCGACCGCGCCAAAAGCTAAGGGGAACAGCGCGTCCAGCGGGGCCTCCACGAGGAGCTTGGAGAGGAAATAGGGGAGGATGGAGTAGCCTCCACCCCCCCTGTTGCCACGAGCAACCTCTCTTTTGATAACCTCCCGCTCGGCCGGAAAGCTGTTGAGCGACTTGACCATGGACAGGAACGCGGTGTTGATGCAGCACTGCATGAGCAGCGCGGCGCGGCGCTGCACGGACTTTTGCGCGCGCCCCAAGCGGTAGTTCAGCCCGCCAAAGGCGAGTCCCAGCACCAACGACGCCACCGCGCGAGTGCCGTTCACCCACAGGTCGCGCAGCGCGCACGTGGCAGCGCGCCCAAGCAGCAGCTTGAACGTCGCCCACAGCCCCAGAGGCCTCACCGCGAGCTCACCCTCGCCCTCCTTTTGCGCCCCGCTCGGCGCCGTTCGCGACACGTCACGCTGCGATGCGCGCCAGGCGCGCACCAGCGCGTTCACTCGCGCGCGAGAGAGCGTCTCTGCTTCTGCAGACGTGTCGTCCACCGAAATGAGGTCCACCAGCCACTCTGCTGGGTTGTGGTGCGCAGGACAAGCGTGCCCCATCTCTAGGAACCAGAGCAGCGCGGCCTGCGCCGGCCCCGAGAAGACCACTCGGCCACCGTGCGCGAGAAGCAGGAGATCGTCCAGCTTTGCGAAACTGGCAGAACGCGGTTGGTGCAGCACTGCGATCACGCACGCGCCGTCTACGTGTGCCAGGGCGCACAGCGCGTCCACCACGCGGTCTGCATGGAAGGAATCCAGCCCAGACGTGGGCTCATCCGCAAACACAACGCGCGCACGGCCTGTGCTGGCGCGCGCCCCCACCGTCTCGCAGCCGATGGCCAAACGGCGGCGCTCGCCGCCAGACACGCCGGGAACGGTGTGCCCGCCGCTGCTCCCTCCCACGAGCGTTGCGGCGACGTCGCGCAAGCCCAGACGGCGCAACGCGCAGGACACGTCAGTGCAGGTGGAGGCGCCCCCGGTCTGCCGTCCGCGACGCAGCTTTGCGGCGAGCGTGAGCGTCTCCTCCACCTGGGCGAGCAGAGGTGTGAGCGCGGGGAGCGGGTGCGACGACCGTTGCGGTGGGGGCCAACGCACGGTCAAGTTGCTGAAGAAGGCCAGCTCCTGCGCTACGAACGCCACTGGACCCAGCGGTGCGGTGCGCAGGCGTCCACCCAGCGCAGCGCCTTTGAGCGCAGGCAGACGGTCCTGCGCACGGCAACTCACGCTCAGAACGCTTTCAAAACTCAGCAACGCGCAACGCCGCTGTGCCAGCGCACCGCCAGCACGTTGAGCAGCGTGCTCTTGCCGCACCCAGACGGGCCTGAGGCGGGAGGAAGGGCAAAGGGCGCTCAGGGTGAGGTTGCTCCAATACAGCTCTCTACGTGGCGGCAAGCTTCTCGCCCACTGGTGTACGACAGCGTTGCGGGCGCCGTATGTGCGCGTGCGCACCCATGACAGCCAGTACCCGTCCAGCGGTAGCACTGCCCTGTGCGCAGAGGGTGATGGTGAGCTGCAAAGCATCGCTAGTTCGCGCCCGGCGCTGGCGGCGCACCGTGACGCCGGATAGGATCCACTTGTGCTGTCCAGAGCGTGTGCGCACGCGGTAACAGAGGTCCTCGAAGAGGAACGTTGGCGGAGGATCGGGCCCAGAGTGAGCCATGTCAGACCCGCGACAGGGCCAGGCAGGCGCCACAGAGGAGGCGGAGGCCGGCGCGCACCAGTGCCCCAGATCTCCAAATGTTCGTGCCACGTCATACCACGTCAGACCAAAATCTGCATTCTGCAAGGCAAAGGGCGCACACGACGGCTCCTCGCGTGCTGCTTTGCGCTGTCCGATGCACGCCTGAACACCGCAGTTTTTGTTGCGCAGTGGCAGCGCTGGTGTCCGCACCTGGCCCGATGCGCGCGTCGGCTTGGCACGCTTGGCACCGGTGAGGGATGCGGCACAGCGCCTTCTCCCTGTGCGCCCTTGCGCTGCTGCGGGCCTGCGTGGCACAAGAAGCACGCGACAGCACCTGGTGCAGCGCTGACGCGGGCACTGGCGTCTGCGCCAGCGGGTGCGTGCATCTCGACCCGTCTGCACTCCAGCTCTGAACGTGTCGTGCCAGGCTGCCACCGGCGACAACTCCACCAGCGGCACCGCCGCGCATCCATTTGGCCTCGTTCTGCGGCTGCGCGTTCGAGGCGCGGCAGGAGTCGTTTGTGCTGGAGGCGCGAGTCTCCGGTTTTTTCGACAGCGTCACTGCTCTCGCGCTTGAGGATCTGGACACCGTTTTCATGCAGCAGCACGCCGCCTCTCTGGCGCGGCTGCCGCACTGCGGCTACGCTCTTTTGAAAGCACAGGTTGCGCTTGCCGCGCTGGCTTCCTTGCACGCGCAGCCTGGCGACGTGCTAGCGTTCATAGACTGCGGCTGCACGTTCAACGCCAGCGCGCGGCCCACATTTGACGCCTGGGTTGCGCAAACTTTGGCTTCGCCTTCGGGGCTGCTGGGCCTGCAGATGAACCATTTAGCAGAGCGTGACTGGACCACAGCTGACCTGCTGCGCTATCTGGGCGCTGAGAACGACACTTCTGTGACGCATACCGGGCAGCTCATCGGCGGCGTTTGGTTTCTTCGCGTGCAGCCGTCCACTGAGGCGCTGCTTCAGCGCTGGGCGGAGGTTACAACGGCGGAGACATACCGCTTTGTGGACGACTCGCCAACCACCCTGCCCAACGCACCGTCCTTCGTGGAGCACCGACACGACCAGTCAGTCTGGTCAGTGCTGCGCAAGCTCGCGGGAGGGCCACTCACAGACGACATCACACATCGCAATGCGAGCTCGCCGGTCCGTGCAGCCGGGTGCACGTCTGCGGTGTGCGATCTGCCGTCGTACCCGCTGCCCTTTCAGTACCCTTATGCCTATGAGGACGGGCTTCTGGGTGATGATTTTTTCGCGTGCGCGGCGTGGAGTTTCAAATCCAACAACTGGTGCGTCGAAGCGTCGGCGCTTTCACTCTGTTCGTAGACGTGGGCGCAAACACGGGCTTCTTTACTCTCCTGGCGGCCAGTCACGGCGCCTCTGTCCTCGCATTCGAGCCACAGCCGCATTGCGCTGATCTGATGCGGTCCACTCTTCAATCTGCCAACGCGCGACTCGCCCATCGCATCGACTTCCGTACAGCTGCCGTCGGTGAAGTGGCAGGCGGGACGATCCGTGTGCCTTCCACCACATGTTGGGGAGGCTTCAATGCGGGTGCCACGGGGCATCCTGCGCCGATGGACACAGATGCTCCTTTGGTGTCGCTCGCCTCGACAGTGGCACCGATGGCGGAGCATCACAGCTTGTTCTTCAAGATCGACACCGAGGGTGCCGAAATTGGATTGTTGAAGGGTGTGCTGGCGCTGCGGGAGCGACACCCCGAGCGCGCTATGCGCGTGGTGGTGCAGCTCATTCCGCGGCTGTGGACCGCGCGCGGCTCTTCGGTGGAGGAGGGGGTGGGGATGCTGCGTCGAGTGCAGCGCACGTTTGCAGTGACGCTTCTGTACGACGAAACCAGCTTTGGATTTCAGCGCTCAGAGGTTGCGCTGCCCGACGGCGTCGCTGGTGCTGCATTCAACGAGTTTGACATGGAGGCGTTGGTGCACGACCGGATGCACGCAAATGCAAGGTGCAACCTGTTGTTCGACTATGCTCCCGCCGTAGCACGCACGCTCTCAGTGCACGAGGTGGTGCTCGAGACGGACTCTTTCCGGCCTTCCAATCTTACATAAAGACCGTGAGCCTCAGCAGCACCCAGCCTTGAATTGTGGGAGCGGCACGATGTGCACCATGCCATAGCGCCTGAGCGTCGCCACCATCGCCAGCCAGATGAACACGGCGAAGAAGAACGTGAGGATTGTGATTGTTCGAAAGGCACCTTGCGGGCCTAACCCTAAGTTGCCAATGGCACCCGAGTCGGTGGGCAGGATGAAGTTCATGCCGAACACGCCGAATATGTTGCTGGCCAGTCCTTGCGCGAGCGCGGCAAGGCCCACTAGCACGTTGAACTCTAGGATCTTGTTGCGAGTGCTGTCCAGCTCGATGTTCACGTAATCCTCCGTGTCCTCGATCACCTGGCGAAGCACCAGCAGGCGGTTGGATGCGTGGTCGATCTGCGCGAAATACGTCTCCAAAAGATCCTCCAACTCCTGGAGGTCGTCGTCCTCGTCCAACAGCGTCTCAGCAGCGCGCACCGGCTCGTAGACCGCCGCGTGCTGCTGCGACCCGGTCGCCCCCCGTCCAAGCCACAGCGCCAGCGTCTGCGCACGTGCCTCGTGCTTGCGCGTCAGGTGCATGTCGCGCATGTCCGAGTCATCGTCAAGCAGCCGCTGCAGCTCCGCGCGCACGGCGGTGACGCGCGTGGTGAGGCGCGACAGGTTGCTGCGGCATCGCTTGACCCGCTCCAGGTTGAGGCGAGTGACAGCGGTGGTGAGCGCGTCGAGAGCGGGGTGCGCTGCAAGCTCCAGCTCACGCACGTCAGCCTCGAGGCGAGAGCAGACGCTCTCCAGGGCGTGCTCCAGCACCAGGAACTCAAAGGGCAGCGGGCGGGGCGCCTCTGAGGAGGCTGCGCCTTCGCTGGAGCCTTCCCCCGGCCCCCCCCCCCTTCCTGGGACGTCCCCGTACCCCGGGCTCAGCGTGCCCAGGCGGTCACCCTCCTCCCCCCCTTCCTCGGGCGACGAGGCGGCGCCGCCAGGCTCGGGGGGGCCGCCCAGCGGCGAGGGCGGCGGACTCTGAAAGCCGCGACTTTCAGACACCGGGTCGCGGCTGCCCACGCGCACGCGCAACGCGAACGCGCTGTGGTGCGCCGACGCGGCGCCGCTCTCCTCCAGGGGCGCAGCCTGAGGCACGGCCGCGTCAGAGAGGGCGGCGGCAGCGCGCGAGGGCAGAGCGGACCGCACGAGCACGCGGACTGCGGTGCGCACCCGGACCAGGATGGGCGTCGCCCAAGATGGGTGCGCCGCGTGCAGGGCCTCTGGGTCCAGACGAGGCTCCTCCGAGAAGCTGGTGCGCGCCGCGTGCTGCGCGGCGTGCGCGAGGGAGAGGCGGAGAGAGACGGCGTGCGCCTCGCGCTCAGCCATCGCGGCGGCGTGGAAGGCGCGCAAGCCACAGGGCAACGGGAACGAGAGAGGCAGCGCACGCAGCAGATGCGAAGGGGGAGCAGCGCAAGTATGCAAGTTTTTCAAAGATCGGCGCCGCTTTGTCAG